>JACCDQ010907247.1_pt1 | contig 84100 bp, 85 predicted proteins | sample 7446031 | NCBI WGS metagenome assembly JACCDQ01 (sample SAMN15323442, study PRJNA562643) | freshwater metagenome | isolation source: river surface water | place: USA:Blue River Watershed | collected 2017-08-17
ATTGACTATATTAGAGTGCAATATGTCGTCAGCTAGAAGTGCCACACTGTAAAGGTTACAGGGATTAGAAAATCTTTTTATAAACTTATTGACATTACCTTTGCATCGAGTTATAGTAGGGATAACACAAGAAAAGGAACAAGGTTATGAGCAACCAAAACTTCGGTGATACTGACTTAGACTCCACGGAGTCATGGAGTCTCCAGGGATACTGGCAAGATTTGAGTGGACAAGACTTGAGTGGACAAGACTTGAGTGGGGCTAATCTGAGACGTGCAAACCTGACGGGTGCAAACTTGAGTGGGGCTAACCTACAATCTGCTGACTTATGGGATAGTAACCTGACGGGTGCAGACTTAAGTGGAGCTAACCTACAAGGTGCTGACCTATGGTTTGCTGACTTGACGGATGCAGATTTAACAGATGCAGATTTAACGGATGCAGACTTAACGGGTACTAATTTGCATCAACCAAATATTAACTGACATCTTGTCGATACCCACTCCCTAGTACCCTAGCACGCTCTAATTCAATCCCTAGGTATCCTATATGCTCTGGCGCGATCGCAGGTGAATTAGCAGCAATCTCTCTGATTATCGTCAGAGGTTTTTTTCCGTTATAACGATAAACTATTTCCCCGCTACCTGGTGAGGTCTGGGCAACAATTATCTCATTATCACATACCTCAATAATAAAATTACCGCAAACGTCATAGTAATCTCGTCTACCTTTACCATAATGATTTTTGATTAACATGTCTGCATTGTCCCAACAATCATCGTATATATGTGCCGACTGTGAGAATGTGATTAACGCACCTAATGTGAGATTGTACTCGCTTCGATTGGCGATTTCATCTCTGATATGCCCTTGTAATGCTCTCAAACCCATGGCATTACTAACCCAAGCTGAGAACATATCGTTACTACGAAATGTGGCTGTAAGAGAGAGTTCATTATCAACTACTCTTACCCAGATGTGATTGAGACACGGACTGCCTCCCCTGATATGGTCTTGAGTATCCCATAGCGACATCACAGCACTCGCTGCATCAATTTCACCAATCAATTTATCAATTACCTGTTCAACCTGGTCTACACCAAACCAAGACCGTAAACGTTGACCATAGGTGTACTTAACGCCTTCTCTAATTGGTGCATCACAGAGTATATGTGGGATATATTCAGTGATGAATGTGGGATCGCAGGGGAGATAATTAGGTTCTGGAAAATAAAACCCCGTAGGCTCATCGGTGACAACTGCTACTAGGTCTATTAATTCTTGCCATTGTCCATCATATCCAGTTGGTCTAATTGTCCCGGTAGTCTTAATCCGATGAATTATTTTAACCCAAGTCTCAGCAATAGTTTTCCCCTCAATTCGATGACCGTATCTTGTCCCCGGCAATACGCGGGGCAATGTTTCCGTAACAGGAAATATTAGGGGTTCACCATAAGGTTCAATTCCCCTCACATCCCTGATTTTATCTACTACTTCGCTAACTGACTTCGCCTCACGCCACACTACAGATTGTCTGAATCTCTCAAGAGCATCAGCAGTAATTTCAATATCGATATAGCCAGTAATCTTAGAGTTAATTACCCAACACTCACGCCCTGTATCACTGACACCAATCGTAAAACCACTGTACAAGAAATCGAGCAGACACTGACAACTACCTGAATTTTTATCTTCCTTGGTACAGCCAAGAATTACTAGGTTTGTCACATGAGGATTAGCCAATAGATTTCTGATTAGAAAGCTAATCCCCCTAGTAGGACTATACAGTTGTCCAATGACAGCATAGTCATGAGATTCTAACTTTTTAGCAATCGTATCCTTCATAGTCCACCCTGAGATTACCGCTGTCGTTCCGGTTCCACAGATTAACTGGTTAGGCTTGTAATGTGGTGTGTACTTTGGCATTTTCACTCTCTAGTTTTCTCTAGTATACCATTAGTAGTAATGATAAGAGTATACCGTAGTGGAGTGAAATATCACATTTTCAAAAGTCACTTTCCGAAAACGCTGTAGCCTTTACTGGTATTACCTTTCAGCTTCCGACATGTTGTATTCAATATCTATAATAGAAGTAAACATGTCGGAAGCTAGGAAGTATACAGAGTATCGGGTACGGCTTCCGACATGTTAGAGTTTTCGCCAAGTACAAAAACGCCTGATTTTTCGCTAAAGGACATAAGCTCGAATTCGAGAGAAAAGTTTTCGGTCGGGCATTTGGGAATTTCAATGAATATTAAAAACCTTCTCTAGATTTGCCTTTCCTCAGATATGATAAAAGTCTAGACTCTTGACATCGGGTTCCCTTTACACTAAGATAGAGGTATCAACACAAGGTACAGACAACAATGATTATTGATACAATTGAATGGGTACAAAGCTTAAAGAAAGGGGATTCTGTCGGCTGTACTTACGGTAGTACAAAAGCATATATTGCAAAAGTAGAATACGTGCTTACGAATTGGCAGACAGGCTCAGGTTTCGCAGTTAAATTAGAGGGTATAGACAGCCCTATAGAGATATTCTGGATATTCCCACATATCTCATAAGGCGAACACTAAAAAACCGCCATTAACTGGCGGTTTAAGTTCTGAATAAGTGGTGTTTCAACCAGTATAAGGTTTCAAGACTTTAAGTGAAATCTTAACTTCACCTGCTAATCGTATTATACCCATGTGAATTACTTCTGTAACCTGACACAGTACATCAACTTTGCCGATGTCATTCCCTTCTCGATAAATTCGCGCTGGTAGTACAACTAAAAGCCCAGCACGCCATTCAAGATCGAGGTCTGATAAGTTTGTAGAAGGGGTATCATCGATAATTTTAGACCCCACAAGTGATGAATTGTAATGTTTCTCTAATCCAGACCAGCAACACACTAATTTAATTTTCATATCTTTGTTTCTTTGTTGACACCTCTATTATATGTCGCAATAAAGGTAATGTCAACACTTAATAGCTGTAATCAAGTGAGACTATTAATGAACATTTTAAAACCACCAGTGATTGGTGGTTTTTAGTATGGACAGTTTAGATTATGTAAGGTTTTAAAATCCTAATTGAAATCTTGGCCTCATACCGAGAAGATGGTGTAGTTATGAGAAGGACTTCTATGACTTCTCCGAGTACATCAAGTTCTATAAAACTATCATCCTGAAAAATCTTTGCGGGTAATACAAGCAAGAGTCCAATCTGCCAATCTGGGAACCGAGTAGGTAAGTTACGAAGGCACATTTCATCAATTTCAGGAATCCCATTTGGGAACGGATTATGTTGCCTATCTGCATTATCCCAATCAAACGAGAAGTTTATATCCATTGTTGTTAGTAGCGGTGAATTACAACTCGTAAGGCTTCAGCATCTTAACTGTAACCCTTACGTTAAAGGGGGATGATACAGTGTTAATGTAGAGGACTTCTGTGACCTCTCCTATTACATCAATGTCTGTAGATTTTCCGTTTTGGGTGATTTTCACAGGAAGTAGGATGAGAACTCCTGTATTCCAGCCTGAGAAATTCGGAGGTAGGCCACTAGATTTTGCCTCATCAACTTGGGCTTGACCGCAAAATAGTGAGAGGTTATACTGTTCCAATCGATTGCAAAGGTAATATTCATGTTCAGTGTTGTTAGTAGTTAGTGGTGGGTTACGGTTTGTAAGGTTTTAGAACCTCAATTATGAGACGGAGATCGTGTCGAGACGACGTGCTAGCCTTCATAAGGGCTTCTTTGAATCTCCCCCTTAAAAGTTGCTGTTCCTCATTGTGAAAGTCGTAAAGTTCTATTTCAATAACCCTCCCAATAGTATCAAGTGTTGTGAGACTACCATTATTTTGAGTAATCTTTACTGGTACTATAAGGTGTTTCCCTTTATACCATCCCGTAGCATGAGCGGGGGATTTTTTAAGCTTCTCCTCATCGACATGCGGTCTGCCCTTAATTAGCAACGGTGCATAGTGTTGCCAATCCATGTTTTCCCAAGTAAACCGAAAATAAGTTTCCATTTTGTTAGTACCTGTAGTTACAATTTGTATGGGCTGAGTGATAGCTAATGGTGTATCAGGTAGCACATTAAGTGTAATGTGCCATACCAGAGCATTATTTCAACTACGATGCGCATAGAAACTCCACTAAGTCGTCTTCTTTAACCGCCACCAGAAGTGGGCGAGCTTCTGTTTCTGTGATAAAGTAATAGCCTCCCTGTCCTTTGAACAGGCAAGTAGCTGTGTATCCATTCCGCCTTTTGAAGCGAAAACCTGATTTCAGTTCTGGTACGTCGTTGGGGATGACATCAACCCTTTCTAAGAGTTTTGGGGTATGACTACTTGGATGCAAGGTGTAGTCGTACCCACGAATTCGTTCTAGACCTACTTGAGTGACATTCTCTATCGTGAAGACGTACTCCCAGTTACCGTCTTCTGGCTCGGTGACGAGCGCAACATCACCTACTAGCAGTTGCGCCCAATCTTGTATCTTGCCCTTGCTCATCCCTCCGATAACTACTGTATAGAGGTTATCGCCCTGTGGTGTAATGGTTAGGTTGTTCATAACTTTCTCTATTGTGATACCTCTATCATATATCACATTAGAGGTAATGTCAACACTTTTATAAACTCTTATCTCTGAATCCCTACAAGTTATACACTGTAAGTATCCTGACCGCCGACATGTTGTATTCATTATCTATAACAGAGGTAAACATGTCGTAAGCTAGAAAGCAATCACTGTAACACTTCTAGGCACTTAGTACACAAAAAACTAAAAGGTGTTGACATTCCCCTCATAAAGATGGTAATATGGGAGTATCAAGAGAAAGGAGAAGATGCAATGGAAGTCACAACCCAGCACCCAAGTTACGGTGTTATCACATTGACACGGCGGTATTCAAGTAGGGGGAAATCCCTCTTTGGTAGTGCTGCGAAGCATGAGGCGACCGCAGTAGTCAGGATAAGTACAGCCACTCACAGCCGAAAACTCAACAGTAACTGGCATCATGCCGACAAAGCGATACTGGAAGTAGAGTTATCCTTAGCTCAATTCGCCCAATTCGTCATGAGTAGCGGGCAAGGTGAGGGGACACCGTGTACTCTTACCTATCGACAAGGTATAGGGTATATAGAAGAATGCCCCCCCGTCAATACCCGAGAAGTATTTGAGGGGGAGCTAAATGACTACCTCAACTCCATGAAGGTCAAGGTACATGAGTTAGAGAGTGAAGTCGCAAAGTTAGTTGAAAAGCCAAAACTTTCTGCTGATGATAAGCGGCGGCTCGTCAGCCTGACGAGTAATCTCTCAGGAACCTTCGCTAGTAACCTCGAATACCTCAAAACTTGTTTCCAAGAGGAGATTGACCACACCCTTAACGCTGCAAAAATAGAGCTAGAGAACTTCTCTAGCTCGCTACGGGTGCAAAAGCAGATTACAGGCGACTAGCTCACTTATTACTCTCTAGTAGTACGGCAATGGGACTAACAATACTAGCCATACTACTAAAGAGTAATACTACCTTTACCCCGCTAAAGAGGCGGTAATTGTGGAGTAACAACCCAAAAACCACCCCCGCACACCATAACCTAGCAGTATTCATAAGGATTTCCATAATTACCGCCTTCTTGGTAGAAACCCTCTCTCGCTTAAGAGTCTCAACCTTGTGGATTAACTTAATAGTTACTTCTCTTAAGGCTTCATCTTTGGTTACTAATAATGGCTCGGTATCTTCCAGCCAATCTTCAAAATTCTCTACATAACTTTGGTTAAAGACCTCCCCCAATGTTTTTACTTTAGCCTTACCTAACTCTCTCACCGTCCCCTGTAATGCACTCTCCAATACCATTGCATGAAGTTCAGATAGAGTAGATGGCAATGGTACACCACTATCTTGTATCCCCCGCGCTAACTCCATGTAGGTATTTTCATTAGCGTAAGGTATTAATTCTTGAAGTTCAGATATAAATTGAGATTCTATCATTTCACGGCCTCAACTTGATGCTTTACTGGTAAATGCCTATCAATGAGTATCCCGGTTATTAGCAGTGATAATACTACTGGTAACACTAGGATAAAATTCTCTTTTATGCCCTGACCTTTAATATCCCTTTTAACCTTCACGCACTCCAGTGAATAGTCTAAAACTTCGCGGACGTACTCACTATTTCCGGTGTAAGTTATTGCCTCAGTCTCAATCCTTACAGGGGTATGAAAATTATCCCCCATATAGACAACATCTGAACCAGTAATCTTTAATTTGGTGTCCATCCAACGTACCTGCTAGCACTATAGTATAACCATATATAATACTAGCAGATATGTCAATGCTATGCTACCTCTTTCTAAGATTAGCGAGTGTTAGCTTCTCGCTCTGTAACTTCTTGAGTAATGCTGCATTACCACTCGCGATACTGGTGGTAATACTTTCCTGTAGCTGTCGCTGTTGGGTAAGGTAATAGTCAGATACCTGTCTCTGGCACTGGTCATACACCGCCTGTATCTGAGCTAGTGCATCCTCAGTGTTGCTTCTGATTAGTTCTTGTAACACCGTGGCGTTTTCTTGGATGAGAAGTATCACCTCCCCAGCCATTACCTCTGTGGAGTTCTCTGTGTGCTGTGATACAGTGACATTTGGTGTTTCGGGAATTGGTGATAACAGGGATTCATCACCTGCTAATACCATACTGTCATCTGTTAATACTGTGCCGTTGTTATTCGGATTTTTAGCCATTGTCTTTTCCAAGGGTGACGTGTTAAGCTCGATTATAACTTACATTCTGGACAATAACAATAAGGTTAGCGAGTTGCCTTGAAAGAGAACCCAAATTTCTTGTAAGTTACCCAACCTTGATTTACTGCTCTAACCGTCAAACGTATGCTCTATATACACTTTAAGCTTTTATGAAAACACCATCCTATCAAGAGTTATTCTGCAATGTTCCAAAATGCTTTGTGCCATTGCTTTCAAGAGATCTGGCGGCATTGCTGGGAATACCACCGTCTGTATTGTCTCGTGACTGTAAATTATTAGGTATAAATATGGCTGTACGAATTAGTACCCGATTTGACCTGCCAAGTGCTTATAGGATGTGGTGTTTCCGGGTGTTGCTACTAGCAGAAGGTGGGACTAAGCGATCGCTCTCATCCCTGATTACCGGGGATTTGAGAGTTCTCACAAAGTACATGGAAAATGTAGAGAGTGGCGTTGGCACGATGAGTCGCTTTGCCAGTGCTTATAGCTACTGGTTAAGTACCGGGAAGTGTATCCGGAATGGGGGGTACTTAAGGGCACATTCTCCCGGACTCCAGAGATATCTCAGAAGGGTGAAACGCGCTCATGGTCACTATGCGCTTAGGGATGTAGTAGCAAAATACTTCTGCACGTCCCCTGCTACCATCACAGGGTACATGAGAGGGTTGGGATACCCAAAGGGGACACCCATTAGTCTGCACATATTCAAACGGCTGTGGAGACTCAAGAGAGTGTTCGACTATTGGCAGAATCAAGCAAATCTTTATGGTAGTAAGCTCAACTACTACCAACGCTATGGCTACCCCTTTTCCAGTCGCTGCACCGTAAAACGAGTAGTAGCACTGGAATCACAAATACTGTCGGGGGCGCTGGGATTAAGTGTCGAATATACCATTATCCAGTCTCTACCAGTGGATGACAACATGATAAAGAGCATTTTTCAGAACTTGGTAGTTCAAAAGGCTAGAACGTATGTCCATTGAGGGGTTCAGCTTCCGACATGTTGTCTCCGTTGTTTATAATAGGAGACAACATGTCGGAAGCTAGGAAGTACACAGTGTATAACTTCTAGAGTTTTGGGAAGATACTTTTTTAAATGTGTTGACAATACCTGCCTGTAGTGCTAAAATAAGAGTATCAAAAGTAAAGGAACACGCTCGTGAATCCAGAAATGTTTTCTCCTGAGCTTAAGGGGGCTGACCTACAAGGTGAGAGCCATCGGTATCTTGCAGTAAAAAATGCAGTAAAAAATGCAAGGGTCAATGGAGCGTCTGTAACTGATGCTGGCTACATAGGTGCTAACCTGACTGGTGCTAATTTTAGTTACGCTAATTTGACTGGTGCTAACTTCACTAAAACTAATTTGAGTGGCGCTAATTTTATAGGTGCTAATTTGACTGGTGCTACACTAACAGAAGTTAAGGGAGTTGCAAGTGTATAAACCACGATAGATGTATTAAAGCTCGGTGACCTAAGTCTTCATGTGTAGAGCGGTGTTACCTTGTATATGTTCTACACTAGAGAGACACACAAAGGTAACTACACATGAACAATGTAACTGTCACCAGACAGGAGAACATGCTCTCTACCGTAACCGTGGGAGAAATGAGCAGACAGCGATTGCAAGATTGGGTGTATCTCCTGTTTGGAGAAGACAGCATTTATATAGACCGCCATATTCAAGATGGGGTGTGGAATTACACCTTCACGGTAACATCAGTTACAGACGCTGCTGTAGAGTTTTTAAATAGTTTTGACTACAGCTTATTCCCCGATACTAGAATGCCGCGTGAACTATTGAGAGGGATCGACTTTGACGTAAATATCTGAATACTTGATACAAACCACACTAACTGCATTACGATTAGAAGTAGGTAACACTAATAAGGGCATTAAGGACTCTAGCCCCTTAATGCCCTTATTAGTGTTACAGTCCGAAAGTATCTTTAGCCAACTTCCCTAAAGACCCCAGTACAGACTTGCCGCCATTCCCCTTACTGCGATCACCCTTTAAGGCATCTAGGGCATGTAGAGCTTCAGTAGTGTCCCCTTTCCCCTCAATCCACTTCTGGAGACTACCTTCAAGTGCTTTACGTGCCCTCTGTTGTTCTGATAGCTGTTGAGCTTCTGCATAGCTGACAGCCTTCTGCCTGACTCCACCGTACAGTTTCCTGACTCTCTCAGCAAAGTTGGCATTCTCATCATCGAAGCTTACACGCCCCGTATGTGCTGTGTAGGCATCATTATTATCAGCTTTGGTATTAGCAAGCGCAATCTTACTAAGAAACTCTCCTACAGCAGTATTCTCTTGATTCTGTGCGATCGCTAACTTCTCAGCTTCACTCAGGATATGCTGTACCGTCGCACTTCTGATAACGCCCTGTTGTGCTAAGTTACTAGCTTTCCGTCGTAACGCTTCACCAGCCACCGTCATATCGGCTGTCTTAGTTTCGAGCTTCTGGACTTCTGCGAGTAGCTGTAAGTTGCTACCCGCACTCGCACCTTCCAGAGCAGCGAGCGCATCAAAACCTAGGTAACCCTTAGAGATGCTACCTGACTTTTTGCGCTGTGGATTCTTTCGCGGGGTCTGAGCTTTTGTAAGTGCTGTGGGATACCCAGTACCACTTACGGTTTTGTTAAACTTTTCTAATTTGTCTAAATCCATAACACCTATTAATTCTTACTATTATATGGTAGCATTAATAATAGTGTATAACCAGACAATAATGATTGATTATAGCCAGAGGTATAGCACAAATTGGTCTACTGTAAGCGCTGAAGTTAAGCGCTTACAAACTTATCCCGACGGGCGGGTAAAGTGTGCGTGTTGTCTCACCTTTCACAGTAAGGATGCTGTAGAAACACATCACCTTTACTACACACAAGGTAGTGACGGAGTAGCAGGTGAAAATTTAGTAGCGGTGTGTGGTTCTACTTCTAAACCCGGCTCATGTCACCACTTGTTACACACACCTGAATATTACATAAGGGATAAGGAGAATCCGCAGTGGGAGAATAGAAATAGACCTGAAGTTATTAAAAAATTACAAGCCAATTGGCAGATAATTCAGGGTGAAATTACTGGGAATTTCCCAACCACTTATCCCCCTCTGAATTACCAACAGCAACTAGCCGATATAGCTCTTGAATTAAGCAGGGAAAGACTAAAAGGTATCAGACCTAAGAGGGTTAGTTGGTTAGAGAGTGCTAATAATGTATTCAGAGCTTTAGCATTACCCATAGGTGCATTAGTGGTATTGCTGCTATTACTATTGATCTCAATCTAGGAGTCTATTATGAGTGATGAATCATCAAAGTTAGAAAGGAACTATAAGCTACTTGCTATTGCATTAGGACTTGTTTCGCTATTAGCACTTAGTACAACATTAAGCATAATATCCCGTCTCATACCCGTGTTAATACCGGGCGGTGGTTTCTTACAGTTAGGGACACTACTAGCATCATTGGTAGTATTCTTAGTAACGCGGGTGCGTGAGTACCGCCTACTAGCAGCGGGAATATTTGGAGCCATTCTCTTTAGCCTAGTCGCTGGTTGGTGGGATGCTCTCTATCTCTATCTCTTAGCGTTTAAGATAGGCAAAGTCAATGGGATAAATATCTTAATGTCGGTAGGAACATTTCTACTAGCTGTAGCGCTGGAAAGGATTTATCAAAGGAGAGAAGGCAGAAAATGAGAGGCATACTTGAGATAGAAGACAGCACATTACCGGATTATAATGCGCTTAATGCACAGATAATAATTAGTGCATTGTTAGGACTATCAGCGTTGGTAGTAGGCGTTAGCGGTACGGTTCCCGCTAAGGGTACTATTAAGGCGGCCGCACTACTTACTAGCACTGCATTCTTAGCAGCAGCTAGTAAGGATGCCTTAGTAGCTGCACAATCTGCTAGTGTATTTGAACAACAGAGGGAAATTACACAAAATTTATTACTCCAGCAACGTGTAATTGAAGCTCAAACTATTCTAGATAGCCATGAGGTTGTAGCACAAGAAACTGTGCTTAGAGAACTCTCTAAGGCGCTGCCAACGCCAATCTCTGTACCACAATCACCAATCCCTACGCCTTCACAACAAACTCCACAGCAGAAGGTAGACACTCCAGCTCCAAAATCTCCACTGCCCGTACCCCCACATCCGGTCGTTACAAAGACACGTATGGCAGAAATTCCTGATGGTGCGATCACAATTACACCTGATGCGCTGAATGATATCAATAAATACCCTGTGGTCATGGTAGTAGCCGAACAGGGTAGCGGGAAGACTGTAACCGTAGCTGCTATCTTTGAAAAGCTAGAGGGACACAAAGTCTTAGCTACCCCGAAAATACTTGATCATCAGAACGCAGCATTGGCAGAGGTTTATGACCTAAAATTTGGCTATGACCCTGACCGAGTAATGGGGCGGTATAATGGTGACACGTCTAACTTCGATGCTTTAGAATCGCACGATCTCACCTGGTATCTAACAGCGAAAACTGAAGGTAGTCACTACCTAGACTTTGTAGCAGCGACATTCAGAGAGAGTACTAACCGACAGAAATATGGTATGAGTGCTGATGCCCAATACTGGCGTGTCTTTGGAGATGAATGGTCTGACATCTATTCCAATGGTTTTCTAGATCCTGAGAAAGACAAGAAGGAAGTCACAAAAGCTAAGGGATATATGGAACAATGTATTAAGAGTGCATTCTTCAATTTCAGGGGTCAGAAAGTCCAAATGTTTGTCGGATGCCAGAGTGAAACTGTAGAGAGCATCGGTGCTAGTGGAATCTCGACAGCTAGGGATGTAGCTTGGCATTTATACCCTGGTAAAGCGGCAATCTCTATGGCAGTGAAGTTTGGGAAAAATGGACTGGCTAGATATCTTTCAGACAGGGTGGAAGCTGGCTATGCAGTGGCATTACTAGAGAAAAATGGGATTACTTTTGAAGTTCTGGAGTTGCCGACTCTAGAATATCTCTCTAAATTTGACCCCTGAGTAGAACTTCAACATGTCGGAAGCTACACCCAATACTCTGTATACTTCCTAGCTTCCGACATGTTTACTTCTATTATAGATATTGGACACAACATGTCGGAAGCTAGAATCCCCACCCCGTACATCATCCAGCCAATGTAGGGGGAGGTAATCCGGAGGGGCTAAAATGCACATAATTACTTGTATGTGGTTTTTAAGGTATAATAATTAATAGTAGTAAATAGCTGGAGAAGCGCCATGGCAACTGAAACAACTAAGAGACAACCATTAATGGCTAGCCTTAGAGTGACAGAAGACGAGTTCAATACTTTCAAACAGAAATGCCGGGAACAACGATTAACCCAGAGTGCTGTTATCGGTGGATTTATCCATGCTTGGAATGAGGGTGAATATGTCCATAAGGATGCCGGGACTGAAAATATCCGCACTAAGTTTGCGGCATGGGTAAAGGAGAGAGGGTTTGAACCATCAGAAGTTTTAGACGTAATTATGAATTCTGTAATATCTGGAAAGATATTGTTAGAGGACGGTGATTAGGATATAATAAAGATACATAAATAATAAGGACACTCACATGACCAATAGCATTAGTGAACTCGAAAAAGAACTAGAACAAGCTGAAAAACGCTATCGAGAATTAGCACAACTGGTAGAGGCAGCACAGGAAAACTCTGAAGCATTGGAGAGAATCATCTCCTACCTCGAGAACGACTTGAGTAATCAATCAGAGGACGGGAAACGGTTCATTGCAAACCAGGTGACTACACACCTTAAGAAATACCTATCTCCAACACCTGAGAAGGTTTTAGACTTTGACGGGGTTGTGATGCTCCAAGAACGTTTCGGTGCTAAGAAAGACTCCAACGGATATACATACTTCTGTGGCATTGATTACCGCCGGGTAAAGGGGGATAACCAGAATTCTACATCAGTGTGGAGAAATTACTTGCTATCCGAGTATCCCTCAGAAGGCACTATCGAGATAGTAGATAATCTCAAAGAATCCCCTGTAAAAGGACGGTATCTGCTAGTAGGTTGTAACGCCACATTGCGAGATGTAGCTACTATTGCCACAATGAATTTTGAGGTTCCACCAGTACCAGGCGGGCAATTCGTACCATTGAGTATCGATGAGAATCTTCTCCCCATCGCTGATACCAAAGTACAGCTACAAGCTGACACGGAGTCGGTACTAGATAAGGAAGCTCTCGAATTAGAGTTTCAAGCGCCACAAGACGATGTGGAGTTGCCACACTTACTGATAGGTAAGGCAATCACGACTAGTGCCTACGGGTCACCGATGGTAGGTGTTATTGTCTCCTATCTCGATGGTGATGAAAAACCCTGGAGAGCCAAGGTGGATGATATCCCCGTTGAACTTTTTCTCGTGCGTAGTGACTTTGAGTTGCTGTAGCTACTAGTGGCATTGAAAGAAAACTTCCTGAAACCATAATGTGTAGGCTCAGGAAGTTTTTTAATATAGTTAACGTCACCACAACTATACGTTATTACTTCCTAATCCGGATTAGAAAGTTTTTTGCCCCATTGACATTCTCAGGGAAACATATTACAGTAGGACTGTAAACAGCAAAGAAGTAGAATTCATGTATGAAACTGTCATCAGGATCCGTGAAGGCAATTGTCCAAAATAAAGTCACCCAAATGTATCTGTGTCCCAAGGGGTATTGGAACACAGAATTAAGATATGTTACTTATCCCGACAAACACGCATTGAGACGTGAAATCGCGAATCTTAATGCGACTTTCACTATTGTCAGGTCTTAAGTATTTGGGAGCTGATACGGCCTAGAATCCCAGCACTACAGTATTGGTACTGCTGTAGTGATATTTTTGACTACGATATTGCGATCCGTGATATTCCGGTCATTGACATTCCCGTCAATAGTTGTTATAGTGTGTTAATCTAAACACTCTATTCGAGGCAAAAAACCTATGAGTGCAATTGAACTCCAACTTATTCCCCATCAAACCCACAACGGGATACCTTGTCAACTCCTACATATCAAAATTGTCAATGAAAGCGGTGTCGTTGTACCCGATGACCTTAAGGATGTAAAATTCCCAAAGGGTATTGATTTTTCAAAAGGAGTTATCATTGAAGGGAAAGCTCCCATTTGGCTCTATGGATATTTAGTTTACCAATGTTGTCATTTTGCACCTTGGCTAGGGTGCTACGATCCACGTTTAGGTGCTGTGATTGTAGCTACCCGTACCCCGCAGGTGTCTCACTTTGAAGTTCTTAGCGTGCATTTGCCAAAGTGGGAATAAGGATAATAACAACTGTTAACACCTCACTAGAATTACTTTAGTGAGGTGTTTTCTTAGACTCTGACAAGTTTTTGAGAATTATTTTCAAACAGTTGACATTATCATCATACCGTGTTACTGTGGTAATATAACCAACAGAGGAAAACAAATGAGAATTTACTATACAGAAAGAACGAAAACAGTAGTAGATAAGCTGTCGTGGCTAGCTCCAAAATGGATAAAAATATCTAGTGTGTCTCAACTACCATTGAGAATGGAATACCAAAAAGAGGTTTTTTTGGTACAAACTGAAGCCCAAAAAGCACAGGCAGCAGACGACATGCCATGGATTCATATCGTCTCAATAGAAGCGATCGAGTCTCCAGAGTACCAACCGGGGGAAAATGACCCCCTAATAGAACTACCACGTAGTTTCTTTCCGTTGAGCTTAGATGCCTCGTTTGATGGGAGGATGCGAAGTGAAGGACGTATCTAATACCTGCTTTTAGCCATTAGCTGCAAGTATTTCCACTTAGCAATCAGAAGGGCATCACTGCGACCATCATAGTGATGCCCTTCTACTATGAGTAGGTTTTCACATTCCGGGAACACCTTTAAACATTGTGCTATGCTAGTATACCCATTACGCTTACCAGATACCGCAAAGGTAGCCTGCCAAATCCGGGGTGCTACTGACTGGATTGGGATATTACATGCCCCACACATCCCGATAATCCGATTGTAATTGGCTAATAATGGTAGTTTCCTGATGAGTTTTGCTAACTCCTTATCAGCGTCACCTTTGGTATTAGTGAATGGTGATTCAATACAGACGTGGCTATTAGGTGATATACCCCGTACTATTGCCGCCAGTTCTGAAATCTTAGAGGGCATATCGTATACCGCATCAACACATACCACACCTTCTACTACATTGAGAATGGCGATCGCACCCTTCTCGCCCGGATCTATTCCAATTATCTGCTGCATAATACCTCTTTAATACTATTCCCAATCGCTTGCGCTAATGGGGGGCATACACTATTCCCAATTCCAGCTACTGCAACACCAGGACTCTCTCCCCACTGATAATTAGCTGGGAAACCCTGAAGCATTCCTAAACCCTGTATCGATAAGTCCTTAATAATATTGCCGTCAATCACGTTAATAAATTTGCTCCTATTTGCCCCCTTGCCGTCACTACCAATACTCTTACGAATAGTCCAAATTGGTTCACTGGCTAACGCTACTTTAGGTTTACCGCTATAGATACCTACTCTCTCTATAAGAATAGGATATTCTATTTCATTGTCTAACACATACCTTTCTTGCGTTGGGATTAGACTAGAGTCAGTCATTTCCTCTATCAAATCCCTAATAACACTGTGCCATCCTACATGCCTATATGGACATTTAATGATAGGTAAATCTCCTTTACTAGCAACTGCGAATAACCTCGAGCGCTTCGTTGGGATACCAAAGTCATAAGCGTTTAAGAGGTCATACCTAATAGTATATCCTAGCCTGCTCAGGTGACCGCACCATCGGTAAAAACTTTCAGACTTCCTGTATTCTGGTACATTCTCTAAAACCACATAAGGTGATTCTAAAACCTCAACCCAACCCTTAGCTATTAATTCTAATAGTATGTCTCTGTCTTCTCTATTCCTACTGGTTACTTTCCCTTTTCCAATTGAAGCCTTGCTGTACGCCTGACAAGGTGGTGACAGGAATATTACATCAGGTGTGCCAATTCCTATTTTAATATGCAATGGGTTAACTTCCAAGATGTCAGCGATTTGACATTCTCCTATATTCCGCTTATGAATCTCAGCTATAGTGGGGTCTATTTCTATGCTTAAAGTCTGGAATCCAGCCAACTTCAGTCCTAGTGTTGAACCACCAATTCCCGCGAATAGTACCAAAGCTTTACTCATAGTTCTATAGAAGTTTTATCGTGTTATCACTACTATACCATAGTAAGACTGTGATTTTGGCACTTGGCGAAAACTCTAACATGTCGGAAGCCGTACCCGATACTCTGTATACTTCCTAGCTTCCGACATGTTGTATTCAATATCTATAATAGAAGTAAACATGTCGGAAGCTAGAAACCCTACACTGTATATCATCTAGCCAATGTTGCAGGGGGGAATCCGGAGGCAGGCATTTTTGTTGACATTCCATACCTACAGGTACTAAAATTAGTATTAACTAATACTAACTCGTACCATGTCTCACATAACAGAAGTTGAGAAGATACTTAGGGATAAGATTAAGGACATTGAGTACCTCGCACAATTAAGAAGTTACCAACGTGAGGGTTTCGTTAAAGTGATTCTATCTTTCACACAAAGGCAAAAGCCGATTAGACACCTCTGCACGGGGGCTGGGAAAAGTATCGAACAAAGTGCTTTAATTCGATATTATTATGAGTTAGGAAAAGCACGGGGGAGTAGTAGGAAAATACTCATGGTAGGAGAGAAGGATGAGATTATAATTAATGCTAGACAACAATTACTTAATATAGGAATCTCAGATAGCGAGATAGGAATTATTAAGAATGGATACCGATTAGAGCTACACAAACCAATTCAGATAGCATCAATTCCCACACTCAGAAGACGTTATGAGAAGTGGTCACATTTGCCCATAGCGACAGATACTAATTACTTTGAGCTAATTGTCATAGATGAATGCCATCATGCCCATAATGGCGCTGATAAGTCATATAAAGACTTGTGGACTAGATACTCAGGAGCTAAGATAGTAGGGTACACGGCTACACCAGAATCTGATAAGGGATTTACCAATTTATTCGATTTAATAATCTCTGGTGAATCACAGATTGAGTTGGCACATTTAGGATATCTTCCTTATTGGGAATCAAAAGGAATACAGTGTAAAGCAAATTTAGAGAATATCCCAAGGGTAAAGGGTGAATTTGAGCAAAAAGCACTCGATACAGCACTTAAGGACTCCTTACTACAGGGTGATATTTTACCTACATGGGAAAAGTATGTGAGAGTACCTTATGGCATAATTCCCACTATCATATTTGCGCGCTCGGTAACTCTAAGCAAAGAGTATGCCGCTTGCATTACCGATAATTCCAACTATAAAGCAGTACATATAGATGGTGCGATGGGTAGTGAGCAGATAAGGTCTGCACTTCAGCAATTCGCTAGCGGTGAGGCAACTTTTCTTGTAAATTGTCAGAAAGCGATTGAAGGTTTTGATTTAGCTACTTATGCAAAGTCTGTCGGATTAGAGTTTAAATCGATAGGATGTGTGCAAGACTTAGCACCTACACTATCCATCAAGCGACACAAGCAAAAAGTAGGACGTGCTAGAGGTTTTTTATGGGACGGGAAGCTTAAAGCAATATATTTAGACCATTGGGGAGCATATAAAGAATTTGGGACACCCGACCAGCCATACAACTGGACTCTGGAAGGTGTTGCTACTAGAGTAGGGGAAACTACAAAACGATGTCCCGATGAAGATTTTGGATGCGGGGCTACCGATGTCCTAAGAACAGCAAAAGTATGCCCCCACTGCGGATACACGTTCCCGGTATCCCTCACTGTATTCGAGAAGGATGAAAGTATACCCCATAACAAAGGTATCGAATTAATACCAATTATTCCTGATGAACTGGCATTGTATAATAATTTACTCGGTAATGAGAAAGTTGACGGTTGGGCGATCGCACAATTTCTAAATTATGCACCAACCTTTCAGAGTCTGCTAGCGTTAGCTACTCAGTTACCCAACGCTGATGTAACCACTACTTTCTCTCAGTGGGTAACAGGACAAAGAAAAATGTATGGTAATAATTGGAAACCTAGTGTGGTACATCTTCTAGAGGTTCTAGATGTCATTGTTAGGTATCAGAAAGCCTTGAAAAAAACCGCAAAATCCAAACCGCTACATATTTATAACCAGTGGTTAGAGCTTGTGCGTGATGGGCATTCTAATTATCTACCCACATCGCGGGAACTATGGGAGATTGCAAAGGTGTGTGGGTATGATTCAGGGTGGGTACATTATCAGGTTCAAATAGCTACAAAAAAGCATAAAAGATGTTAGGTTTTTATGTTGACTTTAGCTGATATGTTGTGTATACTAGAATTGTAGTAAAACAAAAACAGAACCTAAAACAATGCCTGAAGTAATAAACATTAAGTTCAACCTAGATCTATTACCCTCAGTACTCTACCTCCAGTTCAAAAGTACAAAAACTACAGACTTCACTTCGATCGATTTAAGTGCCATCGATGAAGATGAGCAGAAACACCCTTTAGCGCTACTTGCTGGATTAAAAGGGGATAGCGAGACACCTCTTAATCTTGAGAAGTTGCTACTAGTGAAGCTGGCACACGGCATCCCTGATGGGGTTTATGGAGCGTCATTGTATCGAGAATCTAGCGATTCCGACGCGCTAGTTATAAAATTTGGTCAAAACACTTTCCCAGTTACCCTGAAGGGAAAAGAGATTTCTGTTGGGAGTTTTTCTGGGGAATTTGCCTGGGAAACTAAGAAGACGCTTGATGGTACTACATATCAGAAAGTTTGGTTAGAGCTAGTCTCTGAAACAGACCCCTACACGTATTACACTGTATCTCTGGCAATACCCAAAGAGGTAAAGATTAAAAAACCCGTGTTTACCGCAGCGCTAAACAGTGGTCAAGGCATTGCACAATTTTTAAACCCCGTACCTGTAAATGATGGTTCGGGTTTTGCACACACTTTCTCATTAGAAGATCTAGAAATTGGAGAGTACAAGATAGAGCGAATAGAGCAGTACAAAAAGTCTGACACCACTTACGGACTGTTCTGCTACAAAATCTTTCTTGAGGGTGGTGTCTCAGTATTCGCAAAGGGCAAATCCGTTAAACAGATGGGGCAAACTGCTGAGGAAAAAGGGAACGGGGAAAGTAATAAAGCCTTTCATGCTCTGGCAAACAAGATAAAGTCAGGAATTCCACATAAGCTATCGATCGTAGACAAGCGAGAGTGGGAAAATGCAACAGGAAAACATGTCGATGTAACCCATGCAATTGTACGAGGGGTTCCTAGCCAAGAATCACCTACTCTACCAACCAAGGATATTGACACTGATGAAGCGACAGAGAATGCTGCACCCTTTGATTGGATCGTGTTTGCTCGATCGCTAGGGATAACACAAGAACGCATCGCTGAAGTGTCGCATAGCGGACTTGAGCAGGAAGTCATTGATTCAATTGATATTAATTTGTCGCCTGTCTCAAAACACGAATTATTTGAGAAAAGAATCAAAGAAGTTCTCATAGAGATTAGTGATGAAACTGGCGCAACAGAGATACCAGTGTCAGCTTTACCTTACTAGGATGGCTTGGGGGATACCGAAAAATCCCCCTACAATTTTGTTAATGGAGAGAACAATGTTTACCAAAGGTCAAAGTGATTTTTTGAGAGATGCACAAGAGTGGTTTCTAAGAGTCTCACCACTCCAACGGGAATCTTTACCCCGCGATGAACGTTTTGCTATACTGACTGGGTTTCCTGGTACGGGTAAATCTACTATAGTAGTAGAGTTAATTAAGGTGCTTAAAGCTAAACATTTCCGTGTCCTCTTAGCAGCACCAACACATCCCGCTAAGAGCATATTACTGGACTTTCTAGCTGAACAGAACGTAAAAGTAACAACCCGTACTATTCACTCTGTCTTAGGATTAAAGCCAGAAGTGAATGATTTTGGGGATGAAAGATTTGTCCAGAGTGGAGAGCCATTAGACTTTTCAGACTATGACCTATTAATCATAGATGAAGCCTCTATGATTGATAGGTATTTGTGGGCAATCCTAACAACCACACTATCATTGCCTCCCACATTATTCGTAGGCGACCGCTATCAATTAAGACCAGTAAATGCACGTACAATATCACCAGTATTTACCAAGATAAAGCCAAATAGCTTCAAACTAACCAAGGTTGTCAGGCATCATGGTTTGCTTGTAGATTATCTAGCAGTGCTTAGGGATGGCTATGACGAGACAAAATCTCACCCCGAGGTGTCACCAGCAGACTTTATGGGAGATGACACGGTAATCTATTGTGAGTATGATGAGTGGTTATTAAGGGTGTGTGCTACGATGCAAAGTGGTGACACTTACAAGGTGCTAGCATATACCAATAAAAATGTTGATAGGTTCAATGACCTATTGAAGAGCATTGAAGCGAATAACTACAGCATTCTTGACTTAGAAGATTGTAAAGAGTATGGCTATTCTATAGGTGAGAAGATTGTTTTGCGAGAACCACTTCTCAAATGGAATTCAGAGCGAAAGTATGAGGAAATCGTCTGCAATAACGGGACTGTTGTGAATGTCAATTATGTGGATTCTACAACTCTCTGGGGGTTCCGTTGTTCCGCCCTAACTGTTTGGTGGATAGGTGAATCAGGAACATCTGATGATAATGATGATGGTAATGATTCATCCTCAATAAAGAGGCTTCCTATCAAAGAGGAAATTATCTATGTCTTAGATAATGGTGAGAACGGCAATTACCAAGTACAACTCTCACAACTTAAAGCTTCAGCTTTAAACTATCCTGCGACTTCCCGGCAACGGAAAGAGGCTTTTAGGAACTACTATCAGCTCAAAAAAGCTTTCACGGGTGTAAGTAGGATTTATGCCTCTACAGTCCACAAAGCACAGGGCGCTACTTACGATGTAGTATTTCTCTATAGCGATATTGCTCTCTGTTCAGACTCAGAGGTTCACAGAGAGTTACGGTATGTGGGGTCTAGTCGTGCTAAGAGACAACTGGTGATATGCCGATAAAGATAATATTGATTCGACTACTTCTGGAGTTGATACTGGCAATCGCAAATATAGATACACCAGTAGACTATGAGTTAACCATCACGACAGCCGTATCGGTGAGAATAGAGTGGATGGGGAGTTAGGGGAACAAAAAGATTTACATTAAAAAACTACTACAAATACCCCGTAGTAGTTTTTGTTTTCTAAAAACCTGAAACCATTGTAGTGTGTAGCTCCTAGCTTACGACATGTTGTATCCAGTTTACTATAATAGGATGTAATATGTCGGAAGCCAGGACTCATATAGGAAAGGGGTTTTCGGGATTTGCAGCGTGCTGTTCTTTCAACCTTACGAATTTCTCTTGTACGAGTTGTGCGATGACTTCGCTGCGGCTGGCTACACCACAAAAATCAGACAGGAGTAGTAAATCATCCCATAAGCTATCTGTTGCAACAATATGTCTAGAGTACTTCCTTCTTTCTCTAGGTAAAGGTGGTCTTCCTTTACCCCGTTTGATGCTCTCTACCCCAGCAACTTCTGGGGTAGGTGACATTTTGTCAAAACGTCGCTTGATTATCGCAGCAGCAGCACGTCGCTGTTTGTTCACCTCTTTTTGTAGCGCCAGAATTTCTTTCTTGTTTCCTACAACTCTCTTTAGCTGGCTAGTAGTAGTAGCTATAATATCTTGGTATTCAAGAGGACGTGTTTCACCGTTTTCCAACTCTGTATATGTCATTACCTAATGTTCCTGAATTATTTACGACTACATTATAACATACATATAGACACTATACAAAAAGTCTGTTATATTAAAGGGGAAACCACACCGAGGGATACAACCCATGAGTACCAACACACTGCCAAAAAAATATCCCCACCCCGCTGAGAGCGGCGATGAGGACAACAGCAAAAAGATATCTTCAGTATATCCCAGTTCTGAGAAAAAGTCAAGGGTATATGACCCCAACGCTTTTTATCCCTTTAGACCACTTGACGAACCGCAGAGGACTGAGCTGGTGAATACAGCCATTAGGGTTCCTTATTGGTGGCAATTGCTATTGTGTCGGGACAAGTTACCCGCGAGTGGTAAGAATTACTATACAGAACTCATGGAGAGACGCGATGTAATCGACTACCTAGCGGAAGGTAAGCGGTGCATTAGGAAGGAATTCCGGGGTAGCGCGGTTGTTACCCAGATGATAGAAGATTATGGGTGGGAACATCCAGAACTTCAACCGTACCTATACCGCGAATACTATAGCGGTATAGGACTGATAACTGGTAATTCCTCAGATGGGTTATTGGCTATCGATGTAGACGGTGCGTCAGCACAACCGTTATTGGAGTTAATCCTTGGCGGTGAACCTCCCAAGACGGTATCTTGGACATCGGGGAAACCGGGGCGCTACCAAATGATATTTCAAGTACCGCGATCGCACTGGGAAAGGTTTGAGGATTGGGTTACATGTATACCAAAGTCCTATGCGGAACTTCCCAAGGCATTCCGGGATAAGTATCCCGTGTCGCCCGATCAAGAGTTGATTACTCCGGATAAAGGTGAACTTTTAGAATTCCGTTACAACGGTCGCTACAGTGTACTCCCCCCCTCCCGTCATCCTACCACGGGGATGTACAAATGGATTCATTCAGCGCTTGATACTAAGGTAGCACCCCTACCAGAGCGGCTACTGGATCTGATAACGGCATGGACTGATTTGGAAGCAATTGAAGCTGAAAAGAAGGAACAGAGACAGTTAGAATTTGCTCAGAAGAAAGCTGAGAGAGAAGCTAAGAAAGCTGAGAAAATGAAATCAGGGGTAGTAGTAGACGATAGTGACTGTGACGAATTTGATGACATTATAGAAGCGGCACAAGAGCTAAACAATCGTGCCGGAATTGATGGGTTTGACTGGTACGGTCATGATTTTGAAGACCATGGCGGTGGTTGGCTACAGGGCAATTGTCCACGTCACGAGTCAACGTCGGGGACATCATTTCAGGTAGAGATTGATGGTGACCACGCTTGGCGCTGTCACGCATGTGACGTGGGATCTATTGGACTTGCTAATTACCTGATTTGGCGTGAGACTGGGGAGATAAAGTGGAGCGGTAACTTCTCAATATTAAAGCCATACTTTACAGAGTATGGAATCAAGCTAAAGAATAGTTTTAAGAAGAAAGATTCGACTACTAAGACAGTCGAATTCTCAGAACGCCTTAAGCAGCATTTTGAAGCTCGGAATCTTCCCAATTCCGGATATCCCTACTACAGTGAGTCCACACCCTATTGCAGTGAGAATTTCCTAGCTAATATCCCCCATAGCGGAATAGTAGGCATTCAAGCCGCAATGGGAGTTGGTAAGAGTACAGCATTAAAGCAGTGGTTGACTACTACTGATACTCCTAAGATTTTCATCTATAATCGGATTGCTCTGGGATATTCTCAAGCTATCTCATTAAGCGGCAACACTCCACAAGAAAAGGTAAATTGGATAGATGATGTCCAAGTGTCTGACTTCCTACAAGGACGGGTAAAACGGATTGGGTTATGTTACGACTCACTTCACAAGCTTGGAATATTCACCACGAACCAACCTTTCCATTTAATACTTGATGAATGTGAATCGGGTTTGATTCACTTACTGACTGGTGAGACACACCGCCTCAATCGTGCTGAGAATATATCTGCACTCTGTAAGTTATTAGCATTAGCTAATGCCACTAATGGCGGCTGTATTCTTAGCGATGCGACGTTGAGGAAAAGCACGATAAAGTATATCGCACAATTCATGCCAGACTCACCTGTAAAAGTACTTATTAATACTACAAAACCCAAAAAGAGAAATGTGGTATTGACGGGAAAGGAGAAGGCAAGCTTTTTTGAAACAACAGTAGCACAACTGGTAAAGTCTGATACACCAGCATTGGTAGCATCGGATAGTAAGGAAAATCTACAAGCTCTAGAATCACTTGTTCAGGATTCCTTGGTATCTCAGGAAAAAACACCTAAGAGCGTTATCCGGCTAGATTCCGACACGTCGCGCACTGATGAAGCTCGTGGCGTGATGAATAATTTGAATCAGTCTATTCTTACTAAAACCCCGGATTTGTTCATGTTCTCACCTACATTAGCTAATGGGTTATCGATTGATGTTGTGTATTTTCAGAAAGCTTATGGTCTATTTTTTGCGATTAATACTCCTATTGAATCCATCCAGCAGATGGCACGCGATCGCCATCTCACAGATTGGAGTATATATGCCACTAAAGGTAAGTATCACGGGGCGGTCACGGTAGATGCTGTGATTGCCGATAAGAAGCGTCAGGAGTCCAACCTGACAGAGATATCGGATCAGCTCATCAAGGAAGTGTTACGGCAACATACAGCCAATAATTTTACAGATTCCACAGCGACAGATAACCCTGACTACATTAACGGTAAAGCGCTCATAGGGTTATTGGAAAAATTCCTTGAAGGGGATGATTATCCCACATTATCTCCCAAGCATAGCTGGTATTATTATGAGCTTGTAGCCAATCAGAACTGGGCACGGGCTAATTATTACGATGTGATGGTAGCTGAATTAAGAGCCGCAGGGCACAGTATAACTTTTGCAGATGGTATCAAGAATTCGTACAGTGAAGTAATCAAAGAAACCATAGAATTGACACGGCTCGAATCATGTGAGAAAGTTGCAGCGGTAGAGGCAATCTTTACGGACTATGCTACGGCTCATTCGGCTGAACAGATGGCTTGTGATCCGGAAATACAGCGACAAGGAACAAAATCAAAAATACTCATTTCTACCGGGATACTAGAACCAGAATGCACTGTATCCATGGTGTATCACTGGAAATATAATTACCGGGAAGTAATTCACGCTAACTTACTCTGGTTTCTCTACAAGAACCCTCACTTAGTACCTACACTGGATGTCAGCAAGTTAAAACGTTATGCTAAAAACTACCATGATGGATTAGAATTTTGTTTACAGGATGTGAAACTACTAGGGTATAAAGTACACGCGCTTACTAAGTATTTCAAGATTCAGGAACTGGAGTCTATATTAGATTTAGAGAACCCCAACTTAACCTTCAGTAGCTCAACACCGGGCTTAAAGGACTGGGCATTAAGGGTTAACAAGGTGTCAGCGAGAATAAAGAATGAGTTAGCCACAGAATTCAACGATAATTTCCCCAAGATAATAGCAGGTGCTAATGACGTAAGATCTGCTAAGTTAGCTACATGGATATTGGAGAAGTTGGGGTATAGTTTCACGTCTCAGAAAGTAGGGAAACAGTACACATACACCTTTTCCTCTGAATTCTTGTCTGGGGTAACACGTCAGAATTTATTAGCAGGATATGACCGTAAATACAATCAGACACCTGATGTAGTAGCAAAACCTAATGATGTTACAATAGATGATGATCCCCTAGTAATCTCAATACCACAAATGACACTCGATACTTTACCTATTGCACCTACAACAGGACGTACTCTAGAGACTATTCTCAAGGGGCTTAATAATTATGAGACTTTAACTCCCAATCAAGTATTTGCCGATTTTCAAGAGGTTATCACCCTACACGAAATACTCCCATTAAATGACCTTGGAAATCCTAATACTTTGGAGTATTACTGCAAAACCTGTGACCCCAATTTCACAGCGATACAACTTGAAGACATGGTAAGGGTTACTCTTGCTGTCTTGCGGATTCGGCAAACTTTTGCATCGGGTGAGGAATACACCCCAGAATTTAAAGCAGTGGAGACACCACACCTTTATGTTCAAAACCTACTTGCAAATTACCAAAGGAATGAAGATGATGCACTCTTAACAGATGGTAAATTAGCCTTCAAGTTATTACGTCAGGATGTAACGGCAAAGGGTATGAAATACATCAAAGATTAGTTGACGTTACCTGTCACGCTGAGTATACTGTTAATATACTCAGTACAGTAATAATATGAAACCATTCTTAAAGTGGTGTGGCAGCAAACGTCAACCTTATATAGTTGACAAACTTAAACCACTACTAGGCGATAAGTTTTGGGTAGAGCCATTTGTGGGGTCGGGTGCATTGCCGCTGGCGCTAGGAGTAAAGTCGGGTATATTTACTGATGCCAATCCCCACTTGATTGCCCTCTGGGAGTGGATACAGTCGGGGGGAAAAGTAAGTTTAGATTTCCCCTCTATGAATACTCCGAGTGGCTACGCAATGGCACGCCAACAATTCAATACGACTACAGATAGTAGCTTGAAGTCTGAGTTGTTCTACTATCTCAACCAAACGTGTTTTAATGGTTTATGCCGCTTTAACAGTAGGGGACTATTCAACGTACCTTATGGTAAAGACAGGGCTGGTAACCCTAAGAAAATAAACTACCTTACAGACTTCTCGGACTACAAGGTGGCAATTCAGGGATGGCTATTTGGCGTGCAAGACTTTCGGGAAACCATCATAGCCGCGCCAAGGGGGAGTATCATCTACTGCGACCCCCCATACCATGGAACATTTACCAATTACACGGGGACACCGTTCACTCTTGAAGACCAGTTAGAGCTTATAGCGTTGTTGTCTGCCAATCGGGGATGTACCATAGCGGCTAGTAACTCTCCACTGTTGGAGAGCTACTATAGAGAATCTGGTTTTGAGACGGAATTATTGACGGTTTCGAGAACTGTTAGTAGCGAAGCATCAACGCGGGGTAAAACCCTAGAACTATTTGCAACTTTAAATGTTTAAACTCCATTAACCATTGGATCTGCCATAATACTACCAAGTTAACCGTGCTATCATAAACGAGAGCTAAAGCGGTATTATTATGGTTCAGATTGCCTCAGTTGATATTGGCACAAAGTTAGACCTTAGTGGTTTCTATCAAGGTCTGGAGTCGTTGTCGGGCGTAAAAACTCCAGTTGTTAAGTTTGGCGCTAAGTATGATACCAATAGCATCGAACAAGAAAAGAAGCGATTATATAAATCATTAAACATAAAAACAGCAGTAAAGGTAGGAGCTGATCATAAAGAACTCACAGCTCTTAATCAGCACATTGAATCTAAACGGGCACATGTGCAAGATGTAAATACTTGGATGAGAAGTAATCCTATAAAGGTCAAGGTTGATTCATCAGAAGTAGATACAATATTGGACTTAATCGGGACAAAAAACCTTGTTGTAAAAACGCAATTTACGGGTGAAACACCCCAAGATACTAAGATTTTCTCAGAAAACTTACGAAAATCGATTAAACAAGGGATAGCGGATGGATTCAAAGAAAGCAATAAAAAAAGCTTTATAGGGCAAATAGTTAGTTTTGTTACCACACCTATAACAACAGCAGTAAAATTAACCAAAGGCACACTGACAAATGTGCTTGAGGGTGCTGCTGAAGGGTTGGGGCATACGTTGACAAAGAAACTTGGGGAGGGATTCACATCGGGTTTTGAGAAATCCTTAAACATAGATCAATCCCGAATAGGAAAAACAGCAGGTGAGTATGTAGGAAAAAGAGGGAAACAAAACCTCAAAGCAGCAGTTAATACTTTAGGATTTTCTGGTGATGTTACGGGCGTTGTTGGCGAAAAAAAAGAACCTGTGCCACCAACAAAGACTAAAAAATCTGAAACAAAGACCCCAGTAGAAAAAAGTGAGACAGGTGTTGCACCTGCTGTTAGTGAAAAGAGAGGGTCTGTAGCGCTACCATCTCTCATAGACAGGTTTGGAAAACCCTTGCGGTCACCAGAAAAAATTAAAGAACCTGAGACTCAAATCGCACCCGAAAAAGTTGAAAGTGGGGGAAAAGGGACTTTAAAGTTTGGCACTCCATTAGAGGGATTAAAAAAGGACTTTAGATCACTAGGAAAGGTCATAGACAGTTTTCTAGACCCCAGAAAACTATCCGTAAAACTCAAGAAGTCTGAGGATGTTCTAGTAAAGATATTAGAGAAGAAGTCAACAGACAATGATGTCTCTTTAGAGGATTTCCAGAAGTTATTTAAAGAGCTATTTGTAGACCCTAATGATATTAGAGAGTTAGCTCTAAGGGTCGCGGGAACTGGACTAAGAACGGCGGCTATACCCTTCAGGATAAGAAAAAGGGCACGATTAGCTGAATCCGTTGATGAGGCGAAAGCTCAGAGTAAAGGGATTGAAGTACCTGATGATATTAAAAAAGGTCAAACAATTTCCTTAGTTACAGGTGGTATAAACTTCGAGAAAGGGGGACTAAATACCTACTTTGCCGAAAACCTAATGAAACGGTTGACACCCGGGGCATATTCAGTTCCAGTAACAAACCCATGGTCTAACGACACCGAAACATTGGGCTTTTTAGCTGGAATGGCTAAAAAAATACAAGGGGATTCTTACAAACCACAGCCCATTGACAGGCTATTGCAAGTAGCTATAGAAAAGGGACATAACCCAGATTCTATAAAGATGGCTTCCCATGCGATGGCTTATAGGGAAAAATACCCTGAAAGTCCGATTATGTTGTCAGGCACTAGCGGTGGCACTTATGTAGTAGAAGAAGCGATCGCGATACTTGAAAAAGCAGGATTAAAAAACATAAAGGGGCTTGGTATCGCAGCACCATTGGCAGGTTTAACAAGAACTGCTAGTAGGAAAAATTATCAAGCCACAGTTGGTGAGTTTGACCCTTTATATGCTGCTATGTCAGGGGGGAAATATCTATCAGAAGCTGGGAGAGCGAGTCAAGTGTGGGCGAAAACGGTAGAAGAATTGCCTCCGATCCCATACCTTTCAGGTCTTATCAAACCAGATAAATCAAATGCTGTAACCTCTTTTTCAGGTACAGCTCATGCTGTTATGCTTTATATGGCAAATGCGAATTTTCAAGATAGCATGACAGCACACTTAGGTAAGCAATACTTAAGTGAGCCTATACCGAAAGATTTCAGAGGTAATGCAGGTGGAGCCAATTTGAATTTTTACAGGCTCTATGGGCAGGATGCAAGCAATATTGAGAGAACAATTGCTGCAACGATGGGTGACAAAAAAGCTATAAAAGAAGTAACCCAAGAGGATAAGTACGCATTCTATCAACCTGAGCATCTAGAGTGGCGACGCGATGGTGATCTTGGTGGTCATATTACTGAGCTAGCAACGATAAAGACAAGATTTAAAGATAAAAGTCTGGTAAAATTCAAGGACGACTATCTTAAATTTTTAACTGAATTTCAGAAAGAATTAACTGAGTTTTACGAAACTGGTAAAAAGCCAGTTGAATCCTTAAAAAAATCATTAAAGTTTTTCCCCAAGTTAGCATCTTTGGCGAATAATGCTGATGCCGAATACTCAGTCCCTATCTTAGGTAATCCTTCAATAGCAAGAACTCTTGCTATAACAATGGGAGATGACGACGCTGCTAATGAAGTGACACAACACAATAAGGATACTTTTTACAATCCTGAGCATCCTGAGTGGAGACGTGACAATGACCTTGGTGAATACATTAAACATTTTTCAAGTATAACTGAGAAATTTACAGGTGAAAACAAAGAATTCATTGATGAGTACCTTCGATTCGCAACTGAATTTCAGAAAGAATTAACTGAGTTTTACGAAACTGGTAAAATGCCTGTTGAATCATTAAAAAAATCATTAAAGTTTTTCCCTCAGCTAACACAATTAGCAACTAAGTATGCTGGTGAGAATACTAGAACTCTGTCTGAAGTAGCATCATTAGTCACTGTAAAATTACCAGAGATGTCAGAGGGATTACCTGGTACATCTTCAACAATACACAACCAGGAAGATAAGACTACAGAGAAAACCGGAGTCATCACTGCTTTGTCAGGTAAAGTTGGTGCTACTTCTGACGCTTTGAAAAAAGCCAAATTAGCAGTTACCTCTAATCCTGAAATTGCTAAAGCATACTTAACTACAATACAATCAGTTATTAACAATTTAAGTAAAGAGATACATACTGAGTTACTCAGTATGTCTCCAGAGAGCCGGATGTCTTCTACTGCGGGGAATCAATTAGCTAATTTAAAATCACAAGTATCTAAAATAGTAGATTCGACAAATGATCTAATTCTTGACTTAGCTGATGATGCTGAGAAATACATACAAGAACTAGCGGGGCTGAAAAGTGCTGATAGTATTAAAGATAAATACACAGAGCAGTTAGCACTAGCCAAAGCATTGGAAACTACGAATCCCAGCGTAGCTTATGGACTCCTGAAAGAATTAGTTGATAATGCTGAAAAAGTTAAAGCCGAATTAGAGACAATGACTCAATCTTACGCAAAGGGTTCACCGGAACGAAAAAAGATTGGATCTGCAAAAGGAACTATAACAAAGACGGTCAAACAGGCATCAGCAATACTCACAAACGCTGGAACAACTCACAAGGAAGGGGAGGTAATAGGGAGTGAAGTGACAGCGGGTATTACCACGGGGATACAGCAGTCACTTAGTTCACTTCAGAAAGCCGCTCACCTATTGTCTAATGAGCTAGTAGAGACTACAAAGGAAGATTTAAAAATACAAAGCCCGTCCAAAATTTTCCAGTGGATTGGTGAGAAAATTACTGAAGGCATTGTGGTAGGTATTGGGAAGACAGGTGCTACGGTTATCTCAATATTAGGTGGTGTTTGGGAGAGTTTAAAAGCACAGGGCAATTTAATACCAAGTATTTTTGAAGGATTTCTAGCTTTTAGAGGGGTATCTCATCTTACACAAGCTATCGCAACACTAACTCCTGCTTTCTTAGAGGCTGGTGTGGCAATGGAATCATTAGAGCGTCGTTTCCTTTTTGTAAGTGGCAGCGCTCAACAGGCTTCAAAAAGTTTAAAATTCGTAAAATCAGAAGTTAGTAGACTAGGAACCGATTTAAAATCCTCATTGGGGGGTTATGTCGGTTTAGGTGCTGCAACACGCGATACAGCACTAGAAAGTCAAACCCAAAAGATATTTTCCGGTGTTTCGCAAGCAAGCACTGTTTATGACCTTAATTCTGAACAACAAAGTAGGGTATTTACGGCCGTCCAACAAATGGCAGGAAAGGGAAAGGTAAGTGCTGAGGAATTAAGGCAACAACTAGGTGAGAGCTTGCCGGGAGCTTTTCAGATAGCTGCAAGAGCAATGGGAGTAACTACCCAAAGTTTAGACAAGATGATGAGTGAAGGTAAGTTACTTTCTGAAGACTTCTTGCCTAAGTTTGCTCAACAATTAAGTGCCGAAACTGCAACTGGTGTTAAAGGAGCCGCTAATAGCTCGGTATCAGCTTTAATTAATTTTAATAACGCGCTGTTTGAGATGCAGTCATCTGTGGGTAAATTAATGTTACCCTTTAAGAATTTAACATTAATTTTTGGCAGCAATACTCTAAAGACTATAGGTGAAAATGCCACTTTACTGTACGGTATTTTTAGAGCCTTATCAGTCTTTATGGCAGTAAGATTCGTTAGTTCATTGGGTGGCATGACAGCTGCTTTACTGAAGATACCAGGAGTTAGTGCAGTGGCATCGCAGGCACTCCTACAGTTCATGAAAGTAACAGGTTTAGCTGACGCTAAATTAAAAGCCACACAATTAGTAGAGGGGTTAGGAAACACATTACAGAACGTTAGAGCCAATCCGGTACAATCTCTAAAATCGGGTGCTAGTAATGTCCTGTCAAGTGCTAAAAACTTTGGCGTTGCTATGCTGGATAATGTGAAAGGTGGATTATCAGCACTAAATGGTGGATTAATAAGCCTACAGAAAAATGGAATTTCTAACATTGGTGCTAATTTTACCAGAGGTGCTATTGGAGTTAGGGCATTTGGTAAAGCGGCGCTAATCAATGGTGTCGCGGGATTTATAGGATTAGCATCAGGTGCTAGGGCATTGATGGCAGCGATCGCACCTGTGCTAACTATGTTCGTAGTAATCGAAGTAGGGATGAAGGTATTTGAAGGCATTAGTGCTGCTTTCAAGGATGCCTCTGGAGATTCTAGGAATTTTGCCGATACCGCTACTGAGAGCTTACAGAAGTACAGGGAAGCGCTAGCAGAAAGTAGAGGGGAAACCGAGAAATTTAAAGCTACTAAGCTGGTACGTGATGAATCCCTACTGGATGCCATGGGGATAGGTGCGTTATTGCCCAAGGAAATTAAAACCGATGCTAACTGGTTTGATAAATTAAGATTTGGAACCGGGAAAGCAGTTACAGGATTAGTAGAGTCGCCTGCAAACTTACTTAAAAAACTGTCAGGTGGGAGAGCAGGTTCAACCTATGAAGATAAGAAATTAGGAGATAACATTAATGCCACATCAGCCTTAAGTTTAGGTGCTAATGCTACAACCTCAGAAGCATTAAGTCTCTTAGGAACCAAGGGTCAAGGTGTTAGGGAATTGGGACAATTGAAACAGCATGATGACCAACTCAGACAGATACAGACACGGCGCGCGGCATTAGTGGCTATAAATCCTCAAGATAAGGCTGGACTTAAAGTTATTGATGACGAACAAACAAAAATACTAGAGGCAAGAGAAAAAATATCTAAGCCTATTGGAATATTGCAGTCCAATATGCAGTCTAATATTGATATGCTCAAAAAGGAGATTGAGAAATATCAAAAATTAGCCAATGAACCTGGTAGGAATCAGGCACAATATAAGAATGTACTAGCGGGGCTAGAGAGCGATCTAACGTCAGCACAGGAAGCACAGGATAAATTTAATCGTGCTGTTGGCGAATCTGTTAATGCTTTTTCATTAATGCAAAAAAACATACAAGGGGTAGTTGATAAATTAGCTGATGCTGAAGACAGCGCAACTGTTACAGGTAATACTTTAAAGTCCAGCTTATACACTAATTCCAAGACTCAGGGTGAATTACAATTTGGCTTAAGTGAACTTGATATTCAACAGCAAGAGGCAAAAGTTAAGCGCTTACTTGATGCTCAGTCACAGGCTAAAGCACTGTTGCAGAATAAGGACGCTCAGAATACACTACAAGCTTATGGCATTACTGAGAATACCGGACGTGCTGAACTAAAGACTATATCAGAAAAAGCAGGTGAGAGGGTTAATGACAAGTATGTAATTGATCAATATTCAGCACTTCAAGAGCGTTCTTTAGAAATTTCCAATCTACAAGCTGGGGTAGAACAAGGTAAGTATGAATTTAATCAAAAGTTAGTCGAATTAAACAAACAAATAACCGAGTATTATCGTAGCGCGTCTAGACAGTTTGCAGAATCTAGTCTTGAAGCACAACGACAAACTAGCCAATTGAAAGTACAATCTTGGGCGGCCGATATCAAAACTTCTATTTCTGGTTTTCAGGATAATATAGTATCTCAGTTTGCAGATTCGGTAATAGAAAGCATCCAGCAACTCTCAGAAGCCGCCGATAAACAATTTGATGTAGGTAGTGCTACATTACAGGCTAATAATGCTTTTGAAGATTCCCTAAGACAGGGTGAGGAATTACGCAAGCAACTACCTGGTATTTCACCTAAGGGTAGTATTGGTATCCCAGCAATCCCTATAGAGTTAGACTTAAATAAGATAGGAATAGATAATAAATTTATTGATATCACTAAGGCTTTCAATAGCGGACTACAAGAGGCTAAAGATACTATAAAGGATAGTGAAAGTGCGACAAATAACCTAACGTCTGCATTTCAAGATGTCACGTTAGGTAGTCTGGACTTTGGCGCTACTATCCAGCAGGCAGTAGCTACTACAGAAGATGGGATATATGCAACTCAGGGTTTGGGTTCAGAACTACTTAATACCACTTTTACAGCTTCTGATTTAGGTTTTGCAATCGAGACTAACACAGATAGTATCAATAGTAATAATGATGCCGTTATTGCTACAAACGATAGTCTATTCGCATCTCTAGAGGCAACTGGCAATGTGACAGCCTCTACTATTAATTGGGGGGCTGAGACTAGTAATGTCGGTGGCGTGATTGAGAATGGACTTAAGGTAGCTCTGGATTCACTACCTCTTAGTATTCAGGAAATTATCAAAAATACAGTGGATTGGTTTAGCACTTTTGCTAACAATATCCCCATTCTAAATAGTATCGGGCAAATATTTAGTGGTTGGGGTCAACAACTTAATAATGTAAGCCAGAGCGTCGCTAGCTTTGGGCAAGGTGCAATGCAGACTGTTAGTAATGTTGTACAGCAAGGGGTAGGTTTTGTCCAGAATGCTTTAGGTATAAGTGAAAAACCACCAGTAGGGAACGCAAGCCAACCTGTCTTTCCGATAGCAGGTGTTACCGCAGCACAAGCCGAAAGCAGAAAAACTAGTTCCTGGGGAATGAGACGGCATCCTGTAACTGGACAAATGAAAATGCACCGTGGTCAAGATTACGGGTATGGTGAAGGGACACAAGTGGTATCACCCATGGCTGGGGTAGTTACTGGGGTCAGGTATCAAGCTGGTGGTGCTGGTAAATATGTTGTAGTCGAATCACTTGACGAACAAGGACGAAAAATTGAGCATAAGTTTTTCCACTTATCGGCATACGACGTGGTGGAAGGACAAAAATTAAATGCAGGTGACAAGATTGGTAAAGTTGGCTCAACAGGGATTGGTACGGGTGCGCATTTACATTATGAAACATGGATTAATGGGAAGAATGTTAATCCTACTGAGTTCTTAGCAGGTAGAAATGGTAGGGGGATGAGTTCAGCACAAAAAGGACAAATTGAACAACATCATCCTGGTGATGGACATAATCACGGTGAAAGTGCAACACAAGTAAGACAGAATCAGTCTCAACGCCAAGGCATTAATGCTTCACAAATAGCAAGTCAATATGGGCTAAACTCTCTCTTGGTGCAAGATGTAAAAAGTGGAGAGATATTAGGTACATATAATGCAAATCAATCCCCAAGTTCACCAGCGTCAACTATAAAGTTAATTGCCGCCGATTTGATACATGCTGCAATAAAAGAGGGGAAAGTATCATTAGACCAAAGTGTAACTATCGCGAAAAACCAAGTAGCTGAAGGTTCCTCAATACAAGCCGGACAGCAGGTTTCCATACGAGATTTAATGACCCGTATGCTTCGTGATTCTGATAACACAAGTTTTAACGCTTTAATAGGTACACTTGGGGGGACTGAATCAGCTACAGCACAAGCTCAAAAACGAGGTTTTACAGGGACACAAATTCGGAATTATTTGAGTATCCCTGGTGCTACTAATGCTTATAGCAACACGTCTACACCAGCCGATGTAACAAAAGCAATGAGAAATTTGCAAATTAATCAAGGTGGTGCTGCGGATACTGCGAGGATGGCTTTAGGACAAACTAGGAATTTTGGTTTTAGAGGTGAATCAGGGGGAAAAATAGGTAATAATAGCCGGGTTACGGGAAATGTAGGACTTGCCAATATTAACGGTAGGCAAGTAATTATTACTGCTTATAAAAACCAAGGCGACAGTACACGAAACCGTTCACAAATTACATCGGCAAGTAATGATGTTGTTTCTCAGCTACAGGGGGGAAATACTTCTGTCTCACCCAATATACCCCAGAGAGTTGTCAATCAAGGTGGCGCTCCAAGATTAGGCAAAGGGTACGAGGCACTGAACGAATTGGGTGGTCAATTAAGTCAGAATAAATATTTTGATCCATCTACTCCTGAAGGGCGTGGGAGATTAGCTCTCGCATTAGGCATAGGTGGCTCTGAAGCATTTGAGAAGGATACAAACCGCCGCTCTTTCTATACATATAAAGGCGGGACAGGCAACAATATGCAAGGTTTTGGACAATTTAATAACGCTTATCACAAAGAAATAATCAATACTCCTGAGAAATACCAGAACTTCTTTGGGCAAATATTAGCAGGTGAACGTCGTCTCCCGAATTCACAGAAAGGGATTGGCGATTATGGTAGTAAGGTTGTCGAGGCTGTTCAGTCGGGTCGCATTAAAGATGGAAATGATCTTATTCGATGGATGCAAGCAAATAAACTTGGCGGTTCAAATTGGCAAGGTGTAGATGATGGGTGGAAACGTAACCCTGATTTAGCAAATCAATTAGTCAATTATCTTAAAGGGAAATTGCCTACACAACAGAGCAACACTACTAACAATACCACAAATGTACAAATACCGCAAGTAGCCAATGTGCCAACACCAACCGTCTGGACACCAAGTAGTATAGCGGCACGAGGCACTGCTGCTATATCAGATGTCACCAATCGTGCTGAACAACAACGCGATCGCCAAGCTGAATTGGCACGTCAGAAAGCTAGCAATGAAGCCGCTCAAAATACCGCTAGTGCATTGAGGGCTAGCAATAAAGCCTTTCTAGACTTAGAAAGAGAGTTACGTCTAAACGGAATTAAGGTTAGTAGCTTGAGCAATCAAGTCACTGATACTAACTTGGAATACAAAGGAGCCTTAGATAATGAACAGAAACGGCAACAGGAACAAAGGCAATTAGAGGTAAAATATGCAGAATTAGAAAATAGTATTGTTGAGCAAAAGAGAGCGATAGAGTCGCAGATAGGCACTGCTAGGGCACTTCTCAGCAAGGGTGGTGTTGTATCTCCTGAGATGCGTGAGAAGGTACAGAAGCTCATAGATGACCCGACTATTAAAGAGAACCTTAGAGAGCAATTACGAACCGCATTAACCACGGGTGTGTTGGGGGATGACGGTAAAAATATTCTTAATCGTGCTGTTGTAGAGGGGGAAGCTCAACTCAAGAAATTAACTACAGGGTTAGATAATGTTCGCAAAGGTCGTGGGGAATCTAAAAAGCTACTAGATGAGCGCTTCGCTGCTGAGGAAAAGGCACGGAAACAGCAAGCCGAATTTGATATCGAGAGTGCGAGTATCGACACCTTGAAGGCTAAATTAGACCAACTACAACAACTCAAGAGTACAGCCCCATTTTCCCCCGATGTGCAGAGTATCCCTGATTTAGAAGCTCTCATAAGTGCCAGAGAGGAACAATTAAATCTTGAAAAACAACTTAAAGAAATCCAAGGCAAGGAAAAAGCTAAAGAGTACACAAAAGAAGAAGCTGACAGATTACGTGCTGAAATTGGAGAGCGTAAGCAGATATTAGACGTTACCTTAAAACAGAAAACCGAGACTGCTAAATTAGCATTCCTGCGTGAGAGTGAAGCACGGGATAGGGAAGCCAGAAATGAATTAGTGCAAGCCGAAATTGCTAATGATAAAGTCCGGATTGAACAACTAAAAACACTAGCACAGACTAATCCGCTGTCACCCGAATTAGCCAATAATGCTATCGGGGAATTAGAGAAGCGTGTGACATTACGTGAAGCTGAACTGCAATTAGCACAAGAGCTAGTTACAATTGAACAAGCTGGGATTGAAGGGAAAAGGACACCTGATGAAATTACGAGACTTAGAGCTGAGAGACAAAGTGAATATGACGTAAAAATTCAGAACATAAATGCACAAGCACAACAGACTGCTTTTGCTAGTCAGATATCACAATCAAAGGTGATTCTGAGCATTAAGGAACAGGAGTTACAATATCAGAAGCAAATCGCTGATACTACAGCACAAGCGATAAACTTAGGATTACAGCAAGGTGACCCGATAAAATTAAAGTTTGAAGTTGACAAGAAAGAACTTGAAATTAGTGTTGAGAAACAAATACTCGACATGAAAGAATTTGCCAATTCGACTGGTAAGTCTCAAGAGGAAATAGCAGAATTAGAGCTAAAAATTCGGGAACTCAACAATTTAACTCTCGGTAATCTTAAGGGGGAATTTGATAAGGCACTAAATCAAAGAACAGAGGCTATATCCCAACGTGTGTCAGTGTCACAAGTAGAACTCTTAGATACTCAAGCTAGTTTCTACTCTAACCGTGGTATGACCAATAAAGCGCGTACATTACATCGGGATAGTGCGGTATTACAACAACAAAGTGCCTACAGAGGGCAGAAGATAGAACTTGAAGAATTTATCAGAACAACCCAAGTTGGTGCTACAGAAGCTGACAAGTTAAGACAGAACTTAGAGCAGGTTAACCGGGTTAAGTTTGACACTATTAAGGATAATTTTAATGCCTTCAAGCCAGTTATAGATACTGTACAAACTGGCTTGAAAGGGTTCTTTGCAGGTATCATTAAAGGTGGTCAAAGCATAGAGGAGTTATTCAACGGATTAATGGACTCCATACTAGGTTCTGTTGCTGAGATAGCTAGTAACTATTTAGTAGAGAAATTGTTCGATGGGTTACTTGGCGGTAATAAAAATGAAGGTAAAGGGGGAATGTTTGCACAAGGCAATAGTGAAACATCGAACCCTTTATCTCTATTAGGTAACAGTAGTGAACTAGGTACTACCCCAGTATTACCTATGTATGTAAATGTAGTAAATGGTAATACTTTCGGAGGATTGAATAATGACACTCTAGGTAATGTATTTGGTGGCAAGGAAGATTCTACTACAAGTTTTCTATCATCTACATTCTCAGGATTCACTGGCAAAGTTGATAGCACGAATCCAGTCCCCGTAGGCATCATCAAAAGCGCTCCCGATGCTCTTAGTCCTATCACTAATGCCCTTGGTGGTATTTTCGGTGGCAAGGGTGGATTTGGAAGTATCGTAAACGGGATTGGCGGTTTATTCTCAGGTAGTGGCAAGAGTGTCGGGGGTCTAGGGGGAATCCTTGGTAGTGTTGGTGGTTTATTCTCAGGTGGCGGCGGGTTAGGTGGTATTGCCAGTATCGCTAGCTCTCTACTAGGTAGTTTCTTCTGGAATGGTGGAGTAGTAGGTAATTATGCTCACGGTGGAATAGCCGATGCTATCGGTCGTGAGAAAGCCCTTAATGGTGGGCGTGGGGTAGCGATCGCGGCTCTAACTCATGGGGAACGTGTACTCAACCTTGCCCAAACTCAGAACCTCGACAAGATGGGAGGTGTTGACATCCTAAATTTCAGTGATGGTGGCATGGTGGGCTATGTCCCGAAAACTACCGAGTATGGGGGGAGTGCCGATAAGGTTATAGAAAATGCTTCGCGTCCTAAAGATATAAATGTGAAATTGGAGACTCAAGTTATTAATGGGGTGGAGTATTTGACTAAAGCTCAGGGTGAAGACTTGGCACGTAAAGCAGCACAGCAGGGTGCTGAACAAGGTGCTAAGTACATTTCTGATAGAATGATAAATTCGCCATCATATCGAGCTACACACGGGATTTAATACTCGGTAAGTATTAGTAAAATTGAGAGATGGTGGAGATACACTGTAACGTACATCAATTTATACAGTGTTCCAACGAATAATTTTACATTAAATCCGATAAAAATCCCCGAAACCCTTTCTCTATACACTTCCTGGTTTCCGACATGTTCTATCCTATATAGTATTTGTAAACAACATGTCGGAAGCTGAGAGTCAATGCTAGTAATAGATGTAGCGTTTTCGTGAATCAAGTTTTGTAATCCCCTAAAAAGTTCTTTCGGATACCACTTGACACCTTAGAGGTTTTGAATTAATATGGACATAGTAAAGCAAAAAGAGACATAAGGCCATGACTACACTATACTTCCAAGCCATAGAAAAAATCGCGAAAATAAACTTAGCACGAGTTGAGTTGGAACAATTAACGTCATTCACAATCCGCGAATTACGCGCAGTGATTGACAAACTCAATAAGGAAGCCAAAGGTTTTTTATTCTGTAAACGTACACTTGGTAAAGCTGTATCAAGCTTTCATAAACAGGAATTACTCAACATTATATGGTCACACCTAGTCCATAAGAGGTATGCCCCAAAATCCTTTAAGTGGGTTGACAAGGCTCTAACTCCTAATACTCGAATTACCGCTCTACTCCCCACAGAATACTCTGCACCATGGACAGTTAATCTGGGGTTCAATACCCAGAAAGAAGCTGAAACGCTTCAAAACTATCTACACCAACGAGGTTTGTGCAAGTACAGTGTCACCCGACCCGGTAAACGCACTGGCTACCCTGTAGAGCTGAAGGTCTGGGATTTAGACCAAGGTGTGTTACGTTGTTTAGTCGAAAAAGAGAAGCATCGTTTGCTCTTACAGCGTTCAGCTTAACGTGCTACAATTGCCACAATGTTTATTTTACGTACATTGTGGCAATTAAAGCATTAGCAAAACAGATCGCGGCATCTTTGGCTGGAGTCTGGACATCAGAGAATAGACTACCTGTTGATACAGGTAGCAGTGCTAACACCGTAACAGTTCAAGACCCCACTACACCGGGGAATAAGATAAAGGTCAATGGTAATGGGGAAATATTCGTAGCTAATCAATCAACAGGTGGTGCTACAGAATCTACCCTAACAGCGACACAGACTAGCTTAGAGACACGCATTGGGGGTACAACCGATGCACCCGCAACAGATCATAACAGTGTGTCGGGGATAAGTGGACTAATTCGACTACTTATAAAGCTACTATTTGATGGAAATACTACCGCTACCACGTCGGGTACTATTTACCAACAATTACGCTTTCTTGGTGAGAATAGTGGTGGCGGTACTCAATACGATAGTGGCAACAGTCCTACAACACCACGCGGTAACCTATTCTTGGGAAGGCGAAGTACAGGAGAAATTTTCCCTGTAGAGATTGATTCGAGTGGATATTTAAAGATTACGATCGCGGCGGGGAATAATCCACCGCCAACAGAATACCTAGAGGGTAGCTCTCCGACAACACTATCGGGTGCGGTGCTACTAGCAAAGGAAAACGACGGGACACTGACGGCTCTCAAGTTAGATAATGCGGGCGCATTGCAGATATCGGCTCAAAGTGCAATTCCTATTACAGCGTCATCTCCGATATCAGTAAATGTAGTCAGTGGGGGCGGCGGCGGTGGTGGAGTACAGTATACTGATGGCACTACTAGTGCAACACCTACTGGCACTGTGGCACTAGCTAATAAATCAGGTGTGACTAAGGCATTACAGTTAGACGCTAATAATTACCTACAGGTTGTCACACCTAACCTAACTAACGTACAGTATGCTTTCGAGGCTACAAATAGTACCCCTACAGGTAATGTGGTATTTGGCAGTAAATCAGGAGTGCTTAAGCCCTTACTCTTAGATGCTAACGAAAACCTAAAAGTAGTTGATGGTGATTCTATAGCTCAACTTCAGGCCATTCAAGATAAAATTGGCACTGTAGGTGCGTCTGCTAATCCAAATGGAACAACCACACAGCAATTACGGTATATAGCAGAAAAGATAGACAGAATCCCTATTGTTTCCCCTATTAGTATCACAGCAGGTGTTGGTGATGTTACGATTCTCGGTGCTGTAGAAAGCCAGAGAATTGCAATTACAGGTCTATATTTCACACTTTCAAACGGTGCTGTTATCTTTAAGAGTGGCGCTACAGTTATAACAGGCGCAATGGCTATAAACGAACATGCAGCGGACTATACTCATCCGTTAGTTCTAGCTACTAACGCTGCTTTCGTGATGAACTTATCACTTACAGCAGATGTCATTGGGTATGTACTTTGGTATTTAATTTAAGGAGATATAATGGGAGCTTTAAGAACCTATCCCTTGCAACAAGTTTTTACTTGTTTCTTTGAAGACTTTTCAGTCAAAGTAGGGAATGCTATCAACCCTGTTAGGAACGCTGGCGCTAATTTTACTCGTTATTCGCGCCAAGCTACAGCCGTCATAAATAATGAGACCTGGTGTAATTTTTACCTTACACCAGGTAATTATACTTTCACACTGCTTTATGGCACTGCACCAGTGGGAGGGATTGCCACTGTGAAAATAAATGGGACAACAGTAGCAACGATTGATACCTATACAAGCACTTCAATCGTCACCGCAAGTCAAACTTTCACTTACACCGTGACGAATAATAGAGTCCACACCCTTTCTATAGTGATAGCATCTAAAAACGCCTCTAGCACTGGTTATGACTTCTATCTAACTAGAGTATCCGCTAAACTTACCTAACTGACTCCCCACGCAATATAGGATACAGGTGTACTTGAGGCTTTAACACAAATACGTCCTGTATCCATATTATGAAAACCCGTTAAGACCCGCGATCGATAATGTTTTTCACCGGGGTCTAAAACGTTTACCAGTATTTCACTACCTGTTGCACCGTACCATATCTCTAAGGTGTAATCTTCACTAAGATTCATCAAAAACCATTCAGTACGTGTACTGGCTGTAAATACCTCACTAAGCGTATTACTCACAGTAACAGTGCCATTAACACTACTTAGGTTTCCATTTGAACCTTGTATCACAAAAACAGGTAATCCACCCGCGATTTGAACTGGTAACTTACCGTTAATAACGTCTAGTGTTGCATTTGTCGTCTCTAATTCTTGTATCGATTGAACCGGAATAGCGCCAATGTTACCGTCCGTTTCATCACTTCCTGTAACTTTGCGGAAAAATCCATTAACCCCAGATCTAATTTGCAAACTTATAGTTTCTGCCATTGTTTGTGCCCTTAAAGAAATATAGAGACATAAGGAATGAATACATTAGTTTCGATTCTCACATGTGCTTGTGAGACTATAATTTCATCTTTGGAAATCTCAGATGATATTTGAAAGACAGTCTCGTCTAATGTTGAAACCACTAAAGGTGCAGGCGTTTGAGCAAACACAAAAATTGGTGGTCTTAGAGGTTGTTCGGATTCATAAGACACTAGGGTTTATCTCCAAGGTTCCTTTGATTAATTTTACCTTATTACCCTCTAATGTAGTTCCAAATAAATCCCAGAAGTATTTACGATCGCCTTCTATGGGGATTTGTGACGTAGTGCTTGCTGGTAAACTTATTACAATCTCCCCATAGTCGCCTGCTGTTTCTATTAGAAATTGTGCTATAGTGCCCGATGTCTTAGACACTTTCGCACTTGCTACCGTGCTAGTAGCGGTAACAAAAAACTCTAAGACAGCATTAAGACGATAAGGTGTCTTGGCAATAGATTTCACAGGTTGGTTGTTTATCCCAGAACCAGCCACAGTAATCAAGTCACCTATTTCAATATCAAGATTATTGCTAGTAGTATTAAGTAAGACTTGATTGCTACCTGTTACCACACTTCCTACTATACCTTCAATCCCCCCACTGTTGCTGTAGTTGTTGCTTACTTTAGCACTCCATGAGTATCCGGTAAGATTGTTGGGAACCCCTACAAAACCGTAATAAGGTTCAGCCCAATTAGTTTCTTTCTCCAGAGAATCATGGGGTTCGGTAATACTAACCTCCGACGTACTTTGAGCAATAGAAAAAGCACTTGGAGATATTACGGTCACTTGATAGTTATTGTTAATACTAGGATAGGTAGTTGTTTCTCTAAGTATGATCTTGTCGCCATTAGATAGCCTATGAGGGACACCTGTACTTATCACAGTAGGACTACCACTTGTGATAATGCCTATAGGAATTTTCCTAATAAGCCAGTTAAGCTTAGTGCTAAAATCAGCACCTTGTTCAACTGTAATTGTCTTTGTGGTTACCATTTTTTTCTCCTGTAATGGTTCTTATTTGTGTCTGAATTATGTCTTCTGGTGTAAGGGGAGTCACGGGTTTAGTCTTCAGTGCATCCCTTAGCCTTTCAACCTCACCCTGTAATGCTGCAATTATAGCGTCTTTCCTTACTATGATATTCTCTAGTAAGTGTGCCCCTCTCATGTCCTTAAGATGTAATTCATCAGCTTCTGGGACTACCCAGTTTTCGGTAGGTAAAAATCCACTAGGGTTAGTTGCCAGCCATTGTATCTCATAGATACCCGGATTTAACTTTACATAGTCGGGGATAACACCGTTGACGATTTGAATATCCCGCATAACAACTTCAAGCGCATTCCCGTCATTCCGGCGGACTCTTAAAACTCCGTTGAAAGGTATCCCATCTGCATACGTGGAAACACCTGTCAATCTTTGTTGTTTTGCCATTTTTCTTTTACCAATTCTAGTCCATTCTATTATATAATAATAACACAGGATTATTCAAAATCAAATGATTGCACCATGCCCTATCGCACCATGTCCAATAAATCCGTGCCATTTATCCCTAAACGAGGCTCAGGAAGATGATGTATTACCAATTGGTTCTTTCATAGAGTCCCCGGGGAAGTGTTATGTGTATCAAGTGTTATCCTCACCTTTGAAGCGTACATATCTAGATTTTAAAGGTCTATTTGATAGACCCCTAAAATCTTCAGATGTATTAAGTAATGTCAGTGCAGACATGGTTACATTTTACACCCAATATCAACGCGGTATACATATCACTTTGCCTTCTATGGGGAGAATGTTTTGGGTGTTTCTAGCGACATTATTGACCAAAAATGGCATGACTCCACATTGGCTCTTGAATCCCAGAATGCCACTTTCCCCCTTCAGGCTACTACCCCATTTAGCTGAAAGTAACCCTAACAAGAAAGGTGTTACCGGGTATCACACATATAGAGTTAATGTGTTTTTCAAGAATTTTGATGGGGAGTGGATCAAAGGAGAAATTCCCACGCTCCTAACTGTCAGATGGTCACCTATTATTTTAGAAAGTTTCACCCATGTTTCCCAATAATGCACCATGCGCTAACCCGGTATTTTCACGTACATATTCAAGACTAAAACTAGACAATACCCGTGAAAATTGGCAAGATACTTGTGAGAGAATCACTCATGGAATTGCCGAATTAGGCAAGCTAACCGATGCTGAAAAGAAGTTGCTTTACAGTAACGCACTAGCTCTTAAGAGTCTACCATCGGGTCGCTGGCTATGGGTAGGTGGAACCGACTGGGTAAAGGTTCCAAAAAACTTCTATGGAGCTTATAATTGCTCATCATCCAACCTAGACACCCTTAAAGCCTTCGAGCTAATAATGAACCTTACCATGCAAGGCTGTGGCACGGGTGCTGTTATTGAACCTCGATATATAGAGAAGTTACCGCCGATTCTCAACACGATTAGTGTGAAAGTTACAGGGAAGTTTGGTAGCTCTAAGATTAGAACTGAAAGAACTTTTGTTAAAGCAGTAGGTGACAGGAAATACTTATTTTTAGTTGGTGATTCTCGCGAAGGGTGGTGTGATAGCTACCTAAGCATTCTCCAATTGGCGACTGATAACTTGCTAGTGGGCGATGGTGCTATAGAGGTAGAGATAGATATTAGTGGGATACGACAACAAGGTGAAAAATTAAAGGGGTTCGGTGGAATCGCTAACCCGACCTTACTACCTCAGTTATACCCGCGTATTGTAAAAATTCTCAATGGTGCTGTAGGACGTAAGCTAAATAGTGCTGAATGTTGCCTATTAATTGACGAACCATCTTTAGTAATAGTATCGGGCAATGTGCGTCGTTCAGCCGGAATTCGCCAATTTTCAGATAATGACCCCGATTCCTACAAACTCAAGGAACACCTTTGGAAAGTAGACTCCCAAGGTGTTTGGACAATTGATCCTGACAAAGATGCCCTGAGAATGGCAAATCACACTAGGGTATTTCATAAGAAACCTACACTGGTTGAGTGTATCGAAGCTGTAAGAAGCCAATATTATTCAGGTGAAGGTGCAATACAGTATGCTCCAGAGGCGATCGCGCGTGGCAATGTAGACTTACTGGATACTAATGAGAAAAAAGTAGAATTCTTGAGACTTTATAACTCCAATCCTACTGATGCTAAAGAGTATCTGAGAAGTCTTGATTCTAGCGATGATGATGTTGATTATCGGATGAATATCTATGGTCTGAATCCATGCGGTGAAATAATCCTACAGGATAACCTGTGCAACTTATCAGAAGTACACCTATCACAGATAGACCCCTTTGATATTGAGGAGCAAAAAAGTGCATTTAAAGCAGCAAGCCTATGGGCATGTTCATTACTACATCACGAATTTGTTGATGAGAAGCTGAAAAAATCCAGAGAACTTGATCCCATTGTAGGGGTGGGAATGACTGGGGTTTTTGATTTTTTTGTAAAACTTTTCGGTGTTGATTGGCTCCACTGGTGGAAAGCAGGACGCACCAGTAAGTGGGGAGAGACTAAGACGGGTGTGTACTTGAGCGATACGTTTTATGATGTAGAAGTACGGTATCTTAAGACATGGCGGAAATTTGTAGAGAATGATGTAGCAAATTACTGCAAACGCCACAATCTTAAAATCCCTAATCGATGTACTACTGTTAAACCTAGCGGGACACAATCGCTACTATCAAATAGCTCTCCCGGGTGGCATCCGCCAAAGGGAACCTGGTACATACGTCGGATTACCTTTGCCAGAGACAATCCGGTAGCTCTCGCTTGTATTGATTATGGATATACTGTCATTCCATCACAATCTAACCGTGATGAATCAGGGAACCTACTAGATGACCCCTATGACCCCAGATGTACTGAATGGTTGATCGAGATACCTGTATCCGCACCATGGGCTACCTTAGATGGCGTAGCAGACATAGAGGTTGGGAAATTCTCAGGATTGGCTCAATTCGATTTCATGATGCAAATCCAGAAGCATTATGTAGGGCATAACACAAGCAGTACCCTAGAGTTCACAGAAGCTGAAATAGAGCCTTTAGGGAATGCCATTTACCAAGCAATTCAAGATGATGAAGGGTACATCTCAGCAGCGTTACTGGCACGTTTTGAGAGTAAACAAACTTTCCCTAGGATGCCATTTGAACCTATCTCTAAAGAGACTTATGAAGTTCTCTCAGAAGGTGTAAATCAGCGCCGCAGTGTTAATACATTTGAAGATGCACTTAAGAAGTATGATACCACTGATTTACCTAACGTACTAGTCGCTTGTGAAACCGACAAGTGTTTAATTTAGTGATTTCACCCGATTAATAATTCCATTAATATCCCCATTGTATGTACCAATTTTAACATTGACATACAATGGGGCATTTACTTGGATATAACTTCTTGAGATAGAGTATGTACTGGCAAATATGGTACATTTCAGCTTATTGCCCAAGATATCCTCTAAGGTCACAAAACCCATAGTACCACCGTTCTTCTGGGTATAATTTCTCATTTCAGAAATTACAACTACACCCTCTAACACTTGCCCTATTTCTAAATTCTTCAAAACCACAGCGTCTAACTTATACTCATCCAGGATATGTCCAGTTAGTGCTATTCCTAGTAATTCTTTCTCATTCTCAAGTCGTTGTTTAAGAGATAATTGTGGGGAATCTTTAAATGTAGGAACTACTAAGTAATTCTTCCAGTCTATTCCTGGTATAGCCAAAGTAGCCTGTTCTTTTTGTGAAAACTTACGCTGTGTCGAGATCCACTTAAGGATGTCTGGTAAATTCTCTAAAAGCTTACCTCGATTAGGTTCCAGACTGTCAAATGCACCAGCCTTAATTAACTTTTGAGCTGTTGCTTGGGACACTTTTACCCTGCTGAAAAAGTCAAGTGGTGACAAGAACTTACCTTTAGCGCGTTCCAAAAAGACATCCCCTAGGGTCTTTTCTCCTAATCCATTGATGTAGGCTAACCCGAAGTACACACCTTCTGCTGTAGGAAAGAAATCACTGCCACTAACGTTAATATCTGGTGGTATTAGCTTTAAATTATGAGACTTTAAAGCCGCACTATATTCGGAAAATTTCATAACATCCTTTTGACCTGACAGCAGTGCTGCAAAGAATTGCGCCGGGTAATAGTAACGCATCCATGCAGTATACATAGATATCATCGTATATGCCTTACTATGGCTGGCATTAAATGAGTAACCAGCACTCGCTAGGATAATCTCCCATAATTCATCAGCTACTTCCTGAGACTCCCCATTACCTAGACACCCTTTCACAAAGGACTCCTTAAGAGGTTCTAACACTTCCTTCTTTTTCTTACCGCATCCCCGCCGTACATTATCGGCATATCCGAGTGAGAATCCCGCTATCTCGGTACATATCCTCAGTAGTTGTTCTTGATAGAGACATTGTGAGTGAGTAGAAGCCAAGATAGCCCTTAGTCTCTCTGTACAATATGTAGGCTCAGAGCGTCCGAATTTGACTGCTGTATATTCATTGTGCATCCCCATATCAAAACATCCCGGACGTATCAAAGACGTGACATCAGCGACTTCCTCAAATGTAGTCGGTTTCACTAAATGGATCATCTTCTCAGCGGATTCTAACTGAAAGATGCCTACAGGTGATGTAGTTGCGAGAAGATTTAGTGCATTGCTATCATTAATATCTATCTTCTCTAACCTGTAATAATCACTGCCAATATACTTCATGGCTTTGTCGAGAATGGTTAGAGTTTTAAGCCCCAGAATATCCATTTTCAAGACACCCACATACTCCACTTCATTCATATTGTATTGAGTGGTTATTGTACCATCAGCAGTACGTTGCAGGGGGATAATACTACTTAAGGATTCATCTCCTATTATTAGTCCAGAGGCATGAATCCCGGTAGATTTTACTGTACCTTCTAAGGTAACCGCTAAATCTACCCATTCTCGAAAAGTGACGCTACAATGTACTATGGCATTAGCTTCATAGTACCTCATAAATTCAGGTGCTAATGTTGGATTTTCAATGATGTCTTTTAGCTTAATATTTTTCCCACGGATTACAGGTAGTGACTTAGAGAATATGTTCTGTACCGCGAAGTCCACACCTAATACCCAACCAGCATCCTTAAGCGCTGATCTTGATTCCATCTTATTGAAGGTAATAATATTAGCGACATTGCCGACCCCATACTTACTCTGTATGTAGGCGACTACTTCATGTCGGCGCTCCATACAAAAGTCAACATCAATATCCGGATATGCCTCACGTTCTGGATTAATGAATCGCTCAAATATTAGCCCATGTTTAATGGGGTCAATAGCAGTAATATTCAGAACGTAACATGCCAATGCACCGCCACCAGAACCTCTCCCCACACCAACAGGTATTTTCTGTTTTTTTGCCCAGTTAACATAATCCTGGACTATCAGAAAGTAATCTGCTAATCCCTTAAGTTTAAGTATCCCCAATTCATAGTACAATCGCTCAATGTATATGGGGTTAGCATTCTCTCCAATCCTCTCTAACCCTCTCAGACAAAGTTGTTCTAAATACTCATCGGAGGTTGTCCCTATAGGTACAGTAAACTTAGGTGACGCGGGTTTACTCGCTAGTGTGTATGTTTGCACTTTCTGGGCAATTAGGACTGTATTGTCCATCGCCTGTTCCCTTGCCCACTTGGGGAGATAATCCAAACGTGAATCCATCTCTGATTCGGATGGATGCCAGAAATCTCCTTTATATACATTAGAGAATTTTTCACCCTTATTGATTCTCAAAAAATGCTTGTGAGACACCTTTTGTGATTGGTACACATAATGACTGTCAGCGGTAACAACTAACCCTATCTCTAATTCCTCAGCGATAGCGACTAGATGCAGATTCACCTTGCGCTGGTCATCGTCAGCACCATGGTCTTGAAGCTCTATATAATAGTTATCCCCAAAGGTGTCTTTATACCACTTAGCAATATCCTTGGCAAACTCCAAATCACCGCTTAAGACACCCTGACATACTAACCCAGCTAAACACCCCGACGTAAACACTAACCCTTCTTTATGCCTTGCTAAATCTTCCTTAGTCACCAAGGGGTAGACCTTACCTCTAACTTTTTCTGAAGACAGCAGGTATGAATCACTGGTAAGCTTACAGAGATTTTCATATCCCACTCGTGACACTGCCAATACCGATTGGTGGTAGCGAGATTTAACCTTGTAATCCCCATCGCCTACATACTCTTTAAGACGCTGGGTAGCAGATTCATCTTTAAGGTACATCTCATTCCCTACTATGGGTGTAATCCCTCTCCTCTTGCAAGCTGTCATTAATTCGACAGCTCCCCATAACCCACCATGATCAGTAAGAGCGATCGCGGATTGTCCTAAGTCCGCCACACAATTTACTAATTCTGTGGGACTCCGAAACCCATCGAGTACACTAAAGTAGGAATGAGCATGTAACCCTACAAAACCAGTGGTTTTGCGGATGTACTTCCGATTACTATTCCTCATAACTTGGCCTTTCAAATTAGGAGAAGTAATGCTATGGCAATCGTTGTTATTATTAGACATAAAAAGGAAAAAACTCAGGGGGGCTTATTAGCTATACAGAGAGTTTAGCGCAATAAAAAGGTAATGTCAATAATTATGCCTTATGTAGCTCTATATGTTGTCTCAACGTAGTTCAACGTATTAAAAGTAAATGGGGACATTAGCTGCTGTCTCCTATATGGAATCTACCTTTCAGTTTCCGACATGTTTACTTCTATTATAGTTTTTGAATACAACATGTCGGGAAGCTAGGAACTAGTCAGTGTATATGATGTAGCGTTTCCGGAATACTAAAAAAACAAAGGTATTGTCCACGTCGTTTTGCGTGCTACACTAGGGAGACACGGGGTTAAATGCTGTAAAAATGAATTTTGCTATTATTAAGCTAGAACAAAAAAAGCACACAAGAATATCATCTAATACTACGAATCTCGGTAGACCTCATAACGCTTGCGGGTATACAGCACCCTATTATAGGATACCTTTCAAACCCGGATATACAGTAGCAATAGGGCGTTCCCCTTTAACTAAAGATGCTGATGAGGGAATCTATATACCTAGTGATTATGTATCACGCCATGTTGGGTTTATCCGTTGCACCAATAGTGTTAATGATGAACTCTTGCATGTACTCTCGGTTGAATCACAGAAAATAATTATCACAAAAGATGATGAACCCATCTCTAAGAATTATATTCTTAGAGATGGTGACATTCTAAAAATAGAAGCGCTACCAATCACAATACAATATAATATTGAGGTAGTATCAGAGTGTATTAACCAATTTCTAGAACAGGAATATTACAAGACTACATTTTCATAGAGTAAAGTATGAAAACTAAAATAACTATTGGTAAGGTTTTATTATTTTGTGCTTATGCCATTGTAGGGTCATTCCTGTTAGCGGTAACCCAGAGTTTGGGAATAAACATCATTGAACTATTAGGCGGTGTCACGAGTGGGTTAATCCCCTTTGTCTGGGAATATGTCCAAGGCATTAACAGGCGTATAAGTGATACCGAGAATATAGTAGATGCCAAACTCAGTAGTCTTAACGGTAGATTTGAACAAATACTTGTGACTCTACAGAATTGTGCAACAGAAGATGATGTTGAACTACTTCAAGCCGAGATATATGCAACTAAAGCAATTGCACATCAAGGTACGAATAGCGCATCTATAGCGCTAGACTTGGGGCGTGTAAATCAGGAGCGCATGAACGGCATCTTGAGCGAGGGGAGTATTGCGAAAAATGAATACCGGATAAGCATTCTAGAGGCGGCGCTGAAAGAATTCAGAGACACCCAAACACACTAGAGAAAATAGCTAATTTCACAATTCAGAACCCGAATAATCGCAAGCATTAACGTCCACCTAGGTTCAGAGATATCTTTCTCAATGTCACTAATACCACTTTGGGTAACGTAAACCAGAGCGGCTAGTTGTTGCTGTGTCAATCCGCGTGCAGTCCGTGCCAATCTTACCCTTTTCCCTAGAGAATCTTGGTCAGAAGTTAGGGGTCTTAATAATTTTGTTGCCATACTTAAAGGTTTTTCTCAGAATTTTAGGGTACTAGAGATAAGTATATCACATATTACCTACTGTCACACTAGAGTAATAGTAGTAGTAGGTAACTGATATGGTTGAGGATAGTATTTTTCATCTAGATACAGGAGATATTTTTAAAGCTGAGAGAACACCTGAAGGCTACTTAAATTGTCATGCGCGGGTAGCGCGTGTTGGCGTTCTAGAGTATCAGAGTGTTGATGGCGGGAAGCGCTTTGAAAGGGTAACTCCAGAGGTGTTGTTCAATAAAGATAGTTACTACACCCTAAAAATGAAACCCGTAACTGTGCCTGAACATCCACCTGTACTTCTAGATGTCACTAATCACAATCAGTACGCCAAAGGTATGACTAGTAATATCGTCACAATTGACGGCGATTTCTTAGGCGTAATCATGACTATTACTAATGCCGATGCTATCAAAGCTATTGAAAGTGGCATAACCCAAGTCTCATGTGGTTATATGGCTACCTGTAAACCATTACCTGATGGGACGTTCCAACAAACAAGTAGGGAATACAATCATCTAGCTATTGTCCCCCAAGGACGCGCTGGGAAGGATGTTAGGCTTACTTTAGATTCTTGTGATATACCTATATATAGTGTTGCTATGCCCAGTCTCACCCTAAAATTAGACGAATACTCTAGTGTAGAGTTGCCCTTAGATGTTGGCGAAAAGATTAAAGATAAACTCCGAGAAGACGCTGAATTAATTAAAGCGTTAACAACTAAGTGTGACTCTTTAGGCTTAGAAGTTACTAAGTTTAAAGAGTCACTAGCAGGCAGTGGTTTTACTTCGCTTGATGCACTATTAGCTACCCGTGACTCCTTGTCAGAGAAGCTAACTAGTATTCAAACCAGATTGGATTCTCAACCTACAGTAGATGTCGCAAAGCTACTTAGGGAAAGACGTTCTCTAGAGCGTCAGTGCGAAGGATTCTTACCAGATGACTTTAACCTCGATACTGCTACAGATAGAGAGCTGATGACTGCGGTAATCCTCAAGAATACCAGAGTTACCAATTGCGATTCACTATCTGACGAATATGTTAAAGCGAGATTTGATGGTGTCATTGAAGATAAGAATTACACTACTGACACATCGCAGCTAGCTTTAACCGCCACCAATTTATCAGTAACCACATCTATATCTGAGATTGATAAATTGCGGTTAGACGTGCAATCAGCACAAGAGGAATACCTAAAAACCTTTGTAAGTATCGGAAATTAAAATGCCAAACTTTTATGCCCAAGGCTTCAGTACACCTACCTCGCTTTATAGTCCTAATGGATTAGAGGGGATGTTGGTTGACGCACCGCCGCATGACTTTGTGACACCTTCATTAGTAAATGAAGGTAGTTCTACAGCACAAGTAAACACAATTACTATCGGTACTGCTGCATTAAATACACCTTATTCTGTAAGGATTCAAGGTATCTATAATGATATCGATGTAACCGCAGGTATCACAAGCGATGGTGACGATACTATCGCTGATATTGCCACTAAACTTGGCGCGGCATTAATAGCTAATGGTGTCATTTATGGCACTTTTGTGATCACCGTAACAGCCACAACGGTCGTGTTGACTTCACGGAAACCCGGCGCGGCGTACTCATACACCATAACAGTCTCTGGTGGTGCTAGCAGTATCGCAACAACCACAGCCGCTGCTAGTCCGGGAATTCTTCCATTTGGGTTAGTGATAGCTACCGGAACCACAAATTCAGCGCGTACTGGGAAATTACCTATTGCGTCTACTGACGCGGTAAGAGGTATCAGTGTTAGAACTAACGCACATGAATCTCAAGATGGCGTTGATGGTGTATTACCCAATGAAACTATCAACGTAGTTTGTAATGGTCGTGTTTGGGTGAAACCAACAACAGCTTTTAAACCTACTGATACTGTCTATTACAGTTACAACAATGACAGCACAGCCGGGACTGTCAGGAATGCCACAGGAACTGGATATGCCGTACTTCCCGGTGCTAAGTTTGAAAATTCTGGTAGTATCGGTGACTTAGCAATTCTCAAAGTAAATATGTAAGGATAATACTAAGATGACATCGCCTACTTCACATTTTGATGCAGAGACTTTATTGTTTGCTGAAAAAGATTTATTAGCAAAAAGTTCAAAAATCTACCGACGTAAAAATCCGCCTTTGAAACTAGCCAATGGTCAAATTCTCCCCCTAGTAATCATACCTGAAGCTGAATGGAAGGATATATATGAGGTAAGGGAATTTGATAGTATTGGAATCAATTGCATAATCTCAGATTATGCTAAGGGTGGCAATCGTGTTGGAACCGTAACACGCACGGCACAATATAAAATTAAAACTCATGGTAGCTTTTGTGGCTGGAGCTGGGAAGAAGTTAATAAAGCACGCGCTTCTAATCGTGCCCTAGAGTCTGAGGGGTTAGAGGCGACCCGTACTGCTTATGATAAGTACATTAACTTTACGGGATACAACGGGGATGAAGCGGCGGGATTACCAGGAATCTTTAATACCCCAATTCAGCGTAGATCTAGCTCGGTACAAATTAATGGGAATTTTACACCCGATCAAATTATCGGGATGCTGAATGACCATGTGAGTTTTTTGTCAAGCAATGAAGTTGCACTACCTAAAAAACTAGTATTACCAACTGACAAATATAACTACTTGTTCAATCCTAGACCTTATGGTGATAAAACCATAGGGCAAATGTTCCTAGAAAACCAGCGAGAGCTAGGATACATCGAGTCAATTATTGGCGATAACAACCTGAGAGGGAAGGGTACTAACGGTACTGATGTTATGCTAATCCTCCCCGATAACCCGGAAGAATTCTATGTAGCGATCGCCAAACCCTACACAATCTTACCACCTCAAACTGTGAACCTTGAAATAATTGTCCATACCGTTGGACGTTTTGGTGGCGTACATTGTTTAAAACCTCTCAATTCGATGATAGTCGAGAATATTTAATATGTCAGAAACTGCCACAATGAGCGCTTGGGTAGCTCTAGTTTACTTACCTCAGAAGGAATCTCAACCGACAGATTCCTATGAGTCGATAATGAATCCCAACAGGAATAATGGTAGCGTTTACCCCTTCAGTTGGCAGCGACCGCCTATTAGTAAGGAAAAGGGATTACCTGCTGATTTCCAGCCGGGTTTCACCTTAAGACCCGGCTGTAATCTCCAGGTATCCGCTGATACCTGGAAAGTCGCACTTTCAGATCCAATGGTAGCCTACAGAGTGAAGATTGGGGCTATTGAAATAGTGCCCAGCGATTCACCAGATTCATCCTCACCAGGATATAGACACTTTAAGGATACAGTTGCCCTAGAGCTGGTAAGGAAAACTGAAGATATTGACTCTTTAGAGTTATGGGTTAAGGGTGAAACTCGCAATGCAATTATTGATGCCACCAATAAAAAGAAAGCAGCAATAAATGCCGAATTACTTAAGAGGTCTGCTTGAGATGGATGCTGAAGGTATGCTTGAAGTAATTGGTTTCTTGAGTGTATATCCCGAATTTGAGTCTGTAAAACTTGAAAAAGTGGTATTCACTCTTGCTAACTCTAAAGTTTTAATTCAGGAGAGTCTTTGGAATGAATTCACACTACAGGCTAGATACCTCTTAACAGCTCATAATTTATCAACAGCTACTCAGGGGAACACTGTCACTGGCATCATTAACAGGCTCAAAATTGATGGTGATATAGAGATAGGTTCTGTTGTAGGAACCCCGAAAGATTCTTGGGAGCTATCTAGTTACGGTAGAGAACTTACTCAACTGAAGGCTAGTGTTGTAGGGGGATTTATCACTTGTACATTAATGTAAATGTAATAGATGTTTTCAGAGGTAGTTATGGGGAGAGCGCGATAGGGACACTTAAGATTTACCAACTGGTATCTAGTACCCCTAATCCTTATGATGATTTACCTCTTGAAAAAGTCCTATTACTAGATACCAGTTGTGTAAGTGTAAAAGCCCCTGTGAAAAGGTATGCTTCTAGAGAAGATTTTGGAATAGATTCGGCGCAAATTTGGCGCGTTACCATCAGTGGAGATACAGGTGCTGACAAAATACCACTAGGTAGTTATGCAATCGTTGAATGGCTTAATCAGAATCTTAGAGGGGTAATAGTTAGTGTAGAGCGTAAGCTCACTAACCGTCACTACGTCTACCTAGACACAAGTAAAAACGTCCCGTTCATATAATAGAAAAACAATGCCAGCTCTTACCGCATTTAATCCCTCCCAGCTAGGAACAACAGCTACTTGGACTACCCTAGCAACTGCTACTACTTACACTTTTGATAATACTGGCAACACCGTATTATTGCTAACCAATGCAGCGACAACCACGGTCGCTACAGACAATGCTATTACCCTAATCACCCCTACTACGGTAGCTGGATTAGCGATCTCTGACCAAGTAGTGGCAATCAATGGTGCTGGCGCTATTAAATCAGTGGGACGTTTGGCGCGTACCGCATTTAATTCAGGTAGTCAGGTGTCCTTCACTGCTGCTGGTACTGATATTGCCAACCTAAAAGCAATGGTTATCGAGCCGTAATGAACTACACAGTGAACGGTAAGGGTGTTGAGAAATTTAAGAATCTACTAGCTGAGAAGTTATTAGCTGGTTGTCAAGCTGGTGCTGTGGAATTGCAGAATTACACCCCGATTGACACCAGACGGCTTTTCACTAGCACCCATGCCACTAACTTGGAAATTCATCCCGCTTCAATAACTTGCACAATCAGAGCAGGTGGCGTGAATTTACCCGGAGAATTACGCGAAGTAGGCATAAATCGAGATGTTGATTATGCGATTTTTGTAGAGACTCGCACCGGGTACGTTACCGGGAATTTAAGGACAATTGTGCAAGTAATAACCGATAAACTGACTTAACATGTATCCAAAAACTTCACTGTTAGAAAAAAAGATTTGGGATTTTCTAAATAGCCAAAACTCTTTAGTATCTATCTGTGAAATTAAGGATAGCCACCCCAATGTGAAAACTGAAGTGAGCCTAAGTAAAGGGTTAGTAGTCATAAGTAGTGTAGGGAACCCTGATATAGGACGCTACATTACAACCAATGTTAGTAACCCCTTATTTAGGTTTACCGGATATTCACACAAACGGGTGCTTGTTAGACAGATACAGGAAACGCTCATAGATATTTGGGAAAGTTGGAATAACTCTAATTCCTTCTTTATGGAAGGTCAAAAGATTCAGGTGATTAAAGCTGAAGGGGTTATAGAGCCTACTTTAGAGAAATCAATTGAACTTTACTATGCCTCAGTTCTCTATCAGTTTAAGTTAGCACTTTATTAGGTACAAAAAATGGCTTTAGAATCAGCTCCCGTACAGGTAATACTCTCTCCTGGTACACCCTCTGAATTTGTGATTGGCAGCAAAGATCAGCTAAATGCTGGTACGCTAACAATGGAAGATATGCTAATGGAGTTAAAAACTCAAGCATCTGACGCACCCGCTGATAAAATTTTTACTGGGTTCAATGGGAAGGTAGAAATCTCTATTGCTGAAATGAATCTAGAATTCTTCAGACGTGCTACGAATCCCATGCGGTATGTACAGGATACTGTTGATCCCCTAAAACGTAAGCTCGAATATGGGGATTTGACCGGATTAAGAGTACCAAAATTCCAAGTATTACTCAAGCTATATGAAGGTGGTATCCCAACAACCAACAGGGATAATTGGTTCACATTTCTGAATGCCGGACTCGAAACGATGGCCACTCTTACCCTTAGCAAGACTGATCAGATGGAATACAAAATGACTATTGTTGCCTATCCAGATCCTGTAACAGGTGTGAAAATTGTTCGTGGTGATATTACAGCTAACGGATAATTCTCACATAATTTATGGCATAATAGGAGTAGGTGTAATACATGCACCTACTTTTTATTATGGAGACATGAGGATGACCACATTAGTACCTATCAAAGATTTGCTAGCTGAGATTCTAGATGAAGTTACACCTTTCTTTATCTTTCGGATTGGAACAATGGAATTCCAGTGCTGGAAACCCGATCACATTGCAGAAGCTCATAATTTACGGTATGTAAGCAGTCAAGTGGAGCTGATGGTATTAGGGCAACAATATCAATTATTAGTTAAAAGGCTTAACGACTTAAGCGTTGCTACTGAGATATCAGCTAACGAACAGATCGAAATTAATAATATTACTCAAAAAATGGGCGAGGCTGTAAAGGCAATGTTGCCCCTTAACGCTTCATACATTGAAGCATTAACAGAGAGTAAACCAGGAATCCTTCTGACAATTCTCAAAGCTGAACTAGGTAAGAAAAACCTCAATAAGGATGTTCCATTAGCATTAATTATTAATAGTATCAGGGAACAAATTAATGACGCTCTAGAGAAAAGTACACCAAGCACTGAAAGCGATGACATGGGAAAGGAGACAACAGTAACTACAGAGAGCGAGCTGAAGCTTATATCAGAGGGACAATAGAGGATTTACCACTATTCACTGCTTATTACGGGTTAAGTCGTGCTGAAGCGTTAAATTTGAAGCATTGGGAATTTGAACAATACAGACAATTCTATTACCGACAAAAAGCTAAGGATACACTCAATACTTACCAGTGTGTGGGATTAGCCTTTGGTGGTAGTAGTAAAGACTCTCAAGAGTATATATCCGATCTGAGAGAACGCGCGGGTTATACAATTGCCGTAGCTAAAAGCGGCTCAGGTACAGCGATACCTTTTGCTAATATTATGGGGATACCATCAGCAGATGACTATTTAAAGATAAAAAACGGGTATAGCAATGTCAAATGAGCCGCATGATGCCTTCATACAACACCTAAAAGACGAACACGGGGTAATACTAAGTAAGTCCGACTTGAGCGCGATCACCGAATACCACTTTCGGCAAAGGAACCTGTGGGCAATCGAGTTAGCCAATAATCCTGATGCTGTTTTCTATGACATCCAAAACGGGAAAATTCTAGGAATCCTAGCATTTGCAGCAATTGGTTTCTTGGCAGCACCCCTACTCGGTGTTGGTGGCATTGTTGGGGCTTTAATGGGGGCATCTATAGGGTGGAGATTATTCGGGGGTGGCAAGAAAGCTGAAACACAAAAGGAGAGCCGACAAACACAAACTTATGGTTTTGATGGTTTGTCGGCTCTCCCCTCTATTGGCGGCGCTATCCCACTAATCTACTGCAATCGGAACGTCAATCCAAATGGCGGTGTGAGGTTCAAAGGCTCACCTGTCCATGTGCATGTGGAGACTAGTAAAAATACTCAGAAGATATATCAACTAGTTATTTTTGGACATAGAGAGATTGGTTATGTGGATACAACTAAGACTCTAATAAATGGTCAACCAATTGATAATTTTTATGCAGATGAGATTCAACAATATATACTAGCAGGTTTAGCCTCTCAGTTACCATTGCCGGGTTTTGACTACTACTCGCAATCTGTTAGCCCTGGCTCAAACCAAAGTATAGGCAGTGATATCAAGTCTGAAGTATACAAGATGGTAGGAAGTGCTATCGATCTGATAAATGCAGATGGCACTCTTGATTTATTCTCACCGGGGGTCAGATATAGAGTTAGGAACCAAGAATTTAAAGTAATATCAAAGGATTTTGACAAAGGGTTACTAGTTACCAACCCCACTGTGTCAGTGGTACGTGGGGATTGGATTAGTGAAATATGGGATTTTATCTACACATCCAGTAAGAAGGTGAATCAGTTAGATATTCATATCACGGGTGTTTTCTGGGCGACCGAACAGAAAAGCGAAAAGAAGCCCCCAAAAGATGTTAAGAAAAGTGGAGTTTGGGATTTATATATTGATAGTGTTTATGTATGTCGTTGCTGTATCATTTCAGGCTCAAAAAATAACTTAAGACGTGTTTTGAAAATTATCAACCTGCCTTATGCAAAACATAAAGTAGAGCTTAGAGCCGTTGATTGGGGTCGGGCACAATTTACCGGATATAGTGCTTATCAATTAGATGATAGTGGGAATCAAGTAACTAGATATTTTGGGAACTATACCGTCGTCTTTGAAGGTGGGCAATTAGTAGATTTCTCCCAGACACTAAATCCCGGTAATAAAAAACAATGGGGACAACAGGGAAGTGCCCCCGCACAGGTATCAAGTGTAAATGAGATTGTCTACCCCGCTACTTTAGGTCAACCACGGGTGGTTAGTTATCCTAAACTTTCGGGTGCTGCATTAATTGCTAATGCGAGTAGCCAGTTGCAGGGTACACCACAGGGGGAATGGCTTATTACCCAAGGATATTCTAAGATGAAAGTCTTGGTATGGAGTGGGAGCTGTACCCAAACTCACCCAAGTCTCTTGATAGATCAGGTTAGAGGTGTAGGACATTTGACTAATGGGATTATTATTAGAAACCTAGATAGAAGGATTCAGGCTACAATTACCGGGATTGATTACACTAATTCCATCGTTGTCACTAACCCCGCTATCTCATGGACTAGAGGCGATCGTTGGGTAGCTTGGTATGAAGGCTGTAGTAACTATTTCCCAGACATTTACCTTGACACTCTTACTAATCCGGAAGGTGGATTAGGTAGTCTCATAGACGCTGACTTTTATGTAGACTACAACTCCATTGTGGATAGTAAGTATTTTTGTATAGCTAATAGTTTCTTCTGGGATGGTGTAATCGACAAGCCTATCCCGTGGCTCCAATGGGCAACTAGAGAGTCACTAGGAAGCTTGTTATTCCCCTCTAAGATTAATGGAAGCTTTGCACTACTTCCTGAAGTGCAACGTAATCCCATTGCACTATTTAATGCCTCTAATGTTTATGATTTTGTTGAAGAATTCGCAGAAAGACAGGAACTCAATACAGTTGTCGTAACATATCTTGATGGTAGCGATGGACTCTTTAAGCCCACTAGTGTAACAATCATGACTAATGATGCTTACAGCGGCTCAGTTCAGATTGTTGAAGAAACCTTACAATTAGATAGCGTTACCAACTTTAACCAAGCCGCCAGAGTTGGACAGGTGTATTTAAAGACTAGGTTACTGCAAGATAGAGCAATAAGCTTTAAGACTGGTATTCAAGCGTGCTACCTACAGCCCGGTGACCTAATACTGGTTCAACACCAATTCACAGAGTTTGACAAAGAATGCTCAGGGTTTGCACTGGAATCTACCTATAATGTGGGTGGGTTTTATATAGTATTACTAAGTGCAGAAACCGATACCGGAATAGTACCAGGGATATATAATTGCGCTTGCTGGCATCTTGAAAATGGATACTTAGAAAATAACCTCAGCACATACTCGGTAGATTATAATGGGGTTATTAAACTACATATATATGGAGCCAATCAAGCAATATTGCCACCATCGGAAAACAGAAGTGGGGATTATATATCAATAGGTAAAAATGTTACACAAGAGAGAACTTATAAAGTGAACATGGTTAATCCTGGTAATGACGGTAGTATAGAGGTACAAGCTGTCAAATGGACTCCTGATATGCTAACTGCTACAGGACTAGTAACGGTATAAATAATGAATAAAAATAAGGTAATAACACTAGTTCCCGAAAATACTAACGTTGATGAAGGTGAAGTTCAGTGGCTTAAGTCTAAATTGAGAGCCATAATTAAGACTGAAGATATTAACCCTGATTCAATTAAGTTAAATACTACTAAGATTCAAGCCATAAAAGCCTACCTGGAAATCTTAAAGCATCAAAATAATATCCCAGTAACAAATGAGACTGAAGATACCGAATTCTGTGAAGCTGAGTTAGAAGGACTAGACCCCGCTATTATCGCTGCTGAAATCAGAAGAAGGTTACAAGCATGATAGAAGTTGGTAAAGAATATACAATTACTGAGGGTTTAATTGTCAGATATCAACTTCTAGGGAAGTGTAAAGCTGATAAAGATTTGCGTAGGTTGTGTTTTGAGTTAGCCAGACACGATAAAATATTCTGGGTTAACAACTTCGTCTACACTTACGATCCACGTAAGAAGCCCGCTTTTATCCCCTTTATACTATTCCCTAAACAGGTAGAATACTTAAAATGGCGTGATGAAAGGGTGCAAGGTAGAGAGCATGGACTGATTGAGAAGTCCAGAGATATGGGGTTAACGTGGTTGAATGTAGCTTATCAAACACATTGCTGGTTATTCAACGCTAACTTTAAGGGTGCTTTTGGTTCTCGAAAAGAGATACTAGTAGACAGAAAAGGTGACCCCGATAGTATCTTTGAAAAAATCAGGATGATACTAAGATATATCCCCCACTGGATGTTACCGCAGGGTTTTAACTGGAATGTACACGATAACTACTTAAGAATTATTAACCCAGAGACGGGTGCTACTATTACGGGGGAAGCTGGAGATAACTTGGGGCGTGGGGGGAGAAGCACTATTTATGATATTGATGAGTTTGCATTCATCGAAAGGGCAGCTAGTGTGGATGCTGCTTTAAGCCAAAATAGTGATGTGATTTTTTACACGTCAACACCAAATGGTCTGGGGAATTGTTACGCCAAAAAACGCTTCAGTGGAAAGGTTAAAGTATTCACTTTTAAGTGGCAAGATGACCCGCGTAAGAATGAAGATTGGTATCAAAAGCAAATCAACAACTTAGACCCCATTACAGTAGCTCAGGAAATTGACATAGACTATACCGCATCCGTTGAGAACGTGTATATTCCCAACAAATGGGTAATGGCTAGTGTGAAACTACAATTACCAATCACAGGCAATCCTATGGGGAGTTTGGATATCGCAACTTTTGGGAAAAATAGAACCGTATTAGGGATTAGAATAGGGGGTACTGTAACACATATTGAAGACTGGAGCGGTGTGGGCACTACTGAAAGTGCTTTTAAAGTACGGGGGATAATGATCGAATTTGAGGCTACAATGCTTAATTTTGACGCTGATGGCGTGGGAGAAGGTGTCGGCTCCACCCTAGCATCTATAGAAGGTGGTTTACCATTTGCCTTTATACCGTTACGAGGTGCTGCTACTCCAAGCGACACCTATTGGGAAGGCGAACAACGGACTAGTAAAGAGAAATTTGCAAATGCCAGAGCTGAATGGTGGGGACTTATGCGCGAGCGGTTTAAGAAAACCTACGAACACACCGCAGGGATTAAAGCATATCCTCTTGATGAATTAATCAGTATCCCTAATCACCCTGAACTCATTGCACAAATTTCATTACCTAAACGCAAATATACAAGTAGTGGTAAGATATTGCTAGAGAGTAAAGCTGAAATGAGAAAAAGAGGCATTGATAGTCCTGATTTTGCAGATATGTTAGCAATGCTTTTTGCACCAAGTTATAGTTATGAAGATGTCCTCAATGCATGGTTAAATTAAATATATGACAATTAATATAAAAGTAAATAATAACGAGGTTACAGAACAAGAGCTAATAGCCACTCAAATGAGGCTAGACTCAATCTTAGCGTCATTAGCAACTAAGATTGGAATGCAGAATGCCGACAAACGAGAAGCGGTAATAATAAAGCCACCAAAAGTATTATCATTTTCAGACATTGATAATTTATTTGAAGGTGACAAATATGCTGCAAAACTTGTAGAGCAATTACCCGGGTTGTGTACCCGGAAAAACCCAATCTATACAATTAAAGATATTGGGAATGTTACCGTCGGGAAGAATGGCAGCGGTGATGTGATCGCTGGAATGCAGCAACTAATCAATAAAGCAATGCCATATTTCAATAAAGCCATGAATATGGCTAGGAAATACGGTGGTAGTGTGATCGTCTTAGGATGTAACGATGGTGCAACAAACTTAGAGTCACCGCTAGACCTTAAGAAGCTAAAAGACATTGAGTGGCTTAACGTACAATCAGGTGGTATTGGCGGTCAAGTCTCGGTATACTCTTATCAAGATGAGCCAACTCTAAGAGATTATGGTGAGCCTCTACTATACCAGTTCTCAAATGGGTATGGTACGCGCATACATAAGAGTAGATTATTAGCATTCAAGGGTATTGATGTCGGTATCCAACGCTCACGAGAACGGTATGGTGGATTTGGGGTAAGTGTACTTGTAAGGGCTTATGGTGACCTTAGAGACTATAACTTAGGTAAGGATTCTATCGCAGTAGCCATACAAGATTTCAACAGAATGCTAATCAAGATGGCTGGACTGTCTAACCTGCTATCTCAGAATAGGCGTAAGGAAGTTGAGCAAAGATTACAGATGATGAATTACATCTCATCGGTACTAAATGTATGGTTACTAGATACTACCGATGGTCACGAGATTGTTAGTCGCAACTTTACGGGTGTTGCAGACATGATGAAAATACTCAAGGAAGATTTGGGTGCAAATACAGAGATACCTCACACATCCTTCTTTAACCAATCGCCATCTGGAATTACTAGCGGTGAGAGCGAAACAAAGGAATTGAACCAAACCATACTTAAATATCAGAAGGAAGTTCTCAAGGAGCCCTTAGAAAGACTGGTAAAGCTCTATCATCTCTGTAAAAATGGGATTACTGGTGGTGTAGAACCCAGTGTATGGGAGATTGACTTTCCAGTAATTTATGAGGAAACTGCTAAGGAAAAGCAAGAATTAGCGAATCTTCAAGCTCAGGAACGCTCTATCTATAAAAATATAGGTGCTATTACTTCTCATGAAATTAGAAAAGCCCTAGCGCTTAATCTAGGGATTGAAGGAACTATAGACCTCAACTTAAGCCAGTCTAATCAAACCGAAAGTGTTGGCTAAAACTGGCTTGTGGCATTCAAAACACCTTAACCCATTCCGTCTGCCCTGAGAGTAAAGTGGGGTGACATTGGTAGAGTAACACTTAGGGCAATACCGTTGTGTCTTTTTTATCCACTCCTGGTGCATGGTGCTAGCTACCTTTGCCTGTGCCATCTCTACCAGCTTATCCTCGGTATGAGAAATCAACTTTAGTACCCGTGTTGGTGTTAGCTGATAGCGACAAGCTAATTCCTCACTACTAAGACATTTGGTGTCTGATTCCGCATAATAGGACTGGAATATTTTCTTGGTCTTTACCGGGATTTTTTCATACCCATCAGTCAAATCGAGAGTGGAGTACATAGCCTGATAGTAAGCAATTCTCAGTGCTAGGGGGATCTCCTTTGTGGTGATTCCCAACTGTTCACATACTTTTTTCTGTTTTTTGCGATGCAAGGCAGTAAATGCCTGCAAACACAGTGACCGAACCAATGAATGATTCTTATTGCCTGTGATTTCCTGTATCTCTCTAACACGAAGGGGCTTTTCCCCCAGTAGTCCATAGTACAGTTTGAGTACTTGCTGTTGCCGTTGGGATAACTGAGTGATAATACTCTCATCCTCACCCCATATTCTATGGAAGTAAGCAGTCCGAAGTTCTACTGGTAATCCTTGGGTTGGTAGTCTACTAATCATATAAGGAATCCGATGTATTGTAGCTACATTATACAGTTTTATCAAAGGAAATGTCAATACAAAAGTTTTACGATAGGGTGTCTCAATTACTATTACAGGAATCATCATGTTATAGACTAGAATCCTTGCGCTCAGGTACGCTCAGTATAATTGAGGTAAATACACCCTTAATCTAACTCAATACTTCTGGGTTAAGTATTTCTACGTCAGTTTTAGCTATCACACCAAAAAGAATTTTTTCTTCTAGGGGTTGTCCATACAAAGACCTTTCGGCTTCCTCTAGTCCTTGATTAAGCTGTTCGACAGCTTCTACTAAGGATACACCAGTCTTAAGGATATCCACTAAACCTAAACTTACTAAATTTTCTGTTGCTTCTTTAATGGCAAGTTTGTACTCAGATGGCAAGTTTGTAGGAATGCTCATATATAGGTGTCCTATGTATTGTAGTTACATTATAGAGCTTTTTTGCAGGGAATGTCAACATAAAAGCTTTACGACATGTCTTTTTTTTATAGTAACTGAGAAAACATGTCGGAAAGTGGAAGCTATACGGTGTAAACATTCTAGCCCTTCAGACATTCTACTTTCAGCACTACTTTGGGTTATTAACACTGATTAAGTTGTGCCAAATCTACCCTTAGATGTGCAACACTATAAATTTGTAGCTAAAAGTAAGCTGGTATTTATAGTGTAAAAAATACCAACCTTTACAGGTGGAAAAATTTTGTATGTAAAATGAGCTAATCCAACGTTGGGTGCGATCGCGGTACAAAAGTGCTACTTTTTATTTTCTCTCTTGTCTACAGCAATAGGGAGTATCGCGGTTCACGGTTTTTAGTCCCGGCTCCTTGATTCCAGAGCCTCGGCATTCCTGTTGTATTGGACTTAGGCGAGACAGTTATCGCCTCCGAGGTTGTTTGCAAACCGCTCCATGTTTTTCCGATAATTCGGAATCCAGGTCGCTGGTATGTTAACCCACCCGTTAGGGTTACAAGAAAGAGCATTTGAGTAAAACTTTTATGCTCTCTACTAATATAACTCAACTCTCAAAGGATGTCAAGGGGTAACACCGTTTCGTCAACAGAATTCACAACTTCGTCTCTAAAACGCTACAAGCTATACACTGTAGTACTTCTAGCTTCCGACATGTTGTATTCAATTATAGTAATTGAATACAACATGTCGGAAGCCGAAACCTAACCCGTGCATCACTTCCAGCCAATATTGGGCTGGAAAATCATTTTCAAGGGTAGCGGCAAGGAACCTAGTGATATTGCATACTGAGCCTGCTATATTACAGGTATCCCATACAAAGGTAAAACGATGAAGGTTGTTCCAGCAAAGCGAGAAGGTACATTTGTGTCGTGTGATATTACAGAGGCGACTGAGCTATTCATAATTGGAGATGATGACGAAATATTGCCTAATGAGCCTGAGATGCGCGTAGGGCATAGATTTGGTATCGATACAAAGCTTAAGGAATGTTCTTGGGTATGTGTCGGCTCTCCTTTCCTTAATGTCAAGAATACCAAAGCCGAACACATTCTAGATATTGAGGATGCGAAGGTTCAATCACTCTTGACACAGTATCCCTTACGTCAAGGCGATTTGAAATTAGTGGGGTTAGTACTTTAGCCATCTAACAGCTCAATTGTCTAAGTCAGAATACCAAGGGGTATTTTAGTATTCTCCGTTATCCAAAATAGCAAACTGCTAGAATGATTAAAACACAAAACGGTAAGAGCCATGTTAGTCAAAGATATTAAAGAATTCCGCAGTATGCCTGTAAGAGGCTTAGATAACCAAGTCATCTGGAAATTTAATCAAGTCAAACCAGGCGTATTAGTTAGCATTGCAAACTTAGATATTGCAAAGGGTGATGGCTTAATGCCATACTTGCAAAAATCTGCTAAGGATGCTTTGCAGAGATACATTGAGAAATATAAGCAAAGACTGACCATCAACAATGCCTACCGCTCAATTATTGTCCAGACTCTATTCTGGAATAATCGAAATCTCGCAGGTGGACTACAGGTGGACTAGTAGCCTATCCGGGCAAGAGTGACCACGGGAATGGTGCGGCAATTGATATTAATGAATGGGAGAGCCAAAAGACCAACTTAGTCAATGCTGGATGGCACTGGTCATACGGACGGTGTGACGCTATGCACTTTGACTGGATAGACGGTATTGAATCTATCAAGGATGACACCATCAAGGCATTTCAGGCTTTGTGGAACGAGGCGAATCCTAAAAGTGCGAGAGCCGTTGATGGTTTGTGTGGGGCAACGACTGTGAAGTGTATTGAAAACTCACCCGCTGAGGGATTCCCAGATTTAGCCTGTGGACGAACACTAAGATTAACCGCACCTATGCAGACTGGTAATGCTGTAAGTCGCCTACAGAAAGCACTCGCTAGTACAGAAATTGATGGAATATTCGGACTAGGAACCGACAAAGCAGTCAAACAATTCCAGTCTGCAAATAACTTATTTGTGGATGGTATTATTTCTGTTGGCGGGAAACAGCTACTAAGCTAAAACTCTCCCCTGGTAGTCTAATATCTTGACATTCAATCTGAATTGTGGGGAATTTAAAACAAGATTAGGCATCCCCCGTGATGGGTCAAATTTGAATAATTCACTTCATTAAACACATAATTCCCTGCGATATTTTATTGCTCTTACGATGCAGAATGTTAAAATAGAGAAGTACATTAGCAAAAAATTATTATGTTGGCAAGATGTAGGGTTAAATATCTCTGGAGTGGGCAATCACCATCGGATACAAGTGCTATATGGGTAGGTGTCGCTGAACGAGCTGAACAGTTAGGGTATCAGATAGAGTTAGTCACCAAACATCGCGGACTGCTAGGCAAATGGGTAGCGAGGCATTATTTGACCAGCAAGCGTGATAAACGTCTCAGTGTTAACGTATATTTGCAAACAGATGCGCTGGATGATTGTATCAGAGAATATCTGGATGCTATGAAGATTTTGAATTCAGTTGATTAACACGTAAAAAGATGTTGCTTACCAGGCTCAGACCTGGTTAAAACTTTAGAACTTCTTTGGTTGAACAAATGGAAATTACCAACAAAAATAAGTCTGTTAGTAAATTGACTGAGAAAGGCGTACAGATACAGCTACATGCCATTGTAGGTGGAGATATGGAAGTAGTAACACCTGTAGGGAATATTGATATATTAACGGATACAGAGATAATAGAAATTAAGGAAGCAAAGGCTTGGAAAAATGCCATTGGACAATTATTAACCTACGGGTATTACTATCCAAATCACCAGAAGCGTCTGCATTTATTTGGTAAATGTCACTATAGCGCTCTAATACTTATCAGACAACATTGTGAGCTGAATAATATTGTAGTAACATATTAACCGCATCGGTTGCGACCGCAGACAGCTTGGTAAATGGGTAGCGAAGCATGAATTGACTAGTAAGCGTGAGAAACGTCTCTATAATGGCACACAGCGTGAGGTTAACGTGTATTTACAGACAGATGAATTAGACGACTGTATCAGAGAATATCTGAATGTTAAGATGTTGAGTCCAGTTGATTAACACCATAAGGTAAATTCTCAAAAATGTGTTATTATAAAAGCTAACAACGTTACGGCTGTGAGGTTATTCCGGCATGTCCCTGACGTGAAAACAACGATGTCTATCTTAACAATAGGCATCGTTGTTTTTTGATGATTAATACATAGGATTCTAGAATTTCAAATCACTGTAAAATACCTCTGTAGTACTTTCATGGAACCTGTCAAAGGAAGACAGGATGCTTGCTACAATAGCTGTCTTCCCATCGGGTGATCTTTGCTTGACGATTACCCCCACAGTTCTGTGTGAGAACAGTGAAAGGATGGTCTACAGGAAGGTAGGCAACATTAAGACCGCGATCGTGGTAACGCATCGTTGAAAGACCTCAAAAAGTATTAATAGATGAAAACACATTCTCTGGAAACGCTCAAAGCGTGCAAGGGCATACGTTTGAACTACCCAAGCCTGTCTGTTGATTTGGGTAACTTGCAAGAAATTTGGGTTCTCTTTCAAGGGATCTCACTAACCTTTTCATTGTTGTCAAGAACTTGTTTTATAAGCGAGTCTAACACAAGCTCCTGGGAATGCCAATGGGTAATATTCTGCTGTAGTCTAACCCTTCCAGACTTGGGACTAGAAACCTTCCTGACACTTACCGTCCGTTCTCAGCCTTAGTTTTTGCTAACTTCCTACTATACGCCAGTGCAGATTTCTCTGTCTTGAATTCCCGAGTGCCCGTCACCCATTCACCTAACTGCTTAATACATGCAACTACATAAGTCGTAGGACTTGTCTGTTCATTTCCGGTGCAATGTTTACAAAACGTCATTTTTGCTTTCTTTGTATTACTGTATCCATAGTAATTCAATTTCTCTAAGTTGTCAAGGAGTGTAAAAAGGTATTTTAGTGTTTTTTTGAGGTTGTTAAAACTTTGGTCGCAAAAACGTCACATCCTTTACTAGTATTAACTTCTAGCTTCCGACATGTTTTTTTCAATTACTATAAAGAATAGAACATGTCGGAAGCTAGAAAGTTTACAGAGAGAGGTTTTCGAGCATCTTTATCGAATTCAACGTAAAATTATTCATTTGACTACTGTATGAGATGATGTATGTTACACTGTAGCGATACTATATTTCAACTTTACTAATACTTACTGAGCAGTAAAACGTGTGCCGAATATTAGAATGAATGCCCTACCCTAACAGTACAGATGCCATTGCACTTACACCAGCAAAGATAGCAGATAGTGCTAAGTTAGCCATAGCACTATCCAACTGTATTGATGTTAAGTCCCTACTCGCTGCCAATTCCTTGAGTGATTGATTCCAATTGTCTATAATCACTACTCTGTATTCCTCATCAGATAGGTCAAAGCATTTCCCAATTAATTCTTCAGGTAGGATAAGGGAGCCGCTTTTCTTAGGCTTAAATCCAGACAGGCAGAAGCACAATGAGAATATTAGGAAGTGGTAACTTAATACTCTCAATATTAAGCACAGTGTACAGTGTAGGAATGGGGTGATATCTGCAATGCTGATAAAAAAGTAAATCAGGATTATATCTAAGCTAAAAACTAGTCCTAACTTTACATTTAACCTATCAATGCTTGCATCTACCACTTTAATTGCTTGTTCAGCATAGTCATAGATTAGCTTTATATTTGAGCTATGTACGTCGGTATTCACAGGTGTCTCCATGGTCAAATAATCGAAGTTAGACACCTTTATTCTACGTGACGTGCAGAGATTAATTCGGTATCTCCCAATAGCTTTTCACTATCCGTCCTACACGACGCTCTAGAGGTTCAGCAACAGCACCTTTATGCGACATATACGCAATCCATAGGTGATTACCTATATCCAAAACCGTACCTAAATCTGCATTGATATTTTGTGAAAGAATGGCTATATCTAAATGCTGTGGTGTCCCTACCCGCAATGTTGCAACACTACTTAAGCATCGTTCTGCTAAGTCGAGAGGTTGTGTGCTTATTGTTGGGTGACAGTCATACACCCAATCAAAGTTAGGGGTATTCAGACCATAATACTCTCGGATTTTCCTGACAAGCCAGTAGCAATCCCTCTCTGGGTAAGAGAAATCACCCTTCGGTAACCAGTGTGAAGGTAGTAAAAAATTTTCCACCGCGCTTACGACAGTAGCTGCCATTGCGGTGTAATCACCTGCTGTAGCACTCCAGAGCTTAGTAGCTTTGTTGTAACTTAGATTGATTTTTAACTCGTCAATGAGTCTGTATATGTCGCTCATGGTTTTTGTTAGATGAAAGGCTGTAAGTGTTACAGTGATTGCTTTCTAGCTTCCGACATGTTACCTACAATATCTATAACAGGATAGAACATGTCGTCATCTGAAAAGCATACTAGGTATAAGTTGCAAACGTTTTGTGTTATGAAATTCAAACTGAGCCACTTCTGGGTAATTCTGGCACTAAACCGATGATGTTGATATCACCGTTACCTGACCCGGTGCGATAGTGGAGTGATGGGAAGTATGCACCAACTGCTGAGAATGCAGACTGAAGTTGTACTTCGATTCTACTATTTGCGAATTTACTCCCCTTGCCTAGTAGCTTATCTTGAATTGGTAAGGCTTCGGGATTGTCAGGGAAGAACAGTGTTACGAGTACGATCGCTTTCCGGAACCCATCGTTGTTCCAAACCTCGTGGGCAATGAGTGGTACATTGGGGAGATAGATGGTAGCACTCGAATTATCAAGATTAGAACTTCTGGCGATACCAGAATACTCCAAAGGTGAATAGTTGTATTTCTCACCATTAAAGACATACGGCGCTGTGGGTAAGAAATTCTGAAGCCTTAATTCAACACCTGACTCTAAGATAACTTTAACGGTTATTGCTTGTCTAACCGTAGTCTGTAAATTAGCTAATGTCATATTTGCACTTCCCTTAAGATTACTACGTGATGATAACCGTTAAGCTTTGCATCAGCTATAAGGGTATCTAATATTAGCTGTTGGCTGTAGACGATAGTTCTCCCATTACCTCTAGGTGTGCTAGAAGTACGAATCCTTCCGTTAGCCTTGACTAGTAGCAGCGCTAAGTCATCGGTATCATGTCCTACGATTAGTATTAATTCCTTAGTAGCAGGCTTGTCAACATTTAAGATTTGTAACCCTACATGAAATATCTTTAGAGTAGGTACGCCAGAAAAGAGCGGACTCTTGGGCGCTGATAGAAGTATATCAACAGGGTTATAAGGTAAAACCCCATAAGGGGAATCTACTAATATCGGATATTGTCCTTCCCCAACAAAACGTCGTATATTGTGAGAGATCTGGTATGAATCATCACCTTGGATGTAGGCTGATTCCGGGGTGTGCTTTAAAGCGGATAGAAATAGATTAGTTTCATACTTCGTGCGTGCATTTTGAATCCAATATATATAAGGCATAGTTGATATAATGGCATTAATACTAGTATATCATATCGCTTAACACAATGCCTACACCGCCTTACAATATAGCATCTGCACAGTCGATGCTATTAGCGTCTAAAGGGTTTCTGAGTAGATTCACTCGTGATAATTACCCCTACTTAGCAACAGGAAACCTCTTGCTAAAAAACAATTTTCACACGGGAGAGGGTAGACGTGGTTATCTTCCCGCTGAAGCCAGTGTTTCAGAAGGACAAACTTTAGCTATGCTGGGGTGTATTCGAGCCTATAAAGCCACAGGTGATACTGAATGGTTAGACAAGGCTGTAGGATTCTCAGAAAGTTATTTAACTTACTTCTTCCCTACACCTACCCCACCTGTGACCAGTAACCCAACTACTACAGTCTGGATTGCACACTGGGCGGTTAACGCTTCTAATTATGCGATTCCTGGTAAGGGTTCACAGGATACCGCCAGGGCATTTAATTTTGGCAATTTTAACTATTCCCTAAGTTTTGTAAATGGCACTGGAATAATGCCGGGTGGATTATTAGCAGATCTCTACAAAGTAACATCTAGTGATGGTGAACTACTATATCAGAATGTTTACGCACCTTTAAAGTCGGGAATTGAATACAGCGTCGGGTATAGTGTTTCCAACTATCGGTTAGAGGGGATAAACTATCGTAACTATCCGGATGGCAGCAAAACTCCTACCAGCGAAACACCAGGTACGATAGTATTAATTGGGGCATATAGTAATTTTACGGGTACTGCTAAGGTCTATTTCTCTAGCTGGATTGCTGGCAATATTCCACCCTACGGAATGTTGGAACCTTACCCTATGTGGCACAACCCCAATAGGGGAGAAAATACCTATTTAGGATGCGCTAACGATAGTCTCTATTGGGGTTATGATGGCTTTATAGAACTGTACCCATACACTGGAAATATTAAGTGGGTAAGAGCGGCTTACGCTACTAGGGATACCTTAGCTAATTGCGCTGTTGTTGAGAATCCTAGCTACTTCTATTTTCGTGAAAAGGGTAACCCATTCATCCTAGCGGGTGCGCAAGCTATACCAATTAACAGAGACCCTAATGGGTATACTGCTAGCAGGGTAAATAGCCCCGGTGTTTTCCAATATTACTTACGATTAGATATTGCAGCGGCTACACCACCACCTAGTAATTATCCTAGTTTTGAAGTTCAAAATTATATAGTCGCCACTTACATACAAAGCACTGTATCGGTGTACCTAGAATCTGCTAGTAATAAGAGGCAAATACTGGAGATAGTATTGTCCCTATCGCCTAATACCTTAGATACCACACAAGAATATACCGCTTATTGGTTGGTAGAAGGTGACGCTGTACCACGTAATGTTACGTGTGGCTATACATCTTTCGTGAAGTGGGGAAGTGGTACAGTGTGGCATTCTCTGAATGCTGATACACCACTTTATACCTATGGCGGCGGGGATGTTTCAATTGTCACCGAACAAGCAGTAATTGATGGACGGTTAGCGATTGCACAAGTAGTAACAGTGAATCCTGATGATGTAATTGGTACAGGATTCTCTGTTACAAACTTTACCAACACTCCCCCTAGTATTAAAGTAGCTACTAGTGGAAAGTGGACTATGGTACTGAGAGATTCTGATGACGATTTTTGGAAATGTTCAGTGCCAAATACGAATAATAACTGGACTGAATTTACCCCTAGTTGGAGTGACTTTGCTAGCGTTGATGGCAAGGATAATCCTAGTAGTGGTACTATCCTAGGATGCGCTTTCGAGAGTGAGGATAGGGGAGTTATTAAGCTGTACTACGCAGGTGCAGCGCCTCAGAATCCGGCACAGGGTAGCACTAGCTATAAAGCACTAGTGCGATCGCGGATAGCTGACGAGCAAATACTCTGGATAGGTAACTTCTATCCCATTGGTAATAGCAACGATAAATTGAAATACAATCCCGGTGTAATCCCTTTCACAATAAATGTGCTAGCTGATGGGAATGGTGGCTTTATTAAGGATTCATGGGGAGGCGCACCTTATGCCGGGTATCAATCACCCTATCATTGGCAGATATGGGGATATCCTGAGAGGGCATTACAGGCGCTTCAGTTTCTGAATGATAGCCAACTCGCATATCAGAAGCAAAGCAACGTAGGTCTACTTGCACCATTAATTCAGGTATTTCTATGGAAATATTGGGATACCGCAGACTTTCGTGCATTTGGAAGTGAGGGGAATGAATGGACTTGGAATGGTGCAGATCCAAATACCGCATGGTTCCCCTATTGTGCCCGTCCGATGGAAGCGACAGCGAGGTATTTGATGCTGATTCCCAATTCAGTATTGGCACGAAAGATACTTACCCGATACCTCTCATGGATTCAGGATTTCCTAATCGCTAGCGGGAACCAACCACCAACTGATGTCCCCCCCGTAATCTCACCACAGGCCAACTATCACGAACCACACGTATTAGCACTCTTGTGCCGTACCGCTCTATATGCCAATGTAGCGGGGCTAATTCCTGATATCACCTTCGATATCATGTCCCGTTGCTTCACAAGCCTACAAGCCGAATATGTTGCCACCGGAGTAATGGCTGGCTCATTCACAGCCTTCCAACCAACATTTACTTTCGGCGGTACTACCTACCGTGAATACTTTGGCTTCTGGCACTTAGAGATTGTCAGCACTTTAGCAGAATTGATACTTTATAAGGATAGGCTTAATTATCCGCTACCAAGCGCATTTGCTAAAGCCGGGATTTTCCCTTCACTAGTGCCCGATTTCATAGAGGATATCACCTTGCCACCTTATAAGTTTGACAAGGTGTCCTTCGATGATGGAAGTCTACAGAAAATCAGGAGAAGTGATACGGGCGTAAAGATGGAAATGACGCTCAAGTATACCAACCTTAACCCTGTAGATGCTCAGGTACTAATCGATTTCTGGCGGTTGAGCCAAGGTTCGCAGATACCATTCCTAATACCTAGTAATGTACTGAGACTTCCTAGTAGCATACTCAATGCGATCACAGCCCAAGGAAGTACAACTTATTGGCGTTTCAATGAAAACCCAGAAGTAACCCCTAGCTACCTGTTAGGGCAGAGGGGTTTATTAGGGGTTACTCTGAAGATAGTTAGTGTTATGAATTAATTAATTCATAACACCTTAGTCTTTTTCTCACGGCTCTTATTTTGATTGTTGGATGTCCTGTTCCCAACGCTTTATATCCTGTTCCCATCTTTCAAGCATCAAGTCTGTAAAGTCGATTTTGTGGTAATTCACAAGTTTCTTGATGTAATATATTACATCATAAGCTTTTTCTAGGCTGTGAGGACAGTCAAGGAAGCTGTCTATTGCCGCCTCAAAACTATTAGTCTCAGTGGACACTTGACGGGAAAGCTCATTAATATCTATCCTTTGTTTTTCTTCTACCAATATCGCCAAAAGAAGCGATATTACCTTACCAGCGTTCTCACCAACCTTCAGTTTTCCAGAATCAACACTGTAACTGTTGCTTTCATTTGTGAGCCATTGAATTTCCTGAGAGGCTTTTAGCAGGTTAACCCTTAGTGACCATGCGGTAGTAGGGGAAAAATCTCGGTAGATGGCGACTACAGCTAAAAAATCTTGGTACGCTCCTAACATCTTCTCTCTCCTTTGTGTTTACTCTCTCAATATAGCGCAACCTCTTGGCAATGTCAATGGACTTAATATCACATTTCAAAATACTCTCAGTTTTTTAAAATGTGATATGCGTTATGAATTTATTGGAATTTCCAAAAGCCTTGTATTTTGCCGAAATCCTAATCCTTTTAGCCCAACCATAAGAAACAATATCCTCAAGTTTAATGTCATAGAGTAACCCTATTCGCATAATGGCTATTAATAATTCGCGTGAATCACGGGCAGTCTTAAGCCAGAGAGAACTGTCAATACGGGTGTATAGCTTACTTGCACAGAACAAGTAGTTATCTGCTGATGGAACCTGAAGACGATCCCCTATATTCCCAATTGCTATTAAAGGCATTTCTAGATGATTCAGGACTAGCAGGAAATATGAAAGGTATCTCCTAATTCATCTTTTGAGCGCGATTGCATCTACCTTGTTCTCCATCAGTATCCTATCACTTTCCCCGATTTAGCCATTAACCCTAATCTTGCTAATGTAGGTATAAGGATATCGGTATTTAAGTTATTAGAATAGCCAACTAGAAAGTCTTGATATGCTTGTAAATTCATGGTATTACTCTTTTTATGCTTTGCTGTATCCATATTAATTCAAGATTCTTATATTGTCAAAGGATGTAAAAGGGTATTTTAGTGGGGGTTTTGACAGCTTTAAAACTTGATTCTCAGAATCGCTACACCCTTTACTAGTATTCCCTCTCAGCTTCCGACATGTTGCTTTCAATTACTATAAAGAATAGAACATGTCGGAAGCTAGAAAGTGTATATAGAGAGAGTTTCGAGGATTTTTATCAGATTTAATATAAAATTATTCATTGAAACACTGTATGGGTTGATGTACGTTAGGGTGTAGCAACACTATATTTCACCTTTACTAATACCTACTAATAGTAATGTGCTAGACACAAAAGACACCTTTAGTAACTCAAATACTAAAGGTGTCTTGAAGACAGTTAGCGCAGGCTAGCGGTTATCACCAGACCCACGTTGCTTTCCCTCTGCTAGCCGCTTTGAGAGTTTATCCCAATTGTATTGCACAATATCTTCAAACTCAATGTCGTACAGGAAAGCTATACGCTTGATAGCTACAAGTACCCGTCGTGCCGCGCATCGGACTTGTGTTGTTTCTTCCCACATCAGAAATGTGCTTACTATACTATATAGCGCCTTTGCACAATACAAGTGTGGACACACGAGGGGAATATCATCAAAATATTCCACATTTGATATTTCCGGCGCATATATACCCACGTCTTTTAAAACTAGAAAGAAATACGCCAGTACATCCCCTAATTCGGCTTTGAGAGCGGTAGTATCTGTTGTACCATCTCTCAAAGATTTTTTAATCCACTCTACAACCTCTCCGGATTCACCCATAAGTCCTAACCGTACTGTCTGGTTAGCAATAGAGTCAGGAAGCCTATAGGTATCAGAATATACAACTAGAAAATCTTGGTATGCTTGTAGATCCATATATGTCCTTTGTACTTGCTCTCTTAGTATAACACACAAACCTGGTAATGTCAACATTTCTATACTGGCATTCTTGTGCTAAGTTAAGGCTAGAATTGGGTATTCCTACTCGTTGACATTTCCAGAGTAGTGAGTTACAATAGAGGTATCAACACGAAACAAGTGAGAAATCAATGTTAAATATTACAAAAAGTAGCAGAGGGGACTTCATAGCACACATATATAGCAATGACTGCTTATTGCTTAAACGGTGGAGTGATACATTGGGAGGCTGTAAACGGGTAAATAAGTGTGGATGGGGGAGTAAGTGGAAATATTTTCTGGTTTTTGTAAACCTAACTGAGACTCATGTTAAGGAATTGAGGGGATACGACTTCACTAAAAGACCATCTAGTAATGTTCAACCACTAGCTTAGGTAGTTGTAGGGCGCAATCTACGGAGAAACAACAGAGAGGAGACTATGAACATCGAATTACTGACCCAAGCTTTTGAAAATTTTATACAAGATAGCTTCCATGAGGCGGCTATCTCATCCACAAGAGCATCGTGGAGTGGATCGAAGTACTGTGTCGAGCTGTTCGATGACGGTACTTACCGGGTGCTATGGGATGGTCACATCGGGAATGTGTATGAGTCACGGGGGGTGATACTCGGTATTCCATCCCTCAATGATGAGGAGTGGGATGGAACTGAGGAAAATGAAGCTTACCACGGGTATGCTGAAAAGTTAATGCGTGAGAAATTCGCAGATTACAAGATGAGTCGCTGAAAGCCCCGTGTCTTTAGACCGGGGATGAAAGCGCTTGGCAGGATTTATCCTGCCTTCCAGCTCTTGATCAATTCAGGTAACGCCGATCTTAGCCGCTCTTGCCAATCAGGGACAGATTTTAATTCTTTGGCTAATTCTACATCCATCCTTAAGCAGACTGGACTACTGACCAATGGTTTTTCTCGGTTAGTCGTAAAACCTTGTTTATGTTTTTTCTGAAATGGCATTGACATCTTCTAACTACATGCGTATACTTATATTATAAGTCCGAAGCTGGAGGTGTCAATAAGTTGTACGGATGCCAACAGAATTTAATTAGTCCAGACGAAGAATTAAAGGCAATCCTTGAGTTTATTTGTTCAGAATCACATAAACTGACTAACTGCGGTATCTACTATGCCCGTCAGTTATATTTCAAGACTCGTAAGTTAATTGGTAAGTACGACTTAGAAAAAGAGTACAAAGCCAACAAGCACTATCAGATCTTGCATTCTCAAGCCGCACAGCAAGTATTGAGAACAGTTGCTGAGTCTTTTCAATCTTTTAAGGAGCTAGACAAGAAGTATAGTAAGGGCGACTTGCATTTTAAACCCAAACTACCAAAATACCGCCAAGGCGCTGGTTACGCGCTGGTGACTTATCCTAAGCAGGCTTTAAGGCTTGTAGGCAACAATATCAAAGTTCCGCTGGGCACGACAGTAAAAAGATGGTTTAAACTTGAATATTTCTTGTTGCCAATGCCATCTAATTTACGGTTTGAGGACATCAAGGAATTGCGGATACTCCCACGTAATCAATGCTTCTATTCTGAGTTGGTCTACAAACAGAAACCAGCACCATCAAACACTTTCAATCAAAATAATGCGTTAGCAATTGACCCCGGTATCAACAACTGGTTAAGCTGTGTATCCAATGTGGGAACTAGCTTCATTGTTGATGGACGTAAAGTTAAAAGTCTTAATCAGTGGTACAATAAGCGCGTTTCCACTCTCAAGGAAGGCAAGCCACAAGGCTATTGGGATGAGCAGTTAGCTCAGATAACTGAAAAACGCAATCGCCAGATGCGTGACGCTGTTAATAAAGCAGCAAAATTAGTTATTGACCACTGTATCAAGTATCAGATTGGAACGGTTGTTTTTGGTTGGAACCAGGGACAACGACAAGAGGTAAAATTAGGCAAAACAACTCAAGCTTTTGTTCAGATACCCACAGCCAAGCTCAAAAAACGAATCGAGCAATTGTGTGAGTACCACGAAATCAAGTTTGTTGAAACAGAGGAATCCTACACCAGTAAAGCTAGTTTTCTAGATGGCGATTTTCTACCAACCTACGGCGAAAAACCCGAAACGTGGAAGCCAACAGGAAAACGAGTTAAACGTGGAATGTACTGCACTGGTAAAGGTATTCTAATCAACGCTGATTTGAACGGAGCCGCCAATATAATGCGGAAAGTAGAGACACAACTGGGTTTAAGTCTAGTTAAGGTCTGTAGGGCATTATTGACCGTGCCTACCAGATTTCGGATCTGGGAAACCAAAACTAAAAAGCGGAACCGGACGGCTTTAGCCTCCGGTGTAGCAACAGTTTAGAATCCCCGTGTCTTTAGACCGGGGAGAGGTCAACTAGCTAGAGAAGGACTCTTATGAAACCACTGAACTGAGAGTAACCTCGATATCGAATATACCCCGCTGATATGTAGTGTATCGCGGGGTTATTCGCACTTGTCCCTCAAATACCCAATAGGTTGTGGCTTTCAGTGCAGCGATCGCAGCATTAATTGCGATTGGATGATTCATTACCGTAGTTGGCAGCAGGAATGCGTACCCCTCACCCTTGCAGCTAGCATAAAAATTCATAATACTAGCTACTTGAGTCTCTGTTAGCCCTTCGTAGCTCAGGGACAACTTAGTACCAACGCCTATATTACTAAGCTGTATCCGGTTTTCACCACCATCTGGAAATTCACTAATCTCTGTATTGTAGGATGGTAACTTCAATCCTTTTAGGAAGTTTGGCGCAATGCTTGGGTAGATTCTCACTCGTTACGCCTCACGTCTTGTAGAATAAATTTTATCAAATAGACGAGTAGTAATATTATTAAGCCTGCCATCGTTTTGTCTCCTCTACAACTTCAGCAGATAAATTATTAGTTGCAAACTTACAGTACTCCTGTTTGGTAATATTCGTTAGTATCGCCAAGTCGCCAAATATAGCTAGGGTGTATCGATCACCACTGTAGGTAAAGTAGAAGGCATCATTAGAAGATGACGCACCCTCATAGACCGCAGTGCCGCCCAACGCATCGTTTATCTCGTGAAAAACCTTATCCATAACCTTCTTTATATGCTATCGTCTAGCTACCTCTATATTAGCACACGAGGTCACCTGACCTACTGAGATTGTGCTAGTGAAATTAATACTTAACAGGGTGTGTATCGGTCTTAATGTACAGTGGATGACGTGGATGACCAGTCTTAGTATTCCCTAAGCAGTAGCTCTGGACTTGAGTGTCCTATCCGTACTCAGCTCTTATCGCCTCAATCCGCTCTTGGCAGTCGGATTTATGAGGGGGAATTATGATGTTGTCCTCACCCCATTCTTCAATTAATATCTCCAGAGCTTCTTCTTCAGATGTCGCCTCAACGATAATGGTTTTTAGTCCTACTTTATTTACATCTGCTAAGTATTCCACAAGGTTGTACCTACTAACTTCATATATCTATTATTACATGTCTTCTTTTTTTACGCAAGTAGGTAACTGTGTGTCAATATATTAGTAATTGTCATTATTCGAGCCTTCCCCTAATCCCAATACCACTTTTTTGTGTGCCAGTTGTGCAAAGTGAGTTACCCCCGCACAACATTGGCTGGATGATGTACGGTGCAGGTGTTCTAGCTTCCGACATATTGTATTCAATATCTATAATAGAAGTAAACATGTCGGAAACTAGGAAGTATACAGGGTATCAGGTACAGCTTCCGACATGTTAGAGTTGTCGCCAAGTGCCAAAAACACACCCCTGTGACAGTTAATTCATCACTAATGCTATAATATTAATATCACCTTAAGGTCGCAATAATGAACACAAATCTCTGGAATGATGAAGAAATAAAGCAATACCACGTAAGCGGCTCTCGCAGATATCGATATGGGGAATCCCATTTTCCCTCTGTCACAACACTGGTATCAATGTTGGAAAAAGCTGATTTCTCAAAATGGGAAAGGCGAGTAGGGAAAGATAAAGCAGAATCTATTAGAGCTGAATCAGCTCTACATGGGACTACAGTACATTTGGCAATAGAAAGTTATCTGAGATGCGGCGGTAATACGAATAAGGCTTTTGAAATGTTCTATCAGAACGTCAATCGCAAATGGCTAGCTTTGAAGTCTCCAGAGCTAAGAAATCAAAACGATGTTCGTGTTGAATTTAAGCTATTATTGTTACCATTCAAAGATTTCTTGAATATTGTTTCTCCAGTCGCAATCGAGAAGAGAGTGTTTTGGCGCGATCGCGATGGTGAGGTTGGATTTGGTGGCACTGCTGATTGTTTTCTAGAGGTAGCTGATGGCAGATTACAGTTACCCGATGGTACTTTACTACCATCGGGCTTGGTAGTAGCTGATTGGAAAAACCATCGTTCTAAAAAGGAGCCTAAGTCCTTTAAATGGAACAAGGAACCCTACTATCCACTATTGAGGTACGCGCTACAACTCAGCGCATACTCATCGGGTTTTAACTACCTTACCGATTCCCGGTACGCGCTCAATCAAGCACTATTAATATCTGCGTCGCCTGATGCCACCGATATCTATTACTTCTCCCCTGAAGCGCTTGCATGGCACTTTGAAATGCTTGTAGAGGGATTGCACGCACTAAAGGACAACCAACCATTTGACTGGCTTGAATTTGAAGCGCTTGCAGATGAACGGGGTTACCTTGGATGTCCTGTACGGATTGTAGTTTCATAGAAGTGTTATAGTGTATGGTTTTTACACGATATTGACATTGCCGTTACCCGGTGTTACGATGGAGATAACAGGCTAAAGGAGTGGCTATGAAACAAACAACTTTAAAGAGCAAAAACCAAATTGGTAAAGATCTGAGAGGCATTGACTTGAGCAATGCCATTTTAAAGGGTTTTGACTTCACAGATGCCGACTTACGGGGTGCTAACCTAAGTGACGCAACCCTGAGCAAAGCCGATTTGTTAGATGCTAATTTACAAGATGCTATTCTGGGCAATGCCAATCTAGAGGGTTCTAACTTACGGGGTGCTAACCTACAAACGTGCTATTTGTTAGCCTCTAACTTACGGGGTGCTAATTTGAGCAACGCTCACCTGAGTAACGCTTACCTAGCATACGCTGATTTACAGGAAGCCGATTCACGGGGGGCTAAACTACGGAGAGCTATTTTGTACAGTGCTAATTTACGGGGTGCTAATCTGCAAGGTGCTGATTTAACAGATGCTAACTTCACAAGTGCTAATTTACGGGGTGCTAATCTGCAAGGTGCTGATTTAACAGATGCTAACTTCACAAGTGCTAATCTTACGGGTGTTGATTTGACGGGTGCTATTCTGAAATGCACTAATCTTACAGGTGTTTGCTTATCGGGTGTCGTCTGGGGTACAGATAGTGAGAATGAACCATGAAACAAACAGCTTTAAAAAGCAAAAAATCCAAATGGTGTTAACCTCCGAGGTACTAACCTTATAGATGCTAACTTACTACATGCCCGTGTGTTAGTATCGGGTCTATAGGAGTCTAACCTACAGGATGCCTGCCAACACTCTGCAAACTAAACCTAATACTCTCAACAACAATATTGAAGTCTGAATCCCATACTGCAAAGTAATTCAGACTTCAATATTGTTTTATCCAGTTCCCTAGAAGTGACACAGTGCATGGGGTTCAAAAATTAAAAGATTTTTCCTGTAAAAGTATTGACAATACCTGAATGGGTGGTTATAATAGGGATAACAAGTGAGAATGAACCATGACCAAAGTAATTCGGAACAACAGAGATCAGAAATATCAGCTACTGAAAGGTATTAACCTCATGGGGCTTGACTTGCGGGGGTATGACTTTACATGTGCTGACCTAGAGGATGCCAACTTTCAGTGGTCTAATCTAACAGGAGTTAATTTCTCATGCGCTAACTTAGAGGGTGCTAACCTGACAGGTACAAATTTAGAGGGTGCTAATCTAAGTAGGGCTAATCTGGCAAAAGCGTGTCTAGAGGGTGTTAACCTCTCGTGCGCTGACCTGAATAGTGCTAACCTGACAAAAGCAAATCTAGGCAGTGCTAACCTGAGCGGTGCTAATCTAATGAGTGCCGATTTAACGGGTGCGCTCTTTTTAAATACCGACATGACGAGAACAAATCTAACAAACGCGGTGTTAGTGGGTGTTCAACTGGACAACACCAACATGACGGGTGCTAACTTGACAGGCACTAGACTAGATAAGGCTACCCTAGTAGATGCCAACTTAGCTGGTGTTATTCTCTCATGGAAGGTACTAAGTGGTACTAATTTGGCAGGTACTAACTTAGAGGGCGCTACCCTTTACGGGGCTGACCTGAGCGGCGCTAATCTAGCGGGTGCTAATTTAAGCGGTGCTAATCTAGCAGGTGCTAATTTAAGGGGTGTTGAACTTGATGGTGCTAATCTAACGAACACAGATTTAACAGGTGCTAGTCTGAAAGGCGCTAATTTGAGTAGTACTATTTTGATAAAAGCGTTTTTAGGGCACGTTAACTTGAGTGGAGCTAACCTGAGTAGTGCTAACCTGACAGAAGCGAATCTAGGCAGTGCTAACCTAAGCGGTGCTAATCTAGCGGGTGCTAATTTAAGGGGTGCTAATCTTGAAAACGTCTATCTAACTCGTGCTGACCTGACGGGTGCTAGTCTAGAGGGCGCTAGTCTAGAGAGTGCTAGTCTAGAGAGTGCTAGTCTAGAGGGTGCTAGTTTTACAGGTGCTAACCTGACAAAAGCAAATCTAGGCAGTGCTAACCTGAGCGGTGCTAATCTAATGAGTGCCGATTTAAGGGGTGCGTTCTTTTTAAATACCGACATGACGAGAACAAATCTAACAAACGCGGTGTTAGTGGGTGTTCAACTGGACAACACCAACATGACGGGTGCTAACTTGACAGGCGCTAGACTAGATAAGGCTACCCTAGTAGATGCCAACTTAGCTGGTGTTATTCTCTCATGGAAGGTACTAAGTGGTAC
>JACCDQ012195826.1_pt1 | contig 83783 bp, 78 predicted proteins | sample 7446031 | NCBI WGS metagenome assembly JACCDQ01 (sample SAMN15323442, study PRJNA562643) | freshwater metagenome | isolation source: river surface water | place: USA:Blue River Watershed | collected 2017-08-17
TGGCCGAGGAGGTCGCCGCCGCGCTCGCCATGCCGCTGCTGCAGTGGCATATCAAATCGACCACCAAGGCGCAGCAGGGCCTGTACGAATACGACGCAGTCTCCCGGCTGCGCGACTCGCAGCTCGGCGACGAGCGCGTGAAGGACATCCACAACTACATTGTCAAGGGCGTGCTGTGGCAGGCGTTCACGTCGGACGAGCCGGTAGTGCTGCTGATCGACGAAATCGACAAAGCCGCCACCGAATTCTCGAACGACATGTTGAGCGCACTCGACCGCATGGAGTTCTATGTGTACGAAACGCGCGAGATGGTGCGCGCGAAACACCGGCCGCTGGTGATCATCACGTCAAACAACGAAAAGGAGCTGCCGGACGCCTTCCTGCGACGCTGCTTTTTTCACTACATCAAATTCCCGGACAAGGAGACGATGCAGCAGATCGTCGATGTCCACTTCCCGAGCATCAAGAAAGACCTGCTGGCGCATGCGCTGCACAGCTTCTTCGAGTTGCGTGAAATCCCCGGCCTGAAGAAGAAGCCGTCAACCTCCGAACTGCTCGACTGGCTCAAACTGCTGCTGGCCGAGGATATTCCGGCCGAAGCACTGCAATCGAAAGATCAGAAGGCCATGGTGCCGCCGCTGCACGGTGCGCTGCTGAAAAATGAGCAGGACGTACATCTGTTCGAGCGCCTGGTGTTCATGTCGCGACAGAACCGCTGATGCAATATCGCACCGCCTGCGTCGCCTTGCCCAACCCTGCTGCGCGGCCCGGACTGCCATGCTAATCGATTTCTTTTTCACGCTGAAGGACGCGAAGATCCCGGTGTCGATCAAGGAATTCCTGATGCTGCTCGAGGCGCTCGACCGGCAGGTGATCGGGCCGTCGCTCGATGAGTTTTACTATCTCGCCCGTACGACGCTGGTGAAGGACGAAGCCCACTTCGACAAGTTCGACAAAGCCTTCGGCTACTACTTCCACGGCGCGCAGGCGCTGTTCGACAAGGCCCCCGAGATTCCGCTCGACTGGCTGATCAAACGGATGCAGCGCGAGCTGACGCCGGAACAGCGCGCGCAGCTGGAAAAGTTCGGCTATGACAAGCTGATGGATCGGCTGAAAGAACTGCTCGACGAACAGAAGGGCCGGCACGAAGGCGGCAATAAATGGATAGGCACGGGCGGCACTTCGCCGTTCGGCAACGGCGGCGTGAACCCGGAAGGCATACGCATCGGCGGCGAAGGCGGCAACCGTACTGCGGTGAAAGTCTGGGAAGCGCGCGCGTACAAGGATTACGACAGCGAGCGCGAACTCGGCACGCGCAACATCAAGGTGGCTCTGCGTCGGCTGCGCAAGTTCGCGCGCGAAGGGCTGGAAGAAGAGCTGGCGCTCGATGACACGATACGCGCGACCGCCAACAATGCCGGCTGGCTCGACCTGAAGATGCAGCCCGAGCGCAAGAACAAGGTCAAGGTGCTGATGCTGATGGATGTCGGCGGCACGATGGACGACCATATCGCGCAGGTGGAAGAATTGTTCTCGGCCGCGAAGACCGAATTCAAGAACATGGAGTTCTTCTACTTCCATAACTGCGTGTATGAAACGCTGTGGAAAAACAATCGTCGCCGCCATGCAGAACGCTTCGCGACCTGGGATGTGCTGCGCAAATATCCGCCGGACACCAAGCTGATCTTCGTCGGCGACGCGACCATGAGTCCTTACGAAATCGTGCAGCCGGGCGGCTCCGTCGAGTACAACAACGAAGAAGCCGGCGCCGTGTGGCTGCAGCGTTTCGCGCACCAGTTTCCCAAGCATGTGTGGCTCAACCCGGAACCTGAGGGACTGTGGCAGTACCGGCAGTCGATCGCGATCATCCGTCAGCTGATGGGCAACCGTATGTACCCGATCACGATGGAAGGACTCGATCGCGCAATGCAGCTGCTGTCGAAATGACGGCGCCGGCGATGCATTGAGCAAAGTCGAAATTCATTAAAATCGCAAGCCTTGCCCGCCGCGCGGCGGGCCGATGGCAATACCTCACCTCACGTCACGAATGGCCAGCAAAAAACCCGAATACAGCGAAGCGTCGATCCGGGTCCTGAAAGGACTCGAGCCGGTCAAGCAGCGGCCCGGCATGTACACCCGCACCGAGAACCCGCTGCACATCATCCAGGAAGTGATCGACAACGCGTCCGACGAGGCGCTCGGCGGCTACTGCAAGCACATCCATGTCACGCTGAACGCCGACGGCAGTATCAGCGTCGAGGACGACGGTCGCGGCATTCCGGTCGGCCTGCATCCGGAAGAAAAGGTTCCAACGGTTGAAATTGTTTTCACGCGACTGCACGCGGGCGGCAAGTTCGACAAAGGCTCGGGCGGCGCGTATGCGTTCTCGGGCGGCCTGCATGGGGTCGGCGTATCGGTCACGAATGCGCTGGCATCGAAGCTGGAGATCACCGTCTGGCGCAAGGATGACCGGGGCAACGGCGTTCACAGTATCGAATTCGCCGATGGCGACGTGGTGCAGAAGCTGAAGTCGCGCGCAGCGGGCAAGGACGACAAAAAGTCCGGCACACGCGTGACGGTGTGGCCGAACCCGAAGTATTTCGATTCGCCGCAGATACCGATCGCTGAACTGCAGCGTTTGCTGCGCTCGAAGGCGGTGCTGCTGCCCGGCGTGCGCGTGTCATTCACACAGGCTAAAAGCGGTGACACGCAATCATGGCTGTATGAGCAGGGCTTGCGTGGCTATCTGAATGAAGCACTCGCGCAAACCAGCGGCGGAAGCAGCCATTCACCCCTGACCCTGATACCACTGTTCGAGGGCGAGCAGTATGCAAGCGCCGATGCTGACGGTTTCGCCGAGGGCGAAGGCGCGTCCTGGGTGGTCGCATGGACCGAGGACGGCGCCGTGGTACGCGAGTCGTATGTGAATCTGATTCCGACTCCGGCCGGTGGCACGCACGAGTCCGGCTTGCGCGAAGGCTTGTTTGGCGCGGTGAAAGGCTTTGTTGAACTGCACTCGCTGCTGCCCAAAGGCGTGAAGCTGCTGCCGGAAGACGTATTCGCACGCACTTCCTTCGTGCTGTCCGCCAAGGTGCTCGATCCGCAGTTCCAGGGGCAGATCAAGGAGAAGCTGAATTCGCGCGACGCAGTGCGGCTGGTGGCCGGTTATTCGCGCACCTCGCTCGAGCTGTGGCTGAACCAGCATGTCGACTACGGCAAAAAGCTCGCCGACCTGGTGATCAAGCAGGCGCAGAGCAGGCTGCGTTCGGCGCAGAAGGTCGAGAAACGTAAATCGTCCGGCGTTGCGGTCTTGCCCGGCAAACTGACCGATTGCGAATCGACGGACATCACGCGCAATGAAATCTTCCTGGTCGAAGGCGACTCGGCCGGTGGCTCGGCAAAGATGGGCCGCGACAAGGAATTCCAGGCCATCCTGCCTTTGCGCGGCAAGGTACTGAACGCGTGGGAGACCGAGCGCGACCGGCTGTTCGCGAACAACGAGATTCATGACATCGCGGTCGCGATCGGTGTCGATCCGCATGGCAAGCATGATGACCCTGACCTGTCTGGACTGCGCTACGGACGCGTCTGCATCCTGTCGGATGCCGATGTTGACGGCTCGCATATCCAGGTCCTGCTGCTGACCCTGTTCTTCCGTCATTTCCCGAAACTGATCGATCGCGGTCATATCTATATCGCACGTCCGCCGCTGTACCGGGTCGATGCGCCGGCGCGCGGCAAGAAACCCGCGCAGAAGATCTATGCGCTTGACGACGGCGAGCTCGAGGCGATTGAAGACAAGCTGCGCAAGGATGGCGTAAAAGATGGTGCGTGGAGCATTGCCCGCTTCAAGGGCCTGGGCGAGATGAGCGCCGAACAGCTGTGGGAAACCACGATGAATCCTGATACCCGACGACTGCTTCCGGTAGCGCTGGGCGAACTCGGCATGCAGGCGTCCGAGGACCGTTTCACCATGCTGATGGGCAAGGGCGAGGCCGCGGCCCGGCGTGCGTGGCTGGAGGAGCATGGGAATGAGGTGGAAGCCGATATCTGAGGCATAACGACGATGGGTCCCAGCTTTCGCTGGGACGACGGTGTCGGGATACCGATAGCTCTTGCTGGAAGCTGGCATCGCTGATTGGAGGATGGCGCTGCTGTTCGGACGATAGCGCTGCTGGTTGGACGATAGCGCTGCTGGTTGGACGATAACGCCGCTGGTTGAACGGTAACGCCGCTGGTTGAACATTGATACCCAAATACGTCGTCCCAGCGAAAGCTAGGACCCATTGCCGCAGACCGAATGACTTTGAAATAGCCGCAAATACATGACTGACCAACCCAACCTATTCGAAACCGCCGCCGATGACGCTGGTGAATCGCTGACGCTCGCTACGTTCGCCGAGCGTGCCTATCTCGACTATGCGATCTCGGTCGTCAAGGGTCGCGCATTGCCAGATGTCTGCGATGGCCAGAAGCCGGTACAGCGACGCATTCTTTATGCGATGGACCAGCTGCGTCTCGACCCGACCGCCAAGCCGCGCAAGTCGGCCGCCGTGGTCGGCGACGTGCTCGGCAAGCTACATCCGCATGGTGACCAGTCGGTGTATGACGCGATGGTGCGCATGGCCCAGGACTTCGCATTGCGCTATCCGCTGGTCGATGGCCATGGCAACTTCGGCTCGCGTGACGGCGACGGCGCAGCGGCGATGCGCTACACCGAAGCGCGGTTGACACCAATCTCGCGCTTGCTGCTCGACGAGATCGACATGGGCACGGTCGACTTCGCGCCGAATTACGACGGATCCAGCGAAGAGCCCAAACTGCTGCCGGCGCGGCTGCCCTTCGTGCTGCTGAATGGCGCATCTGGCATCGCGGTCGGTCTTGCGACCGAAATCCCGTCGCACAACCTGACGGAAGTGGCCGCCGCCGCAATCGCCATCATCAAAAACCCCAAGCTCACGCATGATGAACTGATCGCGCTGATTCCGGGACCGGACTTCCCCGGCGGCGGCCAGATCATCACGCCCGCCGCGCAGATCAGCGAGATCTATCAGTCCGGACGCGGCAGCATCAAGGTGCGTGCGCGCTGGAAGATCGAAGAATTGGCGCGTGGCCAGTGGCAACTGGTGGTGACCGAGCTACCGCCGGGTACCTCGTCGCAAAAGATTCTCGAAGAGATCGAGGAACTGACCAATCCAAAGGTCAAGCTTGGCAAGAAAAGCCTGACGCCGGACCAGCTCGCCAACAAGCAGACCCTGCTGGCGGTGCTCGACACGGTGCGCGACGAATCGGGCCGCGATGCGCCAGTGCGCCTCGTGTTTGAGCCGAAGTCGAAAAACCAGGGCCAGGAAGAGTTCAGCAATCTGCTGCTCGCCCATACGTCGCTAGAGAACAATGCGCCGGTCAACCTGGTGATGGTCGGCGCCGACGGACGGCCGCGACAAAAAGGCCTGTCCGATATCCTGCGCGAATGGATCGGCTTCCGTTTTGAAACCGTCACCCGGCGTACCCGGCATCGGCTCGGCAAGGTCGACGATCGTATTCATATCCTTGAAGGCCGCGAAGCGGTACTGCTGAACATCGACAAGGTCATCAAGATCATCCGCGAGTCGGATGAGCCGAAGCCTGCGCTGATGGACGCCTTCCGGCTGTCTGAGCGGCAGGCCGAGGACATTCTTGAGATCCGGCTGCGCCAGCTGGCGCGGCTCGAGGCGATCAAGGTGCAGCAGGAACTGGCGGAGCTGCGCAAGGAAAAAGTCGTGCTGCAGGACCTGCTCGACAATCCGGCGTCGATGAAAAAATTGCTGATCAAAGAGATCGAAACCGACGCCAAGCAGTACGGCGATGCACGCCGCACGCTGATCGAGGAAGCCGAGCGCGCGGTCGCCGAGCAGAAGCTGATCGACGAACCGGTGACAGTGATCGTGTCGCAGAAAGGCTGGGTACGTGCACGTCAGGGTCACGGCCATGAGGCGCAGCAGTTCACGTTCAAGTCTGGCGATGCGCTGTATGCGACCTTTGAGTGCCGCACCACCGACACACTGCTCGTCTTCGGCTCGAATGGTCGCGTGTATTCCGTCGCGGTCGCGCAGTTGCCCGGTGCACGTGGCGACGGCGTGCCGCTGACCACGCTGGTCGAGGTCGAGGCCGGCACGCGGCTGGTTCACTATTTTGCCGGTGCGGCCGACACGGTCTTGCTGCTGGCATCGACCGCCGGCTATGGCTTCTCTGCCAAGGCCAGCGACATGGTGTCGCGACAGAAAGGCGGCAAATCCTTCCTGACACTCGACGCCGGCGACGAACCACTGATGCCGCGCACGATCAGTGCGAACGCCAGCGCGATCGCCTGCCTGTCCGAGCGCGGCCGCCTGCTGGTGTTCGGGCTCGGTGACATCAAGCGCCAGCCGGGTGGCGGTCGCGGCGTGATCCTGATGGAGCTGGAGGACGGCGAGCAGTTGCTGACAGCGCAACCGATCAGCCAGAGAGGCGTGAAGATCATCGGTACGGGCCAGCGCAGCGGCAAGGCGCAGGAGAGCAATCTGACCGGCGCGGAACTGGCAAACCATATCGGCAAGCGCGCACGCAAGGGCAAGCTGCTGGCATCACGGATGAAGGCCAGCCAGCTCACCGCGCTGGACTGACGATGCAATGGCTGCCGCACTCAGGCGCGAATTCAGGCACGACGTCAGACACGTGCGCACGCCTGCGCGCAGCGCGAATGGCTGCATGCGCTCTGGCCGCATGCATCGCCATTGCAGGCTGCACCCATGTCCATCCGCATTACGATCCGACGCGGGCGCACCATACGCCCTCGGGCTTTCGTAATAACTACCTCGATCATTTCTTCACCGGCTCATTCTGGGCCTGGCAATGGCAGCGCTGGCGTCAGGGCCTGCCGAAACCGCCAGCCAGCGTCGAGGAAATGCAGCCGGTGCCCGCCAACCTCAGCTGGCTGCAGCAGAACCGCAGCGAGCCCGCCGCCACCTGGATAGGCCATGCGACCGTGCTGCTGCAGGCGGGCGGTCTGAACATCCTGACCGACCCGATGCTGTCGGAGCGCGCGTCGCCGGTCTCATGGGCAGGACCGAAGCGCAAGACGCCACCGGCGCTCGCGCTGACGGACCTGCCGCGCATCGATGTAGTGATCGTCTCGCACAATCACTATGACCACCTCGATCTGCCGACACTCAAGGCGCTGAATACGCAGGCCGGCGGCCCGCCACTGTTTCTGGTGCCGCTGGGCGTCGGCGACTGGCTGCGCCGTCATGGCATCAGCCACTTCACCCAGCTCGACTGGTGGCAGTCCTTGCCAGTGCATGGCGTCAGGCTGCACTGCGTGCCGGTGCAGCACTGGTCCGCCCGCGGGCTGTTCGACCGGTTCGAGACGCTCTGGAGCGGCTGGGTGATTGAAACCGAAGACGAGCGCCGCCTGAAGATCTTCTTCACCGGCGACACCGGCTACTCGCGTGACTTCGCTGACATTACGCAGCGCTTCGGTGCGATGGATTTCGCGATGATACCGATCGGCGCCTATGAGCCGCGCTGGTTCATGCGTCACCAGCATGTCGATCCGGCCGAGGCCGTGCAAATCCATCTCGATCTGCGTGCCCGGCGCTCACTGGGCATTCACTGGGGCGCCTTCGAGCTGACCGACGAACCGCTGGATGATCCGCCACGCGCGCTGCGGCAAGCCTTGCAGGCACGTGGCGTGGACCCGCAAGACTTCGTCACGCTGCGTCCCGGCGTGACTTTGCAATTCGGACATTTCATTCAGCCAGCGGCGCTGACCCAACCCTGAGGGTCAGGCGCGCCGGCGCAGACCGCGCAACCTGTACCGTCCAGGCCGTACAACGGCACGAGCGAGCTTGGATGAGCGGCGGGCAATCCGCTGCTTAGAAGAAAATCAAATTCAAGATTTAGGCGCGGAAATTATTCTTTGCGTCATTGAAGTGCAGAAAATCGGCCTTTATGATGGGCAAATCTTGCTCCTCATAAAGCGCCATGAAAAGCTCTGTCTCTGCACGTTTCCTGCGCCGTCTGGCCACTGCGACTGCCGCCACCACCTTCTCCGTTCTCAGCGTCGTCACTGCGCCCGGCGCACTGGCCGCCAATACCGGGGTCATGCCGCCCGCCCTCGATCCCACCGTGAATGAACAAGTCGTGATGCTGCCGGTAAGTCAGAACAATCAATCGATCCGGCTCGAAACCACGATTTTCCGGCCACCGGGCGAGGGTCCCTTCCCGCTGCTGCTGATGAACCACGGCAAGGAACGCGGCGATCCCGCCCATCAGAAGCGTGACCGCTTCCTGTCGCTCAGTCGCGAGTTCGTCAGGCGTGGCTATGCGGTAGCGGTGCCGATGCGCCGCGGCTTTTCGCAGTCGGGCGGTGAGTACACCGAGTACGGCTGCAATATGAAAGACAACGGCCAGCAGCAGGCCGACGATATCGTCGCCGCGCTGGATACGCTGGTGAAGCAGTCCTGGGTCGACCGCTCGCGCATCGTGGTCGCCGGCCAGTCATACGGCGGGCTGGCGACGATGGCCTTCGGCGCACGTCACTATCCCGGTGTGCGCGGTCTGCTGAACTTTGCGGGCGGCCTGCGCATCGACGGCGGCAACTGCGACTGGCGTGACGCTCTCGTCCATGCATTCGGCCACTATGCGGCATCGACCCGGCTGCCCAGCCTGTGGTTCTATGGCGAAAACGACAGCTATTTCGACCATCCGCTCGCGCACCGACTGCAGCAGGCCTATCAGGGCGCCGGCGGGCCGTCACAGCTGATGGCTTACGGACCGTTCAAAGCGGATGCGCATGGGATGGTCGGCAGCCGCGACGGCGTGCGCGTCTGGCTGCCCGAAGTCGAACGCTTCCTGAAAGGCCTGGGCATGCCGAGCGAAGTCACGGTCGCCATCGCCGACACGCCCAGGCCGCCATCAACCGGCTATGCGGCGGTGGACAACGTGAATGCAGTGCCCTTCATTTCCGACAAGGGACGCAACGGCTATCGGGATTACCTCGGCAAATCGACACCTCGCGCATTCGCCATCTCAGGCTCAGGCGCGTGGAGCTGGGCCGAGGAAGGAGACGATCCGGCATCGCGCGCGCTGGCGTCCTGCCAGAAGAACAGCACGCTGCCCTGCCAGCTGTACTCGATCGACAACGATGTCGTGTGGACGGCGGATACCGCGACCGTGGCGCCGGTCGCGGCGTACTGATCCCGGCTCAGCCGGCGATGTCAGAGGTGCCGAGCGCGGCCAGCGAACGGCGCGGTTTCAGATGACGCAGGTCGTGCCCGATCACCACGCGCACCCGATCGCCGAGCGCGTCGTTATGCCAGTAGACCGGCGCGATGCGCAACTCCTTGGCGAGCTGGCGCGCGGCCTGCCGATTGCCTTTCGCGTATTCGATGCGCGTCTGCTGCACCTTGAAGCCGGGCTGGTTGCCGAGCCGGACCACCTGCCAGTCGGCGCCCTTGACGATCTGGTGCACCGAGCGCGCCAGGCCGGCAATGCCGTTGCCGTTGATAATCTCAACCCGCCCGTTACGGCCAGCCTCAGCCACCATGTCGGTCACGCCGGCAGACTGGACCGCACCAGATGTCTCCGGGACCAGTGCGAGCGTTTTACCGGCCGGCGCCGCAGCCAGCGTCACCGGAGTGGCATCGGAACGCTGCAGCACATGGATACCCGGGCTGAGTTCGACGATGGTGTCACGTACCTGCTGCTCCACCACCGTGGCTGACTGGAAAGTATGCTCGTCGCCCTGGGCCATCGGCACCGGCGCGGCCTGCGGGTCGAGCTTTTGCATCACTAAGGCCAATTTTTCCTGCAGACCCGGGTTCGCCGGCTCCAAGGCGATCGCGCGCTCCAGGGCTACGCGGGCGTCGAAATAATTTCCCTTCAGGTAGTGCGCATAACCGAGATTGCCGAGCAGGTGCGCCTGGTCCGGTCGCTTTACTGCGAGTGTCGTCAGGATGGCGATGGCCTGATCGACATCGCCACGACCGGCAGAAACCGCAGCGAGACCGTTGTGCGCTTCGATGTGGGCCGGTTCCAGTTCAAGCGCACGCCGGTACGCGCGCTCGGCATCGTCCAACCTGCCGCTACGCTGCAATTCGCGTCCGAGCGCGTAGAAGCCATCGGCACTGTCAGGCGCGCCGCGGATCTCGGAGAAAGGCACCACGCTCAACTGCGGCGATGGTGGCGTTGAACTGCAGCCGGCGAGCAACGCGGCGCCGATCAGGCTGCTCAGTAATGTCGGATGATGTTTCATGCGAACCTCCTCTTGGATACGCGGACAGTCACTACCCTTCGCCGCCGAGCATCGGCAGCAGATTGCGGTAGATCTGCAGGATGGCCGGACCGATCAGGATCACCATCAGGGTCGGGAAAATAAAGAAAATCAGCGGAAACAGCAGCTTCAGCGACACCTTGGCGGCCGCCTCTTCGGCACGCTGTCGGCGCTTGATGCGCAGGTTTTCCGAGTGAATACGCAGTGAGTCACCCACGCTGGTGCCGAAACGGTCAGACTGAATCAGCATCGCCACCAGCAAGTCGATATCCTCGACACCGGAGCGCAACGCGAAATTACGCAGCGCATGCTCCTTGGTAAAACCAGTACGCAACTCCAGCTGCACCATTTGCAGTTCTTCCGAGAGTACCTCACTCTTGAGACGAATCTCGGCGGCGACCTTGGCGATCGCCGCATCCAGACCGAGGCCGGCCTCAACGCAGATCACCAGCAGATCAAGCGCATCCGGGAAACTCTCGAAGATCTCCCGCTGGCGCTCGTTGATTTTGCGTTTGAGGACCAGGTTCGGCAGGTAATAGCCCGCATACGAGCAAACAACAACGATGAACATCAGTTGCGACCCGTCCGACGCCGACATGCCACCCAGCAGCAAAGCGAGCAATGGAAAGCTCAGCGCGAGAATCGTTTTGGTGCCGTAAAAAATATAGGGAGCCGACGGACTGCGCCAGCCCGCATTCATGAAACGAATGCGGATCGGTGAATCCTCCCAGCCTTCTTTCGGACGCGACAGTTTTGCCAGCGGACGCGTGACCTTGACGACTCGTTCAACCCAGGGATTGGACTCTTCGGAAGCCAGCGAGGGCCGCGGTTCGCTCTCCATGCTCGCGACACGCCGGCGGAACCGGTCCGGCGTCAGAAACCAGACGGCTCCAGCGGCTGCTCCTGCAAATACCAGGAAGATCAGCGCCAGAAACAGCAGCGAAAGCGCGCTCATGAAGTGTCCTTGCAATCCATCCCGTCAATCGATTCCATCGCTACACCCGAATTTGCACGATCACGCGCATCCAGAGTACGCCGAAGGCCATCATCACCAGCGAAACGCCCAGCATCATCGGCCCCGCCGGATCGTTCCAGAAACTGAGCAGATAATTCGGGTTCACCACAGCGAATACCGCCGAGATGGCCACTGGCAGCATGCACAGGATCACGGCGGATAAACGGCCTTCTGCCGACATGGTTCTGACGTCGCCCAAGAGCTTCAGTCGCTGCCGGATCAACACGCTGACGTTGGTCATCACTTCGGACAAGTTGCCGCCGGCCTCGCGCTGAATCAGGATGGCGACCACCATGTAGCGCAAGTCAGTCAGCGGCACGCGTTCGGCCAGTCGCTGAAGGGCGTCATTCAGCGGCGACCCGAAACTCACTTCGTCGGATACCTGACGGAATTCGGACGCGATCGGTTCTGGCAATTCATCGGCCAGCATCTGCAAGGAAGCGGTGAGCGCATGCCCTGCCTTCAGACTGCGGCTGATCAGGTCGGCTGCCTCCGGAAGTTGCCGCTCGATTCCATGCAATCGTTCGTTTCGTTTGTTGATCACGATCAGGCTGGGCACCGCGCCACCCAGTAAGCCAAGCGCTAGCGCCATCAAGCCTGAGCGTGTGAGGATCAGTCCAAAGAGAAAACAGGCGAAAAAACCGCCGGCAGAATAGCCAAGAAAAACCGCGACGTTCCACGCTCCCCCCCCTTGACCGAGGAACGCGTTCAGCTGAAGGACGCCGGGCACTCGCTGAAGCAGTCGTTCGACTCGCGGCGATTCGGCCAGCCGCTGATCCTTTAGCAGCCGCGACGACTGCGACTGCCGATCACTGACCTTACCCGTCGACAGATCTTTCAAGCGGCGCCCGATCCGGCGCGCTGCCTTGCTCTGGCTAGAGAACCACCACTGCCAGCCGGCCTCGATGCCCAGCGCCGCAGCGATGAACACCAGCACTCCGAATCCGTAATAAAGCCAATCCATCCCGGAAGTCTCCTTCAGTCGTGCATCATTCGAAAATGCGCGACGGGTCGTAAATATCGTCGGGCACCGCCACGCCGTACTCTTTCAGGCGCTGGTTGAACTGCGGATGCAGACCGGTTGCCATAAAGTGCCCGAGCACCTTGCCGTCCGGCGCCACGCCGGTACGCCGGAACGCGAAAATTTCCTGCATCGTGATGATGTCCCCTTCCATGCCGGTGAGCTCGTGCAGGCTGACCAGTTTGCGGGTGCCGTCGGTCATACGCGCGATCTGGACCACCACCGTAATCGCGGACGCAATCTGCTGGCGGGTCGCGCGAATACCCAGGTTTGCGGTCGCCATGCCCACCATGTTCTCCAGGCGCGACAGCGCATCACGCGCCGTATTCGCGTGGATGGTTGCGAGCGAACCCTCGTGGCCGGTGTTCATCGCCTGCAGCATGTCCAGCGCCTCGGGGCCACGCACCTCGCCGAGGATGATGCGGTCCGGTCGCATACGCAGCGCGTTCTTCACCAGTGCACGCTGTGACACTTCACCCTTGCCTTCGATGTTCGGCGGACGGGTCTCGAGCCGCACCACATGCGGCTGCTGTAGCTGCAGTTCGGCTGCGTCCTCGATCGTCACGATACGCTCCGACGCCGGAATGAAGCTCGAGATCACGTTCAGCAGCGTCGTCTTGCCGCTACCGGTACCGCCGGAGATCAGCATGTTGACCTCGGCCTTCGCGAGCGCCTCGAGCAGCTGAGCGACCGGTGGCGGAATACTTTTCTTGTTGATCAGGTCCTGTATCGACAGCGGCTTCGCGGAAAAGCGCCGGATCGACAGGATCGGGCCGTCGATCGCCAGTGGCGGGATGATCGCGTTCACGCGCGAACCGTCAGCGAGGCGCGCATCGACCATCGGACTGGATTCATCGACACGGCGACCCACGCGCGACACGATCTTCTCGATCACCTTCAACAGGTGCTCATTGTCATCGAAAGTGATCGGCGTCAGTTCGAGCTTGCCGCGCCGCTCGACATAGACCTGTCTGGAAGTGTTGACCAGGATATCGGACACCGACGGATCTTCCAGCAGCGGTTCGATCGGGCCAAGGCCGATCATCTCGTTCTGCATGTCGATGACCAGCTGGCGCCGTTCAGCCTGATTCACCGCCAGCCGTTGCTCATCGACGATGCGCTCGACCACCGTAGACAGTTCGCGGCGGAACTGCTCGCCGTTCATGCGTTGCAGGCGCTCCAGATCGACCCGCTCAAGCAGGGTGCGATGCATCTTCTGCTTCAGCTGCAGGTAGGCTGGCGAATACATGTCCATGTCCACTACCGGTCCGCTGCGCAGTGCCGCAACCATCGTCGAGGTATCCCTGAGATGGGCTCTCACATCCTCGCCGGTGCCGCTTGCACCGGGATCATTATCCTTGCTGCTGCTGAAGAATCCCATGCTCAGCCTCAATAACCGTTGGAATCACCACCACGCACGAAGATGCGCCGGATCAGCCCGGACTTGCTCGTCGGGCTGATGGCGGTATCCACCAGGCGATTCACCCACTCCGTCAGCGCTTTCGCGATTGTGCTGTTGCGAGCGAGCTGGAGTACCGGCACGCCCTGATTGATCGAATCATTGGCGACTTCAAAATTGTTCGGAATCCGCGAGTCCACCGTCAGGTTCAGGATGCGCTCGATCTCATTGCTGGACAGTGGCGCCGAACTCTCGAAACGGTTCAGCAGCAGGTGCACCTTCTCGCGCCGGTAACCCAGCGTGCCAAAGATTTCGATCAGGTGACGCGCACCGCGCAGGTCAGGCAGCGACTGCTGAAGCACCAGGTAGATTTCGTCAGAATGGTCGAGCACGCGCACACTGGCCGAGTTCACCTGACGGCCCATGTCCACAATGATGAAATCGAAATGGCGCCGCGCCAGATTGACAATGGTCTCCAGATGATCAGCGTTCAGATCGCCGCCCGGATCCGGCTCCGCCGGCGCTGCGAGAATACTGAAGCTCGAGGACACACGCACCACGCTCGATTCCAGCAAATTGATATCGAGCCGGTTGATATCGTGACAAACGTCAGCGAGCGTGCGTTCGGGCTTGATGTCGGACACATACAGCGTCGCATCACCAAAAGCCGTGTTCAGGTCAATCAGCAACACACGCTTCTTGCCGAGCAGGGACAGCGCATGGCCGAGATTGGCGGCGACGAAGGTCGTGCCGGCCCCACCCTTCGCCGATACGAAAGACATGACCTTGCCTTCGGACTGCTGAGCGCCGACCGTCAGTTTGCTGCTGAGCCGGTCAAGCGCGGCGTCGAGTTCATTGGCCGACACCGGCAAGGGCAGCACTTCGCGCACGCCAGCGCGAATCGCTGCAATCAGGGATTCGGGCGAACGATCCGACGACAGCAGGATAATCACCGCCTGCGGATAGCGTTCGCCAATACGCTGTAGCAGCGTGGCGGAGGCATCGGCAAAACTGGCGGCATCGATAAAGACAAGATCGGGCTTGCCGGCCGTGGTCGGCACGCCGTCTTTCTGCATGCCCGGCAACGGCGTCAGCATGCCGATCGCTGGATTCCGATTCGAGCAAGTGCGGGTGATGGTCGCCCGAAGCTCTTCATCGTTGGAAATAAGGAAAGCATTCATCGAAGATTGTCCCTGGACGTTCGTCTATTTTTATAAAGGTCGGTCACGTGCAATTGGCCGAATCCATCGCTTCGCGCGTCTTGATCGTCGCAAACGCCGGCATATCAAATTCAACATCGACGAAGGGAATCACCGTGTCGATGTGCATGCCCGGTGCGATCGATACCTTCACTGCATCACACTCGGCACGCGCCGTCTCAGCGTCGACCGTACAGCCAGCGGGATAGTACTCGATGGCAATGTTTTCAGGGGTGAGCGACGGAAAAACCTGCTGCATGCGCTGCTTGATCTCCGATGCGTTGGCATCGCAAACAACCGCCAGCCGCGCCCCCAGTTCCGTGGCTTCGTTCGCCGAACTCATGAAAAACATCACGCGCGCGACTTCGATGGCACCGAACAGCAAAACCATGAAGCCACCAAACGACGCCACCAGTGCAAACTCGAGCGCGGCGGCACCGCGCTGACGACGAGGCGAGTGTGTCTGCGGCCGGATCATAACGGTTGCCTCATCACTACTTCGACATTGGAAAACATGGTCGTCGGAGAATTCGTCACCAGCGGCAAGCCGATGAACGGGAACTGATAACCGGTGATACGCACCTTGACCAACTGAATCGGACCTTCGCCAGTCGGCACATTGTGCAGTGTTGATTCTGCGGTGCCTGTGCACAATGCCCAATTGATACGGTCACAAATTTGAATATTGGATTCAGAAAGCGACGGAGCCAACGGACTGCCGCTGCAATCATCATTGCCGTAAATCGCCATGCATTTCGCATAAGGCATCGTCACGCTGAGGTAATTGACATCTTCCGGATTGGCCATGGACATGATGCGGGCTGCCGTACGCACCGACTTGACCAGCGTGTTGTAGTGATAGATCGCGCGGCCGTACTCGGCAACGCCAAAGGCAATCAGCAACATCGGCACCAGCACCAGCGCAAATTCCACTACTGCTGCACCGCGCTGCCTGCGCCCGGATCGCTCTGCGCCTGCCGACATGCTCTGTGTCGAATTCCGCATCACTCACCTCACCAATGCAGGTACCCGAGGACCGGGGCTGATTGGTGCGCCGGGCATACCCGTCGCTAAACAAGGACTGTTTTCGGCATTTGCGGCACCAAGGTACTCGACGCACACTTTCGAAGAATTCGCTCCGTCGAAACACTGCAGGCTAGAGCTCGTCCCGCCACTGGTGCCACCAGTCGTGCCGCCGCCTGTAGTAGCGCCGCCGGTACCACCACCGCCTGTGCCACCACCGCCGGTACCACTACCGCCTGTGCCGCCTCCGCCGGTACCACCACCGCCTTTGCCGCCTCCGCCGGTACCACCGCCACCGGTACCACCACCCGTGCCGCCCGTCGTGCCACTGGTATCCGGCGCGGTTGGATTCATTGGATGCAGCAGAAACACGCAGCCCCAGCCGGTAATCGTCGCATTTTGTACAGCCTTGCCTTCAGAGGTGCAATCCACTACGGGGACGACGACGACCCGCCGATCCTGTCCATACTCCTCCAGATACGGCTTGAGCTTCGGATCGTCTCCGCCCTGAGCAGTCAGTCCTGCGGCCGTATTGCCCTGGTAAGGATCATTCGCTGTGCGTCGAGCAGGGAAATTCGGGAATGCATCCTGCATCGAACTCCAGGTCAGTTTCGTGTACGCGTAACCACTACGGTCAGGTGGCGAGTCACCCGGACTCACGGCACCGAAATAAATGCCGAAACGACTGTTGAATTGAGCCGCCAGTGCTGTCCTGTTACCCGCCACGGCAACGGGTGTTCCTATCTCTGGCAGCTCGCAGACACCGCTACTCTTGATCTGACTCCCAATATCCGCGGTTCCTTTACCGCCTGGCGTCAAGTCGACCCAACCAAAATTCCCGGAAATAAGTTCAGCGTCAGGGCCAGGCTGCAGGGGGCCGGGAAACCATTTACCCACATTGGAAGGAACGGCATCCGCCGTGCACAAGGCGATCGGAATGGCGCAGGATCCCTGAGAGGGCAACAAGGTCGCTACCGCGATCGCTTTGACTGACTGATCGCCGATATTCACTCCTGGCAGCGAATTCAGCACTTTCAGGAAAATTGGCTTGATACCGGAGTAAGTGACCTCGCAACGCACATACTTCATTGCGGTTGCCTGCGGCCCAGTCAAGCCGGCACCGCTGACGAATGGCCCGGCAGCTGCTTGAGAAAACGTGATCGTGACCGGCGTCGCTGTGCCGGTCAGCGCATGCGTTTGCAGCCCGACCTTGTGTAAGGCGGCAACGGTGCGGCCAGCAGCCTCCGCGAGCTCTGTCGGGTTAGCCGTACCATCGTGCAGGTCGGCGACCGCAGCCAGCGCACACGCATCGGCGCCATTCTGCGCCTCGGTTCTTGAGACGAACATTTGTCCCAGGTCGATCGCAAGGCCCACCATCCCGACCATTGCCACGATCGTCATCGCGACGACGACCGCCACCACACCCTGCTGCGTGCCGCGCCGCAGTGGACGTGTCTGCCGCGATCGTCTTTGAGACTCCATCAGCATCTCACCTGATCAGCGGCCCCTGCCGCTGCCCAGACCGATGGTGTAAGCATCGTTCGCCTGTGTCGGCTCGCGGAACGACGTGCGATATCTGTCGACGCTGCTACGCGCGACCGCGCCGTCCACCGATTCCGGCAGGTTCTTCGACGCTGCGTCAGGATTCAAGGTCTGCTGGGCGATCGACATACGCGTGCTTTCGCCAAAACGGCTGTCGATCTGTGGCGACGTCGGTGCGCATGCAGCGAGCATCAGGGAACTGCTTGCGGCAACCCACACTGCATTCAGAAACGGCTTGTTCATCTGCCTCTCCTCTGCGGCACCACCGTCGGTGGTGCGCGGCTTGGTTTATTTCATCTCGAAGCCGGACGCAGCTTTGCCCGGCTGCGACTGATTTTTCGGCGGCTGACCTTCGAGTTTTCCGCCAAGGAAAAGATCACTCCGCGAGGGATCGCGATAGCCATCGGTCGGCAACGAGTAGTTGGCCGGCAGCGGCTTGACCAGCCTGGGCGTGACGACGAACACCAGCTCGGTCTTGTCGTTCTGGAAGTCGGTGCTGCGGAACAGTGCACCGAGAATCGGAATCTCACCCAGAATCGGGAACGCCCGAATATTGGTCGTCGTGTTGTTCTTGATCAGGCCGCCGATTGCGAAGCTTTGTCCATCGGACAGCTGCACCGTGGTCGAGGCGCGCCGGGTGGTAATGAGCGGGAAAATTTGTGTCGCATTATTCGAGGCGCTGACTGAAGCGCCTTCACGCGACAGCTCCGACACTTCCGGTGCCACCTGAAGATTAATACGGCCACCGGACAACACCGTCGGCGTGAACCGCAGGCCGACACCGAAGTCCTTCTCCTGAAGCGTAATCATCGGACCGGATGTCGATGTCGCTGCCTGGGAGACGGGAATCAAAATCTTACCGCCCGCCAGGAAGCTTCCTTCCTGACCGCTGATAGCCATCACATTCGGTTCTGCCAGCACCTTGACCAGTCCATCACGCTTCTCGGCTTCGATGGTTAAACCGGTGGTTGCCGACCGCGTTCCACTAATCGTCGCGCCCAGCGTACCGCTCAGGAAGTTGCTCAACAGCTGATAGCTCCACATACCGCCAGACAGCGATCCATTCAGGCGAACGCCAAGCTTGTCGATCAGGGATTTCGATACCTCGGCAATCTTCACTTCCAGCATGACTTGCTGAGCGGCGGCCAGCGTCAGCATGTTAACGATGCGCATTTGCTGCAGCTGTATGCTGGTCATCTGCCCCTGAGTGCCCGACGTGTTTACCAGGCCCTCCTGTTGAGCACCGGTGCTCATCACGGCAGGGCGGCGCACATAGGCCAGCGCAAGCTCATAAACACGATTCATTGCCACGGCGTCGGATACCGTGCCGGACAGCACGAGGCTCTCGGCTGCCGCTGTCACGCGGATGTCCTTTTCTTCAGGCATCAGTTCACGCAAAGTGTTGATCAGTCCGGTGGCATCCATCGATACGGCGACGTCGATCACGCTGCAACGCTTGCTCTTGCCCTGCACGATCATGTTGGTCGTGCCAACGGACACGCCAAGCAGGTACAGGGTATCGGGCGCCACCAGCATCGCCTGTGCAACGTTAGGGTTGCCCAGTGAGCGATTGATCGCCGGCTCGGGCAGTTTCAGCAATGTCGATTTGCCGATCGCTACCTCGATCTTCGCGGGTGCAGCGACTTCGCCGTTGCAGTTCATGTTTGGGATCATCGTCTGGCCGGTACCCTGCGCCGGCGCGACCTGCTGCGCATTCGCGATACAGCCCACCAGCGTCAGCACGCCCGCCGACAGTCTCAGTGCCCCCTGCACCGCCCCCACCTCGCTCGGTAGCTTCGACTTGTTCATGTCGTTTCCCTTGGTTCTTATTGTCTGGAGCACTTCAGTAGCATTCGCGTGAGCCACGCAATCCATTGATGACTCCCACACACTCGGGCGCCTCAGTTGGCGAATCCGCTACCTTCGGACCGGGTTCTGCCGCTTTGGCATTGGCAGATACCCGCCGTGGCGCTGCAGATTGACTGCCAGAGACTTTTCTGGCCACCGGCGCGGGTGCCGCGCTTGGCTTCGCCTGCGCAGCCGCCTGGGTTACCTCAGTGAGTGCGCCAAGCTCCAGCAGGCTTTCCTTGGTCACACCGGCGGTGGTGGCATCGCCCGGATCGACCTGGTTGCGCAGCACCAGTGACAGCGTGCCGACGCTGCGGGCGAGATCGATTTTCTCAGCCTGCTCGGGGGTCACTTCGAGCGTGACCGCGTTGACGACACGCGGCTTGGTTTCGTCGCGACTGACCTCCTGCGCAACGGCGAGCACGAGAATGCGCTCCAGCACGATCTTCGAAATCGCGAGATCGCGACCGCCGCTGCCATTGCTCTCCCGATGGGTGTTCACAATGATGTCGACGAAGTTGCCTGGCAAGGCAAAGCCCGCTACGCCGATCACGTCATTGACACGAACTGTGATGGCACGCCGTCCCTCGCCGATGACCGCAGACAAACCGCCTTGCGTTCCTTTCGGTGCCAGCTTCGTCTCGAGAATCGGCTCACCACGCAACAAGCCGGTGCGAGCGACGCGACCGTCCAGCTTCTCTGCCTGCGCGAAAGAAGCCGCGGGCACGCTACCCGTTGGCCAGTCCACCAGCTTCACCATATCCGCCGAGATGCGCTGTCCAAGGCTGATATCAGTCGCTGCCACGGCCACTTGGGCCACATTGCTGCTGCTCTGATTGCTGAGCCAGCGAAACGCCAGAAAGACAGCGCCAATACCGGCCAGCAGGGCGACGGCCAGGACGATCAAGGCTCGTGTATTTTTCATCTCCCCTCCCGGTCACCCCGCACCTGCGGGACAGCAATCCATCGGCCATCCAGGCTGGATGTGTTTGTAATAATTTTTGTCATCATATTCCAGCACCAGTCGAGATCGGCAAAGACAGGCTGACAATCGCGCAGCGACAGTAAGCATCCGGCTGCCGAATTCCGGCCGTGCGCGTCGGCGGTCTCAGGAAACGGGGGAATGAATGTGAAGCGCTACCTGACAAACCGGTGCCTTCGTGCAAGTTGCGCTGATCGCCAATCTCTATCTTCATCTGCGCCCCCGCGACTTCGATTAGGAATGGATTATCTTTTTAGAAGCTCATTGGCCTGCGCCGGATAACGAAGCGGTCAGGACAATCAAGGTGCCTATCATCATCACGACCCCGTACGGAATCGCATAACCACGAAGTTCCGGTTGGGTGGCTGCCGATGTGTCCGTAACACGGCGTTCAGCGTTTTGGTCATCTTTTCGGAACAATCGCCGCTCCGGCCCTCCTGCAGCTCGCCTTCGGACCAACAAACCAACCGCCCACACACCACCAACCAGCGCCGACACCAGAGCGATATCGATCACCGCCACCGGTCCGGCGTACATCCCCAACACGCCGAGCAGCTTCACATCCCCTGCCGCCATGCCACGCAGCAGGTAAAACGGAAGAAATACAGCCAGCCCGACACCCCCGCCGATCAGACTGTGGCTGAGCCCGACCCCTGACGACGCGAAAGCAGCGACCATCAACGCGACCACGGCACTGCAGGCAAGCAAACCATTTGGAATGCGCCATTGCCGCCAGTCACTCCACCCGGCCATGACCACAGTGACGATCATGGCGAGCACGGCAGGACTCCATTCAGCCAGCTGGAACATTAATGAGGAGCAAGCATCCCAATTCGGCAGCCCGAGCGCCAACTATCGATGCCGACTTGGCAAGCGCTGCCGGAAACGAACAGTTAACGCACAACTTTGGGGAAAGCCACATTCGCAGCACTTTCCCCAAGGATCATGCCGCAGATTTCAACCGCCGCTGCTCACATTGATTGCGTCATTCACCGACTTGAAGGCCGAGTTGACTTTGGTACCGAGCCCCACGACCACGGCGACGATCACTGCGGCGATTGCTGCCACAAACAGGCCATATTCGACCGCCGTTGCACCCCGCTCGTCAGCGAAAAATACTTTAAGTTTTTGTTTCAGTGCTTTCATTGGAGACTCCTCGATGAAATGATGACGCAGGTTAGCTACCGTACATCTGCGAGTAATTTTCCCGCAGAGAATTTAATTTAAAGTCAAACCCACTAATTGGCCAAGCAAAGTTCGCTGACCGACCCCCCTGGCGGTGTTGCCGATTTGCCATTGACCAAAGTGTCATGCCATAAAGCAAAAATCGGAATAGTTCAAACGTACTATTTTCCGTAGGAATTTTTCGATTAACGAACAGAAATTATATGCGTTAAAGAAAGTAAATACTCACTTTAGAGTGAAAATTCGCAGTTGTTTGACTTCAAGCAATTTTTGCAGCGACTCTATGCGATGAACGGTGAAAATTCTGTCGACACTCGCCACACCGGTTTGGTCAGGTCTCCGGAAATACCATTTGCCCGCTCGATGTGATCGTTGCGCACATAGGGATACTGACAACCCGCCATCTGCATGAACGAACACGCCAGACTCTTTTATGCGTTGTGGCCGGACGAAGCCACGAGCCGCCATCTCAATCGCCTTCAAGAACCGGTGATCGGTAGAAAGCTCAGTCCAGAGAAGCTGCATTTGACGCTGGCTTTTCTGGGCAACCAGGCCAAGTCGCTGCTGCCGATACTGGTGACACTGCTCGACAAGCTGCCGGAACAGCGCTTCACGCTCCATATCGACCGCTACGGCTATTTCGGCAAGACGCGCATCGCTTGGGCCGGTCCGTCCGAGACGCCGAAACCGCTGCTGGACTTGCGTCGATCACTCATGCACGAACTGAGCGGCGCGCAAATACCGTTCAAGGCGGAGGGAAAATTCACGCCGCACGTGACGCTAGCCCGCGATGCGGCCAGCCTGAACGAAGCGCTTGCGTCCGGCATATCCTGGCGAGTCAGCAAGATCGTGCTGATACAGTCGGTCGAGGTAAAAGGCGGCGTGATCTACTCGCCCATCATGGAGAAGGCGCTGGCCTGATCAGTCCGGTGTATTGGCAGCGAGCTTGCGTAGCACGTGTGCGGCGGCCACCAGCCCAAAGCTGGCTGTCACCACCATCGCCGAACCATAGCCGGCGCAATGAAGTCCGGTAAGGCCTGCGTCTGCATCGTCGCCGGCGGGGGCGTCGTCCGCGTCACAGACTTCCGGAAGCCGCAGCGGCTCCATCGAAAATACCGCGTCGATGCCGAACTTGTTTTTTGCGCCGCGCGGAAAACCGTGGCGCAGCCGCAAGTTCTTGCGTACGCGTTTCAGCAGCGGCTCTTGCTCAGTACGCGCCAGATCGGCGACGGCAATCCGGGTGGGATCGGTCTGTCCACCTGCGCTGCCCACCGTCAGTAGGGGAATCTGCTGCGCATGACAATGAACGATCAGCGCCGTTTTCGCGCGTGCGTCATCAATCGCATCGATCACGTAGTCGAAACAACCCGGCGGAACCAGTTCAGCGACATTCTCCGCGTCGATGAATTCTTCGATACAGGTGACTTCGCAGAAGGGATTGATCTGCGCGATGCGCTGCGCGAGCGCGTCAACCTTGGCTTGTCCGAGCGTGTCGGTCAGTGCGTGAATCTGGCGGTTCACATTCGATTCGGCGAGGTGGTCGAGGTCAATCAGGGTGATGCGGCCAATCGCCGTGCGCGCGAGCGCCTCGACCGCCCAGGATCCGACGCCGCCGACACCGATCACGCAGACATGCGCGGCGCGAAACGCCGCCAGCGCAGTAGCGCCGTAAGCGCGCGCAATACCGCCGAAACGGCGATCGAAGTCGATATCGGAAGAAACAGTGGCCTCACGGGCGCTGGCAGGCACAGGGGCGGCGCTGGCCTCGGAGACCTCAGTGACGAAGCTTGAAACCATGTTGGACGTTACGCTGGACATGCGCGCATTTTAACGGACGTAAACGTCTTACCCGGCTTAAACTTCGGATCAGAATGTTTTCACAAACAATGCTGCCCGCAACAGCGCTGTCCATGCGAACGCTTTGATAAACGCTTCCATGAATAGCAATTTCATAACGATATTTTTCACAGATTCACCCCTCACCGCTGCCTGACCAACCCGTGCACCGCCTGTCTCCGCTGCTCTCGCTGATTTTCGTGGCCGTCGCCGCGCACGTCGCGCTGGGTGCCGCTCGTATCACCACCTCGCTGTATGCGCTGTCGCTGCACGCGTCTGAATTCACAGTGGGCACGCTGATCGCGCTGTTCGCTGTCTTTCCGATGTTGCTCGCGGTGCCGATGGGCCGTGTGATCGACCGCAGTGGCGTGCGCCGACCGCTGATGGCCGGCTGCGTGGTCGCCTCGCTCGGCGTGACGGTGGCCGCTGCAATCAAGGCGATCGCAGCGCTGTATGTCGCCGCCATCCTGATCGGCACCGGCTTCATGGCCATCTTCATCGCCGCGCAGCATGCGGTCGGTACACTGTCAGCGCCTGGCCAGAAGGCCGCCGGCTTCAGCAAGCTGTCGGTCGGCTTCTCGATCTCGGCCTTCCTTGGCCCCTTGCTCGCAGGATTCACGATCGACCATGTGAGCTATGCAGCCGCCTTCATCGCCTGCGGCGTGTTCACGCTGCTGGCCTTCCTCGTCGCTTCAGGACGTTCGCTGCGTGAGCTTCCCGCACAGCCATCAGTACAGCATGCGCATCAGGGCAGCCCGCTGCAACTGTTGCGCGACCGTGAACTGCGCGGCGTCTACTTCGTTGGCATCCTGCTGGCGGCCGCCTGGGATCTGTTCTCCTTCGTGACGCCGATCCGCGGCACGCAGCTCGGTTTCTCGGCAACGACGATCGGCATGATCCTCGCGACCTTCTCAGCGGCGACCTTGGCCGTGCGACTGGCGATGCCCGGCATCGCACGCCATTTCCACGAATGGCAGGTATTGACCGGCGCGCTGTGCGCGGCGGCACTCTGTTATGCGCTGCTGCCCTTCATGCAGCAGCCCTTACCCATGGCCGTGACCGCCTTCGCACTTGGTCTTGCGCTCGGTAGCGGACAGCCGAACGTCCTCGCGCTGCTGCACATGGGCGCACCGCCCGGACGCGGTGCGGAGGCGATCGCAATCCGCGCCAGCATCGGCAACCTGTCGGCGGTTTCGCTACCGCTGGCCTTCGGCGCGGCTGGTACCGCGCTGGGCCTGTTTGCCGTATTCTGGGGACTGGGCGCGATCGTCGCATGCGGCATACCTGTCGCAGCGCGGCGCGCATTGAAGACTTTCCACTCAGGGTAAGTGCCTCTCACAGAGTGTCGATGGCCAGGTGCGCCGTCGCAGACAGGTCGACCGTTACGGCAAGTACGGCGTAACGACGTCAGCGGCGTTCTGTGAGAGGCACTCACCATCACTAGACGAGTCAATGACGACCATGAATCACAAGATGCCTATCGCCGATCTGCGTCGCGATTACAGCCACGCGACGCTCTCCGAACTGGAAGTTCATCCCGATCCGATCCGGCAGTTCGCCACCTGGTTCCAGCAGGCGCTGGACGCGCAGCTACACGAGCCGAATGCGATGGGGCTGGCGACCGTCGATGTCAGCGGCCGGCCGTCGCTGCGCATCGTGCTGCTGAAGGATTTCGATGAGCGCGGCTTCACTTTCTACACGAACTACCAGAGCCGCAAGGGAGCGGAGCTGCTGCAGAACCCGCATGCGGCGCTAACCTTCCACTGGCACGAGCTGGAGCGTCAGGTCCGCATCGAAGGACGTGTTGAGCGTGTCGCCGCCGAAGAAAGCGACGCCTATTACGGGATACGGCCGGTCAAGAGCCGCATTGGCGCGCATGCGTCCGCACAAAGCCGGCCCATTGCCAGCCGCGAACAACTGGAACAGCAGTTTCACGATGCCGAAGCCACATTCGGCGAGCAGCCGCCCCGGCCTGCGCACTGGGGTGGCTATCGTCTGACGCCGGACTGGATCGAATTCTGGCAGGGACGCCGCTCGCGCCTGCACGATCGCGTCGCCTACACGCGCCAGCCCGACGGCAGCTGGTCGCGCGAGCGACTGCAACCCTGACAAGCCCGCGCAGCGCGCTGCGTCGCCTCAATGACGCAGCTTATCGGCAAAAACCTGGCGAAATTTCGCGACCTTCGGCGCCACCACGAATGCGCAGTACGACTGCAGCGGGTGGTTCGCGAAATAGTTCTGGTGATAGTCCTCGGCGCGGTAGAAGACCGGTGCTTCGGCCAGCTCCGTCACGACAGGCGCATCCCAGACATGTGCCATCTCGGCGATCACCTGCCGCGCGGTTGCCATCTGTTCGGGGCTGTTAGTGAAAATCACCGATCGGTATTGGGTGCCGACATCATTACCCTGCCGGTTCGGCGTGGTCGGATCGTGAATGGTGAAAAAGATCTCGAGCAGCTCGCGATAACTGACCCGCGCCGGATCGAAATGCACGCGCACGACTTCCGCGTGGCCAGTGCTGCCGTCGCAGACCTGCTCATAGACCGGATCGACGACATGACCGCCGCTGTAACCGGACTCGACCTGCTGCACGCCACGCAGCTCCAGGTAAACCGCTTCGAGGCACCAGAAACAGCCTCCGCCGAGCGTTGCGATTTCCGTTGTCATAAGGTGCTCCGTGTGTTGACTGATGCGTCCAACTGTAGCGCAACTCGCGTCGGCATGCAGACCCTGCCGCAGGAGCCTGCGCAGCCGCACAGACCATCGCGCGGCCAAGCGCCTCAGGATCCGGTCCTCAGAGCGGGACCGGCCGCCGCGAACTGCATCCATTGCGCCGACGCGAGCGAAGGCAGCACGATGTGGCGCAGGGTATCGAAGGTGAAGATACGGTCATCGACGAAAGTCGTACGCGGTATGGCAGGTAACGAGGCGCAAAGTTCGGACAGACTCGTCGCCTGCCATCGGCCATCACCGTCGGGAAGCCACAGCGCACACCGGGTTGCGTCGTCATCGGTCAGCATCGGGTCATGATGGCACCAGACTGCGAGCAAATCATCGAGACGATGCGTGGGCACGCCTTGCACCACGATTTCATCGTCATGCACGGCCAGCGTCACATTCATGCCAGCACACAGCGTATTCACGGTGGACGGCGGCAGGCACTCCAGCGGCAGCAGCGATGCGCCGATGCGTAACAGCGAGAAGTAAAGCACGATCGCATCAGGATGGCCGCTGCCGACATAAGCGACGGTGTCGCCGCGCTGCACACCCCATTCGCCCTGCAGCCGTGCTGAACCGCGCTCGATGCGCGACCATAGCCGGCGGTAGGTGATGTCGCGACCGGGCAGCACATGAGCGAGCCGATCAGTGTGCCGGGTCGCTTGCTCTTGCAGCAGCGCCAGCATCGCGTTTTTTGCGGTCTCCATGTCGTGATTCTACGCAAGTTGGGATCGTCCTCCGCGCGGATCCGGCAATTTGGGCATAATTCGGGGACACCGATCCTGACTCCAGCATGCTCACCCCCACCTATCGCGCCGCCGACCCCGAGTTCGACACCCGCTATTTCCGTGCCGCGCTATCCCAGTTCGCCACTGGCGTCACCATCATTACTACCCGTGACGACAACGGCGGATTCTTCGGCCTGACCGCAAGCTCCTTCAATTCGGTGTCGCTCGAGCCGCCACTGGTGCTGTGGAGCCTGGGCGGCGGTTCGCGCAGCCTGCCGCTGTTCTCGGGCAATTCCCATTACGTGATCAATGTGCTGGCCGGCGACCAGGCCCAGCTGGCTGAGCGCTTCGCCAGCCGCATCGACGATCGTTTCGAAGGAGTTGACTATGAACTGTCGCAAACCGGACTACCGATACTGCGCGGTGTGTCAGCCTGGTTCGAGTGTCACAATCGCAGCCGCTATCCGGAAGGCGATCATGTGATTTTCGTCGGCGAAGTGGAGCGCTGCGCGTTCGAGAAAAAGCCGGCGCTGGTGTTTCATGGCGGTCGGTTTGGGCAGCTGGGGGAATGAGGGTCGCCATAGAGGTATGGCCTCATCGTGGTCATACATGCCCTGAGTGGTTCTCACGGAACGCCGCTGACATGCTTGCGCCGTCTTGCCGTACCGGGCGATCTGGCTGCGACGACACGCTTGGCCATCGACGTTCTGTGTGAGGTACTTGACTGATCGGGGATGGATACCGGCATTCGCCGGGATGACGATTCAAAGTGCCGCGCTATTGAATTCCGCGATTCCGCGACAGGTCGAATCCATGCTTGGTTCGGATTGCAAAGCCCTTAGCGCAGCAGCTTATCCAGCACACCGGCTGAATCAAACGCTGCGCGACGCAGACGGTCATTCACGCCCTGCCAGCGTATGTCTTGCGGCGGCTGCTCGACCACAATCAAGTCAGCCTCCTGCGTATCCATCGCGCGGAGATTGGCATACAACGCATGCGCATAGCCATCCGGATCGGCCGGCATACGTGCCGAGACCGGCACCGGCGTGAGACCGGAGTAGTGCATCAGCGCGACGCGCCGATCCTTTTGCTGCAAACGATTCAGTACATCGGCCAGTACGTCCGGCGCAATCAGCGCTACCGGCGTATGTGGCGCATAGTGCGCATCGAGACTGCCGGAGACACGTGGTGCTGGCGTGTCTGCCACGATGGTGTCCGGCATCGCCAGTGCGCGGCCCAGCACGTGTTCAATCTGCTCCGCACTGATGCGTCCCGGGCGCAGCAACACCGGTCCGTGCGTGGCCAGACGGGTCAGATCGACAATGGTCGATTCAATGCCGACATCGCTCTGACCTCCATCCAGCACGGCAGCGAGCGGCCCTTCACCCGGCGCGCCGAATTCATCGATCACATGCTGCGCCGTGGTCGGGCTGACGCGGCCGAAGCGGTTTGCGGACGGTGCTGCCAGACCGCCCTGTCCGTCACGAAATGCGTCAAGCAGTGCCTGCGCAACCGGATGCGACGGACAACGCAGACCCACCGAGTCCTGCCCGCCGGTGACAGTCGGCGGCACGTTAGCCGCGCGTGGCAGGATCAGCGTCAATGGCCCCGGCCAGAATGCATCCATCAGCTTACGGGCTTCGTCGGGAATCTCGCTCGCCCAGCGCGACAGGTCGGCATTGCGGGCGACATGCACAATCACGGGATGATTGGACGGCCGGCCCTTGGCCGCGAAAATCGCCGCCACCGCTTCCGGATTACCGGCATCGGCAGCCAGTCCGTAGACGGTCTCGGTGGGGATGGCGACCAGCTTGCCGGCCTCGAGCAGTCGCGCCGCCACGCGGATCGCGTTCGCGTCAGAGACCATGCGATCAGGCGACGATGCCGAGGAGTCGGCAGGCTTGGGCGAAGTGCTGTTGCGCCTCGGCCAGCGTCGGTGCGACAAAAGTCACGTGCCCCATCTTGCGGCCGCGGCGCGGATCATCCTTGCCGTACAAGTGCAGGTTGGCGCCGGGCAGCGCAAGCAGCTGCTCCCACGCCGGTTCGCGCGGCATATCATCACCGTCGGCGAACCACAGGTCGCCGAGGATGTTCAGCATCACGGCAGGCGAATGCTGACGCGCATCGCCCAGCGGCAGCTTGGCCATCGCACGCACCTGCTGTGCGAACTGGCTGGTGATGCAGGCGTCGATCGTATAGTGGCCGCTGTTGTGCGGCCGGGGGGCCATTTCATTGACCACCAGCGTGCCATCCTGCAGCACAAAAAATTCAATGCACAGCACCCCGACATAGTCGAGCCGCGCGATGATTTCCAGCGCCGCGGCTTGCGCACGTGCTGCGCAATCGGCGGTCACATTCGGCCCTGGCACCGTGGTGCTAAACAAAATGCCGTCGCGATGGACGTTCTCGGCGATCGGATAAACCACCGCCTGCCCGTCCGCACCCCGTGCAGCCAGCACCGACACCTCATACGCGAGCGGCAGCATTTTTTCGAGCACGCAGGCGACGCCCTTCATCTGGCCGAACGCCGTGCGCGCCTCGTCACGCGAACGCACACGCACCTGCCCCTTGCCGTCATAACCCATACGCGCGGTTTTCAGGATGCCGGGGAACAGTTCGTCCGGCAGCGCATCGATATCGTCAGGCGACGCAATAGCGCGATGCGGCGCCGGCAGCACGCCGGAGCGCTGCGCGCAGTCGGTGAAAAATGTCTTCTCGGCGAGGCGGTCCTGCGCGACCGACACACAGGCGGCCGACGGCGCGACGAACGCTTGTTCAGCCAGCAGCGCCAGGCTGTCGGCTGGCACATTCTCGAATTCAGTGGTGACCGCGACGCACTGCGCGCCGAGTTCCTTCAATGCGGCGGCATCGATATAGCCAGCCGACAGCAGATGATCGGCCGCATGACCGGCCGGGCAGTCCTTCGCCGGCTCGAGCACGGCAACCTTGTAACCCATCGCCTGTGCGGCATGCGCAAACATGCGGCCCAGCTGGCCGCCGCCCATCACGCCCAGCCAGGTCGATGGCGTCGCGGCGGGAATGAAGACTTCGTTCTGATGGCTGTATTTCATGCGGGGAGTGTCATCGCCTGCGCTGCTGCAGTCTGCTGCGCGCGGAATGTCAGGAGTTTCTCAGCCAGTGCGGCATCATCGACGGCGATCATGGCAATCGCCGACAGCGCGGCATTCGCGGCGCCGGCCTCGCCGATCGCATAGGTGGCGACGGGTATGCCCTTGGGCATCTGCACGATGGACAGCAGTGAATCTTCGCCGCGCAAATACTTGGACGGCACCGGAACGCCCAGCACCGGTACGATAGTCTGCGATGCGATCATGCCCGGCAGATGCGCCGCACCGCCGGCACCCGCGATGATCGCGCGCAGCCCGCGTGCACGCGCCGACTTCGCATACTCGAACATCTGGTCGGGCATGCGGTGCGCGGAGATCACTTGCGCTTCATGCGGCACGCCGAATTCCTTCAGGATGGCAACGGCATGCTGCATCACGTCCCAGTCGGATGACGAACCCATCACCACGCCGATCAGCGGGATACCTGCGGGCTTGTTCGCGTCGCTCATGGCTACTCCTCAGTCCTTCAGTTCATTGCCAGTCAGGCGCTGCAGCGCCTCACGGTACTTCGCGCCGGTTTTTTCAATCACCTCTGCCGGCAGCGCCGGTGCCGGCGCGGTCTTGTTCCAGTCACTCAGCGTCTCGAGATAGTCGCGCACAAACTGCTTGTCGAACGACGGCGGCGAGATGCCTTCGGCATACGAATCGGCTGGCCAGAAGCGCGACGAATCGGCCGTCAGCACTTCATCCATCAGGTGCAGCTTGCCGTTGTCATCGAGACCGAATTCGAACTTGGTGTCGGCGATGATGATGCCGCGCGTGGCCGCATAATCGGCGGCAGTCTGGTACAGGTGGATGCTGACGTCGCGGATCTGCTCGGCCAGCTCTTTGCCGATGCGCGCGACCATATCGTCGAAGCTGATATTTTCGTCGTGCTCGCCAATGTCGGCCTTGGCGGCCGGCGTGAAGATCGGCTGCGGCAGCTTCGCCGCCAGCTTCAGACCGGCCTGCAGCGGGATGCCGCACACCGCGCCGGTGGCCTGGTAATCCTTCCAACCCGAGCCGATCAGATAGCCACGCACCACCGCCTCGACCAGGATGGGTTTGAGGCGCTTGGCCACCACCGCGCGTCCGCGCACCTGTTCGACCTCGTTCGGCGCAACCACACTCTCCGGCGCCACACCAGTCAGATGGTTCGGCACAATGTGGCCGAGCTTTTCGAACCAGAAGTCCGACATCTGGTTCAGCACCTTGCCCTTGGACGGAATCGGCTCGTTCATCACCACGTCGAATGCCGACAGGCGATCGGTCGTCACGATCAGGATCTTGTCGTCGCCGACAGCATAGTTGTCGCGCACCTTGCCGCGGCCGAGCAGCGGGAGGGAAGTAATGGTGGATTGGTAAAGACTATTCATACGGCTAGACACGAATTGGCTGACATTCCAGGCTGACCGGGGCCGTCATTAAGATAAAAGTGGATCCCGGCATGCGACGGGATAACGTTTCAGGGGCTGTCGAGCCACCCATCGTCATCCCGGCGCAAGCTGGGATCCACCACGCAGATCATCGGTGCAGCGTTTACTTCACGAGCTGTGAAAGCTCGCCCTTTTTATAGCGCTCGGCGATCTTCTCCAGCGACACCGGCTTGATCTTGCCGGCCTGACCTTCACAGCCGAACGACAGATAGCGCGCCTTGCAGACCAGCTTCGCGGCTTCGCGTGCCGGCTTCAGGTAGTCGCGCGGATCGAACTTCGACGGGTTCTCGACGAAGTAGCGACGAATCGCGCCAGTCATCGCGAGGCGGATGTCGGTGTCAATGTTGATCTTGCGCACGCCGTGCTTGATGCCTTCCTGGATCTCTTCGACCGGCACGCCGTACGTCTCTTTCATGTCGCCGCCGAACTCGCGGATCTCGGCCAGCAGCTCCTGCGGCACCGACGACGAGCCGTGCATCACCAGATGGGTGTTCGGGATGCGCGCATGGATTTCCTTGATGCGGTCAATCGCGAGGATGTCACCGGTCGGCTTGCGCGAGAACTTGTACGCACCATGCGAGGTGCCGATCGCAATCGCCAGCGCATCACACTGGGTCTGGCGCACGAAATCGGCCGCCTGATCGACGTCGGTCAGCAGCTGCTCGCGAGTCATCTTGCCATCGGCGCCGTGGCCGTCTTCCTTGTCGCCCATCATCGTCTCGAGCGATCCAAGCACGCCCAACTCGGCCTCGACGGTCACGCCGATCGCATGTGAGAACTCGACCACTTTCTTCGACACTTCGACGTTGTACTCATAGCTGGCAACGGACTTGCCGTCTTCCATCAGCGAGCCGTCCATCATCACCGACGTAAAGCCCGACTTGATCGCGGCCATGCAGACTGCCGGCGACTGGCCATGGTCCTGGTGCATCACGACCGGAATATGCGGATATGCCTCGACGGCCGCCTCGATCAGGTGACGCAGGAAGGCCTCGCCCGCGTATTTGCGCGCACCGGCCGATGCCTGCATGATCACCGGTGCGCCGACTTCGTCGGCCGCCTGCATGATCGCAGTCACCTGCTCGAGGTTGTTCACGTTGAATGCCGGCAGTCCGTAGCCGTTTTCGGCGGCGTGGTCGAGCAGCTGGCGCATGGATACGAGAGGCATTGCTTTCTCCTGAATTGAAACTAGGTTATCGGTCCCCGATCTTCGTGATCTTCAGGGCATTCGTGCCGCCGGTCTGTCCCATCGGCTCGCCCCAGGTCACGACGATCATGTCATCTTTCTTCGCCAGTCCATTGGCCAGCAACAATTTCTCCACCTCGGCGAGCACGGTCTCGCGTTCCATGCCGGCGGTCTTGAGTTCGATCGGATGCACGTTGCGGAACAGCGCGATTTTCCGCTGGGTCGCGATATTCGGCGTCATCGCGTAGATCGGCATTTCGATGTTATGCCGGCTCATCCACAGCGCTGTCGAGCCGGACTCGGTCAGCGCGACGAGGGCGCGCGCATGCAAGTGATGCGCAGTGAACAGCGCGCCATACGCAATCGACTGGTCGATGCGCGTGAAAGTCGCGTTGAGGAAATCGGCATCCAGCGTCGGCGTATCCGCCTTTTCAGCCTCGATGCAGACTGCCGCCATCATCTCGACCGTCTCGACCGGATATTTGCCGGCCGCCGTCTCGGCCGAAGTCATCACGGCGTCCGTGCCGTCCAGCACCGCATTGGCGACATCGGACACTTCAGCACGCGTCGGCACTGCGTTCTGGATCATCGACTCCATCATCTGCGTAGCCGTGATCGCGAGCTTGTTGGATGCACGCGCCATGCGGATCATGCGCTTTTGCAGCGCCGGCACCGCCGCGTTGCCGACCTCGACCGCCAGGTCGCCGCGCGCGACCATGATGCCGTCAGACGCATCGACAATTTCCTGCAGCCGCGGTATCGCCTCGGCCCGCTCGATCTTGGCAATCATGCGCGGCTTGCGGCCCTGCGCCTCGCCGGCCACCGTGGCCAGCTGGCGCGCCATCGCCATGTCAGTCGCGCTCTTCGGGAAGGACACCGCGATATAGTCGGCACCCAGCGCCATCGCAGTCTTGATGTCTTCCATGTCCTTCGCGGTCAGCGCGGGCGCGGACAAGCCGCCGCCCTGCTTGTTGATGCCCTTGTTGTTCGACAGCTCGCCGCCGATCTTCACCGTGGTGAAAATCTCGCTACCAGCGATGCGGTCGACCGTCAGTACGATCAGGCCATCGTTCAGCAGCAGCACGTCGCCCGGCTTCAGGTCATTCGGCAACTCCTTGTAGTCGAGGCCCACCCGGTGCTGGTCTCCGAGCTCGCAATTCGCGTCGAGCACGAAGGACTCGCCCTTGACCAGTTCGATCTTGCCGTTACTGAATTTCCCGACGCGGATCTTCGGCCCCTGCAGATCAGCCATGATCGCCACCTCGCGCCCACAGCGCGCCGCTGCATCGCGCACCATTTGCGCGCGGGCGACATGATCTTCCGCTTTGCCATGCGAGAAATTCAGGCGCACCACGTCAACACCAGCGGCAATCATCCGCTGCAGCACGTCGGGGGTGCTTGATGCGGGGCCGATGGTGGCAACGATCTTGGTGGCGCGCAGTTTCATGGCAGTCTCGCTAAATGGGTCTCGCTGAAGGTCGGGCACGCTCAGGATTGTGCGCGCTGCTCAAGCACATCAACGGCCGGCAGCACTTTACCTTCGAGGAATTCGAGGAAGGCACCGCCGCCAGTGGAGATATAGCCGACCTTGTCGGCGATATCGTATTTCGCAATCGCCGCCAGCGTGTCACCGCCACCCGCAATCGAGAAGCCCTGCGACGCCGCGATAGCCGTGGCCAGCGTCTTCGTGCCTTCGCCGAACTGGTCGAACTCGAACACACCGACCGGACCGTTCCAGACGATGGTACCGGCATCCAGCAGCTGGGCGGCAAGCGCCTTCGAGGTCTCAGGGCCGATGTCGAGAATCATGTCATCAGCCGCCACGTCGGCGACCAGCTTTACCGTCGCCACGGCGGTCGGTGCGAACTCTTTTGCACACACCACGTCGGTCGGAATCGGCACGCTCGCACCACGGCTCGCCATCATGTCGATGATGGCCTTGGCCTCGTCGACCAGATCGGCCTCAGCCAGCGACTTGCCGATCGGCAGACCGGCCGCAAGCATGAAGGTGTTGGCAATGCCGCCGCCGACGATCAGGCGATCGACTTTCTCGGCCAGGGTCTTCAGGATGGTCAGCTTGGTCGACACCTTGGAGCCGGCGACGATGGCGGCCAGCGGACGCGCTGGCTGGCCGAGCGCCTTGCCCAGCGCATCCAGTTCGGCGGCCAGCAGCGGGCCGGCGCAGGCGACCGGCGCGAATTTTGCGATGCCGTGCGTGGTCGCCTCGGCGCGGTGCGCGGTACCGAATGCGTCGTTCACATAGACGTCGCACAGCTTCGCCATCTTCTGTGCAAGCTCGTCACTGTTCTTTTTCTCGCCCTTGTTGACGCGGCAGTTTTCGAGCAGCACCACCTGACCCGGCGCGACATCGACACCGTCGATCCAGTCCGACTTCAGCGCAACCGCCTGGCCCAGCAATTCCGACAGGCGCTGGGCGATCGGCGCCAACGAATCTTCGGGCTTGAATTCACCTTCGGTCGGGCGCCCCAGATGCGAGGTGACCATCACTGCCGCACCGGCGCCCAGCGCTGCCTGAATCGCCGGGACCGACGCGCGAATGCGGGTGTCCTCGGTAATGTGGCCGGCGTCATCCTGCGGCACGTTCAGGTCGGCGCGTATGAAGACGCGCTTGCCGCGCAGTTGGTCATTCTGGACGAGGTCGGTCAGGCGCTTGAATTGCATGGCAGGCATGGCGAGGTCGGTGCGGATTATTGGAAACCCGCTATTTTACCGCAGCACCCGCCAAGCAAAACCGTTGCCAGACCAGCATGATCCGTCAGCAAGCGACGGGTAACTCCGCAGCAAGGCAGCCTACTGGAACGGCGGGCAAGCGATCTTTTGCTCGGGGCCAGCAGCGCCATCAACGCCGGTAGGCGCCGAGCTCGGAATGCCACCCTCCATGGCCTTGCGACGTTCGCGCATACGCGTGCGGCGTTTCGCGATGCGTATTTTGATAAAAATTATCAAAATCACTTAGACTCCGCACCGATACATTGCCCCCCTTATTGGATTGGTTTTGCCATACGGTTTAACTGCCTGCAGAATTTCCACCTTGCCAGCGATCGCGTTGCATCGTGGCGCCTCATCAAAAATAATTATAAAAATACTACTCAAAAAATTTCCAGGCCTCGTGGCTTGTTAAATAGTCAGGCGTGAAACTTCATCCGCCGATGGCGGCGAAACCATTTGATCTCTTGCGCGCTCTGAAATCCCCATGAATTACAACACTTCGCTGCTCATCGCAGATTTGCTGCTGACGATATTGCTCACGGCGTTCATTTTTTTTGCATGGCGTTCGAATAAGGAATTTCCAGGCGTTCGGGAATGGTTTTTTGCTTTTTTATGTGCGTCGGCGAACATGGTGCTCTTTATACTAGCCCCACCGCTCGGCCCGACACTCAAGTCACTCATTCTCGAGGCACTGCTGATCAGTACGGGCGTTTTTTGCTACGCCGGGTGCTCCCGTTACGAGAGCCATAAGCCGGCTGATTATCGTGTTCCGCTGATCTTGTTAATCATCAGTCTTGCGGTCTCTGCGTATTTTTCAGCGGTTCTGGAAAATAGCCAGCTTGGTTTTATTGTTTCAAGTCTGGTCACCGGTGGATTTTGCATAGCAGCAGCCCGAGTATTATGGAGTAATAACTTCTCAGCACAGCCTGTCCGTCATGGTTTGTCGTTAGGCATCCTGACCCATGGGATCTTCATGATTTTTCGGCCTCTGTTGTTCGGCCAGCCTCTGGCGAATTTGATCGAAACCGGATTGTCCATCAGCAGTCTGGACTTCATCATCTTTCAGCAGATCATTGCCACCCCAGTTCTAGGGCTCAGTGTTTTACTGCTGATTAACGAACACAATACAGAATTACTTAAAATTTCAGCAGAATATGACTCCCTTACGCAGGCGCGAAACCGCAGTTCTTTTTTGAACTGCCTGCAGAAAGCGGTGAAATTATCGAATCGCCTGAGAAGTCCGTTAACGATTCTGACCATTGATCTTGATCGATTTAAAGCGATTAATGATCAATACGGACACCACGCGGGCGATGCCATCCTCAAATCGTTTGTGAGTGTGGCAAAGGCTTGTCTGAGACAAGAAGACGAGCTCGGCAGAATGGGCGGGGAAGAGTTCGCCATTTTCTTGATGAACACGCCGCTGGACGGGGCGCTGGTGATTGCTGAGCGCTTGCGCGCAAACGTCGAGGCCTCCCCGGTTTACATTGATGCCGACATGGTGCGCTATTCCGTCAGCATTGGCGTCTCGAGCTACGACGAAAAATTCGGCATTGATAAGATTCTGGTTTTGGCAGATCGTGCGCTCTATGCGGCGAAGCATAAGGGTCGCAATCGGGTGGAACTGGCCCTCAGCGAATGATCGGTACGGAGGCCGGACCATAGCTGGACAGTAAAAGCCTGTCTCGTCAAGTCGGTGGCAAGGCGGCAGTAGCGCAGACAGTACCGACGTACGGCAAAACGGCGAGAGACCTCAGCGGCGTTCTGTCAGAACGCACGACGAGAGGAATGACATGCCAGGGTTCATCAATCCGGCCCAGCTAGGCCGTCGCGACACCGACAAAGAGTCAGCCCGCATTCGGCGGCAGATAACCGTGCCAGCCTGATTCAGTTGGGGGTGGGTTAAACGGTCAAAACCACAGGCGCAGCAAAGTGTAACACGCCATGCCAAACACCAGTGTGCCCAGCAGGTGCCGCGTGTACAGGAAAAAAGCCGTCGCCGCGATGGCTGCCAGCAGCTTGATGTTCAGCCAGGGCTCCACCAGCACGCCCTTGGTCAGCAACAGGTCGGGCGCGAGAATGGCCGATAGCGCGACCGCCGGCACATAAGCGAGCGATTTCTGCAGCCAGCCAGGCATGCGCCGCGAACCGCCGACCATGAAGAAGAAGGATCGGGTGACGACCGTGGTCGCGGCCATCAGCACGATCAGCAGCAGGTACTCCCAGACATTCAGGTTCATCGCTCGCCCCCGTCCCGCTCCAGCGCCCGTTCGGCTAGCACGGCAGCAATAATCCCGCAGACGATTGCCGCCAGTAGTCCAAGGCGGTAAGGCCAGCTGACCGTGGCGACCGCCACCAGACCGGCGGCAATCACGCCGACCACGGTCGGACGACTCTTCACCAGCGGTATCGTCATGGCCAGCAGCGCGAGCGAACCGGCGAAACCGACACCCCAGCTCGGCGGTATCTGGCTGGCCAGCAGGATGCCGACCAGTGTGCCCAGCTGCCAGCCCCACCAGTTCGGAATGAACAAGCCACGGAAATAGCCGAGCTTGCCCGCGTGCTTGCCGACCGTATGGGCCGGATAGCGTTGCGGGAAGAAAGCCATCACCAGGTCAACGTTGTGATAGCCGTACCAGAGCCGCTGCCACCATTTCAGGTGGATGAAGTGCGGGCCGATCACGGCACTGAAGATCACGAAGCGCAGATTCACCATCAGGGCGGTCAGCACCATCACGCTGATGGGCGCGCCGGCGGCGATCAGAGGCAGCACAGCGAGTTGCGCGGATCCACCGTAGACGATCAGCGTCATCACTACCGACTGCCAAATCGACAACCCGGACTGCACCATGGCCATGCCGGATACGGCTCCCCACGCGAACAGACCCGGCACAGTCTGCGTGCTGACGCGCACCGCGTCCCAGAACGCAGATTTTTCACGCTCGTGGTCACGCTGCTTGTCGCGTTGCAGGTCACGCTCGGGCGGGCTGATGGCTGGGTCGGACATGACGGAAAAGACGAGGCTCCGTATTGACGCTGACCCGCGCGGACGCGCAGGCCATCGGATTTCACAAAGCGCATATTCTACCGAGCAAGCCGCGACCGGCATTGAATCCGCTAAAATCCCCCTTTTGCAATTCAATACTCATTCGAACTGGAGAACCTGACATGTCCATGGCTGACCGCGACGGCAAAATCTGGAAAGACGGAAAACTCGTCGACTGGCGCGACGCCAACCTGCACATGCTCACGCACAGCCTGCACTACGGCATGGCAGTGTTTGAGGGAGTGCGTGCCTACAAAACCGTCGATGGCACGGCCATCTTCCGCCTGAAAGAACACACGCAGCGGCTGTACAACTCAGCCAAGATCTTTCAGATGGCGATCCCGTTCGACATGGAAACCCTGATCGAAGCACAGAAGGAAGTCGTGCGTGCGAACCAGCTGGAGTCCTGCTACCTGCGCCCGCTAGTCTGGATCGGCTCGGAAAAGATGGGTGTCTCGGCGCGTGGCAATACCATCCATGTCGGCATCGCTGCGTGGCCGTGGGGCGCCTATCTCGGCGAAGATGGCCTGAAGCGCGGCATCCGTGTGAAGACCTCGTCGTTCACCCGTCACCACGTGAACGTATCGATGGTGCGCGCGAAGGCCAGCGGCTACTACATCAACTCCATCCTGGCGAACCAGGAAGTCACTGCCGAAGGCTATGACGAAGCGCTGCTGCTGGACACTGACGGCTACGTGTCCGAAGGCGCCGGCGAGAATGTGTTCATCATCAAGAACGGCAAGATCTACACGCCGGACCTGGCCAGCTGCCTCGACGGCATTACCCGCGACGCCGTGCTGACGATGGCGCGCGACCTCGGCATCGATATCGTCGAAAAGCGCATCACACGCGACGAAGTCTACTGCGCAGACGAAGCCTTCTTCACCGGCACCGCCGCCGAGATCACGCCGATCCGCGAACTGGACAACCGCCAGATCGGTATCGGCAGCCGTGGCCCGGTGACCGAGAAGCTGCAGTCCCTGTTCTTCGACGTCGTGGCCGGCAAGGCAGATCAGTACGGTCACTGGCTGACCAAGGTCTGAACGATACCAAGGAGCAGCGGATGACTCAGCAAGCCCAAGCCATCGAACTCGACGCCAAGGACCTGCCCGCGTTCTGCCCGAACCCGGCGATGCCGGCCTGGTCCTCGCACCCTAGGGTGTTTCTCGACTTCGCTGCCAACGGCGAGGCGAAGTGTCCTTACTGCAGTACGGTATACCGGCTCAAACCCGGTGTACACGCGGCACACTGACTCAGGAAGATGCGTCGGATCCCGCCTTCCCTGTGCCGCCGGCGCGACCGGTGTCAGGGAGGCGGGGCGCAGTAAGCATACCGCCCGCCTGATGCCTCCTCCACACCGCTGTCCATCGTCCACGCCATGCCTATCCCTCCCAACTCACTCTCCACCGCTGACGATGTCGAGCATGCGTTTTATGACGCCATAGCGCGCGCCGACCTCGATGCGCTGATGGCACTGTGGGCCGACGATGACGAGATCGCCTGTGTGCATCCCGGCGCACCACGACTTCTGGGACATGCGGCGATACGCGCTTCGTGGGAAATCATCTTCACGCGGGGTCCGGTGCACATCCGTCCGCGCCATCTGCACGTGTCGCACAACATGACCTGCTCGGTGCACACACTGATCGAGGAGGTCGATGTGCCAGACGACCCGAACTGGCAGGAGGCGCATATCGTCGCCACCAACGTCTACCTGAAAACACCGCAAGGCTGGCGCATCGTGCTGCATCATGCATCGGTCGCACACGGCCGGCCAGCCGAGCAGGTCGCGCCGTCGCAAGGCGTGCTGCACTGACGCCGGCAGGCATGAACGATCTTTCGAGTGATTATGCGGCGCCTTCCTGGCTTCCGGGCGGCCACCTGCAGACCATCTTCCCGGCCAAGCTGATCCGCCTGCCCGCGCCGGCCCCGATGCGAGAGCGCTGGGATACGCCGGACGGCGATTTCATCGATGTCGATTTCGTCGCCGGCCAGCCGGGTCAGCCGTTGCTGCTGCTGTTCCATGGACTGGAAGGCTCGTCGTCCAGTCATTACGCACGCGCGATGCTCGCGCATCTCGGATCGCTCGGCTGGACCGGTGTCGTGCCGCACTTTCGCGGCTGCTCGGGTGAACTGAACCGGGCACCACGTTTTTATCATTCCGGCGACGCCGACGAAATCGACTGGATTTTGCGACGCATGGCTGCACACCCGCTGGCGCATCAGGCGTCGGCCCGCTATGCGGCTGGCGTCTCGCTCGGCGGCAATGCGCTGCTGCGCTGGCTCGGCACCCGCGGTGCGGATGCGCAATTCATCGATGCTGCGGCGGCCATTTCTGCGCCGCTCGACCTGGCCGCCGGCGGTGCCGCACTGTCGTCAGGCTTCAACAGGATCTACACGCACAGCTTCCTGCGCACGCTGAAGCCGAAATGCGTGGCCAAGCTGGCGCAGTTCCCGGGATTGTTCGACCGCGACCGCATGCTGGCCGCACGTGACCTCTACGAGTTCGACAACATCGTCACCGCACCGCTGCATGGCTTTCGGGACACGAATGACTACTGGCACCGCGCCAGCGCCAAGCATGTGCTGGAGGACATCCGTGTGCCGACCCTGGTGCTGAATGCACGCAACGACCCCTTCCTGCCGGCGCGTCACCTGCCGGCAACTGCCTCCGAGCACGTGACGCTGGAGTATCCCGCCGAAGGCGGACACGTCGGATTCGCAAGCGGACGCCTGCCGGGCTCGCTCGACTGGCTGCCACGACGCATCGTGCGCTTCCTGTCAGGTCATCCGGGTAGAGAAAAATCCGCCATTGATCGTACCGAGAGCTGGCACGACGATCGCAGCGCAAGCCGCCATCAGAACCTCATCCCGACCGATCATGCCAAGACCGCCTGAACCGCATGCGCCGGCCGTGGTCACCATCTAGCCCGGGTACCTTTCACGATGGATGAAATCGTCAGGCAGGCCATGGCCAAATGGCCAAATGTTCCCCACTGCCGCGGCTGGCTTGCGCTGGACGCGCGCGGCGCTTTCCGCATGCGCGACGAGGCGGCGCAGGCCGCCAATGCGACCGGCGAAGTGATACGCCATCCGGCGCTGCTGGCTTTCATTCATCGCAATTACCACGCCGACGAACACGGCGCCTGGTATTTCCAGAACGGTCCGCAGCGCGTCTATGTAGAACTGGAGGCGACGCCGTATATCGCGCGAACCACGCCCACCGGAGGTTTCGTCACCCATGACGGCGAACCCATGCCAACTGTCGAGGCCGCGTGGATCACGGAAGAAGGCCGGCTGGTCTTGCAGGGCGGCGGCAAGATCGCGATGGTCGACGACCGCGACCTGGCCGAATGCGCGGGCATGCTGCGCATCGAAGGCATGCCGATCGACGATGAGCAGTTACTGGGCTGGCTGGAGCGCATGCAGGGTGAACTGCAGCTTGATATCGGCGGCCATCCAGTCACGGTGCGGCCGGTGCACAGCAACGCGCTTGGCGTGCTGCTGGGTTTCGACCCGCACCCGGCGAAGTGACTCGGAGGTGATGGCAAAACAGGTGGTCAAGCGGTGCAACAGACAAAACAAGGCCGGCAGCAGCCCGCGACAAGCATCGGACTCAACGCTGGCCCGGCTTGCCCTGCTTCATTATTTCCTGCCAGCTCGCCTGCAACTCGCGCTCCCGTGCATCAATGATCGCCTGGTCATAAAAACTCGCGTCGGGTGACGTACGCGCGATCCGCAGTTGCTCAAGCGCGGCCGGCAATGCACCCGTTAACGCGTAATACTCCGCCAGCGCGATATGCTGCTGCGCCTGCTTTCCTACCTGCGCATAGGCGCGCGCCAGAGCGCGCTGAACGGCGGCATCCTGCCGGTACAGCTGGGCCTGATCACGCAGGAACACCACCGCCTCGTCCCGCTTGCCATTCGCCAGCAAGGCATCCGCATACTGCATTGACAGTGCCCGCGACAACGGGAAGCGCAAGCGCCCTTCGGTGGCCAGCGCGAGTGCCTGGGCCGGACGTGCACCGGCCATCTGCACGTCGATATCGAGACTCTTGAGCACCGGCGATAACGGCAGGGCAGGTTTGCGCTGCACCTCGGCCTGGATTTCGTCCATCAGAGACTGCGCACGCACGGCATCGCGCTGGCGCAGCGCGATCATGGCAAGGCCATAACGTGCGCCCAGCGAAGGCGCGCGCGCGCCCTGTCGCAACTGCTCGCCGAACACGACGGTGGCGTCGCGCCAGCCCTGCGGCGTATCGTCCTGCAGCACGCGCAGCCGCGCCTTCAGGAAAGCGAAGTCGATACTATCGACCCGCTGTCGGTAAGGCAAATTGCGGATACGCGCCTCGACGTCAGCCATCCGCTCCGTGGTCAGCGGGTGCGTCATCAGGTAAGACGGCACGCGATCGCTGCGATTGCGCCCGGCGGATTGCAGCCGGCCAAAGAAGGCGACCATCCCATTGAGCTCAAAGCCGCCGCCATTAAGAATATTCACACCAATGCGGTCTGCTTCGCGTTCGGCATCGCGACCGAAGCTCAGTTGCCGCTGGGCGGCCAGACCCGTACCCCCCATCATCGCGGCGGCGGCCAGGTCAGGACTCGAGCGCGCTGCCAGCGCGGCCAGCAGCAGGCCCACCATCGGCAACAGCGCGTCCTTTTTCTGCGCGCCGACCATGCGCGCGATATGGCGCTGCGACACGTGGCCGATCTCGTGAGCCAGCACCGATGCCAGCTCCGACTCGCTCTGCGCTGCCAGTACCAGACCTGTGTTGACGCCGATGAAGCCACCAGGCAGCGCGAAGGCATTCAGCTGCGGGTCGCGCACCGCGAAGAACAGATAGTCATAGCCGGCATCACCGCGCGCATCCGGCGTAGCAGACAAGAGCACGCCCCCAAACTGGTTCAGGAAATCCAGCGCGACGGCATCATCGACGAAATCGGGATCACGACGGATATTGTTCATGACCTGTTCGCCGATCTTGCGCTCCATCAGCGGTGACAGTTCTTCGCCATCGGAGCCGCCAAGGTTGGGCAATGCCTGCGCATGCAGCACTGCCGGCGCCATCAGCACGGGCGACGCAAGCATGAGCGCGCTCGCTGCAAACAATCGCAGCCAGCGAGAGAATAAGCGTGAGCGGACGGGTCTAGCCATGATGCTATGATACCCGCAACCAATATTTGTTCGCCTAGCCCAACAGACTGAAACACCCCGAGCATGAGCGCCCAGAAAAACAGCCATCCCACCCCGACCGACAACGGCGGACTCACCCATTTCGACGAAGGCGGTCAGGCGCATATGGTCGATGTCGGCGCAAAATCAGACACTCATCGTGTCGCGATCGCCAGCGGCTACATCCGGATGAAGCCGCAGACCCTTGGCGTGGTGACCAGTGGCACCGCCAAGAAAGGTGATGTCCTCGGCATCGCCCGTATCGCGGCAATCATGGCAGCCAAGCGAACCAGCGACCTGATCCCCCTTTGCCATCCGCTCGCGCTGACGCGCGTGGCCGTCGAGTTCACGATTAATGAATCCGACTGCAGCATCATGTGCAATGCGCAAGTCGAGACCCACGGCAAGACCGGCGTCGAAATGGAAGCACTGACGGCCGTACAGGTCGGCCTGCTGACCATCTACGACATGTGCAAGGCCATCGACCGCGGCATGGTGATGACCGACATCCGCGTGATGGAGAAGCACGGCGGCAAGTCGGGCAGTTGGAAGGTCGAGTAGTGGGCATCACGTCTAGGCGCGACTTAGAGCCTGTCTCGGTTGGTTGATGGCAAGGCGGCAGTCCTGCAGACAGTACAGACGTACGGCAAGGGACTTCCAACGCCGCCAGCGGCCAAACGAGACAGGCTCTTAGCGCTGACGCGCATTTCTTTGCGATGGTGCCGGCGGTATCGATCGTCAGCGCATGATGTGACTGCAGGAAAATTCCAGCAGCTTTTCCGTCAACGCTCCCGCCTCCAGCTGAATCCATTCCGGATTATTCACCTGCCCGGAACGAACGGCTTCGCCGCCGGCATCGCGCTCCGGATGTTCATTCACCCACATCGTTCTCGACTGCCGGAACCGGCAATTGAATTCGACCAGCGAGCGAACCGAGCGAACCTTCCCCTCCCTGGGCGTGGCCAGATTCACCACCTGCCATGCATGAACGATATAACCTTTGCGGCTCATACCTTCCTTTTCTATCGCATACACATTGCCCTCGGCATCGGATACCGACGGCGAGTAAGTGGCGGAATGTGCTGGCATCGCGCAGCAGGCGCCGGCGAGAAGAATGGAGGCAAATCGGACGGCATGAAGGCTCATATCGAATCAGCTTTGTTTGGATTGGTTCCAGAGTTTAAATCCCACGCCGGCTTCATGTCATGAGTTTCGGAAAAGAAACGCCTGTCTCAGGAACGAAACGGGTCCTGACAGTCAACGTCAGCATCTGATCACTTTGTCAAAACCCGCCAAACCGTCGTCTGTCGCGGTGCGCGCGTATTGCAATGCAGGCTGCGTAGTAAAAAACAAGCCGCCGTCCCTTGCGGGAACGGCGGCTTGTCCATCGGAAAACCGACGCTGAAATGACTACGGTTCAGCGCTGTACTGCGTCCACCACGGCCAATGCCGTCATGTTGACGATGCGGCGCACCGTCGCCGACGGCGTCAGGATGTGGACTGGCCGCGCACAGCCGAGCAGCACCGGGCCGATCGCCACGCCATGGCCCGCCGCCACCTTCAGCAGGTTGTACGCGATATTGGCGGCATCGATATTCGGCAGCACCAGCAGGTTCGCGTCACCCTTCAACACGGTGTCCGGCATGGTGCTCTTGAGCAGATGCGCGTCGAGCGCGGTATCACCGTGCATCTCGCCATCGACTTCGAGATCGGGCGCACGTTCACGCAGGATCGCCAGCGCGTTGCGCATCTTCACCGCCGATTCGCTGTTGCTGGTGCCGAAGTTTGAATGCGACAACAGCGCTGCACGCGGATGCAGACCGAAACGCCGCATCTCTTCGGCGGCCATGATCGTGATCTCGGCGATCTGCTCGGCCGTCGGATTTTCGTTCACATGGGTGTCGACCAGCAGCACCTGGCGATCCTGCAGCACCAGCGCATTCATCGCCGCATACGTGTTCACGCCGGCGCGTTTGCCCAGCACCATGTCGATGTAATGCAGGTGCAGGTCGGTATTGCCGTAGGTGCCGCAGATCAGGCCATCCGCGTCGCCCTTGTAAATCGCCATCGAACCGATCAGCGTGTGACGGCGGCGCATTTCCAGCTTCGCCCACTGTTCGGTAACACCCTTCCTGCGGCCCATCGCCAGAAAGGTTTCCCAGTACGAGCGATAACGCTCGTCGCGCTCCGGGTTGATGATGTCGAAATCAATCTCGGGGCGGATGCGCAGGCCATACCGCTGGATGCGCTGCGCAAGCACCGCCGGACGGCCGATCAGGGTAGGCTTGGCGAGGCCTTCGTCGATCACCACCTGCACCGCGCGCAGCACGCGCTCTTCTTCGCCCTCGGCGAAGACGATGCGCTTCTTTGCCGCAGGCGCCTTCTTCGCAATCGCGAACACCGGCTTCATGAAGCTGCCGCTGTGGTATACGAACTGCTGCAGCTTCTCCATGTACGCAGCCATGTCCTGAATCGGACGCTGCGCCACACCGGACTTCTCGGCAGCCAGCGCGACGGCCGGCGCGATCTTCAGCATCAGGCGTGGATCGAACGGCTTCGGGATCAGGTAGTCTGGGCCGAACGACAGGTTGGTCACACCGTAGGTCGTGGCAACGACATCGGACTGCTCGGCCTGCGCGAGATCGGCGATCGCATGTACGGTGGCGATCTCCATCTCACGCGTGATCGTGGTCGCACCGCAATCGAGCGCGCCACGGAAGATATACGGGAAGCACAGCACATTGTTGACCTGGTTCGGATAATCCGAACGGCCCGTAGCGATCACGGCATCATCGCGGACTTCGCGCACTTCCTCTGGCAGGATCTCCGGCGTCGGGTTGGCCAGCGCCAGCACCAGCGGACGATCCGCCATTTGCCGCACCATGTCCTGCTTGAGCACACCGCCGGCGGACAGGCCGAGGAAAATATCGGCGCCGGGGATCACGTCAGCCAGCGTTCGCGCGGACGTATCCTGCGCAAAGCGCGCCTTATCCGGATCCATCAGTTCGGTGCGGCCTTGGTAGACCACGCCGGCGAGATCGGTCACGTAGATGTTCTCGATCGGGAAGCCAAGGTCGACGATCAGGTCGAGGCAGGCCAATGCCGCCGCACCCGCGCCGGATACGACCAGCTTGCACTGCCGGATATCTTTGCCGACGACTTTCAGTCCGTTCAGAATGGCCGCGCCGACGATGATGGCTGTACCGTGCTGGTCATCATGGAAGACCGGGATCTTCATCCGGTCACGCAGCTTGCGCTCGATATAGAAACACTCGGGCGCCTTGATGTCCTCGAGGTTCACGCCACCGAAGGTAGGCTCGAGCGAGGCGATGATGTCGCACAGCTTGTCGGGGTCAGTCTCGTTGATCTCGATATCGAATACATCGATACCGGCGAACTTCTTGAACAGCACGCCCTTACCTTCCATCACCGGCTTGGCAGCCAGCGGGCCGATATTGCCGAGACCGAGCACCGCAGTACCGTTGGTGATCACGGCCACCAGATTGCCGCGCGCAGTGTAGCGGAAGGCGTTGGTGGGCTCGGCGGCGATCTCTTCGCAGGCCGCGGCCACGCCCGGCGAATATGCAAGCGCGAGATCGCGCTGGTTGGTCAGTTGCTTGGTTGGCGTGACACTGATCTTGCCGGGTTTGGGAAACTCGTGATATTCGAGCGCAGCTTGGCGAAATTGCTGGCGCACCTGTTCCTGTTCGAGGGAATGATCTGAATCCATGCTGGGGCAGCTTCCTAGACACTAGCTAACAAGAGAAGCGCTTGATTCTAGCAGAGCGGCCTGCCGCTGACCGGCACCATCCTGTGCTGTTCAGTCAATAGTGTGTTTACCAAAAAGACGCTTTTGCTCGGTTCTGTACAATCGTTGACATGCTTTCCGAATTTGAACTGATAGCGCGCTACTTCTCCCGCGCGCCACGCATCGGCGGTCCGGTGATACTGGGCGTTGGCGACGACTGCGCCTTGCTTGCGCCGCCGGCCGGCGAGCTGCTCGCCGTATCCACCGACATGCTGGTCGAGGGTCGCCACTTTTTCGCCGGCGCTGACCCCGAAGCGCTCGGGCACAAGGCACTGGCGGTGAACCTGTCGGACCTGGCGGCCATGGGCGCACAGCCGCTCGGCTTCACCCTGGCGCTTGCGCTGCCAGCGGCCGACGCCAGCTGGCTTGCGGCATTCTCCCGCGGGCTGCTTGCACTGGCTGACTCACACCAGATCGAACTGATCGGTGGCGACACCACGCGCGGGCCGCTGAATCTGTGCATCACGGTGTTCGGCAGTGTGCCGGCAACGCAGGCATTGCGGCGCGACGGTGCGCACGCCGACGACGAGCTGTGGGTATCAGGCACGCTCGGCGATGCCCGACTGGCGCTCGAAGCGCTGCAGGGCAAACTCACGCTGCCGGCGGAGCGCCTGGCTGTTGCGCGTCCGCGGCTCGACCGTCCACAGCCGCGCAATACGCTCGGCCACGCGCTGCGCGGGATTGCAACCTCGGCGATTGACGTCTCCGACGGCCTGCTGGGCGACCTCGGCCATCTCCTTGAACGCTCGATGCTTGGCGCGATTATGGATGCCGATGCACTCCCGTATGGCGACGCGCTCGCGCTGGAATCGCCCGACCGTCGCCGTGAGTTCGCACTCAATGGCGGCGATGATTACGAACTCTGCTTCACCGCGCCCGCGCAAAGCCGTGCCGCCGTACTCGACGCCGCACGTCAGGCCGGCGTAGCGGTCACGCGTATCGGCCAGATCACGCGCGATGCCGGTGTGCGCGTCACCGACGGCAGTGGCGCGCCACTGCGCGTATCTTCCTCCTCATTTGATCATTTCGCGTCCCCATGACCATTCCCGCCAGCGACATTCCCGCCGGCCGCCGACCGATCCGGCCGACGTCCGCCTTCATGCTCGCGCATCCGGCGCACTTGCTGGCACTCGGCTTCGGCAGTGGCCTGTCGCGCTTCGTGCCGGGGACCATGGGTACGCTGTTTGGCTGGCTGTGTTTCCATGGATTGTCGACGCGCTGGCCTGCGATATTTACGGCGCCAACCTGGGGCGTCATGATCGTGGCTGGCTTCGTGATCGGTATTTACGCCTGCGAGCGAACCGGACGCGCGCTCGGCGTGCCGGACCATGGCGCGATGGTCTGGGATGAAATCGTCGCGATCTGGCTGGTGCTGCTGTTGGTGCGGCCGACGAACTTTGCCGCCGAGCTGGTCGCGGTGCTGCTGTTTCGCGTACTGGATATGGCCAAGCCACCGCCGATCCGGCAGTTCGAGCGACGCTTCAAAGGCGGCTTCGGTGTGATGGCCGACGATATCCTCGCTGCGTTTTTCACGTTGCTGCTACTTGCGCTCTGGCGCTTCCTGTGAAAACCTGAAGTCCTACAAGAGAACAGCTCAGGAGGCTTCCATGGAGACAACTGTCGAACTCGAGCTTCGCGCACTGGCCGAGCAGGTTGGCGAGGTGCTGAAACAGAAGCGCTGGCTGCTGGCGACCGCGGAATCCGTTACCGGCGGTGGCATCTCACAGGCCATCACCGACATCGCCGGATCCTCCGAATGGTTTGACTGCGGCTTCGTCACCTACTCGAATTCTTCGAAGTCGGAATTCCTCGACGTGCCGGCCGCGCTCATTGCGCAGCTCGGCGCTGTCTCTGAAGAAGTGGCGGCAGCGATGGCCAAGGGCGCATTGGCCAATACCGATGCGCATGTCACCTTGTCGACTACCGGCATCGCCGGCCCGGCAGGCGCAGTGCCGGGCAAGCCCGTCGGTACAGTCTGTTTCGGCTGGGCACACGGAGCGTCCGTTCACACCGAGCGGCTGGTATTTTCCGGAGACCGGCATGCGGTTCGCACGCAGACGGCCGAGCATGCGTTGAAAGGCTTGCTCAGATTTATCGAGAAGATTTGAATCACGGGACAGGTTGACGAGACGGTTGGTCACACCGTACGGATCTGCCCCCCTTCCACTGTAGCTTCTTCATTCTGGCCAGCACACTGCATTGTGCGGCCTGCCATTTTCATTCCTCTTTTCCGGTGATGGAACGCCGTGATCATCCACGTTCCTAAGGGTCGGCTGTTTGTAACGCGTTCTGCCTTGCACAACAAAACCTCATCCACCCGAAACAAAAGGAAACAACCATGTCCACCCCCAGCATTACTGTATTGCCACCTTCCGTCCCCACGCAGGCAGCGGAGCCCACCGGATCTGGCGCGACGCCCGCTGCAGTGAATGCACCTGCACTGACGCAAAGAGCGCAGACGCCCTCACCTCTCGATACACCGTCCGGCTCGGCAATCACGCTAACCACAGACATACCCCATGCTGCCACCACGACCACGACCACCGTCATTACAGAGCCCGTCGCGAGCACGCGGGCAACGACTACAACAACCGCCTCAGCCGTTGGCTTTTCCGATTTGGCTTTGGACGTCAAGCATGAAATCTTCCGGATAGGCTTGCGCGCCGGTGTGTTTAACAGCGGGGTGCTCTCTTACGCAAAGACAGCCAAATTGCCGCGCGCCGAAGTCATCGAATTCCTGGTCATGAAAAGTGTGGATGAGGAGTTCGGCTCTAAATTGCGTGCAAGCACGCTCAAGGGGATGGTTGAATCCAGCAAACAAATGGTCGCCAATGCGCCCGAACTGCGCAAATCGTTCGACTCCAGCGCGCGTTACACCGCGGTCCATGCGAATGTTCCGGGTTTCCCCAAAAGGACCTTCGATGAATTTGCCGGTGTCGAATTCAGGTTCGCTGAAATCAATCCCGGAAGTAACCTCTTACCCGATCTGCGCGCCATCGAAGGCAAACCGATCAAACTGAACGCCGACAAGATAGGGCGTCAACGATTTATCGATGAAGTGTTGCCTGCACTCGCGCAAGTACCGAAAGGCTGCCCGGTCGTGCTCAGCGCCGTCAATAATCGCCTGGGTGAGCAAGATTTGGCGGCCCTGGTCAAGGTGCTAGAGAACAATCCCTGCGTCGTGCAACTCAACCTTGACCGTAACCCGCTGTGCAAGTCCGACAGTCCTTGCCTCCCGCTGGCAGACCTGTTCAAGCTTCCTGGTCCGATCACGCATCTGTACCTTGCCGATACCGGATTCAACGACGCCACGGCAGCCTGCGTACACGAGACGATGGCCAACCACGCCTGCCTGAAGCGGGTCGACCTGCGCTCCAACGAGTTGACCGAAGACGGCGCTGTCCTATTGGCAGAAGCTGTCGCCAGAAAGAAGCCGAACGGCGAAATTCATGTCAACCCGGTGCTTGAAGCCGTGCGCCTGCAACACAACCGCTATGGAGATTACAACTTCAAGATGGCCAAGGCCGTACAAGTGATTGAAATTGTGAAGCGGATTTACTTAAACAAGGAACACGATCCGGTTGAGATTCCCATGGTGGCAGAAATTGACGGCACAGGCTTCGGCTACCGGGACTTTCGTTCAATGAATGATCTGGTTCAACACGGCTTCGACAACGCCGCAGTCCGGGAAAAACTCTGATTTCTTGCCGAGCCACCGCTCAGGATGCCGGAGAAGCGACATCGGCATCCTGCTCGCGCGTAGAAAGGACTGTCGGATCTTTTGGTACAGCGCACAGGACTGGAACGGCTGTTCAGCGGCGAATCCGATACCGATTGATGTCATCGCGAGTCTGTCGCGCCACGCGTGCGGCCGCCTGCGCATAGGATTCGCCGGCTTCGCGCTTCGCATACAGGATCGCGCGCGACGAGTTGATCATCATGCCGGCGCCGTCGGCCGTCTGGCCGGCCTTCACCGTCGCCTCGATATCACCGCCCTGCGCGCCGATGCCGGGCACCAGCAAGGGCATGTCGCCAACGATCGCGCGGACTTGCGCGATCTCCTGCGGGAAGGTCGCACCGACCACCAGCGCACACTGGCCTTGGCGGTTCCACTTCTCTGCCACCATCCGCGCCACATGCTGGTACAGCGGCTTGCCATCGACCTCGAGGAACTGCAGGTCGGAGCCGCCAGGATTCGATGTGCGGCACAGCACGATCACGCCGCGATCCTGCCATTGCAGATACGGTTCGACAGAGTCGAAGCCCATGTAGGGATTCACCGTCACCGCATCGGCACGGTAACGTTCGAAGGCTTCGCGCGCATACTGCTCGGCAGTGGCGCCGATGTCGCCGCGCTTCGCATCGAGCACGATGGGAATCTCCGGATGCGCGGTCTTCAGGTAGTCACAGATGGCCTGCAACTGGTCTTCGGCGCCGATGGCAGCGAAATACGCGATCTGCGGCTTGAAGGCGCAGGCGACACTCGCTGTCGCATCGATGATCGCCTTGCAGAAAGCGAAGATCGCGTCCGGCCGAGTCTTCAGTTCGTCGGGAAATTTTGCGATATCGGGGTCGAGACCGACGCACAGCAGCGAGTCATTGCGGCGGATCGCCGCGTTTAGCTTGGTGATGAAATCCACGGCAGTCGGGGTTCAAATCCGTAAAACCGGCATTGTAGCCTGTCGTGCTATCGTGGCGCCCCATGAAACAAGCGTCCTCTCCAGTGCCTGATCCGTCCCCGCATCAGCTGACTCGCAGGGATTACATCCTGCTTGCGCTACTGATTCTGTCCTGGGGCCTGAACTGGCCCGTGATGAAGATGAGTGTGCGCGAGTTTCCGCCGCTGACTTTCCGCTTGCTGTCCATGTTTGGCGGACTGGTCGTGATTGCCCTGGCCGCGCACCTGCAGGGCGCATCGATGCGCGTCCCCGCCGGCAAGGCGATGACGGTCGTCAAGCTGGGCGTGCCCAACATGCTGATCTGGCACGCGTTCATCATCCTGGGCGTCAAGCTGCTGTCGTCCGGACGCGCCGCCATCCTCGGCTATACGATGCCCGTCTGGGCCGTACTGTCCGGTCTGGTATTTTTCGGTGACCGTATCGGTAGCCGCGCACTGCTCGGCATACTGCTGGCGATGGCCGGTGCGGGCCTGCTGCTGTCGAGTGAATTTGTCGCAATTTCGGGGCAGCCACTGGGTACGGTGTTCGCTCTGATCGCGGCCGCTGCCTGGGGGCTTGGCACGGTACTCATGAAGCGTACCCGGCTCGACATGCCGACGATTTCGCTGACCTTCTGGATGCTCGCACTGACGACCGCGGTGATGCTGGTGCTGTCGCTGCTGCTCGAGCGATCGCAATGGCGGATGCCGAATGCGATTGAATGGACTGGCATCGTCTACAACGCGGCAATCATCTTCGGCTTCGCACATGTGGTGTGGTTCCGCCTTGCGCGTCTGCTGCCGCCGGTCGTGTCTAGCCTGTCGGTCATGTTCATTCCGGTCGTCGGCACCTTCTCGGGCGCGTGGTTGCTCAACGAGACGCCGCAATGGCAGGACTATCTGGCGATGCTGCTGATCCTCGGTTCGATGTCGACCGTGCTGTTCCAGCCGCGCGCGCGAGATCAGTAATTTTCCCAGACCCAGGTGAGCAGCTCGTCGAATGCACCGCGCGCCGCATTCGCCTGCGGATGATTGATGATGCTCACCACGGCCATGCGCCGCCCTGAGCGGGCGGTCACATAGCCGGCGATAGCGGCAACATCGGCAAGGCTGCCTGTCTTCATGTGCGCGCGTCCCTGCACGGGCGTGCCAACCAGCCGGCGTGCCATCGTGCCGTCAACGCCCGCCACCGGCAAGGAGGCGACGAATTCAGGCATCGTCGGTTGCTGCCACGCACGCTGCAGCAAGAGCCCTAGCGCGGACGCCGACATTTTTTCTTCGCGCGACAGCCCGGAGCCATTCTGCAGCACGATCCCGGATCCATCGACACCGGCCTCGGCCAGCCAGTCAAGGATCCGTGCAATGGCCGCCCCGGTACTGGCGGGGGGGCCGCCGCGTCGGGCAACGACGGACAGCAGCAGGTTGCGTGCCATCGGGTTATTGCTCTCCTTGTTGATCGCGCGGATCTGCAATGACAAGGACTCGGAAGTCCAGGACGCCAGCTCACGGCTGCCAGGGGCGACCGAACCGGCAAGGATACCGCCGCTGAAGTGGCCGCCGAGCTGTGCCCAGAGCGTGCGAAATACCGCGCCGGCATACTGGACCGGATCCAGCGCATACACGTGGAAAGCGAGCTCGCGTTCCCCGCAGTCGACCGGATAACGCCCGTGGAATTGCAACCGGTTGACGCCAAGTACCGGCTGCAGTTGTGCATAAGGCGAGGTACATGGCGCGTCCGACGCCAGCGGCGCATCAATGTTGAAGCCGCTGAGCGGCGGCTCACTCACGAAGGCTACCGGCTGATCCGGTGCCCTAGGCATCATGCGTAGTTTCAGCGCCAGAGAATTGAGCAGCAGCGCGTCGGACGGCGCGTTGTACGCGCGCTCGGGCCGGCCGTCGAAGGCTGCGGCATCGTGGGTCAGCGGCGCAAACAGCGTGCGGTCGACCAGCAGATTGCCGCGCAACTCACGCAAGCCAAGTGCGCGGAGCCGCGCCAGCAGGCCTAGAAAATCATGATGCGAAAACTGCGGATCGCCACCGCCCTCGATGACCAGATCGCCATTCAGTACGTCATCAATGATGGTGCCATTTGCATGCACGCGCGTGATCCAGCGGTGCGCAGGCCCAAGCAGTTCAAGCGCCGCTTGTGTCGGCAACAGCTTCATCACCGACGCGGGTTGCATCGCGCGCTCGTGGTTGACCGCGAATAGCGCTTCGCCACCGGCGGCATCACGGACGTCGATCGCAATCGCGTCTCGTGGTACGCCGGTCCGCAGGAAAGCAGCGATCACTTGCGTGGTGGATTGGGTGGATGCGGTCGGCAGGGCTTGCGTGGAATGCACTGCATCGGCAGGCGCAGGCGCGCGCGGGCCTGCGCATCCGGCCAGCCAGCCCAGCCACCACAGCAACGAGAAAGACAGCAGCCGTCGGCGCATGCACGACTCCGTGACGAGAACGACCGATTATCCCACGCGTAACGGTCATGCCCTGCGTGCCGTTGACGGCAAGCGGGACTTTCGCCTAGGCTGCGCGACCATGAACCCGATCGCTACCCTTCCTTTCATCGCGGCCGCGCAGGTACGCGATGCACTGCCCTACCCGGCGCTGATCAATGCGCTGCGCCAGGCGTTCGCCGAACCGGCGCAGGTGCCACGCCGTCATGCACATGACCTGTCTGGCCAAGGCACATTGTTACTGATGCCTGCGTGGCAGGCGAGTGGTCCCCTGGGCGTGAAGCTGGTCAGCGTCATGCCTGGCAACCGTGAGCGCGGGCTGCCAACGGTTCATGCACTGTATGTGCTGATGGACGCGCACACCGGTGTGCCACTGGCACTGATGGATGGTGAGCAGCTGACACTGCGTCGCACGGCGGCGGCTTCGGCGCTGGCTTCAGCATTGCTGTCGCGCGCTGACAGCCGCAGCTTGCTGCTGGTCGGCAGCGGTCGGCTGGCACCGGAGATGGCGGTTGCCCACTGCGCGGTGCGCGATATTGAGCGCGTGCTGATCTGGGGACGCGATCCGGACAAAGTAGCCGACGCGATGCAGCGCACGCGCGCGGCCGGCCTGCCGCAGTCGGTAGAACTGCTGCCAGCACCATCGCTGCAGCAAGGCTGCGCGGACACAGACATCATCTGCTGCGCGACCACCAGTACCGTGCCGCTGGTGCATGCGGAATGGGTTCGGCCGGGCACGCATATCGACCTGGTCGGCGGCTTCCGGCCCGATATGCGCGAAGCCGACGATGCGCTGGTCTGCAGCGCGAGCCTGTTCGTCGATACTGCCGACGGTGCGCTGGCCGAAGCCGGCGATCTTGTGCAACCGATGCAGGCGGGTCGACTACAGCGCAACGCTGTACTGGGAGAACTGTCGGATCTGGCCAGCGGCGCTCGTCCGGGCCGACGCCATGCAGACGAGGTGACGCTGTTCAAATCAGTCGGTAGTGCGCTGGCGGATCTGGCTTCCGCGTCACTGGTATGGAAGACCGTGCAGGAGACAAGGTAGGGTAGACGACGACTGACTCACGCTTACCGGTGACGCTACGGCAAAACACAGCGCAGCGAGCAAGCTTGGTTCACGGGCAAGCTTGGCGTATGGCCAAGCTCGGCTCACGGATAATCCACCGGCTTCAAATCATCCGGCAGCGGAATGAACTCGCTCTCGCCGGGAACCGGGGCGAAACGCTGCGCGATCCAGTCGCGCTTGGCTTGCTCGATGCGCTCGGCGCGGCTGGCCACGAAATTCCATGCAATCCGGCGTGGTCCGTCGAGCGGCTCACCGCCCAGCACCATGAGCGTCGCGCCGGATGCGCCTGCTTGCAATGTGAGCGTCGCATGCGAGCGGATTGTCAGCAGCCGCCCCGCCGCATGTACACCAGCCGCACCGAGGTCCAGTTCCCCATGCACCACATACAGCGCCTGTTCCGGATATTCGGGCGGGATCACGAAACGCGCGCCCGGCTGTAGCGTCAGCTGGAGATAGACCAGCGGCGAGCGCGTCGGCAACGCGGTCGTCATGCCAAGAAAGCGGCCTGCCACCAGCACCGCTTGCGCGCCATCGGCGTCAAGCTTCGGCAACTGCGCTGCTTTCAGGTGAGTGAAATCCGGCTCGCATTCCTCGTCATTCTTGGGCAGCGCAACCCAGCATTGCAGGCCGTGCAGAGCGACCGCCTGCCCGCGTTGCATCGCATCACTGCGCTCGGAATGCACAATACCGCGACCGGCAGTCATCCAGTTCACCTCACCCGGCCGGATCGGCTGCACACTGCCAAGGCTGTCGCGATGCAGAATCTCTCCGGCGAACAGCCAGGTCACGGTGGCTAGGCCAATATGCGGATGCGGCCGCACATCCAGCCCCACGCCGGGTGGCAACACGGTCGGTCCCATTTCATCAAGAAAAACAAAAGGACCTACCATGCGCCGGCCCGCCGCCGGCAATGCTCGCCGCACCGCAAATCCGTCGCCGAGGTCGCGCGTGCGGGGAATGATGGTCTGTTCGATCGGTGTCATCGGTTGATGATAGCTCTTTGAGCATGATTACCGCCCTTCCGCCGCTTGTTAGTTATCAAAACGAGAATTTATGCCTTCAAGAGCCAAATAAGTTTTGGTCAAGATTCTTGAAAAAGCGGACACCCATCCCTATACTTGGCACTCGCTGACCGAGAGTGCTAACAAGCCTCCCGGATAACGGTTTTTCTGACAGCGGCCGCAGCACGGCGGTTTGCCGCCGAAGCGGCTCAATCACAAACATAAACCATTGTTTTTAAGGAGTTTTTATGAGCCTTCGTCCTCTGCACGACCGTATCATCGTCGAACGCCAGGAGCAGGAAACCAAGACCGCCTCGGGTATCGTTCTGCCGGAGGCAGCTGCCGAGAAGCCAGACATGGGCAAGGTGATCGCTGTTGGTAACGGCAAGATCCTCGAAGACGGCAAGGTGCGCCCGCTGGACGTGAAAGTCGGCGACAACGTTCTCTTCGGCAAGTACTCCGGCCAGACCGTCAAGGTCGACGGCAAAGAAGTGCTGGTCATGCGCGAAGAAGACATCATGGCCGTCGTCGAAAAGTGATCTGTGACGCCGGAGGCGGCACGGATCATCCTGACGAATGTCAGGATCCATGTCCCTTACCGGAGGCGGCACGGATCATCCCGATGGACGTCGGGATCCATGTCACCCCGCCGCAGGCCTGAAGGACCGCACATTGCAACCGAAACCGGATCTCTGTGCTCACCCGAGCTGTCTTCATGACGGCATCGGACTTCCGAATTCAATGAATAGTTAAGGAGTATCCAACATGGCAGCAAAAGACGTAGTTTTCGGCGATAGCGCACGCGCCAAGATGGTTGAAGGCGTGAACATCCTCGCCAACGCAGTCAAAGTCACCCTGGGCCCGAAAGGCCGTAACGTCGTGCTCGAGCGCTCGTTCGGCGCGCCGACCGTGACCAAGGACGGTGTGTCGGTCGCGAAAGAGATCGAGCTCAAAGACAAGCTGATGAACATGGGCGCGCAGATGGTCAAGGAAGTCGCTTCCAAGACCTCGGACAACGCCGGTGACGGCACCACCACCGCCACCGTGCTGGCACAGGCGATCGTGCGCGAAGGCATGAAGTATGTTGCCGCCGGCATGAATCCGATGGATCTCAAGCGTGGCATCGACAAGGCCGTTACCGCAACGGTCGAAGAGCTGAAGAAGATCGCCAAGCCGTGCACGACCTCCAAGGAAATCGCTCAGGTCGGCTCGATCTCGGCGAACTCGGACAGCTCGATCGGCGAGCGCATCGCCGAGGCGATGGAAAAGGTCGGCAAGGAAGGCGTGATCACCGTTGAAGACGGCAAATCGCTGAATGACGAGCTCGACATCGTCGAGGGTATGCAGTTCGATCGCGGCTATCTGTCGCCGTACTTCATCAACAACCCGGACAAGCAAGTTGCGCTGCTCGATAACCCGTTCATCCTGCTGTGCGACAAAAAGATTTCGAACATCCGTGATCTGCTGCCGGTGCTCGAACAAGTCGCAAAAGCTGGCCGTCCGCTGCTGATCATCGCCGAAGACATCGAAGGCGAAGCGCTGGCGACCCTGGTGGTGAACAACATCCGCGGCATCCTGAAGACCTGCGCAGTGAAGGCGCCGGGCTTCGGCGACCGTCGCAAAGCCATGCTGGAAGATATCGCGATCCTGACCGGTGGCCAAGTAATCGCCGAGGAAGTCGGCCTGACCCTCGAGAAGGTCACGCTGAACGATCTGGGCCAGGCGAAGCGTATCGAGATCGGCAAAGAGAACACCACGGTGATCGATGGTGCTGGTCAAGCTGCAGCCATCGAGGCACGCGTCAAGCAGATCCGTGTTCAGATCGAAGAAGCCACCTCCGACTATGACCGCGAGAAGCTGCAGGAGCGTGTCGCCAAGCTCGCAGGCGGCGTGGCGGTGATCAAGGTGGGCGCTGCAACCGAAGTCGAAATGAAAGAGAAGAAGGCACGTGTCGAAGACGCGCTGCACGCCACCCGTGCAGCCGTTGAGGAAGGCATCGTCCCGGGCGGCGGCGTCGCACTGCTGCGCGCACGTTCGAGCCTGACGCTCAAGGGCGACAACCCCGACCAAGACGCTGGTATCAAGATCGTGCTGCGCGCAATCGAAGAGCCGCTGCGCATGATCGTCACCAATGCGGGTGAAGAAGCGTCGGTCGTCGTGAACAAGGTTCTCGAAGGCAAGGGTAACTTCGGCTACAACGCCGCCAACGGCACCTATGGCGACATGGTTGAAATGGGCGTGCTGGATCCGGCCAAGGTCACCCGTTCGGCACTGCAAAACGCAGCGTCGATCGCCGGCCTGATGCTGACCACCGACTGCATGGTGGCTGAGATGGTCGAAGACAAGCCGGCTGCTGGCGGTATGGGTGGCATGGGCGGTATGGGTGGTATGGGCGGCATGGACGGCATGATGTAAACAGCCCTGACCTCTGACGTAGTTGTAGCTCTGAAACTCGCAGTGATGCGGGTTCAGAAAAAAAGCCCTCTGCATCTTCGGAAGCAGAGGGCTTTTTATTATTTGTACTCAATTCGCCAACCGAACTAACTTTGTTCCAAACAATTTTCTGAGCTAAATCATACTTTCGCCGCACAGTCGGAACGATCATCGAAAGATATTGGTGACTCAGATATCAATTCATAAATATCGACCACAACGGTCGATTAATAGAATGAAATATCTGATCCCAACGGAGGCAACATCATGCTCAGCAAAATTGCCACGCAAATCGCGCATCATTCGCACCATATCAGAACCAGTCGCAATACTCGCTTAACTCAATTGAATAATGATTGCAGCGCTGCACTCAGGAAAGTAAAGATCGATAAATCACTTGAAAGAACAATGAACAACCTTGACCGCGAATACACCTTGAGTCTTTGTTTGGAGGCCGATGCGGAATATCAAAACATTCCAGGTAGCGAGGTGTATAAACCGGATGATTCTCCGGAAGCCGAGGCGCGGGCTTATGCACTGCAACTGGGAAGAGGGTTGGACAGGACGTTACATTTTCTAGAGAACTACACGGTTACCGTGCCTGGAATGACTCTGGACGCCGCGATCAATCCAAAACATAGAGAGTACTTAGTCAGAACACTTCATCAAACTTTTCAAGCATTGCCCGAATCTGACCAGATTGCCCTAGTCAGCGTCGTTAAGCCCGAAGTGTGGCACAAGTTTGGAATTGGAATCTCTGCCGAAATGCAGAAGTTGCCAATCGCTCAGCAAAAAGCAGGCAAGCCACAATTGGATGAAAACAACGTGCTCGCTTTGGCAGACTATTGCAGCTCGGTAACCGGGATGTTCAACGCGGTCAATGATGGGAAACGAGTGTGGCAGCTTTGCGGTATCGACAACCTGGCCTTAATCACTGCCTGCCTTTCTCAACCGCTTGATGAAGCTTTGAACATTCTTTCGCGGTATGAAGCATTTACCTATAGCGGTCCGGCCTACAAGGGGATTGCACTTGGAAATCCCGCAGGACAGTTCAGGCTTTCGAAGATGCAACCGGGAATGCAGTACAAAGGAGCGCACTGGTCCTCCGCGACTTGGAACGAAAAAATGAACTATGCAAATGCCTCTTTGGAGGAAGAGCGCCGTTCAAAACTAGTGGTAGCTCATGCGGAGGGCGTGAAGGTGCATATGTTCCATGATCCAAGCACTACCGATCAAGGCGAGGTAATGCTGCGTCCTGACCCACTTTATTTCCTCTCCGCCTCGGAGGTGAATCCGGGAATAACAAAATATGGCTGCGATGGAGTCTTGATTTTCAGCACCATGAAGCCGCCCGGCGCACCTTCCGGCGGCAATACAAAGACCAATCCAGCTCTTACATGAATATGAAAATATGCGGACACAAAAGGAGCGACACGACAGAAATTAGCAAAATCTGCCTGATACGACTGAATTGAGTACTGTCAGGCTTTCCAAGCAGGTTCACGTTTCTCAATGAAAGCCTGCACTCCTTCGAGCGCAGCTTCATCCATCATGTTGCAGGCCATGGTTTCGCCGGCGAGCTGGTAGGCAGCAGTAATGCCCATCTCGATCTGCCGGTAAAACATTTGTTTTCCCATCGCGATGGCCACGGCCGGCTTGGCAAGGATACTGGCGACCAGTTTCGCGACTTCGGCATCCAGCTCTTTCTGGGGCACCACGCGATTGACCAGACCACGTTCACGCGCCGTCGGCGCATCAATGAATTCGCCGGTCAGCAGCATTTCCATCGCTTGTTTGCGCGGCACGTTGCGCGCGAGGCCAACCGATGGCGTCGAGCAGAACAGGCCGTAATTCACGCCGGACACGGCGAAACGCGCGTCGGATGCAGCCACCGCCAGATCGCACATCGACACCAACTGACAGCCCGCTGCGGTGGCAATCCCCTGCACGCGAGCAATCACGGGCTGCGGCATCTGCTGGATCGCGAGCATCAGCTTGCTGCATTGCGCGAACAGTTTTTTGTAATACTCGGCCGATGGGGATGCGCGCATCTGCTTCAGGTCGTGGCCGGCACAAAACGCCTTGCCCTGCGCGGCCAGCACGACCACACGCACACCGTTATCGGTAGCAATCGCATCAATCTCGGCCTGCAGTGCCGCCATCATCTCTTCAGACAGCGGATTGAAACGCTCGCCACGGTTGAGCGTCAGTGTCGCGATGCCGCCGCTGTCCGAGCGCAGTACATATGGGGTATCAACTTGCGATGAAGCCAGGGCCATGGTGTCTCCTCGTTCGGATGTTCATTCCGGATTTCATTCTTCTTCGTTATCGCGGTCCTGCGGTTCGCCCAGCATGGGCGGCGGCACGTAACTCGCCAGTAGTTCAACACGGCTTTGCGGTGTCTCCAGGCTGATGCGTCCCAGCGCTCCGCTGCGATAGTCCTGCAGCAGCGTGTGGGCGGCCTTCTCGAAGTCGAGATCGCCACCCCGCAGCCGGAAGCCACGCCGCGCCGCGATACCTTCGACTACACCCACACCATCCATGCCGTCCGGACGAATGCCGTAGCGGGCCGCAAGAGACTGAGGATAACGCTGCAGCAAAACCTCGGCAAGGAAGGCGGCAACCTCTTCTTCGATGATGGCGTTCACACCAATTGCATGACTGGCTGCCAGCATCAGGCCATCGGTCGGGTGCTCGATCTTGGGCCACATCATGCCGGGCGTATCTATCAGCACGATGTTATCGCCGAGGAAAAGCCGCTGCTGCATCTTGGTCACGGCCGGTTCGTCACCGACTTTCGCTACGCGCTTCTTCAGCAAGGCATTCATCAGCGTTGATTTGCCGACGTTGGGTATGCCCATGATCATGACGCGCAAAGGCTTCAGTACCGTGCCGCGGTGCGGTGCGATCTTCAGGCAGAAGCCGGGAATCTTCGCAACTTCGGTCGGCTTGCGGCAGGACAGCGCGACTGCGTGCACCTGCGACTGCGCGCCATAGTGAGTGAGCCAGGCTTGCGTGGCCACGGGATCGGCCAGATCGCTTTTGTTCAGGATCTTCAGGCAAGGGCGCTGCCGCGCACGCCGCAATGACTCGATCATCGGGTTGCTGCTGGCCTGCGGTATACGTGCGTCCAGAACCTCGATCACGAGGTCGACCTTCTCCATCGATTCCGCCGCTTTCTTGCGCGCGGCGTTCATGTGGCCAGGGAACCATTGGATGGACATGGGAAAAATTGAGGACGCTGGAAAACGCGCTATTGTACTCGCGCGCAGTCAGCCAGCCTGCGCCGGCAAGCCTCAGGAGAGGGCCGAGCTACTCCAGGCCGGCGAGTACCTTCAGATGGGCAACCACGCTTCGACCGAGTGCGGACAGCGCATAGCCGCCCTCAAGGCAGCTGACGATCCGGCCTTGCGCGTGCCGCTGCGCGACCTCCACGAGTTGCCGAGTGATCCACGCATAATCCGCCTCAACCAAGCCCATGGCCGCGATGTCATCCTCGCGATGGGCGTCGAAACCGGCGGAGATGAATAGCAGTTGCGGCCGGTGCGCATCGAGCGCCGGCAACCAGTGCTCGGTTACCAGCTCACGGACCGTGTCACCACGCGTGTACGCGGGTACGGGTATGTTCACCAGATTTGGCGGCGCACTGCCAGTCGGATGAACGCCGGTATACGGATACAGCGGATGCTGGAAAAAGCTGGCCATCAGCACCCGCGGGTCACCCGAGAAAGCCGCCTCGGTGCCGTTGCCATGGTGGACATCAAAATCGACGATGGCCACCCGCTCGAGACCATGCGTGTGCATCGCGTGCATGGCAGCGATAGCCACATTGTTGAACAGGCAAAAACCCATCGGCGTATCCGGTGTCGCATGATGGCCCGGCGGCCGGATCGCGCAGAACGCATTACTGGCCTCGCCCAGGATCACCGCGTCGGTCGCGGCCATCGCGGCCCCCGCTGCGCGCAACGCTGCCTGCCAGCTGTATTGATTGAGCAAGGTGTCGGCGTCGAGCGGATAGTAGTCGCCATACGTCGGCAGATGGTCACGCACCTTGGCAATGGCTGCCTCGGTGTGCACGCGTGCCAGCGCGTCGACCGACGCCAATGGCGCATCGCGGTAGTCGAGCAAGTTCGCAAGACCACTGGCGATCAACTGATCATCGATCGCCTGCAGTCGCGCCGGACACTCGGGATGCCAGTCACCCATTTCATGGCGCTTGCAGTCCGGGTGAGAAAAGATTGCTGTGGTCATTCCGACTATTATGCATCAGCGATCCATGCTCTATACTTGGCCACGCGCGCTTCGCGCGCATGCCTAGCCCACCCTGCCATTCATGAACCACCTCGCCCTTCTCGCCGCCCTGGCGACTTTGCCTTTCACACTGTCTTTTAACTGTTCTGATGCTCATGCCGACCAAGGCACGCAGGGCACGGGCAAGACAACAAAAGTAGCGTCGACGGCCAAGAAAAAAGCGTCAATGCGCAGCACACCCAAGCCTGCCCGCGATGAAGAAGCAAAGGAGTTCACCAACTTCCTGCAATGGCGTGCAGTCACGGAATTTATCGATCAGGTCAGTACCGAACAGGGCTTCGACCGCGACGAGCTGGAATCCGTTTTCCGCCGCGCGAACTATCTCGACAGTGTGGTCAGGCTGATCAATCCGCCGCCGGCCGGCAAGGCGAAGAACTGGACCGCCTATCGTGACCGCTTCGTCGAACCGCGGCGCGTGAAGGCTGGCGTCGCCTTCTGGGACCAGCACGAGCAGTCATTGCAACGCGCCGAGAAAGAGTACGGTGTACCTGCCGAGATCATCGTCGGCATCATCGGCGTCGAGACGATCTATGGTCAAACGACCGGCAAGTTCCGCGTGCCGGATGTATTGGTCACGCTGGCGTTCGCCTACCCGAACACACCGAACCGTGACGCGCGGATGGCTTACTTCCGCAGCGAACTGCTGCAGGCATTGCTATTTGCGCGCGAGAACAACATCGACCCTTTCACCCTGAGCGGCTCGTATGCGGGCGCGATCGGATGGCCACAATTCATGCCGGGTAGCGTACGTCAGTTTGCGACCGATTTCGACGGCGATGGCCAGATCGATTTGCGCAACTCCCCCGCGGACGCCATCGGTAGCGTTGCACGTTTTTTGTCGATGCATGGCTGGACCTACGGGCTGCCGCTGGCCTATCGTGTCCAGGTCACGCCGGAGCGCCGTTGGTCCGAGCTGATCGGACAGGGACTCGTGGCAAAGTTCAGCCGCACGCAGATGGAAGACGCCGGAGTCATCGTGCCGGAAACCGTGCCGTCGACGCTCTCTTACGGACTGGTCGATCTGGAAGATGACCATCGACCAGTGCAGTACTGGCTGGCGACCGAGAACTTCTTTGCGATCACTCGTTATAACCGCAGTTACTACTACGCGATGGCCGTCATCGAGCTCGGTCAGGCTGTCAGCGACCAGAGGTGGTCGAGATGACGGCAGCTGTATGGACGAGGAGTTGCGGCAAATGAGCGATCACACATCCGTGACTTGCGAGCTAAAGGATGACCAGATCGTTGCGCTGACGCGGAGCTGGTTAGAGCAGGCAGTGATTGGGCTGAACCTGTGCCCGTTCGCCAATGCCGTACTGCGCAAGGGCCAGGTTGCGTTTCACGTTAGCCGCGCGCGTAGCCAGGACGAGTTGTGGCAGGATCTGCTGGCCGCCATCGAAGCGCTATTGTCCACGCCTGCAGCTACCGTCGACACACTGCTGTTGATCCATCCGTGGGCGCTGCTGGACTTTGTCGAGTTCAACGATTTCACGGGTTATGCCGAAGCGCTGCTTGAAGAAAACGGACTGGCGGGCGTATTACAGCTGGCAAGCTTTCATCCGCAATACCAGTTCGCCGATGTGGCGGCCGACGATCCAACCAACCATACCAACCACGCTCCCTTCCCCACACTGCACCTATTGCGCGAAAACAGTCTTGACCAGGCGATCGCCGCGATGCCGGATACCGATGCCATTGTCACACGCAACCTTGACACGATGCGCCGACTGGGACACGCAGGCTGGCAAGCGTTGCAGGCACGTATTTATAAAGACGCCGGGCACTAAACCGCTCGGCTGCGAATACGAACGGCCTGTCACCCACCATCAGCGCGATGGTTGAAACGGCACGGCAACCCCGGCACTTTCCGCGTCTTTCATCTTTGTCTTGCCTCGGGTTCGTTGCTTTTATCTTTGTCTTGCCACGCGGCCCGTGCGTGCCCATTCCCATGCCTGTGGAACCCTGCTCGCCTGAAAATCATCCGACACGCGCCGCGTCCCAGAGCAGCCCACCAACAATTGTCCAATGGCATTGAGCATTATCAAATCGCAATATTTCCCTATTAGCTACAATCAAATATTGTTAAAAAGAAATATTTCGACCTAAATTTAACAATTTATTGCGATTAGCGCTCATCGATTTCGATAAATTTCTCAATAAATCGATATAAATCATGGAGTTACTTTCATATTACCCATACCAGCATGAGTCGATTGCATTTGTTTTTTTGCAAAAATAATTTACTTTGTTACTAACACCCAATAGAATTTTGTTAGTAAATTAAAAATACATTCGCAGATCGGCCGCAACGGTTGGCATGAACAACGGGTGACCCGTACCCGCTGCTGATGTCGTCAACCGGCGCATTTGATTCACCCCCCATGGGAACGCTCTCAGACATGACGACTCAGTTTGACCACCAAGACAGCAATCGCCTTGCAGATCAGGTTGCCTACGACCCCAACAATCTGCTGGATTCGCTGATCGAGAAGTTGCACCTGAAAAATGATGCTGCACTGTCGCGAGCACTCGAAGTCGCACCGCCCGTGATCAGCAAGATCCGGCATCGCCGTCTGCCGGTCGGGGCATCGCTCTTGATCCGCATGCATGAGGTGAGCGACCTGTCGATCAAGGAGCTGCGCATTCTGATGGGCGACCGGCGAGAGAAGTTCCGCATCAGCGACAAGCAATTCAAGCCCAAGCCAGCGGAAAAATAAGGCACTGCAAAAAGAAAACGGGATCTCGGCCGGTGCCGAGATCCCATATTTCCGAGGGGACTCAAGAATTTTCGGAACGGCGAATGTCCTAACTGTGCCGCTCAAGATTTGAGTGCAAACTCGATGAGCGAATCACCGTGCCGTGCGTGTCCGGCATAGACACTCAGGCAGGGAAGACTCCTGTCGACAGATAGCGATCACCGCGATCACAGATGATGAAGACAATGACCGCGTTTTCTACCGTGCGGGAAATTCTCAGGGCGACCTCGCAGGCGCCCGCAGCCGAGATACCGGCAAAAATCCCTTCTTCGATCGCCATGCGGCGCGCCATCTGCTCGGCAACGGCCTGGCTGACGTTCTCCACCTGATCTACCCGGCTGCGGTCAAAGATCTTCGGCAGATAGGCTTCAGGCCATTTGCGAATCCCCGGAATCTGCGAGCCCTCTTCCGGTTGCGCGCCAATGATCTGAATCGCAGGATTTTTCTCTTTCAGGTAACGCGACACGCCCATGATGGTGCCGGTGGTACCCATCGCGCTGACGAAATGGGTCACTTTCCCGTCAGTGTCGCGCCAGATTTCCGGACCGGTCGCCTCGTAGTGCGCGCGCGGATTGTCCGGATTCGCGAACTGGTCGAGAATCTTGCCCTTTCCTTCCTTCTGCATCTGTTCGGCAAGGTCGCGTGCGTACTCCATGCCACCCGCTTTCGGCGTCAGAATAATCTCCGCGCCATACGCCGCCATACTTTGGCGGCGCTCCAGGCTCAGATTCTCCGGCATCAGCAGGACCATCCGATACCCCTTCATCGCCGCTGCCATCGCCAGCGCGATACCGGTGTTGCCGCTGGTCGCCTCGATCAGGGTATCGCCAGGCTTGATTTCACCACGCGCTTCGGCGCCCAAGACCATGGCCAGTGCCGGGCGGTCTTTGACGGACCCCGCAGGGTTATTGCCCTCGAGCTTGCCGAGGATAAGATTGTTCCGCCGTATAGCCTCGTCACCGGGAATGCGTTTCAGTTGAACCAGTGGCGTGTTGCCGACCAAATCCTCGATTGAGTGGAATTGCATGGCGGTTAGCTTGGGGTAAAAAGCAAACCGCCATTGTAGTTTATTCCGCAGCGCGCCTGCGGCGCACCATTAGCGTCACCCAGCGATGGCCGCAGGCACCTAAAGGCGCTTTATCTTTTCTCGCTGCTTGCCGCGGCCGGACGGTCGACCGCCTTCGCGGTTGAACCGGATGCGCCCGCGGTTGATACAGGTTTGACTGCAGGCACATGCGCCTGTCCGTTGACCGTCAGGCCAGCAGCAGAAAGCTTGACAGCATTACGTCCGCCGACTCCCTTCACGCGTCGCTCGAGGTCGCTCCAGTCTTTGAAATTGCCATTTTTTTCGCGCTCCGCAATGATGGCCTTCGATGTCGCCGGACCGATGCCGGCAACGCCATCCAGTGCTGCCTGATCGGCCGAGTTCACATCGACGGCTGCCAGGGCACTGCTGACAAACACACAGGATGCGGCCACGAACATTGCGATTTTTTTCAGCATGATTTGCTCCAGGAAGTTTTGATCGGGATCTGCCAGCACGCAGCCAAAGGTCAATGCGGCTCGATCAGCTTGATGTCGCCCGATACCGCTCAATACGATTGCGTGCCGCGTTGAATTAAACGTGATGTCGGCGGATCTGCGCCGCTAAGATGCAATGATTGTTTTGCATCGTGCGGTCACCACGCCAACCGAGATGCGCGGACTGAGCCGCGTCATTACGCCTGCGAGAGCGTAGTGCGATCCAGCGCGCTGCGAAAAAGAAAGGGAAAGGCCAGTGCGCTTGCCGGCAATGGGTTCATGGCCATCGCTCCCACGCAGGGCGACGGCAGGGTCAGCCCTGATTCAGCACGGACAGTTCTTCACTACGGCGCGGCGCGTAGCTTTCCCACTGGCTGCAGCCGGGGCATTGCCAGTAAAACTGCTTCGCCTTGAAACCGCAGTGACTGCACTGATAGCGTGCGAGCTTTTGCGCGTAGCCGCCGACCAGACTCTTCATCATCGACAGTTCGGGCAGCCGCTCCGGCGCGGCGTACATCAGCCGCGCCTCAATCAGTTTGTCCAGCGCCAACAGCGTGGGCATGCGGCGCAGTTCCTCGGTGACCAGCTGGTTTGCGGCATCCGGCCCGGCGAGCTCCAGCTCTGCGCGGAAGACCACTTCCAGCAAGTCGATGGCCGGCGCCTCTGCCAGGTACCCCTTGAGCAGTCGTAATCCCTCATCCGCACGGCCGACTGCACGATATCCGTCCATCAGCCGCTGCGCGACCAGACCGACATGCGCTGCACTCTGCTGTTCCACGCGTCGCCAGGCGCGCAGTGCACCTTCAGTGTCACCCTTCGCAACCAGAGCATCGCCAATCAGGATCGTCGCACGCACGTTATTGCGGTCGTAAACGAGTGCCTGTTCCAGTGTTGCCAGCGCCGCGTCGGGATTCACGTGCACCAGCTCATCCTGCGCCAGCTCGCAATGGAATTGCGCGATTTCCTTCTGATATGCGCCTGCGCCGGAAGCCTGCAGAGCAAGTGTCGCGTCGATTGCGCGCCTCCACTCTTTCTCACGCTGATAGATCTCCAGCAGTGCGCGACTGGCCTGCGACGCGAATTGTGTATCGGCGAGGCCGTTGAACGTCTCCTCTGCGCGATCGAGCAAGCCGGCCTTCAGATAATCCTGACCGAGTTCGAAGCGTGCCTGTGCGGCCATCTCAGGGGACAGATCGGGACGCGACAGCAGATTCTGGTGTACCCGCACCGCGCGCTCGATATCGCCGCGACGGCGGAACAGCTTGCCGAGTGCGAAATGCAGCTCGGCCGTTTCCGGGTCCAGTCGCGCAATATCGACAAAGACATCGATGGCACGATCGGGATGCTCGTCGAGCAGCGCATTCAGGCCCTTGTAATAACTGCGAGGCAGACTTCGCGATTCGGCAATCACGTGACGGATATCGACTCGTGCGGCGATCCAGCCCAGCGCAAAGAAAAACGGCACGCTGAGCAGCCACCAGGTTTCAAACTCCATCGCCGCTCCTCACAGGCCGACCTGCTCGATCAATGCCTCAGGCGCGGGCGGTTGCGAGCGGGCAGAGGCGATCTCGGCGGCCTCTTTTTTGTATTGTTCAAAATCCTTGCGAGAACGCTCGGCATCGCGCCGGTAGCGCAGCAGCGTGCCTGTCATGCCCAGCACACCCATCGCCGCGCCGGCGACCAGGAAACCGAGCAACAGCAGAATCAGTGGCGCTTTGGCCTGTACGTTCCAGAACAGGTACAACACCACTTCATCAGTGTTCTTCAGCGCAAAATCGAAGAACACGATGAACAGCGCGACGGCAGTCAGCCGGACAAGTATTTTCATCGTCAAAACGCCATAGCCGGCGTCTCAGTGGTCGTTGCGAAATTGTACGCGAAAAGAAACAGCGAACTGATGGATGGCGAGCATGCGCAGGACCTGAAAAAAAACGGCACCCGAAGGTGCCGTTTCGCCTGACTGCCCGAGCGCTCAGTCGTCATGAATCGGATGGCCGACCATGGCGTCAACGCGCTCACGCAGCTCCTTGCCCGCCTTGAAGTGCGGCACCCGCTTGCCGGGCACCACGACCGTCTCACCGGACTTCGGATTGCGGCCGATGCGCGGCGGTCGGGTGTTGGTCGCAAAGCTGCCAAAACCACGAATCTCGATGCGCTGGCCAGCGACCAGCGCATCGCTCATCGCGTCAAGCAAGGTCTTGACCGCGAAATCCGCATCCTTGGCTACCAGCTGCGGATAACGTTCAGCCAGACGGGCGATCAACTCCGACTTGGTCATCGATCAGGCCTGCGCATCAGCCTTTGTTGTCGAGCTTGGCCTTCAGCAGCGCACCGAGGCTGGTCGTGCCCGATGCCGCAGCGGAGTCGCTGGACATCTTGTGCATCGCTTCCTGGGTTTCGGCGTTGTCTTTTGCCTTGATCGACAGCTGGATGCTGCGTGCCTTGCGATCGATGTTGATGATCATTGCTTCGAGCTGGTCGCCGACCTTCAGGTGGGTACCGGCATCTTCAACGCGATCGCGCGAGATTTCGGAAGCACGCAGATAGCCTTCGACTTCATCGCTCAGCCCGATCACTGCACCCTTGGGCTCGACCGACTTCACGGTGCCGGAGACCAGCGAACCTTTGTCGTTCATCGCGGTGTAGTTGTTGAACGGATCGCCTTCGAGCTGCTTGACGCCCAGCGAAACGCGCTCGCGCTCGACGTCGATAGCCAGCACCACAGCTTCCAGCTCGTCGCCCTTCTTGAACTTGCGCACGGCTTCTTCGCCAGCTTCGGTCCACGACAGGTCCGACAGGTGAACCAGACCGTCGATGTTACCGGCCAGGCCGATGAAGACGCCGAAGTCGGTGATCGACTTGATCGCGCCACGGACTTTGTCGCCCTTCTTGTGCGACATCGCGAAATCGTCCCACGGGTTCGCCTTGCACTGCTTCATGCCGAGGCTGATACGGCGACGCTCTTCGTCGATCTCGAGGACCATGACTTCCACTTCGTCACCCAGCTGGACCACCTTGGACGGAGCAACGTTCTTGTTAGTCCAGTCCATCTCGGACACGTGCACCAGGCCTTCGATGCCCTGCTCGACTTCAACGAACGCGCCGTAGTCGGTCAGGTTGGTGACCTTGCCGAACAGGCGGGTGCCTTGAGGGTAGCGACGCGACAGGCCAGTCCACGGATCGTCGCCCAGTTGCTTGACGCCCAGCGAGACGCGGTTCTTTTCCTGATCGTACTTGAGGACCTTCGCGGTGATTTCCTGACCAACCGACAGCACTTCCGACGGATGGCGAACGCGACGCCATGCGAGGTCAGTGATGTGCAGCAGGCCGTCGATGCCGCCGAGGTCAACAAACGCGCCGTAGTCGGTGATGTTCTTGACGATACCGGTGACGATAGTGCCCTCTTTCAGGGTTTCCATCAGCTTCGCACGCTCTTCGCCCATCGACGCTTCGATGACGGCACGACGCGACAGCACGACGTTGTTGCGCTTGCGATCGAGCTTGATGACCTTGAACTCTAGGGTCTTGCCTTCGTACGGCGTAGTGTCCTTGACCGGACGGGTGTCCACCAGCGAACCCGGCAGGAACGCGCGGATACCGTTGGTGAGAACGGTCAGGCCGCCCTTGACCTTGCCGCTGACGGTACCGATGACGAGATCGCCCGATTCCATCGCCTTTTCCAGCGCCAGCCACGAAGCCAGACGCTTGGCCTTGTCGCGCGACAGGATGGTGTCGCCGAAACCATTTTCGAGCGACTCGATAGCGACGGAAACGAAATCACCAATATTGACTTCGACTTCGCCACTGTCGTTCTTGAATTCGTCGATCGGAATGAACGCTTCGGACTTCAGTCCGGCGTTAACGATCACAAAGTTGTGGTCCAGGCGAACGACTTCCGCCGAGATGACCTCACCCGAGCGCATATCCTGACGGGACAGCGACTCCTCGAACAGGGCTGCAAAGCTTTCCATGGCTGCGGGGGTTTGGGTAGCAGTAGACATAAATGTAGAGAGTTGGCCAACCGGGCGGATACCCAGGCTGGGTCAGGTTTTTCAACACCCCCGATGCGTTGCGCAACAGGGGCACCAATGACAACAGGACTTCGAACGACAGCAATACTTCGGACAGCTGATTACGACTTTGCCGCGCCGGACCACCAGTCCAGCACCTGCGCGACCGCCTGATCCACTGTTTTGTCAGACGTATCCAGCAACTGCGCACCTTCGGCGGGCTTCAGCGGAGCCACGGCGCGCTGCGTATCGCGCGCGTCGCGTTCCATCAGATCCTGTAGAAGGGCCGCCATAGTAGCAGGAAAACCTTTTTCAATCAATTGCTTATAACGCCTTTCCGCACGCGCCTCGACGCTCGCCGTGAGAAACACTTTCAGTTGTGCATCCGGAAAGATCACGGTGCCCATATCGCGGCCATCCGCCACGAGTCCGGGCAGCTGCCGGAAGCGATGCTGCAATTCGGCCAGGGCGATGCGAACGGCCGGCAGCGCGGCAATCCTGGACGCGGCATTGCCGACAGCTTCCTGCCGGATTGCGTCCTGCACCTCGCGACCGCCCAAAAGAATGCGCTCGCCTTCGAAGCGCACCTGCAGCGCTTTGGCCATCGCCGCCAGTGAAAGTTCGTCAGACAGGTCGATTCCTGCCTCCAGTGCCGACAGGGCCGTCAGCCGGTACAGTGCACCCGAATCGAGAAAAGCAAAGCCGAGCGCCTCGGCCACCCGGCTGGCGACCGTGCCTTTGCCGGACGCGGTCGGACCATCGATGGTGATGACGGGAATACTCAACTCAGCCTCGCTGCACGATGCGCGCAAACGCATCGAAGTAATCGGGGAAAGTCTTGGCGACGCATTTCGGATCGTTGATGCGCACGGTGGTGCCGTCGCGCGCCACGCCGTTCAGCGACGCAAGCGAAAAACACATGGCCATACGGTGGTCGTCATAGGTATCAATGACGGCTGGCTCCAGCACGATCGGCGGTGTCACGCGCAGGTAGTCCGCCCCTTCCTCCACAAGTGCACCCAGCTTGCGCAGCTCGGTCGCCATTGCAGCCAGACGATCGGTTTCCTTCACGCGCCAGCTGGCGATGTTGCGTAGCGTGCTGGTGCCGTCCGCATAGAGTGCCGCCACCGCAATCGTCATCGCCGCGTCCGGAATATGATTGAAGTCCGCATCGATCGCCTTCAGCATGCCGGTCGACCTGGCCTCGATCCAGTTGTCGCCCAACGTGATATCGGCACCCATCTGCTGCAGCGCTTCAACGAACCTCACGTCGCCCTGGATGCTATCGCGGCCGACACCCTCGACACGCACCGGACCGCCGGCGATCGCGCCAGCAGCGAGGAAGTACGATGCCGAGGATGCATCGCCCTCCACATGGATCGTGCCTGGGCTGCGGTACACCTGTCCCGGCGGAATCGTGAAAGACGACCAGCCCTGCCGCTCTACGTCAATACCGAAGCGCTGCAGCAGATTCAGCGTGATCTCGATATACGGCTTGGAGATCAGGTCGCCGATCACCTCGATGGTCAGCGGCTGGTGCCTGGCCATCAGCGGGCCGGCCATCAGCAATGCGGTCAGGAACTGGCTCGATACGTTGCCGCGTACCTGCATGCGCTGCGGATGCAGATTGCCGCGATGAATGTGTAACGGCGGGTAGCCCGGGTTACCGGTGTAATCGATGCGCGCGCCGACAGCATTCAGCGCATCGACCAGGTCACCGATCGGACGCTCATGCATGCGTGCCACGCCATGCACGGTATAGTCGCCACCGATCGCAGCCAGCGCCGCGGTCAGAGGACGAATCGCGGTGCCGGCATTGCCCATGAACAGGTCGGCCGAATGAACCGGCAGCGTGCCGCTGCTCCCGGTGACAGCGTAATCCTGGGTCTGCCCATGCTGAACCCACTGCACACCCAGCTTTTGCAGTGCCATCAGCATCACGTGGGTATCGTCGGAAGCCAGCAGCTCCTTGATCTCAGTAGTGCCTTCGGCTAGCGCGGCCAGCAGCAGCATACGGTTCGAGATGCTCTTGGAGCCGGGCAGTTTGACCGTGCCACGCGCCAGCGGCGCGGGCTTCAGGTCGATATGGTTCGGGTAATGCTTCATCAGTCTCCACCCTGCTCTTCGGCGCGTGCCTGCTCTGCCGCTTCGATCGCAGCAATCCATGCCTGCCGCGCCGCTTGCGCGCGGCCGTAAATTTTTTCCAGTCCGGCACCGTCAGCCGAAGCCAGCAGCGCGCGTAGTTGCGCCAGCTGCGCCGTGTAGGCATCTAGTTCGGCCAGCAGCGCCGGGCGGTTTGCCAGCGAAATATCGCGCCACATTTCCGGCGACGAACCGGCAATCCGGGTGAAGTCACGGAAACCGCTGGCTGCGTACTGAAACAGCCGCGCAGCGTTGCCGCGCGCGGCGATATCGTCAACCAGCGCATACGCGAGCAGATGCGGCAAATGGCTTACTGCCGCAAATACCGCATCATGTTCTTCGGCACTGAGCCGATGAATGATCGCGCCGCACTGCTCCCACGCAGACGCCACTCTCGCGACACAGGCATCCGCATTTTCCGACAGTGCCGTCAGCACCACCTTCTTGCCTTTGTAAAGTTCCGGCAATGCAGCCTCCGGGCCGTTCTGCTCGCGGCCAGCGATCGGATGGCCGGGCACGAACTGAGCGATCTTGCCGCCGAGCGCAGCGCGCGCCGCCTGCACAACGTCACTCTTCGTGCTGCCTGCGTCAGTCACGACCGTGCCGTGCTGCAGGTAGGGAGCGATATCGCGCAGCAGCGCTTCGGTCTGCGCGACCGGCGCGGCCAGCAGCACCAGATCCGCACCGCCCACTGATGCGGCCGTGCCAATGCCATCGATGATGCCCAGTGCCTGCGCGCGCTCCAGCGTCTCGCGCCGGCGGCCAACGCCGATCACTTCAGCGACTGCACCGGCGCGCTTGAGCGCCAGCGCGAACGAACCACCGATCAGTCCGACGCCAAAGACAACAATGCGATTGAACTTCTGCATAGCCTCAGCCAAGCACTGCCTTCAGTGCTTCGAGGAAGGCGGCATTCTCATGCGGCAGGCCGATGGACACGCGCAGCCATTGCGGCAGGCCGTAGTTACCGACTGGGCGCACGATGATGCCCATCTTCAGTAGCGCGAGGTTGACACGGGCGCCGGCGCTATCATCGCTACCGGCATGGAACAGCACGAAGTTGCCGAACGAAGGCACATATTCGATGCCCATCTGCGCGAACGCGGAGGTCAGCTGTGCGTAACCCTCGGCATTCACCGCGGCGCTCTTCTGCAGATAAGCCTCGTCGGCCAGCGCGGCAACGGCGGCCGCCTGCGCAAGCGAGTTCACGTTGAAAGGCTGGCGAATGCGGTTGAGCAAATCCGTCAGCGCCGGTTGCGCAATGCTGAAACCGACGCGCAGGCCGGCCAGGCCGTAGGCCTTGGAGAAAGTGCGTGAAACGATCAGGTTCGGATACTCGCGTACCCACGCGAGCGCGTCATAGCGCTTGTCTGCCGGCAGATATTCGGTATAGGCCTCATCGAGCACGACAACCACCTGTGGCGGCACCTTCTTCAGGAAGGCGGCGATCTGATCGCCGTCGATGAATGTACCGGTCGGGTTATTCGGATTGGCGATGAACACCAGCTTCGTGTCCGGCGCGATCGCAGCAGCCATCGCGTCCAGATCGTGACCGAAGTGCTTTGCCGGCACAATGATCGCCCGGGCACCTACGGCCTGCGTGGCCAGCGGATAGACCGCAAAGGAATACTGTGAATAAACCACCGACTCGCCTGGCTGTACCAGCGCACGCGCTGCCAGTTCTAGAATGTCGTTGCTGCCATTACCCAGCGTCAGCCAGTCGGCTGGCACGCCAAATTTCGCGGTCAGTGCGGACTTCAGGTCAAAGCCATTCGAGTCGGGGTAGCGAGCCAGCTCGTCGAGCACTTTCTGCATCGCAGCCTTGGCCGATGCTGGCAGGCCGAGCGGGTTTTCATTCGACGCGAGCTTAACGATCGAGGCCTCATTGAGGCCGAACTCGCGCGCGACCTCGGAGATTGGCTTGCCGCCCTGGTAGGGCGCAATCGCACGTACGTAATCAGGACCAAAAGTCGTCATGGCTGCACACTCAAGAAATTCGTCAGGAAAATCAGGCGGAACGAGGATAAGAGCCGAGTACCTTGAAGAACGCGGCCTGTCCCTGCAATTCGGCGAGCGCCAGCGCGACCTTCGGATCTTCCGCATGGCCTTCGACGTCGACGAAAAAGTAATACTCCCAGCGACCGGTACGCGCCGGACGCGACTCGAAGCGCGTCATCGACACGCCATGCTTCGCCAGCGGAGCGAGCAATTCGTAGACCGCGCCCGCCTTGTTCTGCACCGACAGCACCAGCGAAGTCTGGTCGCGACCGGACGAGCCGGGCTGTAGCGTGCCGATCACGAAGAAACGGGTGCGATTATGGGGGTCGTCCTGGATATGCGCATGCACGATCGCAAGGCCATAGCGCTTCGCCGCCGCATCGCCCGCAATCGCGGCAACACTGCCGTCTTCACTGGCCAGACGAGCTGCTTCGCCGTTTGACGCGACGGCGCGGCGCTCGATCTGCGGATAATGCTCATTCAGCCACGCCTGGCATTGCGCGAGCGCCTGCGAATGCGCACATACGCGGCTGATGCCATCCATGCTGCCGCTGTGCGTCATCAGGCTGTGCTGCACCGGCAACGCGACCTCGCCGCTGATGGCGAGGCGTGTCTGCATCAGCAGATCCAGTGTGCGGTTGACCGTGCCCTCGGTGGAATTCTCGACCGGCACCACCCCGAAATCAGCCGTGCCTGCCTCGACCGAACGAAACACCTCGTCGATCGACACGCACGGCAACGGCTCAACTGCCTGACCGAACTGCTGCCACACGGCCTGCTCACTGTAAGTGCCAGCCGGGCCGAGGAAAGCGACGATTACACGCTTTTCCAGCGCACGACAGGCCGACATCACTTCACGGAAAATCGTCTGCAGATCGCCGGATGCCAACGGTCCCGGGTTATCGCGCGCCACACGCGCCAGCACCTGTGCCTCACGTTCGGGGCGGAACACCGGTGCATTCGTCTCGGCCTTCACGTGGCCGACTTCCTGCGCCACGCGAGCGCGCTGGTTCAGCAGCGCCAGCAGCTGCGCATCGATCGCGTCGATTTGTTCACGCAGCGGCTTGAGCTTGTCATCGATCATTCGGAGCTTGCCTGTCGTTCTGATTGTTATGCGGCACGCGCCTCACGAAGCGTCGGCTTCGTCGGTGCCGGTGTCTTCTTCTGCATCCGCCTCCATGATGCGCTGCAGTCCGGAGAGCTTAGCGCCATCCTCGACGGCGATCAGCGTGACGCCCTGCGTCGCACGGCCCATCTCGCGAATCTCGGACACGCGTGTTCGGATCAGCACGCCACCGGTAGTGATCATCATGATCTCATCGGCAGGCTCGACCAGCGTTGCCGCCACCACCCTGCCATTGCGCTCCGAGGTCTGGATAGCGATCATGCCCTTGGTGCCGCGACCATGACGGGTGTACTCGGTGATCGGGGTGCGCTTGCCGAAGCCATTCTCGGTAGCGGTCAGCACCGACTGCTGCTCGTTCTCCGCGACCAGCAGCGCAATGACCTGCTGCCCGTCCTCGAGATTCATGCCGCGTACGCCGCGCGCAGTACGGCCCATCGGACGCACATCATTCTCGTCAAAGCGCACGGCCTTACCGGCATCAGAGAACAGCATCACATCGTGCTTTCCATCGGTCAGCGCAGCACCGATCAGGAAGTCGCCGTCATCAAGGTCCACCGCGATGATGCCAGCCTTGCGCGGATTGCTGAAATCCGACAGCGAGGTCTTCTTGACCGTGCCCAGCGAGGTCGACATGAACACATAGCGATCTTCCGGGAACTTGCTGTTTTCGCCGGACAGCGGGAGCACGACCGTGATCTTCTCGCCATCCTGCAGGGGGAACATGTTCACGATCGGCTTGCCACGCGACGCGCGCGAGCCTTGCGGCACTTCCCACACCTTCAGCCAGTACATGCGGCCGCGGTTGGAGAAGCACAAAATGTAATTGTGCGTGTTGGCGATGAAGAGCTGATCGATCCAGTCATCTTCCTTGGTGGCAGTTGCCTGCTTGCCGCGACCGCCGCGCTTCTGCGCGCGATATTCCGACAGCGGCTGCGACTTCATGTAACCCATGTGCGACAGCGTGACCACCATGTCCTGCGGTGTAATCAGATCCTCGGTGCCGAGGTCGGTCACATTGAGCTCGATGGTCGAGCGACGGCTGTCCTTGTTGCTGTCGCCATATTCGCTCTTGGCGGCGGTCAGTTCGTCGGAAATGATCGCGGTCACGCGCTCCGGGCGTGCAAGGATGTCGAGCAGATCGGCAATCTGCGTCATCACTTCCTTGTACTCGTTGACGATCTTGTCTTGTTCGAGACCGGTCAGGCGCTGCAAGCGCATCTGCAGGATTTCTTGCGCCTGATCGTCGGAGAGCTTGTACAGACCGTCCTGCTGCAAGCCGTAGTGGAGCGGCAGGTTTTCGGGACGGAATGCGTCGATCCCGCCAGCGGCGGCCGTATCGGTGCGTGACAGCATTTCTCGCACTACTGACGAATCCCACGACCGCGCCATCAACTCGGCCTTCGCGACTGGTGGCGTCGGTGCCGCCTTGATGATGGCGATGAAGTCATCGATGTTGGCCAATGCCACCGCCAGGCCTTCCAGCACATGCCCACGCTCGCGTGCCTTGCGTAGTTCGAACACAGTACGGCGCGTGACCACTTCGCGGCGATGCGACAGGAAGCATTCGAGCATCTGCTTCAGATTCAGCAGCTTCGGCTGACCGTCGACCAGCGCGACCATGTTCATGCCGAAGGTATCCTGCAGCTGGGTCTGCTTGTACAAATTATTCAGCACGACCTCGGGCACTTCGCCGCGCTTGAGCTCGAACACCACGCGCATGCCGGACTTGTCGGACTCGTCGCGGAGATCGGAAATACCTTCGAGCTTCTTGTCGCGCACCAGCTCGGCGATGCGCTCGAGCAGCGATTTCTTGTTTACCTGATACGGCAGTTCATCGACGATGATCGCGGAACGGCCGTCACGGATCTCTTCGAAATGCGTCTTGGCGCGCATGATCACCCGGCCACGGCCAGTGCGATAGCCATCGCGCACCCCGGAGACGCCATAGATGATGCCAGCGGTCGGGAAGTCAGGCGCGGGTATCAGCTCGATCAGTTCGTCGATCGTGCACTCGGGCGTTTTCAGCAGATGCAGCGCACCGTTGATCACCTCGCTTATGTTGTGCGGCGGGATATTGGTCGCCATGCCGACTGCAATACCGGATGAACCATTGATCAACAGATTCGGAATGCGCGTCGGCAGCACCGACGGCTCTTTTTCCTTGCCGTCGTAGTTCGGCACGAAATCGACGGTTTCCTTGTCGATATCGGCCAGCAGCTCCTGGGAAATTTTGTCGAGACGACACTCGGTGTAACGCATTGCCGCTGCATTGTCGCCGTCGATCGAGCCGAAGTTACCCTGACCATCGACCAGCGTGTAGCGCAGCGAGAAATCCTGGGCCATCCGTACCAGTGTGTCGTAAATGGCTTGGTCACCGTGCGGGTGATACTTACCCATCACCTCGCCGACCACGCGCGCGCACTTCACGTAGGGGCGATTCCAAACGTTGTTTGTTTCGTGCATCGCGAACAGCACACGGCGATGCACCGGCTTCAAGCCATCCCGCACATCTGGCAATGCTCGGCCGACGATGACGCTCATCGCGTAATCGAGGTAGCTCTTGCGCATCTCCTCTTCGAGGGAAATCGGGATGGTTTCTTTGGCGAACTGATCCATTGGCTGGCTGGTAAAAAGACCGGGATTGACGCGGATGATCGTCAGCGGCGGCGCAATCTGCACACGCGCTGTCGAACGAGATTTGTAAACGTGAAATTCTACCATGCGCCCCCTGTCCGCCCGGAGCCTCTACAGCGCCCCGCGCATGGTGGTGCGATGGCCAGCCATTTGATTTTTTTAAAGCTCATGCAGCTTGCGAAGCTCGCACCAATCGCATCGCTTGACGGTCTGACTAGACCATCGCGAATTCAGGAGACTCCGAATGCGTGCCCCCATCTGGCATTGCTTGGTCGTGTCCGCGCTGACCTTCTCGCGCGCTTTTGCAGCCAGCGGCGAACCATCAGCCGGTGCCGGACTGCTCGTCGATTCCGATGGTCAGCCGGTCCGAAGCAGCACTGGTGACTGCTGGCGAAACAGCGCAGGGGCCAGCGACATCGAGGCGCGTTGCCCTCGGCCCAGCCGGGCGGTTGCGCCCCTCGCTCTAATCGCTGCAAAGCAAGCCACCGCTACACAGGCCGCGCCGCCATTGCCCACCACGGCCTTCATGCCCGCCCATGCGCGTGGCAACCCCGGTTATCTGACCGATTCAACCGGATGGGTCGTCCGAAGCAGCCGCGGCGAATGCTGGCGCACCGGCAGCTGGACGCCTGAGCTGGCCAGCGTGATCGGCTGCGACAGCGTACTGGCCAAGGCAGTCCCGGTGCCGGCACCGGCACCGAGCCCCCGACCACAGCCACCCGCCGCCCAGCCGGAATCACCAGCACAGGCGCCAGCGGGCGTCACCGAAGCAAGGCCGACGACAACTCCGATGGCGCCGCCAGCTGTGCCCCCCTCGACTCCGCCCGCTGCGGTGGCGCCAGCGGCACCCGACGCCCCGCCATCTGCCGCGCCGCAGCGAGAACGACAGACGCCACCGGTCGTTCCTCCTGCACCGCCGACAGCGACACCGTCAGGCATCGCCCCGCCTGGCGAGGCACGCGAATCCGGGGCGGTAGCGCCCGGCCGTGTCGGGCCGGTGTCCGAGAAAGTGACGCTGGACACCGATACCTACTTCGACTTCGACAAAGCCAGCCTGAAGCGGGAAGGTCGGCGCAAGCTTGATGTGCTCGCGGCGCAAATCGACGCACTGAAACTGGAAGTCATTGTCGCCACGGGGCACGCAGACTGGACTGGCAGCGATCGCTACAACCAGAAGCTGTCAGAGCGGCGTGCGCTCGCGGTCAAACGCTATCTGGCAGAAAAAGGCGTGCCGAACAACCGCATATTCACCGAGGGCAAAGGTGAAAAAGAGCCGCTGGCATCGAATGCCACCCGCACAGGGCGTGCGCAAAACCGGCGCGTTGAGGTGGAAGTCGTCGGCACTCGCGATCGTTGAGAGCGCCCGAGCGTCGGGGTTCGCCTCATCACCTGCCCGTCAAGGCGGAGGACGATCCGCCACATGCAAGCCAAGAGGCCGAAATAAGTTTATTAAACCAAAGGGGTAGAAGCGGTAAAAGGTTGCCAAATCTTGCACTGCAGCTAGCAAACAAGGGTAAAATATCGGAGTCTCAGAACTGTCAAGCGCGTGGGATTGCGCGGTGCTTCGGACCCTCTGCATCGATGCTTCTTACGACAGGGACAGATTCAAGTACTTACAATTTAACTAACCAATCGGGAAAACAACATGAATAATTCTCTGCGCAAAGTTGCGCTGCTTTTCGCTCTGCTCTCGGTCGGCCCTGCCTCCATGGCCGATGGTGTGAACCACGGCTATGTGGTTGACAGCGCCAAAGAGATCGTGCGCAGCGGCAGCGGTCTGTGCTGGCACAGCGGCTTCTGGACACCGGCCGATGCGGTCGAAGGTTGCGATGGAGCGATTGCCAAGAAGGATGCGTCGTCGGGCAAGGGCACTGCAGCAGCGCCGGTGGCCAAGCCGAGCGCAGGTTCCGCCTCGTCGTCGTCCGCAGCGTCCTCCGCTGCCGCGCCTGCGGCCGCACCGGCTGCCGCCCCTGCAGCAGCTGCTGCTGCAGCCGCACCGGCGGCAGTTCCGGCACCGGTTGCAGTCGAGCCGAAAGCTGAGAAAGTCAGCTTCTCCGCCGACGCCTTCTTCGATTTCGACAAGGCTGTGCTGAAGCCGGAAGGTAAAGCCAAGCTGGTGGATCTGGTGTCGAAGCTGCAAGGCACCGATATCGAAGTCATCGTCGCTACCGGCCACACTGACTGGACCGGCACTGATGCCTACAACATGAAGCTCTCGATGCGCCGCGCCAAGGCCGTGAAAGCCTTCTTGGTGTCGAAGGGCATTGAAGAGTCGCGCGTGTTCACCGAAGGCAAAGGTGAGCGTGAGCCGGTGGCAGACAATCGTACCCGCGAAGGCCGTGCGAAGAACCGTCGTGTGGAAGTCGAAGTCGTCGGCACCCGCACCAAGTAATCCACAAAGCTTCCGAATCCCGGCGTCGGGATTCACCTCAAAAGCCGCTGCCCTGCAGCGGCTTTTTTGTTTGCCTCGAAGTTCCGCTATCATCGCAGCATGAACGCCGACCCCCAAGAACTGCAAAAATTCAGCGATCTCGCTCACCGCTGGTGGGATCCTCATTCCGAATTCCGTCCTTTGCACGAGATCAATCCGCTGCGCCTTGAGTGGATCAACGGACTTGTGCCACTTGCTGGTAAACGTGTGATTGACATTGGCTGTGGCGGCGGCATCCTTGCCGAGTCCATCGCCAGAAAAGGCGCCACCGTCACCGGCATCGACCTTTCCGAAAAAGCGCTCAAGGTTGCCGACCTTCACAGCCTGGAATCCGGCGTCCCGGTTCGCTACGAGATGATTGCAGCTGAGGACATCGCCGCGCGCGAGCGCGGCCAGTACGATGTCGTCACTTGCATGGAAATGCTCGAGCATGTACCCGATCCGGCAGCCATCGTTCGGGCCTGCGCAGCACTGGCCAAACCAGGCGGGCATCTGTTCTTCTCGACCATCAACCGCAATCCGAAGTCCTACCTGTTTGCCGTGATCGGCGCAGAGTACATCTTACGCATGCTCCCGCGCGGCACACACGACTATGCGAAGTTCATCAAGCCGGCCGAATTGTCCCAGTTCTGCCGCAATGTCGGTCTCGAGGTTACTGCGATCAAGGGCATGACCTACAACCCGCTGACGAAAATCTATTCGCTGAACCGTGACACCGACGTTAACTACCTGATCGCCTGCCGCAAGCCGGTTTGACAAAAAACTGATGACCATCCGGCTACCTGCACCGAAGGCGGTGTTGTTCGATCTCGACGGCACACTTGCCGACACCGCGCCCGATCTCGCGGCGGCAGTCAACAAACTCCGCACCGACCGTGGGCTATCACCGTCGCCGTTTGAGCAGCTGCGTCCGTTCGCATCGGCCGGCGCCCGTGGCCTGATTGGTGTTGCCTTCGGACTGACGCCCGCCGACTCGGAGTTCGATGCGCTGCGCACTGAATTCCTCGCGAACTACGCTGCACAGATCGCCGACCAGACGACCCTCTTTGATGGCATCGCCGGGTTGTTGCGAAAGCTTCAAGACAACGGAATGTACTGGGGCGTTGTCACCAATAAGCCGGCGCGCTACACCGATGCACTGCTGCCGCTGATTGGCCTCGATCACGCAGGATGCTCAATCTCCGGCGACACCACGCCCCATGCGAAGCCGCATCCGGAGCCGCTGTTCGAAGCTTGCCGGCGGCTGGGTTTGCAGCCGGCAGATTGCTGGTATGTCGGTGACGACCTGCGCGACATCCAGGCGGGGCAGGCGGCCGGCATGCCGACCATCGCTGCCGGGTGGGGCTATTGCGGCCACATTGCGCCAATGTCCTGGAAGGCGCATTTCATTGCCCAGCATCCGGCCGAGATCGCCGAACTTTTGTATGCCCCTTGAAATCCCAACCGGGTTCCCCATCTGATGAGCTACAATGCATTTCTGCTGAATGGGGGCGACCTGGTTTCGACAGGGGTTACGAAGCAGCGCAGGGCATACCGAGGACTGGTTACCTCGTAAATCCAGCCGGAAAGCAAATAACTGCAAACGACTCTAAGTTCGCAGTAGCTGCTTAATTGCGGCTTCCCTCACACCGCTTCGTCCCTGGGGCGGGCCGGCAACGGCAGTGAGGTCATCTACAGGGAATCGCGTTATGCCGGGTCACTTGGTATGGCGTTAAATTTAGGTGACTCGCCTTGCCGCAGCGTGTGCGTCCGCGTCGGCAAAGTCAAATTCAAATGACAGCACTAAGTATGTAGAACTGTCTGTAGAGGACTTCTGGACGCGGGTTCGATTCCCGCCGCCTCCACCAAAATTCCTTGGATTTATTGGGTTTTTCGGGTATCGGCTTCAATGTTACCCCTTAAATTACCACCGGCCTACCAGCAAGTAGCCGGTGGTTTTTTATTTCTGATGGCTGTTGGTTTTTATAA
>JACCDQ011456204.1_pt1 | contig 82400 bp, 71 predicted proteins | sample 7446031 | NCBI WGS metagenome assembly JACCDQ01 (sample SAMN15323442, study PRJNA562643) | freshwater metagenome | isolation source: river surface water | place: USA:Blue River Watershed | collected 2017-08-17
ACCACAACATCATCATCGGCACCATGAATCATTAACAATGGACCTTTTAATTTTTGTGCGTGATTCAATAAATTATTTTCAGCATAACCGGTTGGATTTTCTTCTGGTCGATCCATGTAACGCTCGGTGTACATAATTTCATAAAAACTCCAGTCAATTACTGGTCCACCCGCTACACCGACTTTGTATTTTCCTGGATATCTGGTCATTAGGGAAGTAGTCATGAATCCACCAAAACTCCAACCATGAACTCCAATTCGTGTACTGTCAACATAAGGAAGACTTTTTAAGTATTCCAAACCAGCTAATTGATCTAACATTTCAATGGTTCCCAAATTGCGATGGGTAGCATTTTCGAAATTCAAACCTCTGTGAGAAGAACCTCTGTTGTCGAGTGTGTAAACGATATAGCCTTCGGAGGCCATATACGCCATCCATAAATTCCCGCCGCCTAACCAGCCGTTGGTAACCATTTGAGCGTGTGGGCCACCGTATAAATACACAACAACAGGATATTTTTTAGTTGGATCAAAATTGGGCGGTAAAAATGTTCGTTGAAATAATTTTACACCTTGATTTTCAATCGATTCAACTTTAATCTCGCCCAAATTAAAATCAACTATAGGGTTAGCTGCATTGTAATGTAAAATTGCCACAGGATTGGTATAAACTGGCTTGGTGCGATTCACTAGGTTCGATAAATTTACCGAATAGAGATTCATCGGCTGCGAAGTAGTTGAAGATTGAATCAACAATTTATGGGTAGAAGGTATCCATTGCGCAGATTGCACATATTCTTCTAATACTTCGGTTTGATTTGATTTTTTAGAAGTGGACGGTTTAGCAGAAACAATGTTAATTGCTTTAGTATTTCCAGTAAGTATATTGGTAATCATAGGTACTCGATTTAAAGCCCCTTGTTCCGTTCCATTTGCACTATATGTACTCAAATAGATGATTTCATCTATGGATTCTTCCAATCCTATAACTTCAGTAACCTCCCAATTTCCTTGAGTAATCGGAAATAAATAACCGTAATGATTTAGAACTCCACCATCTGCAAAGGTTTGTGTGTTTTTTAATGGTTTATTGTTTTTGGGGATGTTAGAGTTGTTTTTTAAATACAAATACAGATGATTGAATCCGTTGTGTTCACTTTGAAAAATGAATCCTTCTGGAATGGATTTAGAGAAAATTAATCCATTTTCAGGCTCAGTATATTTAGGATGCGAATATTCGATGTGCGTTTTAATCAAATTTCCATCGGCAGAAGAATATTCTCTTAATTCCGTTTTATTTTGATCGCGATTAACCCAGAAAAGATAAATTGATTTACCATCAGGAGACCAGGTAATATTGGTTAAATAATGATCATACGTACCTGCCGTATTTAAATAAATGGTTTTACCTGTTTGTGTATTGTAAACGCCTAAAGTCACTGTATGGCTTGAATCTCCAGCCATGGGGTAACGAATTTCAGTTGGCTTGGCAGGTCTGGAGCTAATATCGAACATCGGATATTTTTTCACCCGTTGTTCATCCATTCTATAAAATGCCAATTGATTCAAATCAGCACTCCAGAACAAACCACCATTGATTCCGAACTCATTTCTGTGAACGGATTGCCCATAAATGATTCCTTCTTTACCATCGAAGGTGATTTGTTTCTTTTTCTGATCGTTTCCAGTAATATAAATATTTTGGTCTTTTATGTAAGCCGTTTTAATTGTTTGGATCGAATTTTGGTTAGAAACCACAGATGTTAAAGTAGTTCCATCATTTTGTTCAATACTATATAAAACGTTCATATTTAAACCCACTGGACGAGAGTTGTTCGGCGATGTTGCTTCAGCCGGTCGCACATTTTTTATTCCTTCGTTGTATTTAACCGTAATGGGCTCAACGGTCCAATTTTCGTTGGAAGAAAGTGAAATAGTCAAAACTTTTCCATTGAATTCAAACCATCCTGAATTGGAATTATTCCAATTTATTTTGGGGATATTCATTAGTTGAACATTAACAGATGCAGATTTTTCTCCAATGGATTCATTGTAAGATATCAATGCGGATTTTAACGTACTTCTAAAACTATCAATATGAATAAATAATAATCCATTGCTATCATTCATCAATTGACTAGAAGGATATAGGTATAAATGATTTAACTTATTTCGATTGAAAATAAATTGAATCATATGATAATCAGCGTTGGGGTATTTTAAAAAGCTTGGATTTCCAAAAGCCGCAGAATTTTGCATACTGAAACAGTCGGTTATAGCCAGATTTTTTGAACCTTTTTGAGCATTTTTTTGATAAATGCTAACAGGTTTTATCGAGTTTTGTTGAGCACTTGCAATAGCTGAAAAAGCACCGATTGCAACTAATAGACTCATTTTTGTACCAAATGTTTGTATTTTCATAGGTTGGTTTGGAAAATGTTTCGCAATTTTGTTGCAATTTAACGAATCATAATGGAAAAGTACCCTGAAATTGTCGAGCAAATTTGGAATAATCGCGAATTATTGAGCGATTCTAGCTATGTAAAAGTAATTGAAGATGTTATCGAACAATTAGATAAAGGAAAATTAAGAGTGGCTGAACCACTTTCAGATGGAAGTTGGAAAGTGAATGATTGGGTAAAGAAAGCGGTGATTTTGTATTTTCCAACGCGTAAAATGGAAAAATTCAATGCAGGACCATTGGAATTTTACGACAAAATGCCTTTAAAGCAAAATTACGATGAATTAAACATTCGAGTAGTTCCTCATGCAGTTTCTCGTCACGGTGCGTATATCGCTCCTGGTGTAATTTTGATGCCCTCATACGTAAATATTGGAGCATACGTAGATTCTGGAACCATGGTTGATACATGGGCTACAGTTGGTAGTTGTGCGCAAATAGGCAAAAACGTTCATCTAAGCGGAGGAGTAGGAATCGGTGGTGTGTTAGAGCCAGTACAAGCAGCTCCCGTTATTATTGAGGATGGTGTTTTCGTGGGAAGTCGTTGCATTGTAGTTGAAGGTGTTCATGTGGGTAAAGAAGCAGTTTTGGGTGCAGGCTTGACTTTAACAATGTCTACTAAAATCATGAATGCACAAACAGGTGAAGAGTTGCCCAAAGGATATATTCCTCCAAGGAGTGTCGTTATTCCTGCAAATATCAAAAAAGAATTCGCCGGTGGTGAATTTTATGTCCCAGTGGCATTGATCATCGGAGAGCGTAAAGCAAGTACGGACCAAAAAACATCCTTAAACGATGCACTGCGCGATTATGGTGTTGCAGTTTAATTGATTTTATATGAAAATTGCTTTCGACGCAAAACGATATTTTCACAATTCATCAGGGCTCGGGAATTACTCCCGAACCTTGGTGAAGGGATTAAAATCTATGTATGCGTCTGAAATCGAATTCAATTTATTCGATAAGCCGAAAAATGCGTTTCCCTGGTGGAGATCATATGGCATGGGGAAGTCTGCGTCAAAATGGGGAGCAGATATTTTTCATGGATTATCGAATGAACTACCCTTTGACTTACCCTCCAATATCAAGTCGGTTGTGACCATACACGATGTGCTTTTTAAAAGTCGACCAGATGATTATCCATTTTTTGATTCTTTGATTTATGATTTTAAGACTCAAAATGCGTTAAAACGAGCTGATATTATAATTGCAACAAGTGAATACACGGCTACGGAAATAAATAAATACTACGCTTCAGAAGTTGAAAAATATTTTCACAATAAAGGATTGAAAATAAAAGTATTATATCAATCTATTTCAACTAAATATTCAAGTAATTCGTGGAAGCCTAATTTAACAAATCCGTACTTTATTTATCATTCCTCGTTTGTTTCGAGAAAAAACCATGCTAATCTGATTAAAGCATTTTCACAAGTTTGCCATTTATTTCCGCATCACTTGGTTTTAGCCGGTAAAGGAAATTTAGAATCTGATCTTGTTAAATTAGTAGAAGATTTAAAATTGTCGAATCGAATTCAAATTTATCACTTCCCATCAGACGAAGAACTTGAAAAGCTATTAGTGGAAAGTTCTGGATTTATTTATCCCTCATTTTCAGAAGGATTTGGTATTCCAATTGCAGAAGCTGCAACGATTGGAATGCCCATGGCAGTTTCTGAAATTCCAATATTTCAAGAATTAATGACAGGCGTTGAGTCTACACTGTGGTTCAATCCATCGAATATGGATGAAATTTCAAATTCAATTTTGGGATTAACGGAAATTACAAAAACAAATTATTCCAAACTGATAGATAAAGTAAACGAAAAAAATATTTGTAAGCAGTATTTTGAAATCTATCAATCCTTGCTACAATAAGGATCTAGATATTTGACTTGAAAAGTTTTACAGCAATTGCCAATAAAATAACTCCAAAAAACTTTCTCATCACCATCATTCCTGATTTCCCAATTTTACGTTCAAACCATCCAGTGGTGTGTAATACGAGAAATACCAAAAGTATGTTTGGGAGAATCCCTAAAAGGATAGTGGTTTTATCGTAAATAGCCTTTAAAGATAATATTGTAGTTAACGTTCCTGATCCCGCAATAATAGGAAAGGCTACAGGTATAATACTTCCAGATGGTGTTTCTGGATCCGCTCTGAAAATATCAATTCCCAAAACCATTTCCAAAGCAAGAATAAACATAACAATGCTTCCAGCTAAGGCAAAACTCTGTAAATCAATGCCTATGTATTTCAAAAAATATTCCCCAACATATAAAAATCCAATCATTAAGGAAGCAGAAGCAAAAGTGACCATTCCAGGATGGATATCTGGTATTTTTTGCTTTAAAGAAACTAAAATAGGAATTGAACCCAGCATATCAATAACTGCAAAAAGCGTAAAAAACACAGTGATTACTTCATTTATATTTATCGCGTTCATAATCGTTATTGATGTTTGTTTGTATATATTTTTTAGTTCAATTGGATTATTCTCCGAAAAAGGAAAATAATCCAATATAATGATGAGAATTTTACCACTTTATACTGCAACCAACAGCAGGAATTTCGGGATAATCGACTTCAATTCCGTCTAAAGCATATTCAATGGCATCTTCTAAGTACACATGAGTAACGGTTTGTTCATTATCCCAGCTATCGTCGATAGCACCTTTGTAAACCAATTCTCTGCGGCTATTAAAAAGAAAAACTTCAGGAGTTTTGGTTGCTCCCAACTGTTTTGCTACTTCTTGTTTTTCATCGAATAAGTATTCAAAAGGTAGGTTCATTTGGTCTTTTAACTGAACCATGTTTTCAAAACTATCCTGAGGTTGAACTTCGGGGTTATTCGGATTGATAGCAATAACCGCAAGATTATCTTCCTCAAATTTATTGGCCAATTTGATGATTCTCTGCCAATAAGCTTGCGAATATTTGCAATGATTGCAGGTGATAAAAATAGCAAGTGCATATTGCTCGTGATAATCAAAGGAGTTGACCATGTTTCCTGATGTACTTTTCAACTCAAATGGGGTTAAAATCTCTCCGATATTCATTTCGAATACAAATTAAGAACAATTTTTGAGCAATGAAAAGGAATCCATCAAAGAGTGAATAAAAATATCAAAGTTTTCTACCTGCGAAATTGTCCAACTCGCAAAAAAGAGATTAATTTGCAATGTGGAATCATACATAGTTTCAGCGCGCAAATATCGTCCTACTACATTTACCGATGTAGTGGGTCAAAAGCATGTCGCAGAGACATTAATGCATGAAATTACAAATAACAAATTAGCGCAAGCCTTTTTGTTTACAGGTCCAAGAGGTGTAGGTAAAACAACCTGTGCACGAATTCTTGCAAAAGTTATTAATCAACAGGGCGACGAAAACCTAGATCACGATTTCTCATTTAATATTTTCGAGCTCGATGCTGCATCAAACAATCAGGTTGATGATATTCGAAATTTAATTGATCAGGTTCGTATTCCACCTCAAGTAGGCAAGTACAAAGTTTACATCATAGACGAGGTACATATGTTAACCACCAATGCGTTCAATGCGTTTTTGAAAACATTGGAGGAGCCACCTAGTTATGCTATTTTTATCTTAGCAACCACTGAAAAACATAAAATTCTTCCTACTATTTTAAGCCGTTGTCAAGTTTTCAATTTTAATCGAATTGAAACACGCGACATGGTGGAGCATTTATCCATGATTGCTAAAAATGAGGGGGTTAATGTAAAGGATGAAGTTTTACATCTTATTGCTAATAAGGCAGATGGTGGATTACGCGACGCATTGAGTTTGTTTGATCAATTGGCCAGCTTTTCAGCGGGGGAAATTACCTATGAGAAGGCTGTTGATATGTTGAATGTATTGGATGTGGAAACATTCTTTGCTTTAACAGATAATATTGTCAATCAAGAAGTAGGACAAGGGTTAATGATCATCGATAAAGCTATTAATCAAGGTTTTGATGGTTCATTGATTATTGGAGGATTTGCCGAACATTTCAGAAATTTGATTGTGAGTAAAGATCCTCTTACAAATAGTTTATTGGATGTATCTGACTCTTACAAAGTACGATACAAAGAACAATCGGCTAAACTTTCGATGGCTTTTTTGCTTAATGCTTTAAATATCACCCACGAAGCCGATGAACGGTTCAAATCCGCTCGTAATCCTAGACTACTCATCGAGGTAACGTATATTAAACTAGCCCACGTTTTACAATTTGTTGCTGAACTTCCCACACTTGAGGAAGTAAAAAAAAAATTAACTAGTCGTACTTTAGAATCAAACGATTCAAATGCGTTGGGTGCTTCCAAATCCATCGGAGATAGAACTGCACCAACCATCAAAGAAGATACCGTTAAAAAAGTGACTTTAACTCGTTTGGGCGCAATTGATTTTAACGCATTCAAAAGTCAAAAAGGTGCCAAAGACAATGCGAATAATGTTACGAATAATATAGCCTCAAGCTCCAACTCAATTTCAGAGGTTCAAGTTAATGTCCCCAAACAAGGTTTGTCCCAAATGGCTCAAGAATCGGCGGAAGATAGCAACGAATCCGGTTTGATTTCTAGGGATATTGAAATACCAAATCAACAGAATTCTACAGCTAATTCGGCTGTATCTAGTAAATCGACGGATGAATCAAACAATCCGACAGAAAATTACACCATTGTAAAGTCTTCATCGTCGAACGAATCGAATGTAAAATCAGATTCAATTGACGAATTTACATCCCTCGAAAAATATCTAAACAGGGAGCCGAGCGCTGAGTCAATAATGCTGCAAATTGCGAACGATAAAACACCGAGAATTGCATCTCTGTTAAAATCGGTAAAATGCGATTTAGTCAATCATGCCATGAATATTACCGTTTCAAGCAAATTGCATTTGGTGGCGCTTGAAGAATTGAGAATTGAATTAACACAAGATCTTAATCGTATATCAAACGGTACAATTAAAGAGTTTACTCTGGAAATGGGTGAAGTGGAATACACAAGTAAACGACCTTACACTGACAAAGAGAAATTGGATTTCTTAGCAGAAAAACATCCAAAGTTGAAAGAAGCAATTGAAAAATTGCAATTAAGATTGCCATAAACACCTTTAAGGCTTTAAACTTCCATAGTTTTGGCTTTATTTTGTATAACCAAAAAATGAACTCACAAATTTCTTTTGATAACACTGAGATTGCTTTTAAAAGCAAGTCCAACGGAGAATTAAAGAAAGCCAAAATGCTTTTTAAATCCTTTGATTATCCTTGGTTGTTGAAATGGGGACCAGACATGGCAAAAATTGCACTCAATCTGGGAATGAAATCGGTGATCAAAAATACCATTTTCAAGCAATTTTGTGGAGGTGAGAATATCAACGATTGTCAATTAACCATCAATAGATTGAATAATTCCGGAATTGGAACCATTCTTGATTATTCCGTTGAAGGTGAAGAATCAGAGTCTGTTTTTCAATCTACGGCCGAAGAAATCATTCGCACCATTCATGCTGCGCAGAAGCAGCCACAATCCATTCCATTTGCCGTTTTTAAAGTGACAGGCGTGATACACTCCGATTTATTGGAGAAAATGACGTTTGGAAAGGAGTTAACATCCCCCGAAAAGAAAAATTGGGACGATGGAGTTCAGCGTTTTTTCACTATTTGCGAAGCTGCTTTTAATGCTAAAGTTCGATTGTTTATTGATGCAGAAGAGACTTGGTTGCAAGAAGCGATCGATCGTCTAGCTGAAGAAGCCATGTTGAAATTCAATCAGGAATCGACCATAATTTACAATACATTGCAAATGTATCGACATGATCGTTTGGAGTATTTGAAAGAACAAATTGCATCTACAAATCACCATTTGGGTTTCAAGATTGTTCGTGGGGCATACTTAGAAAAAGAAAGAGAACGGGCAAAGAATTTAGGATACATAGATCCTATTCAGAAAACCAAAGAGGACACCGATCGCGATTATAACTCGGCTGTAGAGTTGTGTTTGGAACATCACCTAAGAGTTCAAATATGTATCGGTACCCATAATGAAATCAGTTCATTGAAGGGTGTTGAATTATTGAAAAAACACGGTTTAGGCAATCAACATCCCGGTGTATTTTTCAGTCAATTGTTGGGGATGAGCGATCATATAAGCTTCAATCTTTCTAGTCAAGGATATAATGTTGCAAAGTATGTACCGTATGGTCCAGTTAGTGCGGTAATTCCTTATTTAACTAGACGTGCGCAAGAAAATTCATCCGTAGCAGGTCAAATGGGCAGAGAATTGAGTTTGATTGAAAAAGAACTCACACGCAGATCAAATTCTTGATATGAAATTCTGGAATTTACACCAATACAAGAAATTCAATAACGCCATACTTTGGGTATCAGCTGCTTTGTTGTTGTATGCGATTATTGGAGGATTGGGGACATCCTTGAAAACAGGAATCGTCTCTGTTGAACCGTTTAGAATTCAATCTGATTCAATTGCGAAGGTGAATATTCAACTTCATTCTCCGGCATATTCCGAGGGAATATTGAAAGCAAAATCGTTGGTACTGAAGAACACGAAAGATGAAAAGCGCATTTGGGAATTTAGAAATTTACAATTCAATTATAGCAAAAATACGATAGAGTCATTTTTTAGTTTGAAAGTAGGCAAGGAGTCGTCATCATTTGGGGTTGATATGTTCCTTAAACTAGAAAATAATCAAGGTGATTCTTTTTACGTTTATTATCCCGACGCACTTTGGGTTGAAAAGTCATCTACGGATACAGGTTTGGCGAATTCATTGTTGTTAACAGAAATTTCGGCATGGAACAAAAACGACAAAACTCCCATTGTGGATCAAGTTGAAAAGGGATTTCCGAGCAGAAACATTTTATATGAAAGCATACGCAATTTACTTTATCACGTTCCTATGTGGTTTAGTATGATGTTGCTTTTAGGATTGTCGATGGTTTTTGCCATGAAATATTTGTCCAGTCAAAACCTCATGCACGATTTTTATTCGGAAGCCTTTACCAAGGTGGCAATTTTAAATGGGATTTTGGGTTGTGTAACTGGCGCAGTTTGGGCCCGAGTTACTTGGCAAAGTTGGTGGCCGGCTGAGGATCCCAAATTGAATGGTGTGGCCATTGGTATGTTAATGTATTTGGCTTATTTGATTTTGAGAAGCAGTATAAAGGATCGATATCAAAAAGCTAGAATATCATCGGTTTATAGCGTTTTAATTTATCCAATATTTATTGCACTTATTGCCATAATGCCTAAGCTTTCTCAAACTTCATTGCATCCTGGAACCGGTGGAAGTGTTGGATTTAACAAATACGACTTGGATAATACCCTAAGATTTTATTTTTATCCAGCTATTTTGGGATGGATTGGGTTGTTTTACTACATAGCCACTTTGAAGATTCGCTTAACGCTGATCGAAAAGAAACAAGAGGAAATTGAGTCTTCAGAAATCGATTAATTTCGTAGAATCTACTTAAATAATTTATAGAATTAAGGTGTTTTAAATAATGGAAAATCAAATAGTTGAAATATTGTCAAATAATATGAAATACAATGTAGTAATAGCTGTTTTATCAGTTATATTAATCGGAATCGTGTTAATGCTATTTCGTATGAACAAAAAAATTAACCAATTAGAAGATAAAATCAAATGAAACCCATGCATATATTCTTGGTATTGATTGCTGGTATTGCAATTGCCGCAGTTGTAGGAATGTGGGATAACACCTCCCGCTATGTTTCATTTCAAGAAGCCGATGAATTGGCAAAAGAGAATCCATCAAAAAACTATCATATTGTGTGCAAATTGAGCAAATCCAAACCCATCCAGTATGATCCGCAAAAAGATCCAAATCACTTGGTGTTTTATGCAATTGATAGCCTTGGTTTCGAAAAACGAATAGAATTCGGTCAACCCAAACCTCAAGATTTAGAGCGTAGCGAAAAAATTGTATTAAACGGAAGAAGTATGGGCGAGTTTTTCTATGCCGAAACCATTTTGAGTAAATGTCCTTCAAAATATGAAGACGCTCCTGTAAAACAGCATCCAGAAAATATCCCAAGAAACTAATATATCCATCGTGAATTTATTGACATCGTTACCCGCGACAAATAATGGCCTGATTCAATTCAAAAATGAATGGTTATGGCTGGGAAATTTAGGCGAAATGTTTATGGTGCTCATGTTTATGAGCGCATTGGTTTCTGCATTTTTTTACTTTAAAAACAATCAAAATCCTCAAATACAACTATTGAAAGTAGCTAGAATAAGCATGAATTTACATGCTTTATCGGTAATTTCCGTTTTTTCAATATTGTTCGCACTTATCTTTTTTCATCGCTATGAATACTATTACGCTTGGCGACATTCAAGCAATTCACTTCCCGTTTATTACATGATTTCCTGTTTTTGGGAAGGGCAAGAAGGAAGTTTTCTGTTATGGATTTTCTGGAATGCCATGATTGCGTTGATCTTAAAGCGAACAGCTGGAAAATGGGAGAGTCCTGTTTTGGCAATTATCGCTTTTGCGCAAGTCGTATTGTCGTCGATGATATTGGGTTTTGAGATTGGTGATTTTAAAATTGGTAGCAGTCCATTTCAATTATTACGAGAAGAACGTCCTGATTTCTTAAACATACCCATTTTGGGCGCCTTGGGTGTTGATAATTACTTGCAGGTTTTTAAAGATGGAAATGGATTAAATAAATTGCTTCAGAACTATTGGATGGTGATTCATCCTCCAACGCTTTTCTTAGGTTTTGCTTTAGCTATTGTTCCATTTGCTTATAGTTTATCGGCTTTATGGAATAAAGAAGATAGAAGCTGGTTGATGCCTTCATTGATATGGGGATTGGCTTGCGTAGGTATTTTAGGAACCGGAATTATCATGGGTGGATTTTGGGCCTATGAGAGTTTGTCTTTCGGGGGATATTGGGCTTGGGATCCTGTTGAAAACGCTTCCTTATTACCTTGGTTGATTATGACGTCAGCCGTCCACATGATAATTATTTCGAAAAACACCGGACGTCACTTGTTTACGTCGCATTTATTGACCCAACTTTCATTTTGGTTGGTATTGTATGCAACATTTTTAACTCGTAGTGGGATTTTAGGTGAATCCAGCGTGCATTCGTTTACCGATTTGGGATTATCCGGACAGCTATTGATATTTTTACTGGTATTTATTGGTATCAGTGCGTTGGCTAGTTTGAACGGAAAGGAATTACGAACAAAATTCGCTTGGGGTTTATTGGGTATTTTCGTCATCCCAATAATTTTGGCTTATGTATTGCCACAAAGTGCTCAAAATCAATTTTCTACCGCAATCAAATGGTTGGGAATTCTCGCTTTTTTTGGAGTGCTTGTCGTATTTATTTGGAATTTATTCAAAAATAACAAAAATGAAATTGCCGATGAACACCTATCCAGCCGAGAGTTTTGGATTTTCTTAGGTTCCATGTTCATTATTTTGAGCTTAATACAGATTTTCACAGGAACTTCCATTCCAGTTTTCAATAAGTTATTTGGATACAAAATGGCTGTCCCGACTGAAGACGATTACAATAGAATTCAATTGTGGATGGCGATGCCCATTATGGTATTAATGGCAGTAGCTCAATTTTTCCAATTTAGAGAAACTCCCAAAGCTGTTTGGATAAAGAATATTTCAATTTCTCTTTTAACTGCAATCATAGTAACCGTATTGGTTAATTTGGTTTTTGCGATTGAAGGTTTTGGTAACTTGTTGTTTTTACTATTTGCCGTTTGGTTGGTTGCAGGAAACGTTCAAATCATTTGGCAACGAAAGAAATGGAGATTTATGAATTGGGGTGCTCCATTATCTCATTTGGGTTTTGGTGTACTATTGGTAGGTGTGTTGGTATCCTCAGTGAATCAAAAAATCCTCTCTACCACATCAAATGGAATAGCTTTGGCACCAGAACAGGATGAAAAAGGACAATTGGATATCAAAGGAATTCAATTTAACCGTGAGAACTTATTGATTTATAAAAATGAACCATTGACAATGGGGGATTACAAGGTTACGTATTTAGGAAATAAAAAAGGAATCATCTATGATACTTTGGATGAATTCTTTTATCTGCATTTCAGAAATATTAAAACTGGTGATACGTTTATACTCGCTCCGAAAACACAAAACAATCCCAAAATGGGACTATTAGCCGAGCCATCAACGAAGCACTTTATACATAAGGACATTTTTACACACGTGAACTACCACAGTGGTATGGATAAAAAAGAACCATTCAGTTCATTTGTTTCAGATACGGTTGTGTTAGGTGAGAAATTCACTACCTCTACGGGTAAATGTCAACTTACGCCCATCCAACTCATGAAATCAACTGATGAAAAAGGATTGGCGTTGAAACTGGAGGTTCAAGTTGAGCGTTTAGGTAAGAAATCCTTGATGTATCCAATGATTTTAATTAATGAACAAAATGGAAATTTAGAATCATTACCGGTAGAAGATGAGTCGATGGGAGTTATCATGACATTGCAGAACTTCAAGATTGATGATCCGGATCCAGCTAAACAAAAGATTTCATTTGTAATTCAAACCGGTGAGAAAACACCTGTGAAAGATTATGTAGTTCTCAAGGCGGTATTATTCCCTTGGATTAATTTGGTTTGGTTCGGTACAATAATTATGGTTGTTGGTTTTGTAATTGCAGTAACACACCGTATTCAAGTCCAGAATAATTTAAAATAATTGCATATTTCAATTCATATATAAGGTGTTATAAATCATGAAATCCACACCCATCGTAATTTACGGTTTTGGGAATCTGGGAAGCCATATTTTCAGATTACTTAGGGAAAGTGGATTTCGAAATTTGTTGGTAGCAACCAATCATGAATTGCAAACGAGTGAATTGGTATTAGAAAATCAAGGTTCTCAATTACTTTATGCCAATCAATGTACTCGGTCGGATTTAGAAAAAATAAAATCGCATTTATCCGATAGAGGATTGATTTTTATCTGTGTAAATGATGGTTTAATAAATATAAGTTTTGAATTTCTAAAACCATTATCTGAAAATATTCAACAGGTTATAATGTCTGGCGGATTTGAATTTCAAGGAGAAATGCCGAAAAACGTATCCGTATTTTATCCATTGTATTCGTTCAATAGTGCTTTACCTGTTAACTGGAACGCAGTACCTGTTTTTTTAGAATCACCGAATGATTTTCTATTTCAATTGGTTCAGGAATTACCCGTTGAAAATGTGTATTCATTAAATTCAAAACAGCGTAATTTACTGCATGTTGCAGCGGTATTCGCCAATAATTTCACGAACGCTATGATGATCGCTGCTCAGGAGCTTTTGAAAAGTAATTCGAATCTGAAATTTGAATTTATTCAGCCTATTTTGAATCAAACATTTGAAAAATTACAACAACACAATGCCATTGATATTCAAACAGGTCCAGCAAAAAGAGGAGATAAGGTCACCATTGAAAAGCATTTAAACATTCTTCAATCTTTTTCAGAAGAACGCATATTATATGAGGCAATTACAAAATATATTTCAAGTAAGGTAAAATAAATTCAAAATATTAAACAAAAAAACCTAAATTAGTGGGTGATTCTTAAACAAATGCCTGAAATTGCCCTTTACCTTTCCGCCGACAAGCACTTATTCGACTACTTAGGTCTACAAATTTATTTAAGTGTTTCTGATAATAAACCACTCACATTTTACGGACGATCAGAATCTGATAAACGTATTTCTAAGGCGGTGATTCACCTTAAAGATGGTATTTACAAGGGAATTGAATTAAAAGAAGTTGCTGACTTTGAGGAGTTAGATGAAAAAGAAAAGCGCCAACTAATGCAATTAATTGACGCTAACCTTTCTGATATTATTAAATATTGGATTGATTTTTACGTATATAAAAAGGAAGTACCCTTCGAACGTATTTTAAAACCAATCGTTTAGTTTAAACACACTCAGAATTTTTCATTTCGACTATATTTCAAGCTTTGGTTTATTCGCTTTTGAAAAGAACGCCAATTCTTGTATTAGCGAATTTCCCATCTAAAACCTAGATAACTCATTCGCCCATTTGCAGGACCCCAGCCAAATCCAGGATCTGTAAATGATTGTCCTATAAAATTTTGTCCCTCAAAAATGGGGAATGGCTGTCTGAAATTACCGATATTTTCCATTCCAGTATATAATTCCCAGCCTTTCTTAAATACTTTACGAATTTGTAAATTCACTATAGCATAGGTAGGACTAAATTCAACATTGTTGTTTGTTACCTGGTAGTTTACAATTCTTTTAGGGCCATTAATCTGACTAAGTAGATCAAAATACCAATTATTACGAGTTTTGTAATGCAGAGTAATCAAACCTCTGTGACGACTTTGAAATGGCTGGATTCTAAATTCATTTCCCAAGAATTGTTGGTTATTTACATATCGATAAGCCAATTTTACTTTGAAACGCATCATTGGTACGAAACTCCATTCTGCATGGAAACTTTCTGTAAATCCTGCTTTACTGCCAGTATGTCTTACTAAATTAATGGTGTTCAGGTTTTCATCTCGGTCTACAATAATTTGTGATATAAATTGAGTTCTAAATACATCCAGCATGATATCACTTGGATATCCCAAAAACATAAAATTCTTGACATACGAAATACCAGAATTCCATCCTTCTTCTTGTTGCATGTAAAAGGGTAGTTTGTTGTCCGATGAAACCATCCATAATAAATTGTTATTTAATTTAATTGCTCGATCCGAAAACAAATTCGGTAAATTTTCAGCAATAACAACTGGATTTCTCCGTGCAATACCCGATTGGAAAAACAATTTGTTCTTTTTATTTATTTCCCATTTTCCATGCAATCTCGGAACAGCAAACCAACCGTAATGATTGTGATAATCTGCTCTCAATCCTGTAACCAATGTGAAGGTTTCCGTAGCATAAACAAATTCACTGAATGCACCGATCTGATTTTCTATAAACTGTTGATTCAAATTATAAGAAAATATAGTCGATTGACTAAGAGCTTCTGCAAACCATTGATTGGTAATAGCCGCCATTGCCGAAATACCTGCTTTAATTCCCCAACGTTCACTCAATTCAGATTGAATCAGTCCAGAATAATTCACACGACTTTCGTTCGCAATATATTTTCTAACAACACCAGATCTATTGGTTCTTAAATTATAGTCCATCTCATGTCGCGAAAAATTCAAAATATTCCCAAAGGTAGTTTCACCCATGTTTTCAGGAATAATTCCCAACTTGGCATATCCTTCAAAGCGACTCTCACGACTAAAAATATTAAAGTTATCTGTATTATTGCTGATTTCATAGTTATTACGACCCAATTTTCCGCTTTCACGTCCATCCGACCATAATGTGAAACCGAATTGTCCTTCGGTATGTTTTCCTTGGAAATTAGAGTGATTACCAATGTATAAACGGTTCGATAATGGATTATCTGAATATTTATCTTTATTCATATCCGTTGCCATCCATTGGTTTCCGTAATGAAAATACGTAAAGTTCTTGAAATTCTTTTTATTAGCCGTTTTGAGGATGGTATTGAACTCTGATCTACCTTGGTCACTTTGATACCCATTAATAAAGATTTTGGGGTCTTTTGGGGATGCTTTCAATAGATAATTGATACCACCCGTAATTCCATCAAAGCCCAAAGTGGCCGAACCCGCACCTTTTGCAATGTTTACATCAGATACAAATGGTCCAGGAATGTTGGATAATCCGTTAAGTACTGCCAAGCCTTGAAACATGGGAATGTTATCTCTAGTGAGCAAAACATATCGACTGTGTAGTCCTAGCATTTCAACTTGTTTTATTCCGCTAACTCCATCTGAATTAGACACTTCAACAGCATTACTTAAATCAAAACTTTCGGATAGAGTGCAGCAAGCAGCTTTCTTAAATTCATTATCATTTAAGGATTGACTAAGAATTGCGCCAGTTGAATTTATAACTTCGCCTGACTGCTCTCCACGAACATCAACCGACTCAATTTTAGATGAATCAATTTGAGCCTGAATCTGATTGAATACAAGAATTCCAAAAAAGGCGAGGACTAATGGTCTTTTTACCATTTTTCATCCTTTCTGTATTTGCAGCAACCTGGTAAATTTTCATATACCAAATCATCTGCCTTTACTTTATCTGTATCATGTCCCACAGCTGCTATCATGTTGTGAATTTGCAATTCACTAAACGCAGCAGAATTGTATTCAATAAACAAACGATGGTTTTCTAGATCATAGTACGCCTTGTAAATGCCTTTTTTATCAAGTACAGTTTCAATGCGTTCTTTGCACATTTCGCAGCTTCCACTTACTTCAAATGAAGTAGTTAACTTTTGGCCTTTTGTGGATTTTACAGTTGAACAACTGGGAATCATAAAAGCCATAATAACAAGGCTAAAAATCCCCCAAAATAATATAACTGCTTGATTTCTTGATTTTAATGTGTTTTTCATATTTCTATTTTTAGTTATATGGTTGTGTATTTTGTAATTTAACGATTTGCTTAATTTATTATAAAATATTTTGGTGTTCGTTTCATGATTGTAATCATTCAAATTGAACTTGTTGATTGGAAATAGTTTTCGTGAATCACTCAGTTAATAAATGTGTTTGATTATTTCACATTTCAATAAGCCATTGAATAGACGAGGAAAACGACAACTACGTTTCCTAATATTGATACAAACATGCCTACTTCAAAAAAGGTAGAAATACCTTGATATGAATCAAATTAATCTCATGCCTGGTTTTAAATTATCCAGATGCAATAACGCGATGAAACCTCCTGTCTTTTGAAATCAGGATGGTCGGACTGATTGAAGTAATTCTTTTCATCGCTAATTAACGATATGTTTTTCGAGGTAGAAAAATTGGTATAAATGCAATAATCTAATTGCTTCCACATCAAAGACGGAACGCAAATTGACTTCTCCTCATGGAACTTAGGTGTGAAATAATAAAGATTTAAGAAAGTACAGCATTTTATACTTTGTGGGTTAGATGAACGACAGCAAGGATGTTCATCGTCTAAAATTTCTTGAACCTGCTTCTTAGAGGAGCAACATTTTTTTGAAGTATTAGAAGAGGAGATTTTAGAGTCTGATTTCTTGGTCAAAATGGTTTCAGAACTGGAAGTTTTTTGCGTTGAATGACATACTTTTACAGCAAAATCAACCATCCCATTACTCATGAGGGTTATTGCTATTAGAAAAAGTGCCAACAACTGACGCATATTCGAATATAATAACATAATTTGTTTTAGGAAAGTATTAGAATTAATATCGCATTTATAATTTATGATTCAACGTATTTTTCGACGAAAAACTGACTTTGCTGTCGATACAACACATAGTTTGCAACGAGTGCTAGGAGTGAAAGACTTGACTCTTTTTGGCATAGCGGCAATTATTGGTGGAGGAATTTTTAGTTCTATTGGAAAAGCTTGTGCAACTGGTGGGCCAGCAGTAATTTGGTTGTTTGTTCTCAGTGCAATCGCCTGTGGATTCGCAGCATTGAGTTACGCTGAATTCGCCAGTCGAATACCGGTATCGGGTAGCGCATATACTTACGCTTATGCTACGTTTGGTGAACTATTCGCTTGGATAATCGGTTGGGCATTGTTGATGGAGTATTCCATTGGAAATATTTATATTGCTTTTTCTTGGAGTGGGTATTTTAATCATTTGCTGGAGGTTGTTGGTTTACATATACCAAATTGGCTAAGCATCGATTATTCCACGGCACATAGGGTTTACAATCATTTTTCTAGTCATCCGTTAATTGCCAATTTACTCACTTTTGATTATTCAGATACTAAAATAATTCAATATTTAAACACTAATACAGTTGAATTACATGCCACTACCGATGAGATTCAAGCTTTGAAAGCTTGGCTAACCTGTCCGCGTTTAGGAAGTCTTTCTATCATTTTTGATGCCCCTGCATTGTTCATTAACGCAATTATTACATTTTTGGTTTTTCGGGGAATCAAAGAATCCAGAAATGCAAGCAACATAATGGTATATATTAAGTTGTTGGTGGTTGTTTTAATCATTGCTGTAGGTGCTTTTTATATCGATATGGAAAATTACACCCCTTTCATGCCCAATGGCTTCGAAGGAGTAATGGCGGGAGTATCAGGTGTGTTTTTTACCTATATAGGATTCGATGCGGTAAGTACGCTCGCTGAAGAATCTAAAAATCCCCAACGAGATCTTCCACGAGGAATGTTCTACTCGTTAATTATTTGCACAGTTTTATACATACTCATTTCTCTTGTTTTGACAGGAATGGCACCATTCGAGCTTTTAAATGTAGATGATCCGTTGGCATTTGTATTGGGATATAAATCCATTCATTGGTTGGAATATTTTGTATCTGTAAGTGCAATTGTGGCAATGGCAAGTGTTTTATTGGTGTTTCAAATGGGACAACCCCGCATTTGGATGACTATGAGTCGCGACGGTTTATTGCCACCAGCATTTTCAAAAATTCATCCAAAATATAAAACGCCCAGTTTTGCTACCATTGTAACTGGACTCGTTGTAGGAATTCCGATTTTGTTTACCGATGAGAACTTTGTTTTAGATTTTACTTCCATTGGGACCATTTTCGCTTTTATTTTGGTATGTGGTGGTGTGCTAATGCTTCCCCCGAGAGATGAGATAAATGAATCAATCGGAGAAAAACGATTTAAATTGATGTTTGTAAATGCCAAAGTGGGTTTCCCAGTTGTTCTGGCATTAATCGTGTCGATTGTTCAAATTTTGTTTCCTAATTACTTCAAATCTCTTTACTCAACCATGTTTCATGGTGATTTTAGCTTTTATAAAATAACCCATCTTTTATTTTGGTTCCTGCAGTTTATGTTACTAATTTTGAGTTGGAAACGCAGATTGAATTTAATTCCCATGCTCGGAATTACTACTTGTTCATTTTTGTTAACTGGAATGACCTTAGATAACTGGAAATGGTTTGGTATTTGGTTTTCTATAGGTTTGGTTATCTACTTCAGCTATGGATTTAGAAAAAGCAAATTGGCATGAATAAAATAGCATTACTTGAATAGGAAAATATGAGAAACCCTAAGGATAAAGACCCTTCGATAGCATCTGTACTTCAGAGTATGTACAAACGTTACCGATTGGATGTGAAAGCGAGCGAAATTAATATCAAAAAGGATTGGGAGTCCATTGTGGGGCCGTTAATAGCGAAACACACTGTACAAATAGAGTTAAAAAGTAAAACGTTGTATTTGAAATTCGACAATCCACCACTCAAAAATGAGATGTTTCTGCAGCGTGATTTACTGTTAGCGAAAGTAAACGAACATTTTGGATTGGTTGTCGCTGAAAAAATATTTGTTGGATAATCTACTTAACAACTTGAAGATTATTTTCAGCGTGTAACTTTGTTTTTTGCACCTCAGCTTTATCGATACTGGTATTCAATTCAAATCCCACAATAATCAGGAAAGAATTGATGTAAATTAAAACCATTAGGGCTAGAATCGCACCGATGGAACCATAAATTTTATTGTAGCTATCGAAGTTATTTACATACAAGGTAAATCCAAATGTCGAAATTATTGAAAGCGTTCCCGAAAGTAATGAACCCGCTGAAAAGAATTCCCATCTTTTCTTATTCGATGGTCCAAAATAGTAAATAGACGATATAACCAAAATAAATAATCCTGTGATTAGGATGTATTTAAAGAACTCAATAAAAAAGTTTATTAATGATAGCAATGGCCAATCGTGTGCTTCCATGTAACCTTCAATTTGGTAGGCCCAAGTTACCAATACTAGAAATACTATTATCAGTATCGATAGAATAAAGGTTAAAAATATGGCCTTAAAACGGATATAAAGCCAATTATGTTGAACGAATTGTCCCATCGCCAATCGACGATTAAATGAATTGATTAGAATATGAAACGCATTAGACGCGAAATAGACGGTTAATAAGAATCCAAATGATAATAACTTGGAATTTTGTTTGTTCAAAATTTCTAAAATCGTATCTGCAATTTGCTCGTAAGTGGTATTTGGCAAAATCAATGATAGCTGTTCAATGAATTGTGTTTTCATTCCTTTGATGGGTAAAAACGCAATAAGGGTAAGTAAAAAGATTAATGCAGGAAATAGGGCCAAGAAAAAATTAAAACTTAATGATGATGCTCGAATGCTCAAGTTTTCTTTGAAAATTGAACGTAAAAAGTATTTTCCGACATCATAAAAGCTATGTCCCTTGAATCCTTTAACCGTTTTGCCTTGTAGAAAAACAATTAGTTTTTTGATGAGCCAATGATTTTCAAAATCTTTCTCGAATTGATTGAGATGAGTGCCTTTATTCTTAGCAGAATGATTCAATTGTTCAGAGTTTGGCTCATGAACATTGTGAATATTCTTGTTAAATGATTTGTAGAATCTAGACATTTCAAACAATTGCTATTCAAATGATTTTAAATATTTTTCAGGAAGTCTTAAAGGTCGCATAGTGTCTTTGTTTACAAAAAACATTTCTGTAGTTGCACTAGTCAAATGAATACCATCTTGGTTGTAAATTTCATATTTAAAATCACATCTTACAAGTGGTTCTCCAATAACTTCCACTGTTATTTTCAATAGGTCATCGTAACGAGCTGCTTTTATAAACTGAAATGACATGGATCGAACAGGCATAATTATTCCATCATCTTCCATATCCTTATAGGTAATTCCTTTCGCTCTTAATATTTCTGTCCTCGCTTCCTCAAGATACATTGCATAATTGGAATGGTGCACAAATCCCATTCTATCGCATTCTGCATAACGTACTCTTATGAAATGTTCATGTATCATAGATTCAATTTGTAAGTTAACTTTTTCAGTTTAAAGATAACAGAATTAAAGTTTTAAAATCGTAAAATAAAATTCTGTTTAGGTTGTTCTTTTCGTACAAAGAATATGCCCATTTCAAACAAATCAATACAAACTGTAAAACGGCTATCGTTTTTAAGTCTATTGAAATTGATAATCGTATGTTCATTTTCATTCAAACCATTAACAATTATGATATCATCGTTTTTTAACGATGGCATTATTTTATCTAATTCTTTCCAAAATTGATCTTCATCAAACACACTCCAATGAAACAAATATAGGGCAGGAGCATCTAGTAATATGGGAGAGACTTCGACATTTGAGAAATCATGATTTCCCCAAAAATCTTGATTGCATTGTTCTTTTACTACGTTCTTTTCAGAATTGAAATATTGATAATGCAACTTTCTATTTGAATTACCTAAAAAGGAATTCAGCAAATAGTTTGTTTCAATTCCTGTACACCAACCAAATTCGTGAATATTTTCAATGTTATAAAAATTACAAATTCGAAAAAGAAGTCCACCAAATTTAGAGGAAAGCGTAAACTGATCCACGAAGACCGATAATTTAAAATTCTGTATTTTACCAGAACTCTGCAACATCAGTGTCCGTTGATATTCAATAGATTCCACAATGGAATTATCTTTTGAATAAAGAACTAAATCGGCAAATGTGTAAACAAAAGGTGAGTGTATTCCGTGACGATTCGTAGAATGGAATAAATACCCCACGTAATCAATCCATTTACCCAGCTTTTGAAGCATACTTTGCAATTACTTCGCTTGTCGAATGATGTTAAGTTCTTTTTTAAGTCGATCTAATTGCTCGCTTAATTTTTTCACTTTATCATCAAACTGTTTTAGCACAGCACCTGCATTTTTGGAATTACTAAAGAACCCTTTATTGTTTTCAATAGTTGCAATTTCGTCTTGAATTTTATTAATAGATTCACGTAATCTTCTCTCTTCGCTTACTAGTCTATTCTTTCCATCGGGAGAATCAGATAAACCAGCAACATATTCCCTTACAGATTTTTCACGTTCCTGATTATTCATTTCCCTGAGAGATTGAAACATCGGATCAATTAATTTTTGATAACGATTATTCAATGAATGAAATTTTTTCCCTGATACAAAACCAGATTGATTCCAACGTTGTTGAATGGCTTTCAGGTCATTAAATGTAAAGATTTTAGTTTCTGCAGCATTCAATGATTCTAATTCTTTAAGAATTTCTTCTTTTGCTGTGACAGCACCTGATTCATTTTGCTTTCTTTCATCCATCCAAACTTTTTTACGTTCAAAAAATGTATCAAAAGAAGCACGGAATCGTTTCCAAATTTTCTCATTTTGCTCTTCAGGAACCGGACCAATTTTTTTCCATTCTTCTTGAAGGGCAAGTAAAGCATTGCTTGTGTTATTGAATTCGTTTGAATCTTTTAATTGCTCAGCTTTTTCACATAATTTAATTTTTAAATCTAAGTTAGATTGTTTGTGAGCGTTTAAACCTTTAAAGAATTGTTTTCTTTCAGCAAAGAATGTATTTCTTGCATTCTGAAAACGATCCCAAACTTCTTCATTCTTTTCAGAAGGTACAGGACCAATTTTTTTCCATTCTTCAAATAAATTATCTAGTTCTTGAGCAACACTTTGCCATTCTTTACCTGTAGTAGGTAAAACAGCAATTAAAGCTTCAGATTTTTCGATAAGTAAGGTTTTCTTTTCTAAATTTTGCTTACGTTTTTCATCTTGAGCTGCTCTATGGGCACGAACCGATTCAACGATTTCGTTGCTCACCGATTTGAAACGATTCCAAATTTCTTCAGAAATTTCTTTACGAACGGGACCTGTATTTCTCCAATCCTCGTGATGCTTGTTAAGTGAAACTAAAACCTTACGAATATTTTTTTCGTCTTTTAAGGCTTCCACACGCTTAATCAATTCGATTTTAATCTCTAGATTTTTCTCACGATCCAAATCTTTCAGCTCATTGAAAATACTCAACTGATCATAAAATCTATCAACTAGTGCCTTGTATTGAGATGATAGGTCTTCCTGGAATTCTTTCGGTACAGAGCGTATTTCACGCCATTCGCGCATTAACTCTCTGAGTTGTTTTAAGGAATTTTCAGTTTCTTCGTTCTCTACTAAAGCCTTTATTTTTTCTAAAATACTTTGTTTTAGACGCAAATTGGCCAACTTTTCTTCTTCAGCTCGTTTACGTTCATCTTCTCTTAGCTTTTTGAATTCATTAAAAATTTCAAGAAGACGAATCTTAAGAGCATCTTGCGGAGGAACAAAGTCCTTCACATCATTCCCCTCATCAATCCATTGTTTGATTAATGCAGGTTTTTCGTCAGCACTTAATCGATCGAATTGATCTTTCAACGCATTCAAATTATTAAATGCAGTTTTCACATCAGCTGTTTGAATTAAAGATTCAGCTTCAGTAATAATTTCTTCCTTGCTGAGCTTACTATAAAGATCTTTTTTTGATGTTTCTTCATCATGAAGATTAATCAATTTTTCCACTTCATTCAGTTGCTCATTGTAATTTTCAGCAATGGGGTTCATAGGAGTAATAATTATTGAATATTAAATTGGGATTTATTTAATCGCATTTTAGAGATAAAATATACGATTACATTATTTGCGAGTATGTAGTAATTGAAAAATTGCTGTTTGGGCAGCTTCGGTACCTTTATGTCCATTTTTACCGCCAACACGATCTTCAGCTTGTTCTTGATTCAACGTTGTTATCAATCCAAAAACACAGGGCTTGTTGTATTTCAAACCGACGTTTAATATACCGTGTGTAGCGCCTTCGCAAACAAAGTCAAAATGGGGAGTATCTCCCTTGATTACGCAACCTAAAGTCAATACAGCATCAACCGATTTGTTTTCAAAAAGTTGTTGTGCACCCCATGGCAATTCAAATGCACCAGGAACGGGTAATGTCAAAATATTGGATGCTTGCACACCAAGATTAATCAATTCATTGGTGGCTCCGTTTAACAATCTACCTGTAATATTTTCATTCCAAATAGACCAAACGATACCCACCTTAAACTGTTTAATTACATTAAGATGTTCAGTAAAATCGAAGGAAAAACTCGCCGTTGACACAATTCTTCTAAATTAATTAGGGATTCAATTCGCCTAATTTCGCTTTCATTTTGTAGACGTATTTGTCTATATCAGAACCTTCAGATGAAGTAGAGTATTTATCAGCGATAACATTGTAACAACGCAAAGCATCATTAAACTCGCCAGCCATTTCATAATGAACACCCGCTTTTTTCAAATACATTGCACTGAAATCATTCTCAGCAACACTAGAAGCCTGCTCAAACATTTTAGCTGCATCTATTGTGTTTCCTAGTTCAGATTCACAAACCGCTTTCATTCCAATGATAGAAGCATTCAAGATTTCATCGCGCGCATCGGTTTTATCCAAATAGTTTAATGCATCTTTATATTTTTTCTCCTTCATAAAAGCGATAGAAGCCATTAATGCTGCTTCTTTTCCCTTTTTTGTATACCAATAATCATCAGCAATTTTAGCTGCGGAAACAATTTTTAATGCAGCATTACCTTTTGTGATTACTTGAGTAGAATCATTTTTGAAATAGTAATATAAAGGAGCCAATTTCTGACCTGCCTTTTTTTCTTGATCCGGTAAGAAACTCATAGAGTAGTAAATACTACCTGCAGTAACAGCCACTGCACCAATCAACAATACGTTGATGATTCTTTTATTTCCAACATAAATGGTTGAAATATTATTCTTAACCGATAGCCAATTTTCTTTAATGTCCATGTTTTGAGCGGGCGAATATACGAAATAAGTTTTTTTTACAAGTACTTTTTATTTGTTTAAACCACAGATAAATAATTAATCCATGATATATGGATAATCATCTTCGACGTATACATCTTTGAAAAGTTCCGATGCGTCAGGAAATGGTGAATTTTCAGCGAAAACAACACTTTCATTTACTTCTTCAATGATTTTTTCTTCCATTGCATCTAATTCCTGTTCAGTTGCGTATTTCTTAGATAGAATAGTTGCTTTAGTGGTTTCAATTGGATCCTTTGCTTTATAAGCCGCTAATTCTTCCTTGGTTCTATAGCTAGCAGGATCGCTCATACTGTGTCCTCTGTAGCGATATGTTTTAATTTCTAGGAATGTAGGTCCATCTCCTTTACGGGCTCTTTCACACGCTTCAGCAATGGCTTCATGCACCGTTTCGCATTTCATTCCATCTACTTGAAAACTTGGCATATCATACGCAGAACCGATTTTGTAAATATCCAATAAATTAGTTGTACGCTCAACACTTGTACCCATTGCATATTCATTGTTTTCGCAAATGAATATTACAGGCAATTTCCAAAGCATTGCCATATTGAAGGTTTCATGCAAAGCACCTTGACGCGCAGCACCATCCCCAAAGAAACATAAACTTACATTTTTTGTACCTAAATATTGTTCAGCAAAACCTAAACCAGCACCCATTGGAATTTGTGCACCTACTATACCATGTCCTCCGAAAAAGTTCTTTTCTTTTGAGAACATATGCATACTTCCACCTTTTCCACCAGAACAACCAGTTGCTTTACCATATAACTCAGCCATAACTGCATTCGCACTAACTCCCATCGCAAGAGCATGTCCGTGGTCGCGGTAAGCTGTAATTACTTTATCGTCTGGAGTGATTGCAGACATCATACCAGCCACCAAAGCTTCTTGTCCAATATATAAATGACAAAACCCCTTTATTTTTTGCTGTCCGTACAATTGAGCTGATTTTTCTTCAAATCGACGAACCAACATCATGGACTTGTACCAGTTCAAATAGGTTTCTTTGTTGAATTTCATAATAATTTAGATTTCGAATCGCGAAGATAATAAGAGATACTGCAGAAATTCAATTTGTTCAGGAAAAAAATGCACAGGAGTTAAATTTTGTCCTCAATATTTTTCACTGTATCTTTAATCATACCAATTTCTCGTTGAATTACTCTCAGAGCTGGTCCAATTTCATCGGATTTAGGTGATTGTGGTTCTTCAAATTTGGGATTGATGTAATTTACGAATTTCCAAATCTCTAATATTTCTTGAACTTTAACTGAATAGGGACTGTAAAGCGTATTGGTGCTACAAAGTAGGAAGCTTCCGTCTTCTTCAATACGATTGTATAAAATTTTAAATACAATTCCTTCATCTTGGGTAACAACAATATAGGGATGGCCATTTTTTACATGATTCCAGTCTTGAAGATATTCACCTGTAACATAAGCTCCATCCACAACTGGGGGCATGCTATCGCCGCTTATAGGAAAGGTACGATATTTTTTATTGGGAGATAAAAAAGGCAAATTAAATGCTGGTAATACTTTTATATAATTAGGATCTGCATATCCAGAAGTATATCCTGCTTTGGCTTTAATAGGAACCAATTCAATATTGTCTTCATTTTCATGGTTAACAGTCGTAGCTAAAATTCTTAATTTTCCGCCTGTTAAATCCATATCAAAACCTTTATCAAGTTCCAATAATTTACTTTCAGGAAGAATAGATAAATCGGTCCTAACTAACTTATCCATGGTAATTTGAAAAAAATCTGAAAGCTTAATGAGTATGGTTAAACCAGGTTCAGCAACTCCGTTTTCATAGCTATTATAAGCGGAACGTGTAATGTTCAACAAACTAGCAACCTCTTCTTGACTTCTTTTTTTGCGCTTTCTTAGGAGCTTTAAATTTTCTTTTAAAAACATAATGTCAATATTATTACCAATAATTTGGCATGTAAATTAACAAATATTTTTTTACATTTCAAAAAATGGAGATGAAATTGTTTTAAATTTAATCGATTTGAACGTTCTTTGTGAGGATGAATTATTGGCTGATTAAATCTGAACCATTTAAGTATAGCTGGGATCAATTCGTAAAGGATAAATCCACGTTTTGGGATGGCGTTAGAAATTATCAAGCGAGAAACAATCTGCGTAATATGAATGCAGGAGATCTTTGTTTGTACTATCATTCAAATGAAGGAAAAGAGGTGGTTGGTATTGCTGAGGTAATTAAGGAGGCATACCAAGACCCAACCACAACTGACACCAATTGGGTAGTCGTAGACGTTAAACCTTACAAAAAATTAAGTCAAACGGTTACTCTGGAAACCATGAAATCCGATCCTCGATTGAGTGAATTGGGTTTGTTGCGTCAACCAAGATTATCTGTAATTGCAATCACTGAAACCCAGTTCAACATTATATTAGAACTTGCAAATGAGAAATAATCAATCTAAGTTGCTCCTCAGTCCCCAAAAAGGCGAAATGATCCTCAAACGTTTTGCCATACAAATTGTGGAGAATCATAAAAAAATTTCTGAGTTGGCGATAATTGGATTGCAACCGCGAGGAATTGAATTGGCCCAATCCATCAATAACTATGTTTCACAACTCACTAAAAACGATGTGTTGTATGGTGAACTCGATCATACTTTTTTTAGGGATGATATAGGCAGAGGCAGTATTCATATCCCCAAACCATCTAAAATCAATTTTTCAACTGAAGGGAAAACCATCATTTTGGTAGATGATGTTTTGTATACTGGTAGAAGCGTTCGTTCTGCAATCGACGCAATCATGAGTTTCGGCCGTCCAAATCGAATTGAACTTCTAGTTCTAGTGGATCGAATTCATGAACGTGAATTACCGATTAAGCCAGACTATGTAGGTGTTTCTATAGACTCAAGAAACACCAATTCTTACGTGAACGTGGAATGGATCAATAATGAATTAAATGTTTGGCTTTTTGAAAATAAGATAAATGAATAATCTTCCCCTGAATCACTTGTTAGGAATTAAAGGAATGAAAGCAGATCAAATTCATTCCATTTTTGAAACTGCACAAGGATTTCTCAATTTATTACAGGCACCGGTTAAAAAAACACCTGCATTGCGTGATATTACCATAGCCAATTTGTTTTTTGAAAACTCAACCCGAACTAGAGTATCATTTGAATTGGCCGAAAAACGCTTGGGAGCCGATGTAATTAATTTCTCATCCTCTTCTTCCAGCGTTAAAAAAGGTGAAACGCTAATTGATACAGTGAACAATATTTTAAGCATGAAGGTTGATATGGTTGTTATGCGCCATCCTGCACCTGGAGCTTGTAGATTCCTATCAAAGCATATAAACGCTCAAATTGTTAATGCTGGCGACGGAACACATGAACATCCTACACAAGCCTTGTTAGATGCTTTTTCCATGCAGCAAAAACTGGGTGATTTAAAAGGAAAGAGAATTGTAATTGTTGGAGATATCAAGCATTCAAGAGTTGCATTGAGTAATATATATTGTTTGCAATTGTTAGGTGCTGAGGTAATGGTTTGTGGTCCATCTACTTTAATTCCCAAACATATTGAATCATTGGGTGTTAAAGTATCGCATAATCTCGATGAAGCTTTGAAATGGGCGGATGTGGCAAATATGCTTCGTATTCAATTGGAACGTCAAGATGAACGTTATTTTCCTTCAATTAGAGAATATTCAAAATTATTTGGCCTAACCATGGATCGATTAAATTCGGCAAACCCGGAATTATTAATCATGCATCCTGGTCCAATAAATCGAGGAGTTGAAATTAGTAGTGAGGTAGCTGATTCCTCGAATAGTATTATTTTAGAACAAGTTGAAAACGGAGTTGCAATTCGAATGGCTGTGCTATTCTTGCTTGCACAAAAATCATTATAATGAATCCAATTTTAGTAGAATTAAAAAGGGCAGAGGTACTTGAAAGTTTCCATAGAGGAGTAATTTGTGTGGTGGATGAAAACAATCAAGTAGTGTATTCGCGTGGCGATATTCAACAAGTTTGTTACCCCAGAAGTGCTATGAAATTTTTCCAACACATTCCATTAATTACTTCAGGGATTTTTGATAGTTATGGCTTTACCAATCAGCAACTTGCCGTGATGTGTGGATCACATAACGGTGAATCAGCTCATACCGCTGTGGTAAAAACAATTTTGGACAGAATTGAGCTCAATGAAGACTCTTTAAAATGTGGAGCTCAACCGCCTGCATTAAAAAAGGATTACCATGAAATGATAAAAAACAATCAAGAACCGCAGCCCATACACAACAATTGTAGCGGAAAGCATGCGGGTTTCTTAGCTTGGTCCAAATTCAAACAAAAGGCCACAGAATCATATTTATCACCCGAACATCCCTTACAACAAGAAATCCGTAAGGTAGTCGCTGATTTTTTCGAGCTAAAACCAGAAGAATTGCAATTGGGAATGGATGGTTGCAGCGCACCCACTTTTGCCATGCCAGTTATTAATCAAGCAATTGCATTCAAAAATTTAGTTTGTCCTCCAAAGCATTTTGACGATAAAACCAAGAAAGCAGCGGAAAGAATTGTAAATTCTGTGGTTGAATTTCCTGATATGGTAGCTGGTACACAACGGTATTGTACTGATTTAATGCGCGTTACAAAGGGTAGAATTGTGGGTAAAACAGGAGCAGATGGCGTTTATTGCATTGGAATACCAAGTAAAAAATGGGGAATTGCCATTAAAATTGATGATGGTAAAATGGGTCCTCAATATCAAGTGGCTCAAGAATTACTTAAGAATTTAAATCTCATTACAGAAGAAGAAGTGGCTGAATTAGAAAAGTATCGTGAGTTTGAAATGAAAAATTTTGCAGGTAATATTACCGGCAAATCATTGGTAGTGAATATTTAATTGTACTACCTTTCAATAAATTGCAATATTACGGTTATTCTAATTTAACTTTTATATATGAATTATCTGCGTTTTATCCCATTGGGTTTGACCTTCTTTTTCGGGGGATATATATTCGGTCAAAATCGATTAATTCGACCACTTTCTCACATTGAGGATCGATTAATTGCATTGGATCCTACTTTGGTTGAAAGCTTTCGGTTTAATAATCAAAGTTTGGACTTAATGTCTCAACTTGTTGAAAAAGAAGAAGGCCTTTATTCTAATTTTTCAATTAAATCTCGCGGAATAGATCAAGAAAGTTTCTTTCGTAAATTCAGCCCTGAGTATTTTGTTCAGAATCTCGTTTTAAAACCACAGAATAAATATCCCCAAAAACCGATTAAATCCAAATTGAATTCATTGGGATTTTTCAACAATCCAAATCGCTTTTATTCTTGGGAAAGTGAAGATAAACAGGATTTCATAGTTGTAAATCCTGTTTTCGACATGTCGTTTACTCCCGAGTTTTCAAACTTTTCAAGTTCACTTTTAAATGGAAAAGGATTAGAGGTATATGGTCAAATTGGACCAAAAATTGCTTTTCACACAACAGCATACGATTATCAAATGAATCCGATAAATTCGATCAATAATTATCGAGTTAATAACCGTGTATTACCTGGAAATGGCTTTGTGAATACGAATTTTCTGGGGTACTTGGATTACTTCTATGCCACTGGCTACGTTAATACTTTAATTGCAGAAAAAAAGTCAAAAATTAATCCCCAAAATACGATATACTCAATACATGCTAGGTTTGGGCACGATAAGCAATTCATAGGTTCTGGATTTAGGAGTTTGATATTATCAAATTTTGCTCCTCCTAGTTTGTTCATGCAGTTGAACTATCGCTTAGGTCCATTTAAATATCAGAATTTATTTAAAGAGCTTGTTCGCGATCTGACAAAAGATACCTTTAAAACATATAATAAAAAATACTTAGCCATGCACAGGGGTGCATTAGAATTTAAATCATTGGGTTTAGAAATAGGAGTGTCCGAATCAATTATTCACTACAGGCCCGATAATTCATTTGATTTGAATTATTTAAATCCAATCATATTTTACAGAGGAATAGAAAGGGAATTGGGTTCAAGTGACAATGCCTTAATTGCTTTGGATTTTTCATTTAAACGTAAGAGATGGAATTCGTATGGTCAATTATTGATGGATGAATTCAATACGAATTATTTATTGACCAATAGAAAACATTCCTACAACAAATTTGCCTACCAACTTGGAGTTTATTGGAGTCCTCAAATTAAGTCCATTAAACAAAGTTATTTTCAAGTTGAATGGAATTCTGTGAGACCTTTTACTTATTCTCATTACAGTTCGAGCAATTATGCTCATTATGGACAAGCATTAGCACATCCATTGGAAAGTAATTTTAGGGAATTTGTCTTTAGAACGTTCATTATTCCAGATAAATTCAGAAGACTTTCTTTGAAAAATACATTAATTGTATACAATAAAGGTTTAAACGTGGGTCAAAAAAATTATGGGGCGGATTTTAGATACAATTATCAAAATGCGGCAAATATGACCTATGCACCTATGTTACAAGGTAGATTGGTCAATGGAATTAATAATCAATTGATATTAAAATACTTAGCCACATCAAGTTTTCATATTGAAGGGATTTTTAATTACGAACGATTAACAGGTGCCATAAACACCGAATACCGTTACTTAGGAATCGGAATCCGTTGGAATTTTATGGATTCCAAAGATGCATTTATGCTATAGAATTTATTGAATCTTTCTGAAAATGCGATCCCATCGAATGCCTTTCACATCATACAGCATGTTGTTGCCTTGAATATTGGGTTCGCCTAATTCGTTGATATTAATTACTTTTTTCAAGGAGAAGAATGTGAATAAAGGCTTTCCCAGGATGTGATCTTCAGGGACATATCCCCAATAACGAGAATCACTACTGTTATAGCGATTATCACCCATCATCCAATAATAACCCATCTTAAAGGTGTATTTTTTAATTTCTGATCCACTTCCTCCGTTGGTATAAAACTTACCGCCTTGCTCAACGATATTCGCCTTTTCATAAATGTTTATAGCCGCTTTAAACCAGTCCCAATTCGCTTTTGTTAATTCTATTGTTTCACCTCTTTTGGGAAGGTAAAACGGTCCGTAATTATTTAAATCCCATTGGTGCTTCAAATACGTTGTATTGGCTGTATCTGGAAATAAGTGTCTATCATAACCTTCATCAACAATATCTTCAAAAACCGCAGCCACGGAAGCATGTCTTTTGATGTTTTTAATATTATCGGGCCAAGTGTAAATATGATATGGGATTAACATTTGCCCCGCTTTCTGGGTACTTTTCAATATTTCTGGTGCAACTCTGTACGGAATGGTAAAATCACCCAAGTTATGTTCCAAAAGAAAATCCTGAGAGATATAGTCTTTCATTAAAAGCAGATATCTTTTTTGTTGTTTATCGACTACAGGTAATGGCTTGTTATTGATATAGACCTGACCTTTACGAATAACAACTGAATCTCCGGGTATAGCTATGCAACGTTTTACGTAGTTATCTTTTTTATCTGTAGGAAATCCTTCATCTGCGGGCCAATTGAAAACAATTACATCATTGTTTTTTATGGTGTACCAACCGGGTAAACGCATGTAAGGAAACTCAACTAAATCAGTGTAAGCTTTGATACCTGCAATTTCCTTTGGAGCTAAAACAGGAACTGAAATAGGAGTCATCGGGATTCTCATTCCAATATTGGTTCTACTTACAACCAAATGATCACCCACCATCAAATTTGATTCCATTGAAGGAGTTGGAATTTGATAAAGATCAAAAAACAACGCTCTCATTCCACCAGCCACATAAACGGCAAACAAAATGGCATCTGCCCATTCACGTGAGGCATTTGACTTGGTCAGGTTATTTTGTCTCCACGTTTTTTCACCTGCTTTTCCAACAAAGGTTAGTGATTTATCGAATAAAAGATAAGGGAAATATGCAAACGTTAAAATTATACCCGCTACTTGTTCCCAAAATTTATTTTTTCCAAAACTTCTCAGCAGATCTAATTTTATGTTGAACCCAAACAGAATATTCAATCCTGGAATTATCATTCCAATCATATACCATTTTGGACGGCCAACGAGTTGTATCCAATACCACCAGTTTAATATAGGAATCCAAGCTAGTAAAGGATTTAATCCCCCTAATTTGAACATTCTAGATAATCCTAAGCGAGTTAAGATAAAGGCAGTAGACCAAATGGCTAAAAATATGGATAGGTTATAACTGTTCATTTATTTCGTGTGCGTTTTCTGTGTTTGGTAAAGTCTGCTTAGCATGTATATAATGTATTTCATGCTATAGAGGAATCAAATTTATGAAATTTGAATTGAATACTTATAAACTTAACAAGTCGGACATGGTAAAAACACCTTTTTTATCGACCAACCACTCCGATGCTAAAACGGCTCCTTGTGCAAAACCTTGTCTGTTTTTTGCGTCATGTCGAATTTCAATAGAATCTACTGAACTTTCATATTTAATGATATGAGTTCCAGGGACATCAGGTAAACGCTCAGCAACAATGGGTAATTCACCCGATTGATTTAACTTCAAATTTCGGTCAGTATCATTTTTCACTTCAGGAGATTCGCTTGTTTTAGATGTCTTTTCTTCAATTAAACTCCATTGTGTAAGTAGTGGATTTTGAGATAAAATGCCTTCGGCTAAAGTGATTGCCGTTCCAGATGGTGCATCCTTTTTTTCTGTGTGATGTATTTCAGTCATGCTAACTGAATATTCCGACTGAGGAGCCATTAATTTTGATAGAATTTTATTGATTTGAAAGAATAAATTCACACCTACACTAAAATTAGTTGCGTAAAATAAGCTTCCATTGTGTTGATTTACATAATCTATTACATCCGTAAATTCATTGTACCAACCTGTTGTTCCCACCACGATAGGAACATTTAATTTTACAGCATGTTTAATATGTTTAACTGCTAATTCAGGAGAAGTAAATTCAATGGCACAATCGACATCCAATAAATCACAATCTGTAAAAGGCGTTTCTGCATCAAATTTATGACTGATTTGGTGCCCTCTTTCTAAGCATATTTTTTCAATGGTTTTACCCATTTTACCGTATCCAATTAAAGCAATCTTCACATCACAAAAATAAAGGCTCGAGATATAAATAGCTATCTACTATTTTTAAATACATGATTTTTTTCAGTCTTTTGCGTCAAAATTAATCATGAAACGCAAATTTCAAATCGGTTTTATATTATTTACGGCGGTAAGTTTACTGTTATTTGTTTGGATTTTCCTCATACAAACACCAACATTGATTAAAAATAGTACTAATACTTTAAAAATAAAATCCGATTGGAACAATCAAAAATTAGACGAATTTGCTGAGGATAGCTTAAATATTTATGTGCCTTTGGGAATTTCGTTTTGGTTGAATAAAACAGGGTACGTGTTAACCCCTTCAAAAGTTTCGATTGGTGTGTCTGATAACGTTTTCACAATTATAAAAAACATCAGGAGAGCCAGAAATCAAACAGTTAATTTGGTCATCAAATCATCGCATTTTGTCGATGGATTCAGTAATAACATTTCTAAACAATTGGATTTGTCGATTGATTCAATTAAAACGTTTCTTGAAGATTCAACTCAAATCGATAGCCAATGGATAACAAAAGAGAATTGGCCTGTTTTTATCATTCCAAACACATACAATGTTAAATATAATTTGAGCACTTTGGAATTTTTCAAGCGAATGAACAATGAGGCGAATCTGTTTTGGAATAATCAAAGAATTTTGAAACTAAAGGCTCAAAAATTAAGTAAATTAGAGGTTGTAACCATTGCAAGTATTGTTGAAAAAGAAAGTTCAAAAACCAATGAATATCAAGAAATTGCAGGTGTTTACTTAAATAGATACAGAAAGGGAATGAAATTACAAGCCGACCCAACCATTGTTTTTGTAAAAGGCAAAGCGGAACGTGTTATGCAAATTGATACGAAAATACCCTCTCCTTACAATACTTACCTAAATAAAGGATTGCCACCGGGTCCTATTTGTATACCATCAATTGCCGCTATTGATGCTGTTTTAAATTATACACAGCACAGTTATTTGTTTTTTTGCGCCAAATCCGATTTTTCTGGCTATCATGTATTCGAATCGGATTACAACAGACATTTGAAGAATGCCCAATTATTTCACCGTGCGTTAAATAAAAAAGCGGGAAAATAATTTCCCGCTTTGTCTAGATTACAAAATCTAAATTTAGTAATCGAATTTATTAAATCGCCTTAAAATATTAATTTAAAGCAATCTTCAAGGTTTGTTGAACACCATTTGAAGTAATAACGTTTACTATATAGGAACTGGGTTTTAAAAATTCTAAACTGAACTCATTTCCAAGATTGTTAGATGAATTAACCAATTTACCAGAATAATCCCAAATCATTAATTTTGAAATAGTTATTTCTGAAAAAATTGATTTTTGAGCCGAATTAAAATAAATGGTTGAATGATTATTTGAAATGGTTTGGGAGCTATTTGTTGCACCTTCAGTTAATTTAATATTTTTGGTTGCAACAAAGTCACCATTATCAGAATTATTTGAGTTAGAAATCACCGAAGCGGTGTATAGAGTTATATCTCCATTACCAGCAGCAGGAGCAGTCCAATCGATGGTCCAAGTTGCGTTTTGAGAAGTAGAAGCGGGAGAGTTGTGTCCCCAGATTTGCGCTTGACCCGAATTGTAGACTGTGGTTTTAGCTGGAGCTGTTCCGTATGTGCCTACTTTTTGATTACTTGAATTCATTGCGGTAAACTGAAATCCAAATTTGGATGAATTTCCACTTGCGTTAACTGAAATCGTGTATTTAGTATTTGGAATGTAAGAAGTGACGATATTTCCATTCAAATCTTTCACAACAATGTCAACGCTGCCAGAAACTTGCGCATTGGAATGGCATCCTGAGCAATTTCCTGCACTTCCTGGACTTCCAGTTCTGTTTCCTCCTGGCCCGGAAGAATTCGAGGAAAGAATTACATAAAACGCAGACAGACTTAGGGTTACAAAAGTAATTTTTCTTAATTTCATATATGTTTATTGATTGTTTTCCACAAATTTAGACGCAATGTTCAATTTTTTTAAAATATTCGATGAATTTTGAACAATTCATCGGTTGGGTTGTATTATTTTTGTTGCGAATCATGAACAATCCAGAAAGTTATTTGCCCATTCTCATTCAATTGGGATTTTCTATTGGTTTTGTAGTTTTAGCCTTGACCTTATCACAATTATTAGGTCCTAAACGCAAAACGAAAAAGAAGAACGAGAGTTTTGAGTGCGGAATTGAAAGCCAAGGAGATGCAAGGTTTCCTGTTTCAGTAAAGTACTTTTTGTCAGCGATTTTATTTGTACTATTCGACGTAGAGGTAGTTTTCTTTTACCCTTATGCAGTTAATTTCAGAGAAATGGGCTGGGAAGGTTTTCTTGCAGTGGTTTCTTTTGTTGGATTCTTTCTAACAGGATTTATTTACGTTTGGAAAAAAGGTGCCCTTGAATGGGAAAAATAATTCATATCATATGGTAAAAATTGAAAAAGCACCAGAAGGGATCGAAGGACAAGGCTTCTTTGCTACGTCTTTTGATAAAGTTATTGGAATGGCTCGTGCCAATTCATTGTGGCCGCTACCTTTTGCCACATCTTGTTGTGGTATTGAATTCATGGCAACCATGGGATCAAACTATGATCTAGCTCGATTTGGTTCAGAACGAATGAGTTTTTCTCCAAGACAAGCGGATTTGCTTATTGTGGCGGGAACGATCTCGAAAAAATTAGGTCCCGTACTTAAACAAGTATATGACCAAATGGCTGAACCCAAATGGGTTCTTTCGGTTGGTGCTTGTGCCTCAAGTGGTGGAATATTTGACACATACAGCGTTTTGCAAGGAATCGATAATGTAATTCCTGTTGACGTATATGTTCCAGGTTGTCCTCCAAGACCAGAACAAATCATTGAAGGAATTCTTAAGATTCAAGAATTGGCTAGAAATGAGAGTTTACGTCGTAGAAATTCTGAGGAATACAAGAAAATGCTTGAAAGCTATAATATTGAAACAGTTTAATTGAGATGTCACAAGATTTTTTAAATAAATCCATCGAACACATTACATCGCTTGTAAACGATGGAATGACTTTCGAACTGGATAAATACAATCAACCTATTGTTATTTTACCAGCAGACAAAGTTCACTTGGTTATATCTGAATTAAAATCCAATTTGGGGTACACTTACCTAAATGATTTAACAGGTGCGCACTACCCAACAACTGTGGGTGCTGAATTCCAGGTGATTTATCATATTCATAACCTTCCTGAAAATGTGAGATTAAGAATTAAGGCAAATTTACCTAAGGAGATGCCCCAAATTCAGTCAATTACAGACCTTTTTTCAGGTGCTAATTGGATGGAACGTGAAACCTTTGATTTCTTTGGAATTGATTTTATTACGCATCCAAATATGACACGCATTCTTAACATGGATAATATGGATTATCATCCGATGCGTAAAGAGTTTGCGTTGGAAGATGAAACTAGAAAAGACAAAAACGATACATTCTTCGGGAGATGAGCGAATTAGAAAAATTAAACCAACAAATTTATCGCGGTAGTTCTGAAACTATTGACGGTGAAATTGCTACATTGAACTTAGGTCCAACTCACCCTGCAACACACGGTATTTTTCAAAACGTGTTACAGGTGGATGGAGAGCGAATTTTACACGCTGAACAAACTGTAGGATATATTCACAGGGCTTTCGAAAAGTTGGCTGAACGTAGACCATATCATCAAATTACCCCTATAACCGATCGTTTAAATTACTGTTCATCTCCAATTAATAATATTGGATGGCACATGACCGTTGAAAAACTGATTGGAGCAGAAATTCCAAAAAAAGTAGATTACATGCGTGTTGTCGTTATGGAATTGGCTCGAATTGCAGATCATTTGGTTTGTAATTCGGTTATAGGTGTTGATACAGGAGCGTTAACCGGTTTCACATACATGTTCCAACAGCGTGAAAAGATTTATGATCTTTACGAAGAAATTTGTGGAGCTCGTTTAACTACGAATGTTGGACGTATTGGAGGATTTGATCGCGATTTTAGTCCCAAATTTTACGATTTATTAAAAACATTCTTAAAAGAATTTCCTAAGCATTTCGATGAGTATTCTAGAATGTTAGAGCGAAATAGAATTTTCATGGATCGTGTTGTAGGTGCAGGACCAATCAGCGCAGAGCGTGCATTAAACTATTCATTTGCCGGACCTAATTTAAGAGCTGCTGGTGTGGATTATGATGTTCGCGTTCAAAATCCATATTCAAGTTACCAAGATTTTGATTTTCAAGTGCCTATTGGTTCTGATGGTGATACTTATGATCGTTTTATGGTTCGTCAGAACGAAATTCGTGAAAGCTTAAAGATCATTCAACAGGCAATAGACAACATGCCTTCGGGAAGTTACCATGCGGACATACCATCGTTCTATCTTCCCCCGAAAGAAGAAGTATATTCATCAATGGAAGCATTGATTTATCATTTCAAGATTATCATGGGTGAAACTCCAATTCCTGCGGGTGAAGTGTATCATGCAGTAGAAGGAGGAAATGGTGAATTGGGTTATTATTTAGTATCTGATGGTGGAAGAACACCTTATCGCTTGCACTTTAGAAGACCTTGTTTCATTTACTACCAAGCATATCCTGAAATGATTAAAGGAGCACTTTTAAGTGATGCTATTCTAACCATGAGTAGTATGAATGTTATTGCAGGTGAGTTGGACGCTTAATTAAATTTGAATATCGTGGAAGAAAACAAAAACATTGAATTCCCCAAAGAGCTTCTTGATGAAGTTCAACGAGTAATATCATTATTTCCAGAAGGGAAACAAAAAAGTGCATTAATACGTGTACTTCATATCGCTCAAGCTCATTTCGGTTGGTTGTCGGTTGAAGTAATGGACTATGTAGCTCGATTATTACATATTCAACCTATCGAAGTATATGAAGTTGCTACTTTTTACAGCATGTACGATACTCAAAAAGTGGGTAAAGTTAAACTAGAAGTGTGCAGAACGGGTCCTTGTATGATCGAAGGTGCCGAAAAAATCATTTCATATATTGAGAAAAAATTAGGAATTAAAGAGGGTGAAACCACTCCCGATGGAATATTCACATTGAAAGCCGTTGAATGTTTGGGCGCATGCGGTTATGCTCCAATGCTTCAAGCGGGTGAAAAATATCATGAACACTTAACAGAAGAGAAAGTAGATGCTTTAATTGAGCAATACAGACAAAATCCTTCTGCAAATTATATGGGACAGAACAATGACTAGGAAATTATTACTTGCTAACGACCATATTGAAGGTATTCAATCATACGATGTTTACCGTAAAAACGGTGGATATGCAGCCGTTGAAAAGGCTCTTAAAAGCATGTCACCCGACGATATCGTAGAAGAAGTTAAAAAATCTGGACTTAGAGGTAGAGGTGGAGCTGGATTCCCAACAGGGATGAAGTGGAGTTTCTTGGCTAAACCTGAAGGTGTTCCTCGTCATTTATTGTGTAATGCCGATGAATCTGAGCCGGGAACGTTCAAAGACCGTTATTTAATGGAAAAAATCCCACACCTATTGATTGAAGGAATGATTCTTTCATCGTATGCGTTGGGAGCAAATCAATCCTATATATACATTCGTGGTGAGTACATGTATGTGTTGAGAATTCTTGAAAAAGCGATTCAAGAAGCTTACAACAACGGATGGTTAGGTAAAAATATTCAAGGTAGCGGATTTGATTTAGATCTTGCTGTAACACCTGGTGCTGGAGCCTATATATGTGGAGAAGAAACCGCGTTAATTGAAAGTTTAGAGGGTAAAAGAGGAAATCCTCGTATGAAACCACCATTTCCAGCTGTACAAGGATTGTGGCAACGTCCTACCGTTGTAAATAACGTAGAAACCATTGCTGCTGTAGTTCCAATCATCAATGAAGGTGGTGATGCTTACGCATCTATCGGTATTGGACGATCAACTGGAACTAAATTAATTTCAGCATCTGGAAATATTAACAAGCCTGGTGTTTATGAAATTGAATTGGGAATTACAGTAGAAGAGTTTTTGTATTCCGATAAATATTGTGGAGGAATGAAAAACGGTAAAAAATTGAAGGCTTGTGTGCCTGGAGGTTCTTCTGTGCCCATTTTACCTCATTATTTAGTGTGTAAAACGGCTGAAGGGAACGATCGATTAATGACTTACGAAAGTTTGGCTGATGGAGGCTTTGCAACAGGATCAATGTTGGGTTCTGGAGGATTTATTGTGTATGATGAAGACCAATGTATCGTAAGAAATACAATGAATTTTGCTCGTTTCTATCATCATGAGTCTTGTGGACAATGTTCACCTTGTAGGGAAGGAACCGGTTGGATGAAGAAAGTGCTTCATAATATCGAAACAGGTAAAGGGAAAATGGAAGATATTGATTTGCTTTGGGAAATTCAGAGTAAAATTGAAGGAAATACCATTTGTCCTTTGGGAGATGCTGCTGCTTGGCCAGTTGCCGCTGCAATTAAACATTTCCGTGAAGAATTCGAATGGCATGTTAATGAACCAGTTTTATCTCAACAGAGAAATTACGGTTTGGTAAGTGAAAAAAAGTTTGAGAACGTTAACGCATAATTTTAATGGCTGAAGAAATTCAAAAATTTACGGTTACCATCGATGGAGAAACGATACAAGTAGCTCCAGGTACCACCATATTGAATGCAGCACGTCAAATTGGAGGCAAATTAGTTCCCCCAGCGATGTGTTATTATTCTAGTTTAAAAGGTAGTGGAGGTAAATGCCGCACTTGCTTGGTAGAGGTATCAAAAGGATCTGAAAAAGACCCTCGTCCTATGCCAAAGCTAGTCGCAAGTTGCAGTACTACTGTTATGGATGGAATGGAAGTTAAAAACATTACTAGCCCTAAAGTTCTAGATGCACGTAAAGGAGTAGTTGAGTTTTTATTGTTAAACCATCCTTTGGATTGTCCGGTTTGTGATCAAGCAGGAGAGTGTCATTTGCAGGATTTAGCCTTCGAACACGGTGTTGCAAAAACCAGATACGAATTTAAACGTCGCGAATTCGACAAAATAGACATTGGGGAATACATCAAATTGCACATGACCCGTTGCATTTTATGTTATCGCTGTGTTTACACTGCTAATCAATTAACCGAATCAAGAGAACACGGAGTATTGAAGCGCGGTGATGCAGCGGAAATCGGAACGTTTATTGAAAAAAATCTAAAGAATGATTTTATAGGAAACGTAATTGATGTTTGTCCAGTTGGCGCATTAACCGATAAAACCTTCCGTTTTAGAAGTCGTGTTTGGTATACCAAGCCTGTAGATGCGAATTGCGAATGTTCTAAATGTTCTGGAAAAGCAGTGTTATGGATGATTGGAGATGAAGTAGCACGTGTAACAGCTAGAAAAGACCAATACGGTGAAGTAAAAGAATTCATTTGCAACGAATGTCGCTTCGATAAAAAAGATGCTTCTAAATGGAATATTGAAGGTCCAAGAAAAATAAGTCGTCATTCAGTGATTTCTGCAAATCACTATGAACAAACCATTCCTGAACACACCACATTATTGAATAAAGCGTAACATGGATAGTGCATTATTATTAGAAAAGACGCTTTTAGTTTCTATTTTAACTTTGGTTACATTAGGAATCGCAGCGTATTTAACTTACGGAGAGCGCAAAGTTGCTGCTTTTTTCCAAGATCGATTGGGACCGAACCGTGCAGGTATTTATGGTGTTTTTCAACCATTAGCCGATGCGGGTAAGTTATTCTTCAAAGAAGAATTAATTCCCCAATCTGCAGAAAAATGGCTGTTTATTTTAGGTCCAGCTGTAGCAATGATTACTGCCACCATTACAAGTGCTGTAATTCCTTGGGGAACTGAATTGCCAATAGGTGATCGAATTGTTCAACTTCAGGTTGCAGACGTAAATATTGGAGTTCTTTACATCATGGGTATTGTATCTGTAGGTGTATATGGAATCATGATTGGTGGATGGGCAAGTAACAATAAATACGCTTTATTTGGCGCTATTCGTGCAAGTGCTCAAATGATTTCATATGAGCTAAGTATGGGTTTATCGCTAATTGCCGTTATTATGATGAGCGGAACTTTAAGTTTACGTGAAATTGTAGATCAACAGCACGGAATGAATTGGAATATTTTCTATCAACCACTGGGTTTTATCATATTCTTTGTGTGTGCTCTTGCGGAAACCAATCGCGCGCCATTTGATTTAGCAGAGTGTGAAACTGAGCTGATTGGCGGATACCATACCGAATATTCATCTATGAAGTTGGGATTCTACTTATTTTCAGAATATATCAATATGTTCGTTTCAAGTGCTTTAATGGCCAGTGTTTATCTTGGGGGATATAATTTTCCAGGTATGGATTCAATTAGCAATCCTACTATTTTAGGTATTTCGCAGGTGATTGTCATGTTTGCAAAGGTATTCTTCTTCATTTTTGTGTTTATGTGGATTCGTTGGACTCTTCCACGATTCAGATACGATCAACTGATGCATTTAGGATGGAAATCATTAATTCCTCTGGCAATATTCAATTTGCTCGCAACAGGCGCAATTATGTTGGCTGTAGGTTAATTGAATCATTTAATGAACAGCCTTTGAGCGAAAGGCTTATAGCAATAAAAAGGCCATCTAAACAGATGGCCTTTTTAGGTTAAACTATTTATTTAATTAAGATACTTCATCTTTATGATTTTTAACAAATTAGTGTCCTTTTGTTTTTTAACTCACGCATTTTAAATTTTAACAGACCAAACTGGTTCAATTCTTAATGTTGATCTTTTAAATGTTCAACAGCCTTTTCCATGGCAATTCCACGACTGCCTTTTATGAAAACATTACTTGCCTTAATTGGGTGAGTATCCAACCAAGCTAGAAGCGAATCTACGGATTCAAAACAATAAGGAAAGTGTCCGCATGAAGACTTGTATTCATTTCCTACTAGATAAATTTCTTCAAAATTTAAGGACTGAGCCAATTGAAATATTTGTAGGTGTTCGGCGGTTGAAGATTCTCCCAACTCGAGCATATCTCCCAATAAAATTGCTTTTGTGCCTTTCATTGTTGCAAAGCTTTGAAGTCCTGCTTGTACACTACTTGGATTGGCATTGTATGCATCCAAAAACACCAATTGATTGTCGAATGTCAACCATTGACTACGATTATTCTTGGGTTCGTATTTACAAGCCGATTCAATGGCCTTCGAGAAATCCAATTGAAATATATGAGCCATAGATAATGCTGCCAAAATATTGTACATATTAAATCTTCCACCCAGTTTTGATTGGAATTCTCCAAGCGAATCTCCGCTCAAAAACAGATTGAACTTCAAATATGGCATTTCTTCGATTACCTCTGCATATAATTGAGCTGTTTTATCGGTGCAACTATAGGTCGTTGCGGATTCAAAACGTTTACGCATTGAATTCAACCAGTTATCATCGAGATTTATAGCAACATGACCTTTGGATTTCAATAATTGTAGATACAATTCACTTTCTTCTTTCGCAACGGCTTCAATTGAACCAAATCCCTCTAGATGTTCCTTTCCGATATTGGTAATCAAACCGGCATTTGGCGAAAATAAATCACATAAAAATGCCATTTCTCCCGGATGATTCGTACCTAGTTCAACTATCCCAAAATCGGTATTTTCATCAAAAGACAACAGCGTCAACGGCACACCGATATGATTATTCAGATTTCCACTTGTCGCTTTGGCGTTGTACTGATCTTGAAAAATACTCATTATTAGCTCCTTAGTTGTTGTTTTACCATTGGAACCACCAATTGAGATTAATTTTGTTTTGTGGGATATTAATTCTGCATGATGCCTAGCTAACTCTGCTAATGTTAAATTCGGATCTTGGACGAGTATAATTTTATCGCTTTTTGCCGTTGAATTATTGGTTACTATGAATTGAGCTCCCAAATCCAATGCTTTTTGAGCAAAAACATTGCCATCAAAAACTTCCCCCGAAAGGCATATAAAAAAAGAATTCGCCACATCTTTTCGTGTATCTGTGCAAATTCTAAAACCAGACTCAACTAATTTTTGATAAATTAATTCTGTGGATGTGTTTGACATAAATATGATTTCAAAATTACAATCTAATGTAGACATCTGCATTTAAATTATTAAATTTGGTAGAATACGACCTATGAAAATTTTAAGCAATAAAGCAATCTGGCTTTTTATATTTCTTATTACTGCAGAACTATGCGTTTCAGCTCAATTTTCAAAAATACAAATCACCAATGGCGTGCCAGTAAAAAAGGGCAGTAGTTACTACGAAAAGCCATTTATTGGTGGTTTAAATTCCCCGCAATTTTCTAAAATGGATTTGAATCAAGATGGTAAAATGGATTTAATCATCTTTGATCGATCAGATTTTAAAATTTTACCCTTTTTAAAAACCACCAAAGGCAATTTTCAATATGCTCCTGAATTCGAAAAGTATTTACCTAGCGGGAAATATATTTACTTAACCGCCGACATCAACTCTGACGGTAAACGGGATATATTTACTTTATCGGATATAGGCGATATGATTATACATATCAACACAAGTAGCGATACTATTCAAAAACTAAGATTCAATAATTTGGGACCTGGATTTTACAGAAATCAATTTGATTCTAGTCAACCTATTTTATACAATCCTTTAAGCTTTGGAAGCAGCATTAATGATTTACCAGCCATTCAAGATATCGACAAAGATGGTGATTTGGATATAGTGACTTACGATGATTTTAATGCAATTTACATGATGTATTCCGATGTACGCAGTCAAAAAGGATGGAGTAAAGACACATTTGAATTTCAAAACATGGACTATTGTTACGGTTATTTTTGGGAAGGTTTTAATGGCGAAATCATCTTGAACAGCTGTCCGCCTTTACTAAACTTCCCATTAAAACTCAAGCCCCGACATGCGGGTGGTGCGGCTTGTTGGTTCTATGATCAAGATAATGATGGAGATATGGATATGTATATTTCCAATATTAATTCTCCGCGAATTACCTACATGGAAAACGGACGTGCTCAATATAAAACTGAATATGATACATTTTTATTTGTAGATTCATTAATTTTCAATGGCGCATCATTCAAGGAATATTCTTTTCCAGGAGGATATTTAATCGATGTAGATGATGATGGATATGACGACTTGATAGTTGCACCCAATAATTTTTTAGAATCTAAGGAAACCAAGCAAGTCCATTATTATAAAAACAATGCAAATAAATCCGATACAAAGTTCAATCATGTAACCAATGAGTTTATTTCCGAACAAATGATTGATTTGGGAGGAAAAACGTCACCATTGCTTTGGGATATTGACAATGATGGGGACTTAGACCTACTAGTGGCTCATAATGGCGACTTCTTGAAAACCTATGGCTTACAGGATCAAATCGCGTTATTTGAAAATAAAGGAAATAATAAAGAGCCTGTATATGAATTAACAAACGATAATTACTTAAACCTAAAACAATACAACCTATCTGATTGCCGAATTAATAATGGTGATATTGATAACGACGGTGATTTAGATTTACTCATTGGCACTAGAAAAGGCAATTTGGTAGTATTCGAAAATACTGCGGGTTCCAATAAACCGGCAACATTAAGTGTAAAATCATTGGATTTTCTAATTTTCGATAAAATAGCTAAGGAAAACAGTTTTGCCCCGGCGGTAATTGATTATAACAACGACGGAATTAATGACTTATTAATCGGTAATTACAATGGAAATTTGATTTTATTCGAAGGTAAATCTAAAAGTACCCCAGAATTCGAATTAATTAGTCGCAATCCTTGGGGAATTAAGAGCAATGAATGGCTTTTAAACGTTGAAGAACCCTATTTTTCTAGCCTTGGATATTCAGTACCCCATGTGAACGATTTTGATCATGATGGACATTTGGACATAGCGGTGGGAACTAATTATGGAGATGTTCGAATTTATAATATTCACAATCACCCAATAACAGATAGCCTTATTGCCACGGAGAAATCATTTTACACTCATTTTCAAGGAGATTCATCGGTTGTCCGTTTGGGAAGTTATATTACAGTAACAACCGGCGATTTAAATGGTGATTCTATTCCTGAATGGATTATGGGAGGTCAACGAGGTGGTCTTTTATTTGGAAAAAGCGATAAAACATTGAACAACAATATGGGTATAAACCCATTTATTCAGAATCATTCAATAGAATTTAAACTTATCCCTAACCCTACGAATACATCAAAAGGGTTTACCATTACTCAGCCAAAACAATCCGGAAATTGGTATATTTCAATTAGTGATGTGACAGGTAAATTAATGGACCAAAAGCACATGATGAAAAACGATGCGGGTTTATTTATTGAAACCAACGCACTAAAATCTGGAGTTTATTTTATTAAGATGATTTCTGATTCTGGATTCCAATTTGGTATTCAAAAACTCATCATCCAAGATTGATGATTGGCATTAAAATGTCTGAAGGTTTTTATAAAATATCTATTTGTCCAGAAGCAATTTTCAGACGATTTTTTGTAAAGTAATATTCATCTTCACGGTTTGAAGCCACAATCATACATTTCTCTTGTTGCTTCTGTGAGATCAATTTTTCGTACAACTGAATTCCCTCATTATCTAAATTACTTAAAGGTTCATCAAAAATACAAAGTATTGATTTTGAATAAAATACATATACCAACTTCAATCTTTGCTTCATGCCTGAAGAAAAGGTTTGAATGGTTTTATTTAGCGCTTTTTTGGGAAGTTCACTAAAATCTAAAAGCTCTTTTGCCGAATTAATATTCTCTAAAGCTGAAATTCCTTTTTGAAAATTAAACCATTCAGTCAATGTTAATTCTTCTGGAAAATCCATAGCCGGTGAACTCAAAGTATATCGACCTGACAGTTGATTCGACTCTAATTGAATGCTATTATCTTTCCAAATAACTTTTCCTTGTGTAGGGGATGTTTGACCAGTTAACATTAATGTTAACGTGGATTTCCCGGAGCCATTTTTACCTAAAAATGCATAGGAATTTCCTGCTGTAATATCGAATTTATAATTAAATCCCTGAAACAACCAGTGATTCATGTAATTTTTACCACAATCAACAAATTCAATAGAATTCATATTTCTGGTTACTTGCTCAAGTAGCCTTTCATTACTCCACGATCTGAATCTTGGATGAAGGCTAATATTTCATCGCGTTCTGCAGTAGGTACAAATGAAGCTTGAATTAAATTTAATGCCTTACTTGTATTTGAACTTTTCACAAACAATGTTCTGTAAATATCCTGAATTTCAGAGATCTTCTCATTTGTAAAACCTCTTCTTCTCAATCCAATGCTATTTACACCTTCATAACTCAAAGGTTCTCTTGCTGCTTTGGTGTAAGGAGGTACGTCTTTACGCACCAACGAACCACCGCTAATCATAGTGTGTCGGCCAATTTTAACAAATTGATGAACCAAAGCTGCACCACCTAAAATTGCCCAATCTCCAATATGTACGTGACCTGCAACTTGAACGGAGTTTGCTAAAACCGCATGGTCTCCAACTACACAATCGTGAGCCAAGTGAACATATGCCATCAATAACACGTTGTTTCCTACTTTGGTATAGCCCAGTGCTTTGGTACCTTTGTTGATTGTTACGTATTCGCGAATTGTGGTATTATCCCCAATAATGGTCAGAGTTTCCTCTCCATCAAATTTCAAATCTTGTGGAATCGCACCAATGGAAGCCCCTGGGTAAATCTTGCAATTTTTCCCAATTCTTGAACCACGGAAAATTACAGCACCTGACATTACATGTGTGCCTTCAGCAATTTCAACATCCGCATGAATGGTAACAAAGGGATCGATTACTACGTTGTCTGCAATTCTTGCAGATGGATGAACGTAAGCAAGTGGTTGAATCATGTTAATTTTATTAATTGATTTTTGCGATTTGTGCCATCAACTCGGATTCACATACTAATTTATCTCCAACCCAAGCACGACCTTTCATAATGCAGATTCCTCTGCGCACGGGTTCTGTTAATTCTAATTTCATTACCAAAGTATCTCCTGGAACAACTTTGTCTTTAAATCGAGTATTATCGATTTTTAAGAAATACGTTCCGTAATTTTCAGGATCAGGAACGGTACTCAATACCAATATTCCACCAGTTTGAGCCATCGCTTCAATTTGGAGAACTCCTGGCATGATAGGATCACCGGGAAAATGTCCGTTGAAAAACCACTGATCATAGGTGATATTTTTAACACCTACTACATGGGTTTCACCAATTTCGATAATTTTATCAACTAGTAAAAAAGGATGGGCGTGAGGTAATAATTTCATTACCTCTTTGGTAGCATATACAGGCTTCGCATTGGGATCGTAATGAGGACGACCTTCTTGTTTTCTTCTGTTTTCTGCTTTAATTACTTGTTTGATTTTCTTAGCGAAAGCTACATTTGATGCATGTCCCGGGCGAGCAGCCATGATTTGACCTCTAATTGGCATTCCAACCAAAGCCAAGTCACCAATCATATCCAATAATTTGTGTCTCGCAGGTTCATTATGAAATCGAAGATCCAAGTTATTTAGAATACCTTCTTTTTTCACTTCAACCTTGTCTTTTTGGAAAACTTTTGCCAAACGATCTAACTCATCTTGAGAAACGGCCTTATCAACTACAACAATGGCATTATTTAAGTCGCCACCTTTGATTAGATTGTTTTGTAACAAGTATTCCAACTCATGTAAGAAACAAAATGTTCGGCATGGAGCAATTTGTTCTTCAAAATCACTCATGTTGGTGAGGGCAGCGTGTTGAGTCCCCAAAACAGGAGAATTATAATCAACCATTACCGTGATTCTGTAATCATTTACAGGCATTGCAATGATTTCTACATGATTATCTGGATCTTGAAAATGAATGTTATAAGGAATTTCAAAAACTTCACGATCTTCTTCCAATTCTTTTAAACCAGTGGCTTTGATGGATTTAACAAATTCAATGGAACTTCCATCAAGAATAGGCATTTCAGGGCCATCAACTTGAATTAATACATTATCTACTTCAGTAGCAACGAGGGCAGCCAACATGTGTTCAACAGTAGAAATTTTAGCACCATTTTTTTCCAAAGTGGTACCACGACTGGTATCCGTAACTAAGTCGCAATCTGCTTCTATGATGGGCTGACCATCCAGATCAATTCTTTGAAATTTATAACCGTGATTGTCGCTTGCTGGAACCAAAGTAACAGTTACGCTTTCTCCGGTGTGCAATCCAACACCTTTAAATTGTATAGATTCGTTTAATGTTGTCTGTTTCTGATTAATTTTTCCCATTGGATTTTAACAGTTCTATTTCTTTTTGTAGTTCTTTGATTTGTTTGAGGATTTCGGGAAGTTTTTGCATCCCAACAACACTGCGAAGATACGAATTAACATCCATTGCCGGAGTTCCAGTCATTTTTTGACCTGTTTTCAATACACTTCCTGTGATTCCCGATTGCCCACCAAATTGATTACCAGAGGCAATTTCAATGTGACCAGCAATTCCAACTTGTCCTCCAAAAACACAATGATCACCAATTTTAGTACTACCGGCAACCCCAGTTTGACTCGCAATTACCGTGTGTTTACCGACTTCAACGTTATGTGCGATTTGCACCATATTATCCAATTTGGTACCTTCTTTAATTACCGTGGCACCCATCGTTGCTCGATCGATGCAGCAATTAGAGCCAATTTCGACAAAATCTTCAATAATCACGGTTCCCACTTGTGGGATTTTCTCATATCGACCGTTAACTGGTGCAAATCCAAATCCATCACTACCAATAATACTACCAGCATGTGAAGTAAAATTCTTTCCGATTTTTACGCCGGGATAAATCACCACATTGGGAAATAAAATAGCATTATCTCCAATTTCACAATCATCCATTATCTGAACCCCAGAATGAATTTGACAATTTTTTCCAATAATTGTGCGCTCACCAATACTTGCAAATGGCCCTATATATGTCGATTCCCCGAGCTTGGCTGTATCATGTATAAATGCTTTATCGGATATTCCCGATTTTGATTTATTCGGATTAAAATATCGAGCAAGAACCATACAAAACGCGAAATACGGATTTTGGTGAAAAATGAGAGCTGGGTGATTCTTGGAACTTGGTTCAAAACCTTCTGGAACAAAAACGGCTGCACATTCAGTTGAATACAGTTGTTTCTCGTATTTCGGATTCGAAAAAAAACCCAATGATTCAGATGTCCCTTCCTCTAACTTGGAAACACTTGATATTGTTATATTTTCGTTTTCGGGGGATATTTTCCCACCCGTGATTTTGGCAATTTCAGATAAGCTAAGCGAAATCATTGCACGCAATTTAATTCAAATCCGCTGAATCCCTTTCATAAAGATATTTTTTTCAATTAGTGTATTTCCTATTTTCTATCTATTTTAGCCGAATTAAAATAAATATTACTCTTATAAAATGACTACTGCTACTACGAAACAAATCAACGGACATCCAAAAGGGCTGTATCTGTTGTTTGCCACTGAAATGTGGGAGCGCTTCAGCTATTATGGAATGCGCGGATTGTTGATGCTTTACATGACCAAATCGGCTATTGAGGGTGGTTTGGGCTTTTCTGACGACAATGCCGGATTAATTTATGGTATTTACACTGGATTGGTTTATTTAACCCCCATTTTTGGTGGTTGGTTAGCGGATACCTATTTGGGTCAGCGAAAATCAATTACCATTGGTGGTATTACTATGGCTATTGGACAATTCTGCTTATTCGCATCAAGCGCTCAATCAATGTCTATGTTCTATTTGGGATTATTACTTTTAATTCTAGGGAATGGATTTTTTAAACCCAATATCAGTACTGTTGTAGGACAACTTTATCCCGAAGGCGACAAAAGAAAGGATGCTGCCTTCACTATTTTCTACATGGGTATCAACTTGGGTGCATTTTTAGCACCTTTGGTATGTGGTTTCTTGGCGGAAGATTATTTTGCGGTTAAAAACCCAGATGGCTCAGTACTTAGTTATGGATTCGGATACGGATTCTTGGCAGCAGGTATTGGAATGATCTTAGGACAGTTATTATTCAATAGTCAAGCCAAAAATATGTTGGGCGACTTGGGAATGGTTCCAGGTGCGAAACAGCAAAAAGAAGCTCAAACTTCTAACGAGCCATTAACTGCTGTTGAAAAGAGCCGACTTAGTGTAATTATTATCATGATGTTGTTCAATATCTTCTTCTGGGCTGGATTTGAACAAGCAGGAAGCTCAATCAGCTTGTATACTGACCGATATATCAATAGAGATGTAACCATGTTCGGAATGATGGATCAGGCTTGGACCATTCCTACTTCATGGTTCCAATCGGTAAACCCATTATTTATTGTATTGTTGGGACCTATATTTACATTTTTGTGGACCAGACTGAGTGCTAAAGACAAAGAACCAAATTCTATTATTAAAATGGGATTAGGAATGATATTGTTGGGTGTAGGTTTCTTTTTAATGATAGGTGCGGCTATGGAACGCGGAGGCGAAAATGCAGATGCTACTGTTAAGGCAAACCTGATGTGGCTAGTGGGTACTTATTTAATTCATACCATGGGTGAATTGTGTTTATCTCCTGTAGGATTAAGTTTAGTAACAAAATTAGCTCCAGTAAAATTAGGTTCATTAATGATGGGAGTGTGGTTCTTAAGTAGTTTCGTAGCGAACTTCCTTTCTGGTTACTTAGTTCAATTCTTCGGAAAATTGGGAGCTATGAATATTTTTGCTATGATTGCAGCAATTGTAATTTCATTGGGCTTAGTGGTATTGTTGCTGAACAAGCGTCTACTAGGAATGATGCACGGCGTTAAATAAAAATAAATCGCAAAAAAACGATAGAAAATTCTTTTGAATAAAAAGGCTGTTTCATTTGAGACAGCCTTTTTTATTGGAAATTAACTCAATTAGGTTGGGTAATAAGACGGAACTTAAATAGATTTGCCCTTTTCTATTTTGAATTATATGAGCAAACAAAAGCATCCCAAAGCCTTAAACTATTTGTTTTTTACCGAAATGTGGGAGCGTTTTGGTTATTACCTGATGATAGGCATTTTTACCTTGTATTTGAAAGACGTCAAGCAAGGATTCTCTATGACAGAAGAAGAAGCTTCCGATTTGTATGGAACCTTTATCGCCTTTGTATTTCTTACACCCTTCATCGGTGGATTATTAGCCGATCGCGTTTTAGGTTACCGTAAATCCATAATAATAGGTGGCATTCTAATGGGAATTGGCTATACGCTCATGTCGGTACATAGCCTAGGTATGTTGTATTTATCTATGACCCTAATTGTTTTGGGAAATGGGTTTTTCAAACCCAATATCTCAACGCTTTTGGGAAATGTTTACAACGATGAAAAATACAAAGGCCTTAAGGATGCAGGATACAATATTTTCTACATGGGAATTAACGTGGGTGCGTTTATTTGTAACTTTTTCGGCGCCGTTCTATATAATGTTATGGGATGGGGTGCTGCATTTATAGCGGCTGGAATTGGAATGTTTATTGGGGTGATTATTTTTCTAATTGGTACCAAGAATTACAAACATGCCGACGTAATCAAACCAGCCAATCCAAACGACATGTCATTGGTAAGAATTTTGTCTATCATTTTATTGCCTTCTGTAATTTTCGGTTTAATAGGATTTAACTTGCCAAAACCTTTAATAGGTTCACATACTACTGATGCATTTTTATTCGGATGTATTCCTGTCGTATTTTTTTACATCAATTTATATATCCGTTCCCCTAAAGAAGAAAAAAGTCAAATTGGAGCGATGTTAACCATTTTTGCTGTTGTCGTTGCATTCTGGGCTGTATTTAAACAAAACGGTTCAACGTTGAATACTTGGGCAGACCGGTATACCGACAGAGAAGTCCCAGCAGGCTTGGTTTCAACTGTAAAAACCATTAAACTAGCGGAAGAAATCAAATTCCAAAAAGATTCCGTAGCATTATTGGACAGTAAGTTCAGAGTAATTGAAAAAGGCAAGAAAGTCTATGACTATCCCAATTACTTTAAAAACACCGATTCCAGTTTTAAAGCTTCACTTACCGAAGGACAGACCATTTACGCATTCAATACCAATTTATTTCAATCTGTTAATCCATTTTGGGTGGTGCTATTAACCCCTTTGGTTGTTGCTTTTTTCACTTGGTTGAACTCAAGGGGAATTGTGGTTTCTACACCGTCTAAAATTACTTGGGGATTGTTCATATCCGCTTTGTCCTGTTTGGTGATGGTAGGTGCTGTCTATGCCTCACAAAATGGATTAATTAAATCATCTCCTTGGTGGTTTATATCCTCCTATGCCGTTATTACGATTGGAGAATTGTTTTTAAGTCCGATGGGATTGTCTTTAGTCTCCAAACTGAGTCCTGCTAGACTTACCTCATTAATGATGGGAGGATGGTTTTTAGCAACATCTATTGGCAATAAACTTTCAGGAGTTTTGAGTTCACTTTGGGATACCTATGATAATAAAGCGAACTTTTTCTGGGTAAACACTATGTTATTGGGATTGGCTGCATTGGTGTTATTTGCTATGCTTAAGAACTTAAACAAAACATTCAAACAACACGCGTAAAAGAATAATAAAAAATATATTATATAAAAAAAACCTTAGCTAAAGAGCTAAGGTTTTTTTTATATTTAGAAACAATATACACTCCAAATAATTAAGCTAAAACTCTCTTAGCTTCTGACAACAATTGCTCTTTTTCAATAGGTACGACACCTAGTTTTTCACACACCAAACCACCTGAAAGATTACTTAATTCAGCAATAAGTTTTAAATCAAGTTTTGATGCTAAGCACAAAGCAGCAACACTAACAACGGTATCTCCGGCTCCAGAAACATCAGCAATATTGCGAATATGGGCAGGAACAGAAATCCATTCTTTATCAGTTGCAATAATTACACCACGCTCTGATAAAGTAACCATGGTGATTGAATTATTCAATTGACTTTGTAATGCAGAGATTGCATTTTGAATATCTTCGGATGTGCTAAGATCTGTCGTCCAGTTTAAACCTTCTTTTATTTCTTTTAAATTTGGTTTAAACAAGGTTACATTTTTATAATCTAGAAAGTTATTTTTCTTGGGATCGACAATGGTTGGGATATTCAATGCATTTGCTAATTGAATCAACGTGGCTATATTCCCTTTATGCAAAACACCCTTGTTGTAATCTTCAAAAATTATAACGTCGCAGTTTTCAATTTCACGAGAATAGTTTTCTTGTAACAAATATGAGTCTAAGGAGTCGACATCCGATTTAACTTCATGATCAAAACGCAATAACTGATGATTGTTACCAATTACTCTTGTTTTGGTAGTTGTTTTTCTCTTATCGCTGCGTAAAATGGCTTTTGAGTAAAGCCCTTGGTCTTCTAATAAATTCAATAAATCATCCCCCTCAGCATCTTGTCCAATTACTGAACATAGAATGGGAATACCACCCATGGCTTTAATATTAAGCGCTACATTTCCAGCGCCACCCAAACGCGAATCCAAATGACTAACATCGACAACGGGAACCGGAGCTTCCGGAGAAACGCGATCCACTTTCCCAATTACGTATTTATCGACCATAATATCGCCGACAATTACAACGCGCTTTCCGTTAAAATCTGAGAATATTGAATCTAAATTTTCGATGTAGTTCATGAGATGTAAATCAATGCAAATATAGATAGCTACCATTAAAAATCACATGGAAATTAATGGTTGTGTATTTTTAAATTTAAGTGGTATAAGCCTTATTAGTTATAGTCCTCTTTAATTGAGCTGCAATAATGCTTTGTGTATGCGACTAACAGCTTCTTCAATTTGCTGCTCAGATGTCGCGTAAGATAGTCGAATGCAATTTTTAGCGCCAAAAGCATCCCCCGAAACCAAGGCTACCCATGCATTCTCCAACAGATACATACAAAGTTCATCGGCATTATTTATGACACTATTTGAATGTCTTTTTCCGATAAAGGCAGACACATCAGGGAAGTGATAGAACGCACCATCAGGATTATTCACTTTCAAACCGGGAATTTGAGTCAGTTTTTCCGCCATTAAATTCTTGCGGCTTTCAAATTGTTTTCTCATATTTTCAACAGCGGATTGGTCGCCAATTAAAGCCTCTATTCCGGCTGCTTGAGCAATTGAATTTGCACCACTTGAAATTAAACCTTGAAATTTCTCACATGCCTTGATTAGCTTTTCTGGTCCCGCCATGTAACCAATTCTCCAACCTGTCATTGCATAACCTTTAGCCAATCCGTTAACTGTAGCAACTCGATCTTTCATTGAAGGAATGCTAGCTATCGAAAATGGTTTGGTATTGTAAACAATCTTCTCATAAATTTCATCCGAAATAACAAAAACATGAGGATGTCGCTCTAACACCTCTGCCCAGGCTCTAATTTCAGATTCACTCATCACCGAACCACTGGGATTACAAGGTGAAGAATAGATAATCAATTTTGTTTTAGGAGTGATGTATGATTCCAAAATTTCAGCTGAAACTTTATAGTTGGACTCAATAGTTGTTGGGATTTCAACACAGACTCCACCGGCGTAATTCACCATGGAGGGGTAGCTTACCCAAAATGGAGCAGGGAGTAAAACTTCATCACCTGGATCCACCAAAGCCATTACTGCGTTAAATATACTCTGTTTTGCGCCATTACTAACAATGATTTCATCGGTAGTGTACGATATATTATTATCATTCAATAGCTTTTGTTGAATAGCTTTACGAAAGTTCAAAGTACCTAAGACAGGAGTGTAGTGAGTTTCACCACGTTTCATTGCTTGAGTTGCAGAATGACAAATATTTTCAGGCGTATCAAAATCTGGCTCACCAATACTCAGACTAATGATATCTTTCCCTTTTTCCTTGAGAGTTCTAGCCAATTTTGTCATTGCTAATGTCTGACTCTCAATTACGGTATCTATGCGTTTACTCAGTTTCATTATTCTGTAAAATGCAATTATAATACTTGCATTCAAAATATTCGGTTATTTTTGCTCAAATGCGCTTTCTTTTTGTTGCAAACCGTATGCCTTACCCTCCATTTCGTGGAGATAAGCTAAAAATTTATCATTTGGCGAAGGAATTATCGCAAAATCACGAACTTCATTTAATTACAATTGCCGAGACCATAGAAGATATTTCTTATGTCGATAACCTTAAGCCGTACTTCAAAAAAATTGATTATATCTATCTTCCGAAATCGCGTTCAATTTTGAATACTATAACAGGGTTGTTCAATTCCATACCGTTTCAAGTCAACTACTTTAAATCACGTACTTTTCAAAAACTATTGGACGAACAATTGGAAACATTTGATTTTGATGCCGTTCACGTGCAACACATTCGAATGTCGCAATTCTTAATGAGTAAATCCAATCTAAAAAATGTCATTTTGGACTTACCCGATGCGTTTAGCTTATACTGGAAACGTAGATCTTTTAATTCAACTAATTATTTAATTAAGCTATTTGAAAAAATTGAATGCAATAGAGTTAGAAATTTTGAAATAAAATATGTTTCCAAATTTAAAAAAGTATTAGTTTGTAGTCGCGAGGATCAAGTTTATCTGCAAGATTCAGGATTAAACAATGTTGATTTACTTGAAAATGGAGTGGATACAAATATGTTTAAACCTTCAAGCGATGCTTACGTTCCAAATAGAATTTTGTTCACAGGCAATATGGACTATGCCCCCAATATAGATGCGGTTACCTACTTTGCATCAGAAATTTGGCCCAAAATCATCAAAGAAGTACCTAATGCACAGTTTATTATTGCAGGACAAAGACCCGTGCCAAAAGTCTTAGCATTAAAATCTGAAAGTATTCAAGTTACGGGATTCATACAAGATTTAACACAAGAGTACTCCAAAGCGCATATAGTTGTTTCTCCCTTGAGAATAGGTGCGGGAACTCAAAATAAAGTATTGGAAGCATTGAGTATGAACATTCCCGTTGTTACTACACATGTTGGTTACAAAGGATTGGGCTTAGAAACCAGTCAAGGAGCATTATTATCGAACAATTCCGATGAATTTGCAAATAACGTTATTCAACTATTAAATGACCCCAATTTACGCGACCGTGTTGGACAAACCGGTGGAGAAGTAATTCGAAGTCGATTTAGTTGGAAGGGCATTGCACAAAAACTAGAGAATTACTTTAAAGAATTAAAAAACGAAATATGATATACTCATGAAAAAGCGATACTTAATTTTCGTGCCCGTAATGGCTTTAGCATTTCTACCATTTGGGGTGAAAGCTCAAAAGAAAAAATCCAAAGGAGAAATTGTACAAACCGCTACAACATCCCAAAAAAAAAGGAACCCCGATTTTGAATCTGCTTTAAACACTGTTGGTTTTAGAAAAATCGGACCTGCGAAAACCAGTGGTCGAATTGTGGATATTGCCGTTCATCCCCAAAACTCTTCAATTTACTACATTGCAGCTGCCTATGGCGGAGTTTGGAAAACCGAAAATAGTGGAATAACCTTTCAGCAAATTTTTGACAATTACAACACCCAAAGTATAGGCTGCTTGGCCATTGATGCAAACAATCCGAATATTATTTGGGTTGGAACTGGTGAAAACAATAACCAAAGAAGCGTTGGATATGGAAACGGGATTTATAAATCTGTAGACGGAGGCAAATCATTTGAATTTATGGGTCTTAAAAATTCCATGCACATTGGTATGATTTCCGTTAATCCGAAAAACTCAAATGATATTTTAGTTGCGGCATACGGGCCACTTTGGACATCCGGTGGTGAACGTGGAATTTATCAAAGTTTAGATGGTGGAAAATCATGGGTACGCGTATTGCATGCTTCTGAAGAGACCGGTTTCAATGAAATTCACAGAGATCCTTTCAACGATCAGATTTTATACGCCACCGCTCATCAACGTCGCAGACACGAGTTTACTTATTTAGGTGGTGGACCCGAAAGCGCACTTTACATCTCTAACGATGGTGGCAAAACATGGAATAAGGCAAAAAATGGATTCCCTCAAGGAGATTTAGGTAGAATTTCTTTGGCTTGCGGTAAAAACACATATGGTTTGATTTATACCATTGTAGAAGGCAATAAAGATCAAGGAGGAGTGTATGTTTCAACCGATTTTGGAGCTAGTTGGAGGAAAAACAATTCATTTCAAACTTCAGGAAATTATTATCAGGAAATTTTTGTAGATCCAAAAAACGATAAACGCTTGTTTTTCATGGATACCTATCTCCATGTTTCTGAGGATGGTGGAACAACAGTTAAAACATTCCCAGAAGGTCAAAAACATGTTGATAATCACGCAATTTGGATAGACCCTTCGGATCAAAATCACCTTTTAGTGGGATGTGATGGTGGGTTGTATGAAACGTTTAATAATGGAGGAAATTGGCATTTTAAAGAGAATATTTCCATTACTCAATTTTACAGAGTTTCTGTAGACAATTCAAAACCATTTTACCATGTTTATGGTGGTACTCAAGATAATTTTTCGCTAGGTGGGCCATCAAGAAACAATACATCAAATGGGATCGGCAACGATGAATGGTTTGTGACTGTTGGAGGGGATGGATTTAAATCTCAAATTGATCCAGTTGACCCAAATATCATATATGCACAATGGCAATATGGCGGATTGGTGCGTTTTAATAAAAAATTAGGCGATAATGTCGATATACGTCCAACGTCAAAAAACGATGAAACTGCATCAAGATGGAATTGGGATGCACCATTATTGATTTCAAAATACAATCACAACAAGTTGTATTTTGCGTCCAACAAGGTGTATAGCAGCTTAAATCAAGGAGATTCTTGGTCTGAAATCAGTGGAGATTTATCCCGTAATATAAATCGAAACGTGATTCCAGTTATGGGAAAACAATGGGGAATAGATGCCATTGCAAAAAATCAAAGTACGAGTATTTATGGTAATATTACCTATTTAGCAGAAGGTCAAGAGAATCAGTTAATTGCTGGAACCGATGATGGTCGTATACATATAACTCAAAATGATGGTTCTAACTGGAATGAAGTAGCTATTCCATGGACGAGTTTAGGAATTAAATTGTTTAATTTCAGTTATGTTGAAGGAAATACAGATAATTCAAAAAGCCAATCAGCAGAAATTTACCCATTGATTTCATCCATCGTTTTTTCAGCACATGAAAAGGATGTGATTTTTGTGGGATTTGACAATCACAGACAGGGGGATTATAAACCCCATGTTTTCAAGGTAAATTTAAAATCAAATACTTGGACGCGCATTGGTAATGATTTACCTGAAAATGGATCGGTTAAAACCCTATTTGAAGATCCCAAAGATGGAAATATTATTTTGGTAGGAACAGAGTTTGGTTTATTTGTCTCTATCAATAATGGCGAAAATTTCACACCTTGGATGAATGGCTTACCCCCAATTGCGATTAAAGATATTGCATATCAATCGGAAGAAGACGATATAGCAATCGCTACATTTGGTAGGGGATTTTTAATCTGTGATGATTATGGAATGTTAAGAGAATTGGCTAAGAATGAAAACAAGAAAATATTGGTTGAAGGCACGCATAAATTATTTATCCCTTACAACAAACTCGGACATTCAGGAAATGCTTATCAAGGAGATGGTCGGTTTATGGGTGAAAATTTATCGGAACAAATAAAAATTCGAGTACAAACTGTGTCAAAGTTCATTTCACTAAAAGACGAAAGAAAGAAGCTCGAAAATGATGGAAATATCAATCGTGTAATTTACCCTTCGAAAGAACAAATTATCAATGAGGAATTAGAAATTCCCAATCGCTTCTACATTAATATTTACCAAAATTCAAAGTTCGTAGCCACTTTAAACGTTGCAAATAAGGATAATTGGCAAACCATTGATTGGAATGGAAGACATTCCATTCCCAATTATAATTTGAAGGAAAAAAACACAACCCAATGGGGGCCATTTGTTAGTCCTGGTGAATACGAATTGAAATTATTTTCCATGAATTTCAAAACATCCTCAATTGAAACTCTTGATTCAACTACTATAAAAATTGAATATTTGATGGATCCTTGGGAGGGTTTAAAATTATCGGAAGAACAAAGAAAAATGCGAATTTCTCAACGGAATTCAAATATTTCAAAAGTAACTGAAGGGAAAATTGTTTTAAATTCTATCGAATCTAAAGTATCTGTTCTTGAAACAATTTGGAAAAATGGTTTATCAGAAACCATGGATCGTACACCACAAAAGATGGCGGTATATTCTAAATGGAAGAATTTGAATGTTGATTTCAATGAAATTAAAACACAGTTATACGGAAACACCATTTTGGCGTCACATGAATTTGAATCCAATAGAGGTATTTCCGGTGAAATCAATAATACTTTTTATGAATTCGGGGGAAGCTTTCAAGCGCCAACAGAAAACCACATGAAGTATTTCAATATTTCAATTGAAGCTTTACATAAAATTGAAAGCCGTTTAAATTTATTGGAAACTCAATTAAATCAACTTCAGGGTGAGTTGAAATAATCAATTGGAATTGGATAAAAATAAAAAAGGCCGTCTATGAGACGGCCTTTTTTAGTGCTTAATTTATTTGAAGCTTATTTACAACAAGCTTTCTTGGCATCTTTTTTACCGATGAATTTTCCATTTTCATCGTAATTAGCCATACATTTTGCTTTTTCAGCTGGAGAACAACCAAGTGAATCGCATTTTGCAGCACATTGCTCTTTAGTCATAGTTGCACACTCTGACATATCGCATTTGCTAGAATCTGCACAATTCATAGCAGATTCACCATGACAACCACCAGAAGTTTGTTCCATTTTATCCTTGCAGCAAGCATCCATTCCAGCAGCTTTTCCTGAATCGCCAGAAGCAATGTAAGGAGCAATAATCAATGACACGATTGATGTCAATTTAATCAAAATGTTCATTGAAGGCCCAGAAGTATCTTTAAATGGATCACCCACTGTATCACCTGTTACAGATGCTTTGTGTGGTTCAGACTTTTTGTAGTAAGTTTCACCATCAATTAATACACCTTTTTCAAATGATTTTTTAGCATTATCCCAAGCACCACCGGCATTGTTTTGGAAAATACCCATCAATACACCAGAAACTGTGATACCCGCTAACATTCCGCCTAAAACTTCAGGACCGAAAATAAATCCAACAATAATAGGAGAGATCAATGCGATTGCACCTGGCATAACCATTTCACGGATAGATGCTTTAGTTGAAATTTCAACACACTTTTCATATTCAGGTTCTGCTTTGTATTCCATAATACCTGGAATTTCACGGAACTGACGACGAACTTCTTTTACCATATCCATTGCAGCTCTACCAACAGCAGCGATTGCTAATGCAGAGAAAATAAATGGAATCATAGCACCAACAAATAAACCTGATAGTACATCAGCTTTGTAGATATCGATACTTCCGATTCCTGCAACACCAACGAATGCAGCAAACAATGCCAAAGAGGTTAATGCTGCAGAAGCAATAGCAAAACCTTTACCTGTAGCAGCAGTTGTATTACCAACGGCATCCAAAATATCTGTTCTTCCACGAACTTCTTCAGGCAATTCACTCATTTCAGCAATACCACCAGCGTTATCAGCAATAGGACCGAAGGCATCAATAGCTAACTGCATAGCAGTTGTAGCCATCATACCTGCAGCAGCGATAGCCACTCCGTATAATCCAGCAAACCAGTGAGAGGTGTAAATACCTGCAGCCAAAACAATAATTGGAATAACGGTAGATTCCATACCAATACTCAAACCACCGATAATGTTAGTTGCGTGTCCAGTAGCTGATTGTTTTACAATCGACAATACAGGACGCTTACCCATAGCCGTATAGAATTCAGTTACAATACTCATGATTGCACCTACAACTAATCCCACAAGAATTGCGTAAAACACATCCATCGAAGTGAATGTAAAATTTCTTAATACGATAGGACCTTCTGGTAACAATGCTTTTACTGCTACGAAAGATGCAACTGCAGTTAAAATAATACTGCTCCAGTTACCCAAGTTCAATGCTTGTTGTACATTTCCTTGATCGTTTTTAATTCTAACGAACCATGTACCAACAATTGAGAAAATAATACCCATACCTGCAATAAGCATTGGCAATAGGATAGGTGAAAGACCTTGGTAGTTGTCTGTCAATTTAATTTCAGATCCTAGTACCATAGTTGCAAGGATAGTTGCTACATAAGAACCAAATAAATCAGCACCCATACCAGCAACGTCACCTACGTTATCACCTACGTTATCTGCAATTGTAGCAGGGTTACGTGGATCATCTTCAGGGATACCTGCTTCAACTTTACCCACTAAATCTGCTCCAACATCGGCAGCTTTGGTGTATATACCACCGCCAACACGTGCGAATAATGCGATTGACTCAGCACCCAAGGAGAAACCAGTTAAAACTTCGATTGCTCTTTGCAAACCATGTGGGTCAGTAGGTTGGTTGGTTACAAACATTTGGTAGAATACAATAAACAATCCACCCAAACCTAAAACGGCTAAACCGGCAACACCTAATCCCATTACGGTTCCACCATTGAAACTCACTTTCAATGCTTTTGCCAGGCTAGTTTTTGCTGCTTGTGTTGTTCTTACGTTAGCTTTAGTGGCGATATTCATACCAAAGTAACCAGCCAAAGCAGATAAAAACGCTCCAATTAAGAATGCTACTGCAATAATCCAATGAGAATGAATTTCTTTTCCATTCACTTCATGTACAGTACCGCTGTAGGCAAGTAAAGCCGCCGCTATTACAGCGAAATATGCCAATACTTTCCATTCAGCCTTTAAAAATGCCATTGCACCTGCTGCAATTTTACCAGCTAGGTTTTGCATTTTTTCATCTCCGGCGTCTTGCTTGGTAACCCAAGCACTTTTAACCGCCATCACAATGAGTCCCACGATACCAAGCGCAGGAACCAGATAAACTATACTATTACTATTCATAGGTTCTGTTTCGAATTTAATTTTGACAAATAGGGCGCGAAAATAATCAAACTTTCATTTTCAATCACAATATTTTCGGTAAATTGATGATTTAATTTAACATAATTTCCAAATTGGAAATGCCTAATTCCGTTTGAAGTTGTAAATAATGCATTCCTTTTGAAGTAGAATTCAATTTAATTCTATATTCATTGGTATTTAACGATTTAAAATTATCCAAATCAATCTCTTCTATCAGTTGACCTTGCAAATTGAAAAGTTTTGCAGATTTAACTGTTTGATCATTTTGGAACTTTACATAAAACTCTCCTGAAGTAGGATTTGGCCAAAGTTGAGCTTGTAAATTTAGGTTATCATTAGAATTTACATGCGCTAATTCACTTAATGCCAGCATGCTGTGATTGAAAAAAGAGCCTGATCCAGTAGTTTCAAGTATTTCGTTTCCAACACCATATAAATAATTACCTGACTTAAAATTGCAATTATCAACTATAGAAGAATCAGTGGTTGACGACAATCCACCACAACCTGCATTAATCAATTCATATTTAAAATTCATCGTATCTATACGATAAATATAATAAACACCTTTTCTTTTAGCATGATTCCAAGAAATAATTACTTGTCCGTTTTCTGATTTTGTTTTAACATTACTCACCATATCAACAGGTTTCATAGGTAAAGTGGGATCGCCCAACAATGCAATGAATACTCCTTTTGAGGATTGATTAAACTGTCCGTTAAAATAATCGTCCTCATTATTTTGAGTCAACTTTGCTGCATATCCGATATGTTTCCCCAAAGCCATATGATGAAAATACCATTTAGGAATTCCTCCCCAAGCAGTAGCTAAAGAACCAGATGCCAAGCTTGACCTCAACAAATTGTTACTTACATCCCAATCGCCAAAAAACGATCCAGCCAATAATGTAAAGGCATTCTTGAAATTTCCTTTTGCAGAAACAAAATTGGAAGTGGTTCCAATTCCATTACAGCTTGTAAAACTTCCGGCTCCGCAACCATAACTCCACAAATAACTTTCTGCATTCTGTGAAGTGAAATAGTCTCTATTGTTAAACACAGAATCCAATCCAATAAAACAAGGAAAATTTTGATAGCCAGTTGAAGCCAAATTCAACGAAGTAAAGTTATCATCAATTAATGCTCTATGAACAAATTGTGTTTTACCCATTTTAAAATCATGTACTCGATTTAAATATTGACGGGTCAATTCAATTTCATTATCTGAAAACGCCGGTAAATTGGAAAAATCCGCACGTCCAATTTCAAGCTCCACATAGCCCGGAACTACAGATTGATCGAATTTCCCATCTTTTGGTACGTTATACAATCGCGAACTCTGACCTGTTTTACAGTCCACCATGTAATCTGTCCAAAAACCTGTAAAATCACCATAATACAAATCAGCGGGCCAAGCACCAGTATGATTTCCACTACCTTCAATGTGGCCATCGGGTGGAACACGACTACCAGTTGCGGAAAAATATCCTGAATATGGCACGGGGACATGTCCCAAGATAAATAAACTGCGAGGTTTAGGGGTGGAGTTATCGTAAATTTTCTTGATTTTTTCTTTGATTTTTTCGGGGGATTCTGAATTCTTAGAAACGATTTCGGAAATTTTCCATCCTGACGCAATCAAGTCTTGTTTATAAGTTGAGATTTCTGATTTCAAATTGGCCTGTATTGAACTATCTACCAATAAAATAAGATGGCCTTTTCGGAAATTCGTTTTGTATTTATTTCCCACCCAAATATAACCCAAAGCCTGAGTTTGATTATTCAAACTTTTGGCAATTAAATATTCTTTCTGGTTAGCATGATTCTCAAGGGTTAATTGGCTTTGAGAACCATTTACGGTGGATATTAATTGAAACTGTCCAACACTATCTTCAGCTCCATTTCTCGAGTAAACTAAGTAATTACCCGTGAAACTTGCATCAGAATTCCATTTTAAAATGATCTGATTGTTTTCATTGGCAATGGCTTGAATTTGAACCACTTGATTTTTTGCAACTTGAGACCGTAAATTTAGAGGAAGCATCCCCAGAAACCATCCCAAAAATAAACTGAGCGTGAGGTAATTGTTTTTCATAGGCAAAATTCAAATATAGTGGTTATCGCTTAGTAAATAAAAAACAAGGAAATAATGTAGGAATCATGATGCTAGGTAAAAAGATTTCTTTTATTTTCGCGACGCGCAATAATCATGAAAAAATCTATCTCAGTATTAAGTTTGATTTTGTTGCTTGGTATTCAATACGTTCAAGCACAAAATAAACCAGCTACTACAGACCCTAAAAAGACCTCTGTACCTTCCAAAAACACAAAAGAGAACTTCCCAGAGCCAAAAGAAATAGCTCCAGCAGTTCAAATTTACTTTAAAGTAGGTCAATCTGAAATCGCTCCCGCTGAAATGACAAAACTAACGTCATTGGTAAAAAAGCTTAAAGATATTCCTGAATACAGATTGATTTTGACTGGCCATACAGATTCAACCGGTAACGATGATTTGAACATGGAATTGTCAAAAGATCGCGTTGACGCAGTATATGATGCTCTAGCAGAAATGGAAATCAACGAAGATTTTATGATGCAGAAATATTTCGGTCGTTCTAAACCTAGAACCAATGAAACAGACAAAGAAATGGCTGCGAGAAATCGTCGTGTTGAAATTACCATCATTGAAAAACCAAAAGAAACACCAAAACCTGTTGTACGCAACACTGAATGTGATGGCGATACTACCATCAATACGGGATCTGGTGTTTGGGTTACCTTGAATAAGTGTGACTTTAAAAAACTAAATAAAACCGCTCCTGGTAAAGGGGTGAAAGTGACTAAAATTTCTGACCCGTTAGAAATCATTAAATCTGGACAACCTTTAGTGTTCAAAGGAAACGAAGGTTTGGAGTGGGTTGGAATTGTAAAATTCCAATTTGCGAAAGATTCTTGCTTAGAGCATCCTGTAACCGTTACTTTAGATCCTCAAGATTACGAAGGATACAGAAGATCCAGAATGAAAGTTTTGGTTAAAAACGAAAAAACAGGAAAATTGGATCGTTCAAAGGACAGATCTAAAACACTTCGCAAAAAAACAGTGAAAAAGGATGCGGTTAAATTTGAAGTTTCAACAAAGTGTCCAACATCCATCGACCCTGAAGGTGCAATTTGCATTGCAGGAGCAACTGGAAAAAACAAAATGGCTGAAGTGGTAGATAAAACTGGATCAGTAGATGAGGTTTATGTAATTCAAGAGAGTCCAGTAACCATTATCCCAGCTGATAAATTCGGAAACAAATTTGTTGTTAAATACGCAAAACTAACTAACCCTTCGTTTGTTTTTAAACTATCTGATGGATCTTACACTCAAGCAATCCCTACTTCAGATGTTAAAAAAATGCGCAAAAAAGAGACAGAAGGTAAGTTCTTGAGAAAAAAATATAAAATCAAAGGAAAACACTTAATCGAGTGATCATCTCCAAAAAAAGAAAAACAATAAACCAATATTTATGCAATCATTAACCAATAGATCGGTACAAGTGGTCAACAAAAAAATGACCTTTTGGGAACGTATTTATCTTCCTGCAGTAATCGGAGGAATGATGATTACATTGAAGCATTTCTTTAAAAAACATAATACCGTTTCTTACCCAGAAGTAAAGCGCCCGATGGCGTCAATTTATCGTGGGCAACATGTGTTAAAAAGAGATGAGCAAGGTCGCGAAAATTGTACTGCCTGTGGTTTGTGCGCCGTTTCATGTCCCGCAGAAGCCATTACTATGGTTGCTGCGGAAAGACAGAAAGGTGAGGAGCATTTATACAGAGAAGAGAAATATGCAGCTACCTATGAGATAAATATGTTAAGATGCATTTTCTGTGGACTTTGTGAGGAAGCATGTCCAAAAGAAGCTATTTTCTTGACTGACAGAATTGTAGATGCTGATTTTGGTAGAGGTGAATTTATATACGGTAAAGACAAGTTAGTCGAGCCTATTGATCAAAGAATTGACGTAACCAAACGTCAGGTGTGGGATTATTCAAAATAATAAGATGAGTTTATTTCAAAATTTGCCCATTGCGTTTTTAATATTGTCGTTTATAACCATATTATGCGCATTGTATGTAGTAACCAGCAAGAATCCTGTTCACAGTGTATTGGCGTTGATTCTAACGTTTTTTAGCATTTCTGCGCATTATGTGTTGCTTAATGCTCAGTTCTTAGCTATTGTTAATTTGATGGTGTATGCAGGTGCGATCATGGTACTATTCCTGTTTGTATTGATGTTACTTAATCTGAGTAAGGAAACCGAACCCATTAAATCCAATTTATGGGCAATTGCAGCTTCTATTTCAGCAGGATTATTGTTAGTAGTTATTACTGCATCTTTTCAAAAAGCAGGTTTAGCTATTATGAAAGGTAATACAGAAGAGATAGGACTGGTGAAAAACTTAGGAAAGGTGCTTATGACCGAATATTTGGTACCATTCGAATTATCTGGAATATTGTTTATTGCTGCAATGGTCGGTGCGGTATTGTTAGGTAAAAAAGAGAAAAACTCCGAGGAGTTAGTCAATTTGAATAATTGATATCATGTTAAGTATTTTTCAAAATTTAGACATTAGTCACTACATCTATTTAAGCTGTGTGCTATTCAGCATTGGCTTATTTGGAGTTTTATTCCGTCGTAATGCAATTGTATTATTGATGTGTATAGAATTGATGTTAAACGCAGTAAATTTATTATTAGCTGCATTTACAGAATACATGGGCGATCCAAATGCCAACGGACAAATGTTCGTGTTTTTTATCATGGTAGTAGCAGCCGCTGAGGCCGCAGTTGGATTGGCAATTTTGGTAATGGTTTATCGTAACACACGTAAAACCGATGTTAGTTTCCTTGATAGTTTAAAAGACTAATGAACCCAATAGCTATAATTCTCGGACTTCCATTATTAGGGTTTTTAATCAATGGATTGTTTGGTAAGCAATTACCAAAAATGATTTCTGGATTGTTGGGTATTTCAACAATTCTTATTGCATTTATATTAACTGCAGCTCAATTATCAAGTTTTATTTCAAATGAAACCTATACTTCTACATTGAAGTTGTTTACTTTTTTAAATGTAGATAATTTGGTACTAGAAGCTAGTTTTAAATTAGACCGTTTATCGATTTGGATGACGATGATTATCACTGGTATTGGTACATTGATTCATATTTACTCCATGGCTTACATGTGGGAAGATGAAGGTTTTCACAAGTTCTTTTCATATTTGAACTTCTTTGTTTTCAATATGTTGCTTCTAGTATTAGGATCTAATTTCTTGATGCTATTTTTTGGTTGGGAAGGTGTAGGACTTTGTTCTTACTTATTGATTGGATTTTGGTATTCACGTCCCGAATACGGTAAAGCAGCGCGAAAAGCATTTGTAATGAATCGTATTGGTGATTTGGGTTTGTTGTTGGGGATGTTTTTAATTATCCACCAATTTGGAACTTTAGATTACGATGCGGTCATTCAAGGAATTTCACAAGGTAAAACAAGTGGATCCATGTTAACAGCAATTAGTATGTTACTTTTTGTTGGTGCTATGGGAAAAAGTGCTCAGATTCCTTTGTACACTTGGTTACCCGATGCAATGGCAGGTCCAACTCCCGTTTCTGCATTGATTCACGCGGCTACCATGGTAACAGCCGGTATTTACTTGGTAGTGAGAACTCAGGTATTATTTGAAATGGCACCGTTTACAGGAGAATTTATTTTCTGGATTGGTTTATGCACATCTATTTTAGCCGCATTAATCGGATTGAAGCAAAATGACATCAAAAAAGTTCTTGCATACAGTACAGTAAGTCAATTGGGCTTCATGTTTGTGGCATTGGGTTGCGGTGCTTACACCACAGCAATGTTCCACTTAACAACACATGCATTCTTTAAAGCATTATTGTTCTTGGGAGCAGGAAGCGTAATTCACGGTGTTCACCACGAGCAGGATATTCGATTGATGGGAGGATTAAAATCCAAAATGCCTTTAACGTATTTCACTTTCTTAATTGGAACTTTAGCCATTACAGGTTTTCCATTTTTAAGTGGATTCTTTTCTAAAGACGAAATTTTAACCCACGTATTTGAACACAATAAAATTGGTTATGCTTTAATGGTTTTTAGTGCATTGTTGACTGGTATTTACATGTTCAGAATGTTTTTTGTAACCTTCCATGGAACTTACAGAAATACACACTTTTCTTTCGATAAAGTACATGAGTCTCCATTGGGTATGACATTGCCATTAGTAGTATTAGCCATTTTAAGTGTCATAGGCGGAGCTTTAAATTTACCTGAATATTTAACCCACCAAGCTGGCACATTGGCAAATTGGTTAAAACCTATTCTTACTATTGAAGAAGCAAAACATGCAATTAGTCATAGTACGGAATACATTTTGATAGGAATTGCCATTTTGGTATTTGTAATTGCATTCCTTTACACTCGTTCTAAATATGTTTCCAAAAATCATGTCCCTACTGAAGCTGAATCAACAGGGGTAGCGGGATATATGGAAAATAAGTTCTATGTGGACGAATTATACAATGCTGTGTTTGTGAAACCATTGGAGGGATTATCAGATGTACTGGGAAATTTCTTTGAGACAAAAGTCATTTCACCTCTGAGTTTTGGTATTAATTCAATTCTAACTCGAATTGGTCGCTTAAACAAATATGTACAAGATGGAAACATTGAAAAGTACTTATTGTACATGGTAATTGGTATTGTTATTTTAATTGGTATTAATTTATTTATCTAAGAGATGGAATTCATTTTAGGGCCTATTTTGGCCGCACTTATAGCAAGATTAATGGGTAATAAACTTTCGGTATACATCGCGGGTTTGTTATCTCTTACAGGAATTGCACTGCTATTGATTAATTTCCCAATTTCACCCTTGTTAAATTCAACCGAGGGTTGGAAAACAATACAAGATTATCAGTGGTTGGATTCAACTATTCATTTCACTTTTGGAATGGATGGATTAACCTGGATTCTATTACTGTTAACCAACGGTTTGATGCCATTCATCATATTATCGATGAACTCAAATTATTCAAACCGCGTTCAAATTACCATGTTGGCATTATTCATGCAAGCAGGATTGAACGGCGTGTTCATGTCAAAAGATGGATTGAGTTTCTACATTTTTTGGGAGTTAGCTTTAATACCAATCTATTTTATTACTCTGCTTTATTCTGAAGCTGGAAAAGACAATTTCAAGCACACTATCCGTTTCTTTATTTACACTTTCTTGGGTTCTTTGGGGATGTTATTCTCATTGATCTACTTAAATTCATTGACAGAAACAGGAAGCTTTGCTTACGAAGAATTGTTAAAATTAAACTTAACGTACAATCAATCAATTTGGGTTAGTCTAGGTTTCTTACTTGCATTTGCAGTTAAAATCCCATTATTTCCGTTTCATGGTTGGCAAGCAAATACTTACACCTTTGCTCCAGCTGCCGGAACCATGCTTTTAAGTGGTATCATGCTTAAAATGGGACTCTACGGCGTATTGCGTTGGTTCTTACCTATGTGTGGCGAAACACTTTATGTGTTCCAACCAATCTTAATTAGCTTGAGTGTTATTGGAATTGTATATGGCGGAATAATTGCAATTCGTCAAAACGACATGAAACGACTTGTCGCTTACAGTTCATTGTCACACGTTGGATTAATTGCAGCAGGATTTTTCACCTTGACAAGCACTGGTTTTTCAGGTGGTGTTTTACAAATGTTGGTGCATGGTATCAATGTTGTTGGTTTGTTCTATTCCATCGAAATCATTCAACAATTATCTGGAAGAAACTTAAATAACCTAGGAGGTTTAGCTAAAAAATATCCTGTTTTTGCTGTAATCTTTTTCTTATTTGTAATAGGAACTGCTGCAGCGCCTTTATCTAATGGTTTTCCTGGAGAATTTATGCTGTTGAAATCTGTATTTAGTTACAATAGTATTTCAGGAGTTTTTGCCGGTTTAACCATCATTTTATGTGCTGTTTATATGTTGAGAATGTATCAGTTCTCCATGCTTGGAGTTGAAAAAGGACAAGCTGAACAAAAAATTGAACTAAATCAATGGTTACCACTAGCCATATTATCCATTTTTGTCATTGTATTGGGTATTTTCCCTCAATATTTCATTGATATTGTTAAACCATCTTTAGATCAAATATTATTGGAAATTTCCAATGCGAAAGGAGTGTTGTCATGATTGCATTATTAGTTACTTTTTTAACCGCTGTTATTATATTATTTGCTGGGATCAATAAACAAGAATCTCAGTTTAAAAATATTACCTTCATTCTTTTGCTTTTCGGGGGAAGTTTGGCTCTCATTGAATCTCAAGGTTTAATTAATCTAAATCCATTCTTCGGAAAGATTCTCACGGGTTACTTAGGCAAAGAACCTATGTTGGAATTTACACTATTTAGAATGATGGCGGTTGCAATCATCACATTTATTGCAGCATTCATCATTGCCTTGATGCCTACCACCAATCGTAAAGGATCAGATATTTTAGCTTTAATGCTGTTTTCTTTGTGTGGTGCTCAAATCATGATTGGTTCAAATCACTTAGTTATGCTTTTCCTTGGAATTGAAATTCTGTCGATTCCTTTGTATGTACTCGCTGGAAGTGATAAGGAGAATTTATTTTCAAATGAATCAGCCTTGAAATACTTCATAATGGGGTCATTCTCTACTGCTATTTTGTTGCTAGGGTCTGCGTTTATTTATGGAGGAACTGGAACGTTTTATTTTTCCGATATCAATGTAAAACTATCTTTCGCTGCTCATTTTGGTGAATTTCCGATTTTAATCAAATTAGGTTTAGTTCTAACTTTGGTTGGTTTACTTTTTAAAATCTCTGCGGTACCATTCCATTTTTGGAGTCCTGATGTATACGAAGGTGCTCCCAATAGAGTCGCTTCATTCATGGCAATCATCGTTAAAATTGCTGGTTTCATCGCTTTAGCACAATTTATTCAAAACTTCTCATGGATGCAGGGTTGGTACAATCAATTCTTGATTCCAATTGCCGTAATTACCATATTGGCAGGAAATATCGTTGCTTTAGTACAAAAATCAGTTAAACGTACTTTAGCTTATTCCAGTATTTCTCACGCGGGTTACTTACTCATGTTTGTAATCGCGCCATTTGGAACTGCAAGTATGTGGATCATTGGAACATATGCCTTAGCTTATGGATTAGGAACTGCATTGTTGTTTTACTTTATGGATAAGTACTCATCTGAATCAAATAGCAATGAAACCTCAAAAGGATTTGAAATTTTCAATGGAATGTTCTACAAGAACAAATGGGAGGCTATAGTTATGACTGTTGCCGTTCTTTCTGTTGCTGGAGTTCCCTCAACAATTGGATTTGTGGCTAAGTTTCACTTATTCCGTCATGCTATGTTTGGTTCTCCTTATTTGGTGCTTTTTGCTCTGATTGGATCTGCAATTAGTATTGCTTACTATTTCAAACCATTCAAGCACATTTATTCTTCTGAATACGCTGATGTTGCATCCAAATCTACAAATGTAAATTGGATAAGCGTTTTCATGGCAGTACTAATTGTTTTAATTGGTTTTATGCCAATGTTCTTAACGCATGGATTATTACAATAATTCTCGTTTTTCTACAAAACACGATTCATTAATGAAGCAATCAATCTAAAACCCAAATTGATACATCTTATAAAAGGGCTGTTTTTACAAGACAGCCCTTTTTTTAATTAGAATCTAAATCCTATTCGATAAACAATTGGTCCCAAAGGACTGGTAAAATAAGAATCGGGATTTAATGCAAATCCAACTAGGGCATAACTTCCCATATCTACTTCGTAGTTATAACCAATTCCAATAATTGGAATGCTGAAATTACTTCTTGTTCGTGGACTTAAATCGATTAAAGAATTTTGCAAACGGTATTCAGCATGAAGAAACAGGCTATTGACAGATATTCGAGCAAAACCGAAACATCCAACATTAACAGTGGAGAAAGAAGACCCAGTAATACTTGAGTTAGATCGTGAATACAATGCGGCATAAGCGCCACCTGCTAAATATATACGTTCATTGATATGAATTCCTGAAAAAGGGGCGAATTCAAGTTGATAAGTGCTTCCACTTCCAAAAACAGTAAAATCCAAACCATTGAATTCAATATCAGAATAACGAATTGCTTTGATATCTTCAGCATCTAAAGTGTCAGATTGGGGTTTGGGAACATTTTTTATTTGTCGTCGCGTGGAATCAAGTCCTTCGTATTGAGCCAATGCCGTAGCAGGCATTTGAGTAATGAATAGGAGCAATAAAAATTGGTAAAGTTTGAAATATTCCGTTCTCATTTCTTGTATAGACGCAATTATACACGTAAAATTGTAGTACTTTATGAGTAACACTAAAAAGATTCACAATTTTTCGGCAGGACCCTCAATTTTATCGGAGTACGCCGTTGAAAAGAGCATTGAAGATCTAAAAAATTTCGCCGGAACTGGCTTAAATATTTTAGAAATTTCTCACAGAAGTAAACAATTCGAAGCTGTAATGGATGATGCAGCAAGTTTGGTCAAAGAGATTTTAGGCATCGGAGATGATTACGATGTGATCTTTTTACAAGGTGGAGCATCTACACAGTTCTACCAAGTTCCCATGAATTTCTTAAGAAAAAAAGCGGTTTATACCAATACAGGTGTATGGGCGACTAAAGCGATTCAAGAAGCTAACGCATACGGAGAAGTTAAAGTAGCGGCTAGCAGTAAAGATTCAAACTTTAATTTTATACCTACAGAGTTTGAAATTGATGAAGATGCGGATTATTTCCATTGCACCTCCAATAATACTATTTATGGTACTCAAATGGCTGATTTCCCTAAAACAACTGTTCCCATGTTTTGTGACATGTCTTCGGATATTTTTTCAAGAAAGTTTGATGCGAATCAATTTGATCTAATCTATGCAGGTGCGCAAAAGAATATGGGACCAGCGGGTGTTACTTTGGTAATCGTTAAGAAAGAACTATACAATAGAGTGGCTGATAGACATATTCCAACCATGTTACAGTATAAAGTACATGCTGAAAATGGTAGTATGTATAACACACCTCCAGTTTTCCCAATTTTGGTTTCAAAATACAACCTTGAATGGGTTAAAATGAATGGTGGATTAGAAGGAATGGAAGATAGAAATAATGCAAAAGCAGAATTGCTTTACAATGCAATCGATTCTAGTCCATACTTCAAAGGAACTGCAGCTACTGATTCCAGAAGCCGCATGAATGTTTGCTTCGTTTTCAACGATGAATACAAAAATTTAGAAGAGAAATTTGAAGCTGCTTGTAAAGATGCTGGTATTTCTGGTATTAAAGGCCATAGAAGCGTTGGAGGATACCGTGCTTCATTATATAATGCATTACCAATTGAAAGCGTTGCCGCATTGGTTGAAGTAATGACTAATTTTAATAACTAATGAGAATTCTAGCAAACGACGGTATTGATAAAGTAGGGAAAGAATTGCTTGAAAATGCAGGTTTTGAAGTAATCACCGAAAAAGTCCCCCAAGATCAATTACAAGATCAAATCAAAGATTATGATGTATTAATTGTTAGAAGCGCTACAAAAGTAACATCTGACATCATTAAGGCAAGTAATCTTAAACTAATCGGTAGAGCAGGTGTTGGTTTGGATAACATTGATTTGAAGCAGGCTGGTTTATCTGGTATACCAGTGGTTAACACCCCAAATGCATCATCTCGTTCAGTTGCTGAATTGGTTTTTGCTCATTTATTTTCATTAGCCCGTTTTCTGCATGAATCCAATCGAATTATGCCCGAAAATGGACAATTTGAATTTAAAAACTTGAAAAACAAGGCCTCTGAAGGCTTTGAACTTCAAGGTAAAAAAATGGGTATTATTGGATTTGGACGTATCGGACAAGAAGTGGCTAAAATGGCTATCGGATTGGGCATGGAAGTGTTGGTATATGACTATAAAATGCGTTCATTTGATTTGACCATCGAATTAAACCCTTTGTATAAAAAACACAACTTCCAAATCACATTACAAGGTCAAGATTTAGCTACGACATTATCTCAGAGCGATATTGTTACCGTACACACTCCAGGTAGTGAAGAAGTAATAGGAGAAAATGAGTTGGCGCAAATGAAAGATAAATCCATTTTGATCAACTGTGCAAGAGGTGGTGTAGTCAATGAAGACGCGCTTGCAAATGCTGTTAATCAAGGGAAAATTGCGTTTACAGGAGTAGATGTTTTCGTAAATGAACCGCCTACAAACGATACCATTTTAAAATTACCCAATACTTCATTATCTGCTCACATCGGTGCTTCAACTAAAGAGGCTCAATTAAGGGTAGGAGTTGAACTTGCAGAACGCGTAATTCAGCATTTGAAAAAATAATAAGTTGGGTTTGTGGTAAAAGTTTATCCTTTCAAAGCATTTGTTCCTAGCCAGAAAATGGCGGACAAAGTAGTTACGTTGGGCTCAGGAAAAGTTCCTGAAGCAACGCTTAGAGAAAAAGCAATAAATAATGAGTTTAGCTACATTCGTGTGGTAAAACCGCAATATTTAAAACCCGAAATTGAGCAAGGAACTGATTTGTTTTATCAATCTAGTTTAGCCAATCTCGGTAATTTATTGTCAAACCATTGTTTAGAAGTTTTTGATTATGGGATTTACTTTTATAAACAGATCCATCATTCTGGAAAAATACTCAGCGGATGGATTGTGGGCATCGATGCAGATGATTACCAAAATGGTAAAATCAAAAAGCACGAAAACACCATAAAAGCGAAAGAAGGGAGATTGGTTGAACATATTCGTCAACTAAAATCTATGGCCGAACCGGTGCTTTTGAGCCAAAATCTACCCGCTGATATTTTAGAACTTTCAGAAAAAATACAGCATACACATCCTTTATTTTCAGTACATGATGAATTTCAAAACGAACACTCGCTTTGGTATATTTCCGACCCCGAATTTATTCAAAGAGTTCAAAGTGATTTTAGTGAAATTGATTCATTGTATATTGCCGATGGACACCATCGAGTAGCAGCTTCATCTACGTTTATACTAGATGAATTTGGTCATAATTCGGGTAAGGGATTCATGGCGTTGATCATGAATGATGAAGATTTACTGATTAAGCCTTTTTATCGTTTAGTTAAGCATAATCAGCCTTTAAATTTAGAAGCATTCCTAAAGGTTGCAGGGTATGAATATTATTCGAGTGAAGAAATTAAATCCTACGAAGATTTAAAAGAACATCAGGTTTTGGTATTTTCAGAAAATGAGTCGTGGTTAATTCAGCTTTCAAGACCCGATTCAAGTTTAAATGCTGTCGAAAAATTGGATGTTTCCGTGGTTGAACGCGATATTTTTAGTCCTGTTTTTGGAATTGAAAATACGGCTCAAGACAATCGTATGTCATTTATGCGTGGCGATACATCCATTGATTTCGTAAAAGACCAAATAAAAGAGGGTAAGTTTCAATATGCATTTTTGTTTAAATCTAATTCAATGCAAGAAATCAAAGATGTGGCAGATGAAGGATTAATTATGCCTCCGAAATCGACATTTGTTGAGCCCAAATTGTTAACTGGAATGGTAATCGAAGATTACAACCATTAGAAGCATCAGTTATAATTTAATTGTTGGCGGCAACTTAATTCAACAACTCGCAGTACCATTCATCAATGCTATCGAAATGCATGTTGATTAAACTTGTATTAAATTAAAACAACGACAGTTGTTTTTTCTCTGGAGCTAGTTTGAATACTTTCTGAACTAACTGACTCAAATTCAATAATGTATCTTTATTTACTGAATAAATCGAACTTGTTTTATACAACTTTAAGTCGATGTAGCGATCTTCTTTTAGCTTTTGCAAATGTCCAGAAACCGTACTTTGTGAATAGGGTAATTTATCAACGATTTGTTGGCAGGTAGATGGGCCATTTTCCATTAAAAACAATAAAACGGTAATACGTGCAGGATGGCCAATAGCTTTCGATAAATCAGCTAATTCGTTCACAGACTCTTCAAAATTCTTCTTGTTTTTCATGGTTTATCGGAAAATACAAATATAGCAAATCGCAATAGTATTTTTCAAAAAAACCTGTGTAATTTATGTCATTAATTTCGTTTGTGTTTCCAACGACGATGACTCCAAAGCCAGATTTCGGGTTGTTCCATGATCTCTGATTCGGTACATTGAATTATTCGATTCATGATGGTGTCTGAATTCCAATTCATTTCCGGATTGATTTGATTGGGATATTGATTTAGATTTAGATTTAGATTTAGATTTTTATTTGAATCAATATTTGAAGTGTTCCAATCTACAATTAACTCTGGAATCAATGTGTAGTGGTGTCGCTTTGTTTTTTTACTTTTTAAATAAATCACCGGTAATTTAAAGCGCTCAGCAATTTTAGCAGGACCATTTAAAAAAGCCGTTTCTTGGTTTAAAAAAGGTTTCCAATGAACATTATTGATATTTCCGGGATTTTGATCTCCCACCATGGCCAGTAAATAAGCTTGGTTTAAATTAGTTGAAACCATTCTCAAAGTTTCGTTCATTGAAATGGGTAAGGCACCAAATTTCGAACGCATTTTGTAGAAGTACGCATTAAAACCTTCATTACTTAGTGGTTTGTAAACCACATAAAACGGCAAATTTGTGTATTGCGATGCCGCTAAACACGACCATTCCCAATTTCCACTATGGCTTAAAACAATAAGAGCAGATTTTCCATTTTGATAAAAAGAATCCAATAATTCTTTATTCTCTAGTTGAATGAACTTCTTGATTTGATTAGCACTTAAGTCGTTTCCTTTAATGGTCTCAATAAATAAATCAGATAAATGATGGTAATATCCTTCTTCAAACCCTTTCAATTCAGCAGGATTGCTCTGTGGAAACGCATTTTCTAAATTTGTTCTAACTACCTTTAATCGATATTTTAGAACTCGATATAAAATGAAGTAAACAAATCCACTCACTCCATCTAAAAGGAACCAAGGCAGCTTCGACATCCCCCAAAACCAAGGAAAAATAAACCATTGGAACGTTTTTTGATTTTGAGGGATATTTGGCTGATACAATTTGTTAAAATTAATTGGTTATAATGAATTGACTTTTAAATTCAGTGGTTTTAATGAAGAGATTAAAATTCAGAATGAGAATAATAGTATTAAATACGTTCGAATACCGCCTGATCAATCCAAATAATTAAAGCTCTCAGAAGGATCAATAGATTGTAATGATTTTAAAATCAATTGAATACATCCTTCAATGTCGTTTTTATGAGTCATTTCCACAGTGGTATGCATATATTTTAAAGGCAATGAAATCAAGCAAGAAGCTACACCTGTGGATGAATACGCAAAACTGTCGGTATCGGTACCGGTTGAACGACTGACTGCGTTACGTTGGAAGGCGATTTCATTCTTTTTAGCCACCGCAATCACTTTTTGTAATAATTTGTTCTGCACAGCAGGGCCGTAAGCCAATACAGGTCCATTTCCACACTTACATTCACCTTGTTGTTTCTTGTTGTACAAAGGAGAGAAGGTGTCGTGGGTTACGTCTGTAACAATAGCCAAGTCTGGATTGATGCGTCTTGAAATCATTTCGGCACCGCGCAAACCAATTTCTTCTTGAACGCTATTTACTATATATAAACTGAAAGGCAAATCAATATTTTGTTCTTTGATATGTCGGGCAACCTCTGCGATCATAAATCCCCCGATTCTATTATCTAAAGCTCTTCCAATTAGGTATTTGTCATTTAACCATTCGCTTCCCGCTTCAAATACAGCTACAGCACCAATGTGAATACCTAAATCTTCTACTTCTTGCTTATTCTTACATCCAACATCTATGAAGATATTCTCTTGCTTGATTTCAGGATTTTTATCTACTCGAACATGTATTGCGGGCCAACCAAAAATACCTTTTACAACGTTTCCATTTTCGCAATGAATGTTGCATCTCATCGACGGAGCAATTTGAAAATCACTTCCTCCGTTGCGAATAACATATATGTAACCGTCGTCGGTGATATAATTTACAAACCAGCTGATTTCATCGGCATGAGCTTCAATAACGACTTTAAAATCTTTACCGGGATTAACAATACCTACGGCGGTGCCGTAAACATCCACAAATTGATCATGAATGTATGGTTTAAGATAATTTAACCAAATTCGCTGTCCGCTGTGTTCAAAACCCGTAGGAGAGACGTTATCTAGGTATTGATGTAAAAATTCTTTTGATTTGTTTCGCATATTGCGAATTTACCAAAATGTCAGATGAAAATCTCAATTCTTTTTTTGATAATACTGTTGAAATTTTTTGGGTGTTTTACCTTCAAAATGCTTGAATAACTGAATAAAATGATTGATGTTTTGATATCCTAAAAAGAAAGCAACCTCACTTACTGTTAAATCTGAATTTATCAGTTTATCTTTTGCAAACTTGATTTTCTGAATTTGGATATATTCATTGGGTGTAATTCCCATGCATTCTTTGAATTTTCTGAAAAAATTTGGACGACTCATACATGCTTTTTCTGCAAGTGTTGCAATGTCCAATTTGTCATGGATATTCTCTTTAATAAATGCAATGACGTGAGCAAATCTATTTTTATTTGAATCAAATATACTTTGATATTCAAGCAATGCTCTAGCTTGAGTTTGCATTAATCTTAATAACAATTCTTTTAATGCCAGATCTGCCAATATATCCTTTGTTTTAGAAGTTTCATTAATCCCAATTTTAAGCATTCTGTTCATGGTATCAACCAATTCCGGATTATTTTCCAAATGGAAAAAATGCATATCTACTGTCCAAGGATTTAAATCTCTCTCTTTGGGGAACTTTTCATTCAAAAGATCCACGGTTGTTTTTATTTCATCGGGTGAAATAACTAAAGCAATACATTGGGTAGGATCGTTGAAATCCGCAATTGGAAAATCAATGGTCATTTTTTCTTTTGGTTGAATAACAACGCTTTCGCCAGGGAAATATTCAAATGCATCCTTTCCTGGTAAATGCATAACCTTTTTGCCTTTCAACATGCTTGTAATCACTAAGTCTTCAAAAAGTAATTCTACTTTCTCGGCAGTTTTATGTGTTTCAAATACATTTAATTGACAAGAGTTCATTTCAAACGTAGTCCTGTTTTCAACTAAGGTTCCCAGTTGTGAAAATGGAGTTGTTTTCACTTGGGATAGAGTAAATGGATTCATAGCAATAATGTCTGATTTTTGGGGGATAGCAGATTCACAAGGTACGAATAATTATGTACTGAACCATTTATTTGATACGATTTTGCTATTTTTTGAGACGATGGAAAGAGTTTTAACTGATTGGAAATTGGAAACTTTGAAAAATTCAAAAAATTAAAACTATGACTAACCAATTTAACTTCCCCAAAGTAAATTCACATTACGACCATTTTATCGGTGGAGAATGGGTAAAACCATCTTCAGGTGAGTATTTCGACAACTTTTCGCCTATTGATGGAAATCTATTTTCCAAAGCGGCGCGTGGTAATGCAGAAGACATTGAAAAAGCCATTGAAGCTGCGCATAAGGCCTTTAAAACTTGGTCAAAATCCAGCCCAACAACTCGTTCCAATATTTTATCGGCCATTGCCGATAGAATTGAGCAAAATTTACCATACTTAGCGCAAGTTGAAACTGTTGACAATGGAAAAGCATTAAGAGAAACTATGGCTGCTGATTTGCCATTGTGTGTGGACCACTTCAGTTATTTTGCTGGAGTAATTCGCGCTGATGAAGGAGAAATCTCAGAACATGATGAAGACACCCTTTCTATTATTGTACATGAGCCACTTGGAGTAGTAGGACAAATCATACCTTGGAATTTCCCATTATTGATGGCTACATGGAAAATTGCTCCGGCATTAGCGGCAGGTTGTTGCGTAGTTGTCAAACCAGCTGAGCAAACACCTACCAGTATCATGGTTTTGATGGATCTTATTAAAGACTTATTGCCAGCAGGTGTATTAAATGTTGTTTCAGGTTTTGGCTTGGAAGCGGGTAAACCCTTGGCTACATCCCCAAGAATCCAAAAAGTTGCATTTACTGGTGAAACGACAACGGGTCGATTAATCATGCAATATGCTTCTGAAAACTTAATTCCAGTAACAATGGAACTGGGTGGTAAATCTCCCAATATTTTCATGCCTAGTATTGCTGATGCTGATGACACTTTCTTCGATAAATGCGTTGAAGGTGCTGTTATGTTTGCATTAAACCAGGGAGAAGTGTGTACTTGTCCATCTAGAATATTGGTTCATGAAAGTATTTACGAAAAGTTTATGTCTCGAGTAATTGAAAGAACAAAAGCCATAAAATTAGGACATCCACTCGATTCAACTACAATGATGGGTGCACAAGCTTCGAATGATCAATATGAAAAGATTTTAAACTACATTGATATCGGAAAGGCGGAAGGCGCAGAAGTGCTTTGTGGTGGCGCATCTGCAAGTGAGTCAATTGGATTAAAAGATGGCTATTACATCCAACCAACCATTTTAAAAGGACATAACAAAATGCGTGTTTTCCAAGAGGAAATTTTTGGACCTGTTACATCGGTAACTACCTTTAAAACTGTTGAAGAGGCTATAGAAATCGCTAATGACACTTTATACGGTTTAGGTGCTGGTGTCTGGACACGCGATGCACATGAATTGTATCAAATTCCTCGTGCTATTCAAGCAGGTAGAGTATGGGTGAATTG
>JACCDQ010147340.1_pt1 | contig 81395 bp, 77 predicted proteins | sample 7446031 | NCBI WGS metagenome assembly JACCDQ01 (sample SAMN15323442, study PRJNA562643) | freshwater metagenome | isolation source: river surface water | place: USA:Blue River Watershed | collected 2017-08-17
ATGGGAAAGCCCCGGGACCAAACCGCTTTCTTTTTAAAACACCAACTCAAATGGGTCCGCGTTTGAGCGAAGCGGGATTTAACGTAGTAAGTTTGTCGAATAATCATTCGCGAGATTTCGGAAGTGCTGGTTTGAAATCAACCAAAGAAGTCTTAGAGCAAAATGGAATTCAATACTCAAGCAAGGCAGGTGAAGTTGCTAACTTTTCTATCGAAGGGCAAGAGGTTGTTCTACTTGCGACAGATTTTTATAAAGGACAACGCAGCATCGTTGAACCCGCAAGCACATATCTTGAAATCTCAAAATATAAAAATGCGGGTAAACTAGTGATCGTTTCAGTTCACGCCGGAGGAGAAGGCGCCGGAGCTGAGATGCTCAAATTCGGAAAAGAAATATTCTTAGGCGAAAACCGAGGAGACTCGGTTCAGTTTTCTCACGATGCGATTGAAAATGGTGCCGACGTCATTATCATGCACGGTCCTCATGTTCCGCGTGGCCTAGAAGTCTACAACAAACGAATTATTGCGTACAGCCTGGGTAACTTCATGACCGGAAAAGGAATATCTTTGGATGGCTATGCAAAAGTAGCCCCTCTTTTGAGAGTTCAAATTAACAAGCAAGGTGAATTTGTGCAGGGACAAATAGTTTCTTTTGTTCAAAGGCGTGAACCACAAAGAATTGAACTAGATAAAGATGCAACGGCTTTGAAAATGATGGCAAAACTTTCTAAAGATCAGTTCCCAAAATCTGAATTAAAATTTGAAAAAAATGGAACATTTCAATAAGCAGAACTTGCTAGATTAACCGTAACAAGTAGTTAAGTTCTTCGTAAACAGCAGACCACGTAATTGTATTCATTCGAATATTTAACCGCTGATCTGGAGTAATTGAATATTTTTTATTTTCACGCATCGCAAGTTGAATGGCAGTTTCAGGTTTTAGCTTAGTGCGCTCGGTAAATATCAAAGAAATATTCTTAGCACCTGCGCTGATGTCACGCACCCCAAGATCTTTGCATTGTTTGCGAATCAACATAAGTCCCATCAAATTGATTACTGGATCTGGAATTTCTCCGAACTGATCTTTTAATTCGTCTTCAATCCGATCCAGATCTTCTTGAGAAGTAATTTCGGCCAAGGCCTTATAATAACTTAATCGAATACGAATGTCTGGAATATAAGCGTCCGGAATTAAAGCTGGCACACGAAGATTAATTTCTGGATCTAGCTCTCGATCAGTTAGTGGTTCACCTTTAGCCTCTGCCAAGGCTTCATTTAATAAATCCATATAAAGTTCATAGCCAACTGAGTTCACGTGACCCGATTGATCATCACCTAATATATTTCCGGCTCCGCGCAACTCAAGGTCGTACTGGGCAATTCGAATTCCCGAACCTAAAGCTGAATTATCCTGGATAATTTTCAAGCGTTCTTGAGCGTCTTTTTCAATGCGTTTATCTTTGGGTAATAACAAATAGCAAAACGCACGCGCTTTGCTTCGACCCACGCGGCCGCGCAATTGGTAAAGTTGCGACAGGCCGAACATGTGCGCCTGATCGATAAACATCGTGTTGGCGCGGGGCACGTCCATGCCAGATTCGACGATTGCAGTACAAATCAAAACATCAATCTCGTGATTGAAAAAAGCGAGCATCGCCGACTCAAGCTCTTCTTCATTCATTTGGCCGTGGGCAACCTTCATTCGAGCGTCGGGTAATATTTGTCGAAGCTCATCAGCTACACCGTAAATGCTTTGTACTCGGTTATGAATAAAATAAACCTGCCCGCCACGCGCAATTTCTGACTGAATACCTTTACGTATAAGTTCAGAATCAAACTTTGAAATGAAAGTACGTGTTGGAAGACGATCAACGGGCGCTGTATTTATAATTGAAAGATCGCGCATACCAGTAAAGCTCATATTAAGAGTTCTGGGAATTGGAGTGGCAGACAACGTTAAGGTGTCGACCTCTGTCTTAAATTTTTTAATTTTCTCTTTGTGAGTGACGCCAAACTTTTGCTCTTCATCGATGATTAATAGGCCCAAATCCTTAAAGACAACATCTTTACTTAGAAGCCTATGAGTACCAATTAAGATATCGACTTTTCCTTCTTTTAGCTCGGCTAAAGTTTTTTTCTGATCAGCCGTTGAAACGAATCGATTTAAAGATTTGATATTGAGATCCCACCCATTAAATCTTTTTTTAAAAGTTTCTAAATGTTGAAACGTTAATACAGTTGTTGGCGCTAGCACTGCAACTTGCTTTTTATCTTGCACAGCCTGAAAGGCGGCACGCATAGAAACTTCGGTTTTTCCAAAACCAACATCACCACAGACCAGTCGGTCCATGGGTTTTTGGCTGTGGAAATCTTTCTGGATATCGCTGATTGCCTTTAGCTGGTCATCAGTTTCATCGAAGGGAAAGGATCTTTCAAATTTTCCATATGCAATTTCATTTAACTCAATAGGCGGGCGGGTAATTTCATTTCTCTTAGCATACAATTGCAAAAGTTCAGCGGCTATATCGCGCAAATGAGATTTAACTTTGATCTTAGTTTTTTCCCAGCCAGTGCCACCAAGTTTATCCAACAAACCGGTTTGGGCCGCTCCGGAAAATTTTTGTAATTGCCCAACCCGATAGACCGGAAGGTATAGTTTGTCTTTGTCTTTATAAGAGATTTGAATAAATTCGGATTCGATTCCGCCGATATTCATAATCTTTAAACCTTCGTACACTCCGATTCCGTGCTTAACATGAACAACTAAATCATTTGGTTTTAAGTCGCCAAAAGCCAAACTTTTTGCTTTTTTAGAAAACTGCTCATAGGCGCCCGAAGTTGAAGAGCGTTGTTTGCGACCAAAAAAATCGTCGACGCGTAAAAAAATAATTTTTTCTTCGTGTAATGAAACGGTCTCGTTTAGAAGACGGGGAATAACTGTAAGCTCTTCGCGCTTTTCAAGCCACGCGTCCCACAAATAATCGTCGGATTGAGCCAATTGAAAAGAAAGCTCCATTTTTAATAACAAAGTTTTTAAGCGATCAATTTGAGTTTGATTCTTAATTGAAACAAATACTTTGTATCCAGAATCTATCCACGAACGAATTTTTGGTGCCGCTGCATTTGTCCAAATATCTGAACCAGGCAGCATGTTTTGAGCCAGCTGAGAGAACTCGGGAAGCGGATTGGCGTTGTATTCAATGCGTTCTTCTTCTGACCCAGCCTCTTCTAAAAAAGATAAGCGTGAGAATTGAAACACTCGTGATTCATCAGGCCATTTGGTGTTTTCATAGGGAAAAACAATTTTTTCTAAAGCCGGATGAAATGGGTGATTTGTTTCATTCTTATAATCAGCAGAAAGCTCTTGATATGTTTGATCGGCGGCGCGCGAAACTTCACTTGGATCAATTAGAAAAATATTAAGACCAGAGCTGAAGTGATCTAGCACTGAATTTAATTTTGGATACGCGTGTGGTAACAGAAATTCGGCTCCGGGAAAATAGTTTTTCAAAGCCAAACTTCGTAGAACTTCATCAACCTCTGAATGTGGAACCTGACGATTCTTTAAATCTTCGCGAAAACTTTTAATTAAGCTTTCGATATTGTCGTCGTTGAAATCAACTTCTAGCGCAGGTACTAGATTTAGTTCTTTAACTTCTTTTAAACTTCTTTGGTCAGTTAAAGCAAAAGTTCGAAGCGATTCAACTTGATCCCCGAAAAGTTCTAGTCGAATCGGAAAATCTTCGGCCGGAGAAAAAATATCAACAATACCTCCGCGCACACTATATTGACCAATATCTTCAACCAAAGGAGCTGCTTGATAGCCTAGTGAGTTTAAAAATTCTGATAAGTTTTCAGGAAGCTCATCGCCCTGTTGAATCACTCGACATCTTTTTGAAAATTCAAAGTAAGGAACTGACATCTGCATCAACGCTGAAACGGGAACAACAAAAATGTCACTTTTTTGGGCTTTGCCTGCCCAATATAAAAAACGTGTTCGTGATCGACTAACTGATGGTGATGGATACAAACCAGAAAAAGGTGAAACATCAAAGTGCTGCAAAACATGACAGCGAAATTGATTCGAGAAAAAGCCTAAAGATTGTTCAAACTCGAGGGCGGCATCTAAACTGGAGACAACTACAACCTTAGGTAAAGCATTAATTTCTTTAGACAAAGCTTGTGACAAAAAATATGAAACACTAGAAAGCGAAGAGCTTCCTAAAATATTAAATAGATTTTTCTGCTTAGAGAACCCAAACGCAATAAGATCATCTAAACGAGTGTGAGTAGTTTGTAATTTCATATCAAAGTTTCGCGATTCTGCTTCAAATCAACATCGAGGTCAAAGACGAGTTGGTCTGCAAGAAAAAATGCCTTATTTGAGTCAACATACTAGACCACTTAAGCCATTATTTTTATTTGGTTTTTCTTGCGGGGCTTTGTATAACTAAGGGATTGAAAATTAAATGAAAAAGTAACAACTGGGAGTCATCATGCCATTAGGTGGGATTATCTTCATCACGCTTTTTATCGCTGCGTTCGGAACCGTTCTGATTTTCTTAGCGCGCTTAACAGGTGGGATGGCGAAAAAAACAAGCCAAGCCAAATTCGATATCTACGAATGCGGTATTCCGGTCGAAGAAAAAAAAGATACGAAAATTTCGGTTAAGTTTTATCTAACCGCAATTTTATTTATTCTTTTCGATATCGAAATCATCTTCATGTACCCTTGGGCGGTTAACTTTAAGCAGTTCCTTTCAACGGGAGCAGGCATTTTTGTTTTCTCATCGATGGCCATCTTCTTGGCTGTATTTATTTTTGGTCTATGGTGGGAAATCAAATCAAAAGCTTTGGAGTGGGACTAGATTATGTCATCAATGGGAACAACTTCTTTCGAAATCACAATTAATTTAATCAAAACTCTTGTTGTCTTCTTGATGATGGTACAAGCCGTACCTATTCTAGTTTGGCTTGAGCGACGCGGATCTGCCTTTATTCAAAATCGCTTCGGTCCGAACCGCGTCGGTCCATTGGGTTTGATGCAGCTACTTGCGGATGCTGTAAAATTCTTAACTAAAGAAGATTTTGCGCCCGAAAAAGGAAATCGCTTCATGTTCTATGCGGCTCCGGTATTTGCATTAATTCCGGGAGCAATCGCATACATGGCAATACCAATGGCAACCCCGTTGATTTTGGGTGATTCAAAATTTTTGATTCAAGGATATGAGATCAATGTTGGTATCGTTTTCATTTTGGGAATTTCGTCTTTAGCCGCATACACTATTTTGATGGCCGGGTGGGGCTCTGGAAGCAAGTTCTCGTTAATGGGGGCTTTGCGTGCGTCGGCACAAATCATTTCTTACGAGCTGGCTTTGGGGCTTTCGATCGTAGGCGTAATTTTATTGTACGGAACTTTCAACTTAACTGAAATGATCGCAGCCCAACAAGGGCCGCTGAGCTTTCATGCTTTTGGCTATACAATTTCGGCGGCTTGGCTTCCAAACTGGGGTATTTTCTATCAACCAATCGGCATGATTTTGTTTTTTGCTTCAACATTTGCTGAATCAAATCGTTTACCATTCGACTTAGCAGAGGGCGAAGCCGAACTAGTTGCTGGCTTTCATACGGAATACGGTGGATTTAAAATGTTGATGTTCTTCATCGGCGAGTACGCGCATATGATGATTGCGGCCGGATTGATGACGACGTTCTTCTTCGGTGGATACAGCCTTCCGGTTGTTACTCCGGCCGAGGTTCATCAGTGGTTATTGAATTTCTTAGGAAATGAAATGGCTGCAAATATTTTGAATACCGTAGTGCACTTCTTAAGTTACAACATCAAGTTTGCGATATTCTTGTGGATCTTTATTCACGTTCGCTGGACCCTTCCGCGCTTCCGCTACGATCAATTGATGGATTTAGGTTGGAAGACAATGCTTCCTTGGGCTTTAGGAAATGCAATGGTTACGGCGACCATCATTTTTGTAACTAGTTATTATAAATTTTAAGCGAAAATGCAGGAGATAAAATGACAGCAGACGCTTTTCTATTTTGGTTTTTAGCTTTCGTCACCTTGGTCAGCGCAATGTCGGTTGTGTTGATGGCGAATCCGATTTTCTCTGCGCTTTCGTTAGCCATGACAATGGTTGGAGTAGCCGGATTATTTGTAACTTTAAACGCTTACTTTTTGGCTGGTGTGCAGTTGATCGTTTACGCCGGAGCCGTGATGGTTTTATTCGTCATGGTTCTGATGTTGTTTGACTTGAAACACGAGCTTCAAGCCTTCACGCGCGGGCGCATGACGGGCGCATTAAAAATTGCTTCGGTAGGAATTTTGTCTGGCCTAATTGTAGGCGCGGTGACGATGGGGCTTACGTTGGCAAGCAAATCCGGCGATGCTCTTTCAAATCTTCAAGCAAAAGGCTCAATGGATTCTATGAGAGTTCTTTCGGAAACTTTATTTTTGAAAAACATCTTTGGCTTCGAAGCTTTAGGTGTTTTGTTGTTGGTGATCGCGGTTGGTGCAGTAGCGCTTTCTCGCAGTAAAGGTGGAACTCATGCAAGAGATTAGTTTTGTAACAACAATTACTCCGGAACACTATTTGGTATTGTCGGCGTTACTTTTTTCGATTGGTCTTGCTGGGGTTTTACTAAGACGCAACTTGATCGTTCTATTAATGTCGATTGAGCTGATGTTAAACGCAGTTAACTTAAGCTTCGTTACATTTTCGAATCACTCTGGAAGCATGCAAGGGCAAATCATGGTTTTCTTCGTTATGACCATCGCGGCGGCGGAAGCGGCTGTGGGATTGGCTTTGGCGGTTTCAATTTTCAAACGTTTCAAAGAAGTTAACATCCGTTTCTTCGAGCACTTGAAGGGATAATCATGAGCCACGAAATACTAATAGCCATCCTTTTATTAAGTCCTTTTGTAGGTTTTCTTTTAAATGGTGCTCGTTTTAGAAGTCAGAATTATGTTTTAGCAGGAACAATCGCAACACTGGCGGTGGCGATTTCTTTTGTTTGTTCGATCATGTTGTTTGTTGATTTAGTTGGTCTTCCAGCTGAAGGTCGCAGATTGGCCGCAAACTACTTCGAATGGATTGCGGTTGATAAATTTAAAATCAACGCTGGATTCGTTGTCGATCAAATCAGCTCGATCATGATTTTAATCATCACGGGCGTTGGATCTTTAATTCACTTATTTTCGATCGGTTACATGCACCACGATAAAGGCGTTACAAAATACTTCGCGTATTTAAATCTTTTCGTGTTCAACATGTTGATCTTAGTTTTGGGAGATTCTTTATTGACGATGTTCGTAGGTTGGGAAGGCGTTGGTCTTTGCTCATACCTATTGATCGGATTCTGGTTCAACGATTCTGCCAAAGCTGCCGCGGGCATGAAAGCTTTCATCACAAATCGTATTGGTGATGCGGCTTTTATTATCGGTATGTTCATCTTGTTCACAACGTTTGGAACGTTGAACATGCACGAATTAAATATGCTAGCTCCGACGACTTTAGAAGCTAGCTGGTTAGGTGCGGTTACTCTTGGAACTTTGATGTTATTCATCGGGGCGACAGGAAAATCTGCGCAAATTCCTTTATATGTTTGGCTTCCAGATGCGATGGCGGGTCCGACTCCGGTTTCGGCGTTGATCCATGCGGCGACGATGGTAACTGCGGGCGTTTACATGATCGTGCGTTTGAATCCGATCTTTGTTGCGGCTCCAAATACAATGATGGTGATTGCAACGATTGGTGCGGCGACTGCGGTATTGGCGGCGACGATTGGTTTAACTCAGTTTGATATTAAAAAAGTTTTGGCTTACTCGACAGTTTCTCAGCTGGGATACATGTTTTTAGCTGTAGGGGTTGGCGCTTTCGGAGCGGGAATGTTTCACTTGATGACTCATGCCTTCTTTAAAGCGTTGATGTTCTTGGGTTCTGGTTCTGTGATTCACGCTATGCACGAAGAACAAGACATTCGGAAAATGGGTGGATTGAAAAAATACCTTCCGATTACTCATGCAACATTCTTCTTGGGTTGGTTAGCAATTATCGGTATGCCGCCGTTTGCGGGTTTCTTTTCTAAAGATGAAATCTTGTGGAACGCGTTCTCTTCATCTGCGGGTCACCCGATGTTGTGGGTGGCTGGTGTTGTGGGCGCGGCTTTGACTGCGTTTTATATGACTCGTTTGATGGCTTTGACTTTCTGGGGTTCGTCTCGAGTTGATAAAAAAGTTCATCCTCATGAAAGCCCGTTGATCATGACAATTCCATTAATGGTGTTGGCGTTGTTATCAGTTGTTGGTGGATGGGTTGGAATTCCCCATGTGATTTCTGAATATATCGGCCACGTTCCTAATTTCTGGGAACATTGGTTAGAACCATTAATCCGCCAACTTCCTAAAGTTGAAGGTGCGGCCCATGAGGCGAATGAAGCTTTAGAGTGGGGCTTAATGGGTGTTTCTGTTGGCGTGGCTTCTTTGTCGGCGCTTGCGGCTTACATCATGTACACGAAAAAAGAAGGCGCTTCTGATAAAGTGGCGAAAACTTTCGGACCAGTTTACGACCTTGTTAACAACAAATACTACGTCGATGAGGCTTACTTCGGTGGAATCATCAACCCGATCGTAGCGGGAAGTAAAAATCTTTGGTTGTACATCGATGTGAACTTAATTGATAAAGCGACTTACAAAATTTCTGATTTAGTTCGTGGCGGTGGAGCATTTGTTAAGTCTCTACAAAACGGAAACATGCAACAATATGCGATGTATTTCGGCCTCGGAGTTGTAATTGCGCTTTCATTTATTTTGATGAGGTCTGTATGATTTTAACGGGTATTATTTTTCTTCCGCTGGTGTTCGCGTTGGTTGTGGCTGTTTGGCCGCAAAAGAACTCGGTACGCCACTTGGCCATGGGCTTTTCTTTAATTGAATTTGTTCTATCTTTAGGAATGCTGCAAAGATTTGATTCTTCTTCTGCAGCTTTGCAGTTAGTAGAAAAGGTTCCTTGGATTGAGCGCTTTGGTATTTCTTACTTTTTAGGTATTGATGGAATTTCAGTGATGTTAGTGATGCTAACAACGTTCTTGGTTCCAATTATTATCTTGGCTTCTTGGAATTCAATCGATCAAAAAATAAAAGGTTTCCATTCAGCGCTTTTTATTTTGCAAACAGCGATGTTGGGTTCTTTCTTAGCGATGGATGCGATTTTGTTCTACGTTTTCTGGGAACTTTCTCTTGTTCCGATGTATTTCATCGTCGGTATCTGGGGTGGTTCACGCAGAATTTACGCGACAATCAAGTTTTTCATCTACACGATGGCCGGTTCAGTACTCATGTTGTTAGCAATCATCTTCTTGATGCGTTTAACTCCTGAAGTTACTGGCGGCGCGATGAGCGCAAGTATTCTTGATTTCTATAAAGTAAGTATTCCATTCGTAAGTGGTGAGTTCTTAACTCCACAAACCTTACTTTTCTTCGCTTTTGCTTTAGCATTTGCGATTAAAGTTCCGGTGTTTCCACTTCATACATGGTTGCCTGATGCCCACGTTGAGGCGCCGACTCCAGGTTCGGTGATTCTTGCGGGAGTGATGTTAAAGATGGGTACTTACTGTTTCTTGCGTTGGGTGATTCCATTGTTCCCTGAGGCTGCTGAGCACTACGCATGGATTTTTATTGCGGTGGGTGTAATCGGTATCATCTACGGAGCATTGGTTGCGATGGTTCAACCAGATGTGAAAAAACTTGTAGCGTACTCTTCAGTATCGCACATGGGTTACATCTTAATTGGTATGTTTGCGATGAACGCGTACGGCGTTAACGGCGCTTTATACCAAATGTTGAATCACGGTATCTCAACTGGCGCGTTATTCTTGTTGATCGGTATGATTTACGAAAGAACGCATTCACGTGAGATTGCCAAATACGGTGGATTAGCAAGTGCGGTTCCGCTTTTTACAATTGCATTTGTGATTGTGACGATGTCTTCAATTGCCGTTCCTTTAACAAACGGTTTTATCGGCGAATTTTTGATTCTATTAGGTTCGTACGAATACTCTCCGGTCGTGGCCGCGTTTTCTGTAACTGGCGTGGTGCTCGGGGCTGCCTACATGTTATGGATGGTTAAACGAGTTTTCTTCGGCCCTAAAGGTGAAATCGTCACTGAGTCTGAACATGATAAAGATCACGCGTTGCACGACTTAAGCGCACGTGAAATCGTTGTTTTATTACCAATGGTCGCAATGATTTTCTGGATGGGAATCTTTCCGAATCACTTTATGAATTATTCAAAAGCAAGCGTAGATAATTTGATTAAAAACAAATCGAATTACACGATTCCAATGGCGGCTCAACAGGCTTCTGTGAAAAATGAGGATGTATCCTCAATGAAAGTTGAGGAGAACTAATGAACCCAAATGCACTTTCAAATATAAATGTAGGCTTGTCGGATATTCTGTTAATTTCTCCGATGATTGTTTTGTTTTTATTCAGCTTGCTTCCAATCACAATTAAGGTTTTGCGTGGAAACGTAGAACAAAGTCCAACAGCAACAATCATCGAAGCTTTAATCGGTTTGGCATTGGCTGCAGGATTACTAATTGTGTTTGCGGGTTCGGGCCCAGATCAAAACGTTGTTCCTTCTGCCTTTAACGGTCAGTTGGTTTTTGATGGTCTTAGTCAGTGGATGGGTCTTGTTGCGGTTATTGCAGCAGCCGGTGGAATGATCTTAATGTATGAAAATCCAGCGACTCGCGGAAAACAATTTTCTGAATTGATTTTCTTAGCGATGAATTCAGTTGTCGGTATGCTGGTTATGGTTTCAGCCGTTGACCTTATTACTGTCTTCATCGGTCTTGAGTTGATGTCTTTACCCTTATATTTAATGGTAGCGATGTCGCATGAACAAAAAATTTCGAAAGAAGCGGCAATCAAATACTTCGTATTGGGTTCTGTAGCTTCTGCGGTTTTTTTGTACGGTATTTCATTTGTTTACGGAGCAGCAGGAACAGTTAACGTTCTTGATTTGATGGAGAACGCTGCGATCTTAATTAAAACAAATAAAGTATTCATGTTTGGTGCTGCGTTTGTTGTTTTTGGATTTTGTTTCAAAGTTTCGATTGCACCATTTCACGCATGGACTCCGGATGTTTACCAAGGAGCTCCGACTCCGTTAACGGCTTTCATGGCCACTGCCGTTAAAACAGTTTCATTTGCGGCGTTCTTAAGATTTTTGGCGACTAAGCCTTTAGTCGGGTCAGAAAATCTTTTCGTGGTGATGCAATGGTTTGCGGTGATCACGATGACTTTAGGTAACGTAGCTGCTTTGGTTCAAACAAACTTCAAACGAACTTTAGCGTACTCTTCGATTTCAAATTCAGGCTACATCTTGGTGGGTGCGATCGCTTCTGGAATCAGCCAAAACTCGGCATTTGGTGCAGCAAGTATCGTGTTCTATTTATTAGCGTATTCGATTATGACTTTCGGAGCTTTCGCAATTGTAAGCTTGATTGAGAAGAACGAGAACTCAGTTATTCACACAGATGACTTAGCAGGTTTTGCGAAAAACCAACCGATTCTTGCTTTGTGCTTAACGATTTTCATGCTTTCGCTAGCGGGTATCCCACCGATGATGGGCTTCTTCGGAAAGTTTTATCTTTTCAGCACAGCGGTTGGTGAAGGACTTTTGTGGTTAGCGCTTTGGGGTGTGATCAATTCAGTAATCAGCGTTTATTACTACTTACGTCCAATTGTTGTGATGTACATGCGCGAGGGTGAATGTGATGTGGCTGATGAGGGTCACTTCGGAACTACAGTAACAGTGGTTATTGCGGCCTTGGTAATCTTGGTACTTGGTCTAGCTAGTGGACCTTTATTCGATATGATCGAAAAAAGTTTAAGCTAAAGGGTGCCAGGCCCTGTTTGGTCTAGCATTGCGTTAAAAAGTCTAATTTCAATGAAGGAGCTGAAAGGCTCCTTTTTTAGTACAAAATTTTTTCTGGATTCAAATTGAACTTTATGACTTCAAAAGATAAAAGCTATCAACTCTAAAGGAGCTCTTTTGAAAAATTTAATTCTGACAATCACAATATTAATTTCTGGGTCACTTGTATTTGCTCAAGAAGCACAAACACAAAATCAAGTTACTGAAACAAAACAAACCGGAATGGTATTTGGACAGAGAAAGTGGTCTGTTGATCCGACTTCTATTGTAGCTCTAATCTTCGGGAATAAATATAAACCTGATCAAGGTCAGTCCCGAGATCGAAATGGTCAGACTATTGATGTTGTGTTTGGTTATAACTTTGGGCAGTTTGAGGCTGGGCCGATAATTCGACATAGCCATTTTGATTATGAAACCAGCACCGAAACTTCTGCCAGCTATGGATTTTTTGGTGACTACAATTTTATCGAAAATAAGCCTGGCGTCGAAATAGTTCCGTTTTTAAGAGCTTCTTTCGCACACCAACTAGATAAAGACACTCGAAACACAAATGGATTGGAAGAAGAAACGCAATATGACGTTTATAGTCTTTCGGCCGGTGCGAAGTGGTTCCCAGCAGGAGATTTCTTCGCCATTAACGGATATCTTGAGTATTACCAAAACAATGCAATTTACACAGAAAAATCATCGCCAGAATTCAAGTACACAATTTCTGGTCCTCGTTTGAAAGCAAACTTTGCTATATATTTTTAAAATCAGAACTTTAAAAGTAAATGAAAGGTCCCTTTTTAAAGATGCTCGCGAAGAACTTGCAAGCCAGATTTGAAACCGATTCTTAGAATTTTTTCTAGGATTTCGCCGTTTAATGAAAAATGATCGGCAAAAAACATTTCGTAATCTTGAGATCTTGGAGAAATGTAAATGTAGTCAACCTCTGGGCTAAAGGCCAACTTGTCTTTAACCACCCCAAGAAGCTTGTTTTTCACATCAACCGAAAGATTTAGTTCTTCACATGCTTTTTTTATGGCTAAAAAAGTATCTTTTTTCTGACCTTGAAAATGAATATGTCGTGCAACCTTTTGCTCAAGAACTTGGTACAAAGCCTGGTTGATAATTGCTGGCATTCCAAACTTGTGCAACGAGCCCATCGCCGGGTTGTAGTGGTATGGTTGCATTGAATAGCTAGCAATGATCAAGTCAGCACCATGGTCGGCAGCCACGTGAGTACTCAGCGTATCCCTGATTTCTCCATCATAATGATAAATTTCTTTACCGTCTGGGCGTTTAATTGGATATGGAGCAAAAACAGGTGGTAGAGAAGTCGATGCAGCTACAGCATCAGAAATTTTTGAATAGCCAACATAGCCAATGGTCGAAGTCTTGCTACTTTCTAAAAAGGGACCAAATATGCTTTTACGAGAGTGGTTAAGTTGAGTAGCTATAATGTAAAGCTCGACCCCAAGGCGTGAGAATTCGTTTTCGTCTAAAATATATTTGCGCAAATAACGTTCAATACCTTTAGCGTTGAATAGTCCGTTTAGTTTAAATCCACGTTTCAAAAATACTTCAAGACCGCCCGTAATCAAAGATTTTTGAAGTAGAGTTTCGGGTATCCAACTCATTATTCTGCGAGAATTTAAATTAAAAATATGGCGGTAGCCAACCGGCTTCAAATGTTCAGAATCTGGTAAATCATAAAAAGGGGAATCACCAAAACCAACTTGAAAGGCAGTGACTAAAGATTCTAACGATTTTCCCGAAGCTAAGACTGAGGCAACAAATGCTCCAGCGCTTGATCCCACATAAAGTTTAATTTCAGGCTTAGATGATGAACTATCTTTCGAGGAAGCAGGATACTTTTGACGAACCCATTCCTTTGATCCGCCGGCAAAGATAAACCCCTTTTCTTTTAGGGCTAGGCAGACGCCAATGTGGTAAGCAGCAGCTTTAATTCCGCCTCCACTAAGGACCAGAGCAATCTTCTTTTTTTTCTGAATATTCATACTTTAGTCTATTTCAGCATGCTTTAAAGTGAACGTAAACCCTTGATTTCAGAGCGTATCTAGAGTGATTAACCTATCTAATTGCGAATAACCAAGACCTTAGACTATTTTGAATAGGACGTTTGACAAGACTATTTGGCCTGACTAGGCTGGAATAGTCGAAGAGGGGTTTGATGACAACGGATAGTTGGTTACCATTAGCTGAATATTCAATGAAACATCAAGTGAGTATCTCGACTCTTCGACGCCGAATCAAAGCTGAGGATATTCAATATCGCTTTGAAGAAGGCAAATATCTCATCTTAGATGATGAGAATACTCAGGTGATCACTGATGAACATCGCCCCTCCCTAAGAAGTGATGCTCAGCCAAAATCAGTGATTCACCCCAAAACGGTGAGTGCTCAGGCGCAAAGTCCTGAGCACCACTTAGCAAATCAAGTCACTCATCACTTAGCTTCCGCAACAAATGCAAACTTAAATGAAGCAGGTGAGTCCGTAATTACAGCCGCAAATCGTTTGTTAACAGATTTGAAAAAAGCCTACACGCAAGTGCTTCAAGAAAAAGAAACTCAAATTCAAGGTTTAAAACAAGAAGTCGCTGATCTTAATACGTTGATTAAAGTCCTGGAATTTGAAAACGAAAAATTAAGAAACTTTAATCGCTAAGATTCCCAAAAATACGGCTTAAAGTTTAATTTATTTCAATTCTCTATGGAAAATTTAGCCAGATGAAAATCATAAAATAAAAAATGCGGTAGCTTTTTAGGCCACCGCATTCTAAGGAAACATTGTTTAGGATCAGGGAGGGGACGATGCTCTTCGGTGCTGATTAAGCTGCAGCCGAAGGAGTTTTAACTTTTTGTTTTTTGCTGCCAGATTTTTTATTCGTGAACTTTTCGTTTTTCTCGAAAGCTACCGCAAACACTTCGTCTAGGTTTTCAGCTAAAATAAAGTTAATTTTTTCTTTAAATACTGGAGGAATATCTTCTAAATCTTTCGCGTTAGCTAAAGGAATGATGATATTTGTGATACCCAAGTTCAATGCCGCTAAGCATTTTTCACGGATTCCGCCGACTGGTAGTACGCGACCTTGTAAAGTCACTTCGCCTGTCATCGCGATATCGTTACGAACCGCAGTTCCAGTCATTAAGCTGACTAAAGCTGTTGTCATCGTAATCCCTGCTGAAGGACCATCTTTAGGGATCGCACCAGCTGGTAAGTGAACGTGAACATCAAATTTTTCAAAAAATTCTGCTGGAATTCCAAGTTCATCCATGTGAGCTTTTGCGTAAGACATTGCTGCATGGGCTGATTCTTTCATGACGTCGCCTAATTGACCGGTCAACATCAAGCCGCCTTTGCCTTTCATTTTCAACGCTTCGATCATTAGAACTTCGCCGCCAGCCTGAGTCCAAGCTAAACCTTGAACCACACCTACGTTTGATTCTAATAATTTGTCGTCGCGCATGAATCTCGGAGGTCCCATTAATTCTGGAACTGTTGTTGGGTTAATTTCGTAGAAATTTTTGTCTCCCATAACAACACTTTTTGCAACTTTACGACATACAGAACCTACTTCGCGTTCAAGGTTACGTAAACCTGCTTCACGCGTGTAGCCTGCGATCAAGAACTTGATACCTTCGTCAGTAAATTTGATATTTTCTGAAGTGATACCGTTCGCTTCGATTTGTCTGTTGATCAAATGTTTTTTCGTGATCAAAAGCTTATCGTTTTCTGTGTAGCCAGGGATGCTGATCATTTCCATACGGTCACGTAGTGCCGCCGGAATGTTTTCAACTACGTTCGCCGTTGCAATGAACAATACGTTCGATAAGTCGAAATCAACGTTTAAATAGTTATCACGGAAAGATGCATTTTGTTCTGGATCTAAAACCTCAAGCATTGCTGATGCTGGATCGCCGCGAAAGTCTGAGGCCATTTTATCGATCTCATCTAGAACGATAACAGGATTTCTTGTTTTAGCCTGACGTAAAGCTTGAATCACTTTACCTGGCATCGCGCCTACGTATGTTCTACGGTGACCACGGATTTCAGCTTCATCTTTCACGCCGCCCAAAGCGATACGGAAGTATTCGCGTCCCATCGCACGAGCGATTGAACGTCCAAGAGAAGTTTTACCTACTCCCGGAGGGCCGCTGAAGCACAAGATAGGGCCCTTCATATTTGTTTTTAATTTACGAACCGCTAAGAATTCTAAAACGCGGTCTTTTGCTTTTTGAAGATCGTAATGATCATCATCTAAAATAGCTTTTGCTTGTTTTAAATCGATGATGTCTTCAGATTGTTTAGACCAAGGAAGGTCAACCATCCAGTCTAGGTAAGTGCGAACCATTGTCGCTTCACTTGCGTCTGGATGCATTCTTTCAAGACGCGCTAACTGTTTCAAAGACTCAGTTTCTACGGCTGTTGGCATTCCAGCATTAAGAATTTTATTTTTAAGTTCGTCCATCTCTTCAGATTTAGAATCTTGGCCACTATTTTCGCCAAGTTCAGACTTTATTGCTTTCATTTGCTCGCGTAAAAAGTTTTCGCGTTGGTTGCGTTGATCATCACCGCGACCTGTTCCTCGAATCTTAGCTTGCGCTTGTAACACTTCAAGTTCAGCGTTTAACAATTGGCAAACAAAAGTTAAACGTTCTTTCGTGTCTAAAGTTTCTAAAACTTTTTGAGCATCAGTTACTTTTAATCCCATATTACTTGCAATCAAATCGGCAATGCGACCCGGATCAGTAACATCATCTAATACTAAAAGAATATCAGGAGATAGAGCTTTACCTAAAGCGATCGTTTTTTCGATGCACTCTTTAGCTGTGCGAACTAACGCTTCGATTTCAGTTTGTTGAGCTGCATCTACGGCGTCTTCAACTTTTTCAACTGCAACTTCAAAGCTGCCCGCTGTTTTTGTGAAAGACTTGATGCGGCCTTTCGCTTCACCTTGAATTAAGATTTTGACTCGGCCGTCAGAAAGTTTTCTCATGCGCATAATTTTTGCGATAGTGCCGATTTCATAAATGCTATTAGGAGTTGGGTTTTCCTCAGCAATATCTTTTTGAGATGCCAAAAAGATAAGACGATTTTTACTTAATGCTTCTTCGACCGAACGAATAGAACTTTCACGTCCTACGAATAAAGGGATGATCATGTATGGAAATACAACGATATCTCTTACCGGTAGCATTGGTAGTGTTTGAGGAATTTCAACTGCCTGATTATCAAATGTCATAATGACTCCTGTTTCCTTAGAGAAATATTCGGAGTCTTTTTGAAAACGCTTTAACTATTTTAAGTCTGGTTTTGAATCAACTATCAAAAACGCGACTCATGTCCGCGTAAACAGTTTTTATGAATGAGTCTTTGGTCTAAATTTTTGAGATTAAACGACGAAAAAAGGCTACTGGAAAAGGTTTCCGCCCGCAGATTCTTGATCTTCCATGCAGGCAATACATAAAGTTGCAAGAGGACGTGCCTTCAAGCGACGCACGTCAATTTGTTCTTCACAGCATTCACACTGGCCGTAGGTCCCACCTGTGAACTTGGATAAAGCCTTATCGATTAAGATAAGAGAAAGACGATCACGTTCGTGAAGTTGAATATTTAAATTATCTTGTAAATTTTGAACCACAGCATCGGCTTCATCAGCAGCTTTGCTAGAAGAAGTTTGCATATTCTTGAATTCGAGATGTTTGTTCAAGATTTCACTTTTTTGGACTAGAAGCGATTTCTTGATCAAGTCTAATTCTAAACTTTGCAACGACATCGCTTTCTCGGCGCTCTTCATCTAATTCCCCCCTAGACAAATAACAGACAGACAAAACCGTTTCCGAAAGTGAAGGGATAATTAACCGCGGTGGTTTCTGTGTCACCAAAAAAAAATCTAATTAGTGTGACGAATCATCGTGCAAGATTTTGGGTAGCGTATTTTCTTTTTGCATTCTCTCGCATCTCTGCTCCTTCAATACTCAATCGTGTCCAAGGAATGGCAAGTAGTCGATCGGTTTCGATTCTTTCTTCAGTTTCTTCACAGATGCCATAAGTCCCTTGCTGGATGCGGGCCAGAGCAAAGTCGATTTCCATGATTTGTTCTTTGATACGATTTTGGTTAATAAGAAATGTATGTTCTTCTTGATGCGCAGCCGACTGATCAATCTCGTCACCACTAGCTTTATCTATCTGATTGAAGTGAGCGGCAGCTTGCTTGGCACGATTCATCAAATCTGCCTTAGTGTTTAACAACTTTTGCTTACAAATTGCGAATAGGTCCATAAAACCTCCTTGTTTTAGGTCTAGCTTTTAATTCTACCTAAGACAGAAGAGGTTCTTTTTTCGGTTAAAAAAAGATCAATTAATTTTACGAATTAGACCATTGTCTAAAGAAAGTACGTGAACCGGTCTTTCGATTTCGCGCTGATTCGTCATGCGTAGCTCACCTGTAATTCCGGTGCTGCGGCCCATTATGCGCAGTTTAGAGGCCAGGGAATCACGAGAAGTGCCACCAAAAGAGATTTGCTCGCGCAGAATTTTTGCAGACTCATAAGCTTGCATTTCAATTAAGGTTGGTTCTTCATTGAATGCGGCAAAATATTCTTTAAAAAAAGGAGTTTCTCTTACCTTGTTATCGTTCGGGTCAAGGGCATCAACGAAGTAAATGTTTTCTTTTTGTCCCGAAGCAGCCCTTTTAACGATGTCTGGGCTGTTCCAAATATTTGTTCCCAAATAGGTTAAATTTGAAACTTCATTCACTTTCATAAAAGCCATGACTTGGCTTAAAGTCTTTCCGCTATCTGGCAAGAAAAGCACATCAAAATCGACAATTGGTTGTAATACGCTTTCTTCAACTTCATGTTCACGTGAATTTTTAACATTCGGTTTTTTATTATCTTTTTTATTTCTTTGTGCGCGCAGACGTTTAGCTTTTTTCATATCTTCGAGGCGTTGTTTATATTCTTCAGCGCGAGCCTCTGGATAATATGTACCAACAAGTTGTTGAATGATTCCGGTGAAATCATTTTCTTTTGGGTCGTAGGTCTGAGCAGCGGTTACTTGCCCTCCGCGAGCCAAAACTTGGTCCCAGAAAATGTTGGCAAATTCGACTCCGTAAGAATCGTTCGGAAAAAGAATAGCAAATCGTTTTGCATTTAACTTTTCAAATGCAAATTGAGCCAACTGATCGACTTGCATTTCAGGAGTTAAAGAATTTCTGAACACGAAGTCACCGATATTTGTTAGCCCTGGCTTTTGCGACAATGCAATAAACGGAACAGAAAATAACTCGGCTCTTTGGGCTAATAACGTTGCTTCTTTCGAAGACAAACCGCCAACAAGAGCGATAGGTTTGTTTTCTAATAAAAGTTTATCGACTCCGGCCGCAGCCAAATCGGGGTTGCTTTGTGTGTCGTAGGTGACAAGTTTGAATTTAGAATCTGATTTTTCTGTACCAAGACCAAGCTTAAGTGCGTTTAAGGCGTGCTGTCCGACACTTGAATTTTTACCAGTCAAAGGAAGCACAGCCCCTACAACATTAGAATCAACAGATTGCGAGGCCTGCATTAATTCAATCATGACGTTGGCGCGGGTTGATAAAGCATTTTGGGGAAACTGCGAAGCCAAAGCGCGATAGTTTTCGAGCGCCTGAGAAGATTTTTTTGCTTTTTGATATGATTGTCCCAGCTGCCACAAGATTAAAGGCTTGTAGTTTGCCAGCGATTGATCACGTCCTGCGGACTCTAATTCAGACACTGAAAGGCGATTAAAAATTAATTCTTCTGAAACTTTTTGATTATGCGACTAGTGTCGCAAAAGAGCTAAACCATCCAACGAGTCTGGTATTGCGGCAATAGCCGAAGCAATCGAAGTTGATGGTAAAGTCAAACCAGGTGTTGAAACCAAATTTTCTGTAGAAACTTTGATCGGAGTAGTTGGGGCTTCAGTGACGGCCTCAGTTGTGAAAGTCGGCGGCGCTTCTTTGGCAGCAGGACGCGAAGCGCTTGAACCCTGAGGTCTTTGGGTAGCCTGAGGACCTTGTTTGCGTGTCGAATAAAACTCAACAGGCTTGCTTGAGCAAGATAGGTAGGTAAAGCCAAGCAAAGTCAAAGTTGTAAATCGAAGTTTTTTCATTTACGAGTCCTTAATACAGATTGAAGACGTTCATTGTAGGTTTTAACCAGAGGTGTTTCTTCTTTGTAGCGATGAAGCTCTTCTAGAATTTCTTTTTGACGTGGGTTCACTTTAGACGGGGTGTCTACTGTCACACGAACTAGCATGTCTCCAGATCCGGTTGCGCCCAACTTAGGAAAGCCTTTAGACTTCAGGCGAAAAACCTGCCCAGAGTGAGTACCCGCAGGAATTTTAATTTCAGCTTTACCGAATAAAGTTGGAATTTCAGCATTGGTTCCAAGAATTGCATCCGTGTAAGAAACAGGAAGATCTAAGATGACATCAAATTCTTCGCGTTTAAACAACATGTGATCTTGCAACTCAACAATAACGAACAAATCGCCAGCGACTCCGCTAGCAGGACGATCACCTTCTCCGGTAAGTTTCAGGCGCTGACCTTCTTTAACCCCCGCAGGAACGGTTACAGAAAGCTTGGCAGCCTCTTCTCGCGCCCCCATCTGACGAGCAAAGCTAATGGTCTTTTCGCAACCGACCGCAGCTTCCTCAAAAGAAATATTCAAAGTGTATCGTAAATCAGATCCACGCGAAGATTGTGGCCTAGCGCCTGGCCTGCCGCGATTTGCGCCACCAAACGGATTGCTGCGACCCGTGCTTCCGAAGATGTCACCAAAGACATCACCGAATATATCTTGAAATTGGTCTGCGCCAGGGCCGCCACCCGCGCGACCACCAAAACCGCCACCAAATGGATTTCCGCCACCGGCTCCGGCGAAAGGGTTTCCCCCGCCAACGCCAGCATGTCCGAAATTATCGTAATTTTGTCTTTGTTTTTCGTCGCTTAGAACTTCATATGCTTCAGAAATTTCTTTAAATTTTTCTTCAGCCTTTTTGTTTCCTTGATTTTTATCGGGATGGTATTGCATCGCTAACTTTCGATAAGATTTTTTAATCTCATCTGCTGTTGCGGATTTCGAAACACCTAAAAGTTGATAAAAGTCTTTTTTAGACACAGATTATGCTTCTCCTGTTGGAGCCATCGCGACCACCACTTGGCCCGTACGAATAATTTTGTCATGAAGTTTATAAGGTTTTTTAAAAACACGAGCAATGTGGCCATTAGGAACAGCAGTCGTAGGCTCAGAGCTGATGGCTTCGTGATGAGCAGGATTAAATGGCTGCCCTTCGCTTGGAATTTCTTGAATCCCATGCTTGCTCAAAGCTTCTTTTAGTTCTTTAGCAGTCATCTCGACGCCTACTTTAAAAGTTTGTAAAGTTTCAGGGGTGAGCTTCACTTGCAAAGCGCGTTCAAAATTGTCCATCACTTCTAAAATGTCACGAGACATTCTTTCGGCGCCAAATTTAAGTAAGTCTGAACGCTCTTTTAAAGCATTACGTTTGTAATTTTCAAACTCTGCTCGCAAATAAAGATAATCGTTCTTCCATTTAGAGGCTTCTTCTTGTGCCAACTCAAGTTCAGTTTTAGGGGCCGCTGCTTCGTTAGCTTCTTCGGCTTGTGGTCCAGGTTGTTTTTTGTCTTCCATATTTGCACCTCGATAGATCACTACAAACATTGAGTTTTATAGATAAATTGTCAATGCGCTGAAGGTAAAAAAGGCGAGTGAAATTAAGAAGAAAAGTCTTCTTGAAGATAGGTAAAACGCTCAAAGACTTGATTGCTAATCAAAAGACCCTTTTCAGTTAGCTGATAGTGATTATTTTCAAAGCGCAAAAGTCCGTGCTGAACCATCGGCTGCGCAGTTTGCGCAATCTTTGATGTCAGTCCTGAGTCAAATTTTTGCACAAGCTTGTCCATAGCAAGGCCCTCAGACAAACGAAGTGACGTATGGCAAAAATCCGTAAGGGCCTGATGTTTTTCTAGTATCTCTTGCTGGTTCGATGGCAATTGAATTCCAGATTCGATTTGTTTTGCGTATAAATCAAATGAGTTAAGGTTCCAAAATCGAGTACCCCAAGGCGTAGCCTTTGAATAAGAGTGCGCACTTAAACCTAGACCCCAATATTCTTGATCGGTCCAATACAATAAGTTGTGTTTTGATTCATAGCCTGGGATGGCGTAGTTCGAAATTTCGTAACGCTTTTGCCCATGTTTGTTAAGAGCAGAGTGAATGATTTCGAACATTTCGACTTGTTCGTCTTCAAGGGGACGGTTTTTTGACAACGGGTGACCTTCAGGTACGGTTAAGCAATAAGGCGAAATATGTTTAGAACCCAAATCGACTGCAACCTCAACATCATATTTCAATTCGTCTAAGGTCTGGGAAGGTAAGGCAAACAAAAGATCGAAAGAAAAATTTAAATCATACTTTCGCAGTAAAGCCAAAGTGTCTCGAGTTTGTTGAGAATTGTGTTCACGGTGAACCATATTTAAAAGACGGTCACTGAAACTTTGCGCACCAACACTAAATCGATTTACTCCGGCTTTAAGATAAACGTCTAGTTTTCTTTCGTCGATCGTCGCCGGATTAATTTCAATAGTAATCTCGGTATTTGGTCCAGTTAAAAAACCAACAGAACGCAGCTCGGCTATCAGTTCAACAAGAAGGTTGGCATCAATCAAGCTTGGAGTTCCGCCACCAAAATAAATTGTTTTAAGTTCTCGAGCAGCAAATAGATTTTTCTTATTATGAATTTCTTTTTTAACTAAAGAGACGTAGTCTTGAGGAGGGCGAATCTCGGTGTGAACATAAGTAGCGAAGTCACAGTAAGTGCAGCGCTGTAAACAATAAGGAATATGAATATAAACGCCCAAGGAAGACATAGAGGATATATAGATGAAGCAGATAAAATTTCAACTGAAAAACAAACTCAAAGTCCTTTTAATACAAAGTCAAAAATCTCCGGTTGTTAGTGTTCAAATGTGGGTTAAAACTGGCAGTGCAGACGAAAAAAAATCAGAAGAAGGTATCAGCCACTTCATCGAACACTTAGTGTTTAAGGGAACTGAAAAGTTCAAAGTTGGTGAAATTGCGAATCTGGTTGAAGCTTCTGGTGGTGAATTAAATGCCTATACGTCGTTTGATCAAACGGTGTTTTACGTAACCATTTCAAAAAATTTCTCAGATGTAGGCTTAGATGTAATCAGTCAGATGATGGGTCATCCAACATTTGATCAAGCTGAAACAGACGCAGAACGAGAAGTTGTGTGTGAAGAAATTAAGATGGGGCAAGATTCGCCAAGCCGTAGGTCTTCACGGCTTATGTTTTCTTCTGCATTCAAAAAACACCCGTATGGAATACCGGTGATTGGTTATGATAAAAATGTTCGCGCCTGGCCCGTGAAAAAAATAGAAAACTATTATCAATCTAGGTATGTTCCGTCTAACATGTTTTTGGTTGTCTCGGGTGACTTTGAGATTCCAGAAATGAAAAAAAAGGTTCAAGACTATTTTAGCGACTTTAATCCATATAAATTAAAAAAAATTTCACGCGCAAAAGAGCCAGCCCAAAAAAAATTTCAATTTGCAGCAGAGAAAAACGAAATTCAAGACAAGCACCTGCATTTTATTTTTAAAGCGCCGAACGTGAAGCACAAGGACGTACCCGCATTGGATGTGTTGGCTATGATTTTGGGTCAGGGAGATAGCTCTTTGTTGGTTAAAAAACTAAGGTTAGAAAAAGCTTTGGTGGGTGGAGTTTCAGCGTTTAATTATAATCCTCAAGACCAAGGTTTGTTTGCTATTTCAGCCCAATATCAAGAAGAGGGGCAAGCTGCAGAAAAGAAATTCACCGAAGTGACTTCTGAAATCTTAAAACAAATAGATTTTGTGCAAAATAACCTAACTACATGGAATGAAATTAAGCGAGCACGCGTAGGAATTTCTTCTGAACAATTTTATTCAGTAGAAACCGTAGATGGATTAGCTAACAAAGCTGGAACTTTAGAATTTTATATGGGCGATGCAAACGCACACAAAAAATATTTGAATGCGATCAATAAAATTACCCCTGAAGACGTTCAGAAGGTTGCTAAAAAATATTTAAAGTTAGACCAATTAAGCGCAGCCTTTATGGGTTCTAATGAGGTTAAAGATTCAGAAAAGTTTTTACAGAAAATTCCTAAAATGTGGAAAGAAACAGTTTTTACGAAAAAAGCACTGTCAGCTAAACCTAAAAAAGTTGCTATTCCAAAGTTAACTTCAAAATCAGCTATAAAATCCACTGAAGGCGAAATCGAAAAAATTGAATTGGCCTCTGGTATCAAGTTAATGATGAAACGAGTTACTGATATTCCTACGGTTTCATCAAAGTTTATTTTTCAAGGTGGAGCCAGATTTGAGACCCCTGAAACGATGGGGCTGTCCGAGTTTGCCACTCGCACGTGGATGGGCGGAACAAAAAATAAATCTGAGGCCCAATTGATGCAATCGATTGAAGAAATGGCAATGGGTTTGTCGCCATTCGCAGGTCGAAATACGTTTGGATTTTCGTTAGAATATATGTCGGCATTCGAAAAGCCTGCGATTGAAATGGCTTTAGAAGTTATCACTCAGCCAACTTTTTCTAATGAAGTGATTGAACGCGAAAAGCAAATATTAGCGCAGCAAATTAAATCTAAAGAAGACCATCCGGGCAGTCTTTGTTCGCGCCAGTTTATGCAAACGATGTTTCCTAATCATCCATTATCTTACGACGCAATCGGAACATTAGAAACGATTCGTGGTTTGGGCCAAAAAGAAATTTTGACTCTTAGAAATAAAGTTTTAAATCCGGCGCACTTAACCGTAGCTGTTGTTGGTGATTTCAACAAAAAAGACTGGATAAAATACGTTGAAAATTTAGAAAAACAGTTTCACCAAGGCCCCAAGAAAGATCAAAGGTTCAAGTTGCCTGACCTTAAAGAAAACCAACGTAAATTTTTAGAAAAAGACAAAGAACAATCTCATGTTATGATCGGTTGGCGGGGTTTAAGTATAACTGATCCAGAAAGATATACCCTACAAACGATTCAAGCTATTTTGGCCGGGCAGGGTGGTCGGCTATTCAATGAACTTCGTGATAAAAATTCGTTGGCTTATTCGGTTGCTCCACGGAAGATGGAGTCTCTAGAAACCGGCTATTTTGGGGGGTACATTGCTTGTTCTCCTGAAAAAGTTGAAAAAGCGATCGAAATGTTTCAGGCCGAATTCAATAAGTTAATGTCGACAAAGGTACCATCGGTTGAACTGCAAAGAGCTCAAAGGTATCTCATTGGCCAACACGATATAGCTTTACAGCGAAAAGCTGCCCTATGTGATCTAATTGGTTTTGATGAGTTTTATGGAAATGATTACAATCAAAACCTGAATGTAGCGGCCGAATACCATAAGGTGACAGAAGAGAAAGTCATTGAGCTTTCGCGTAAGCTTTTTAAACAACCTTATGTCGTTAGTATAGTAGGACGTGCTTAAAATCCACAGGTAAGAAATACAGGTCTCTGAGGATCAGATAGACAATAATTGTCAATTTTTATAAATCAGGCGCTTACAAATTTAAGGAAAGTGTATGTCGTCTGATCATCTTATCAAAAACACAATTGTTATTTATACTATTTTACTATTAGCTCTTGTTTCGGTAGCCGCGCCTTCTGACAAAGAAGTGTCAGCAATTTCAAAAGCCGTTAACTCGCGAACAATCGGCAATAACGCTTTTTACTTGAAAGCTTTGTCGCCAGCGCAAAGTTTAGATGTATCAAAAAATAAAAGTGATCGAATTAAAGCCGTAAATGATAAACTTATTTTAGAAATGGGCGCAGTATTAAATGCGTTTGCAACAGCTGCTGAAAGTAAAAAAGTAGACTCTGTCAATCAGGCTGTTTCAGGAATAGAAAAGAATGTGATTCAAGAAGGTGGAGCCTTCATTAGCTTTACAGATTCAAATCCAAGCGCGGCCTATTCAAGAACACTTTTGATGATTCCAAAAAAGATGAAGCCAGGAATGACTTCGAAAACTATTTTTGACACTTTAACTTCATACAAGCGTTCTCCAAAACCAACTGATCATGTTTACGAATATTCTTCGGCACAAGATCTGACCCAAGGTGCGATTCAGTACACAGAAGGCAGTGAAAATTCTTGGAAAAATCCGAAGGCCTTAAAGCCCTTCGATCTAGACAAAGACATCGTTCTTAAAAAATGCAGACAACTTTTAGGTTGGAGATGCATAACTTCATTGTACCAAGCCAACACATTAACCAAAGGCCCCGAAGCTTCGCAGTTGCTGTTTATATCGACCTATGACTTGACTCAAAACCCTGATCATCCAGAGTTTGCGGGTGATAAGCGTGGTTTAAATCAGTACACCGGAAGCACAGCTTTATATTTAGTAAAAGAAAGTTCCGAATGGATTCTTCTGTATGGAGTGGATGCTCAGTGGAATGATGGTAAACTATCATTTCAAGGAGCAATCCAAAAAGAATTCAAAAAAGATTTTGAACGTTTTAAAGAACGAATTTCTTCAGATCTTCAAATTGCACTTTAAATAATTACGAGATTTTTCGACTCAGCCCCCGAGGCTCGAAAAAATTATGCGGCAGAACAGTTCCTGTCGCATTTATTTTTTTGAGGGTATTGGGTATCAAACCAGTAGGAACTAAATTTCCGATGGGGTCGCGATCAAAAATGACGGCGCGGGTGATGGTCTCATGATCCATTCCGATAATTTCGGTTATATCGACTACTTCGCGTTGCCCATCAGATCGTCGCCGAACTTGTACGATTAAATTGAGCGACTTAGCCATTAGAAAACGCAATTGTTTTATGGGCATTTCTATTCCGTTAATTTGCACCAAAGATTCTATTCGACTAAGGCAATCATTGGTTGAGTTCGCGTGCACAGTTGTCATCGAACCATCGTGACCTGTATTCATAGCCTGCAGCATTTCAAAAGTTTCGTCTTTGCGACATTCTCCTACGATAATGCGATCTGGGCGCATTCGAAGCGCGTTCACCAGGCAGTCTTTCGTAGTCAGTTTAAATTTTTCGTTGTTCACGCTTTGCAATGGAACCCAGTTGGGATGATTAAAGCGAAGTTCTGCAACGTCTTCAATACTGATGATTCTTTCAGTTGTAGGAATTGTAGAACTCAAAGTGTTTAGGAAAGAAGTTTTTCCAGAACCCGTTCCGCCAGAAATCACAATAGACAACCGATTAGCCACGGCTGCTTTTAAAAACAATGCGGCTTTATCAGAAATGAATTGTCTTAATACAAGGTCTTCTAATGTAAAATTTTGGGCCAAAAATTTTCTTATCGTTAAAGTTGGTCCCTTAGCAGAAAGAGGTGGTAGAGTAATATTGTATCTTTCGCCACCGGGTAAAACCCCATCGAATGAGTAAGCTGAGTCTATTTTTTTCTTATCAAAAGCTAAAACGTTATAAATGAATTCATCGAATTGCCGTTGATCAACGAATTTGGCTGAAGTTTCGACAAGTAAACCCTTGTGTTCAACAAAGATTTTATTCCATGAATTAATCATAATTTCGCTGATATCATCGGATTCAAATAGGGTCCGAAGTGGACCATAGTCTAACTTCATGATTTTTTATCGCCAGTCTTAGGTCGAATCTAAAGCAAAAGGGTCAGTTTTTTTTAAGCCATAAGTCAAAAATACCGATAGAATGTCAGGAACAACAGGGTCCTTAAGAGGTGTCTCAAAATGAAATCATTTGTGTTTATTTCTCCGGAAGAACACTTTACTGAAGTCGTTAAAGAAGCTTGCGAACAAAGAAAAGTTAAGAGCCGGCCGCACATCGAATCTTACCTAGTTCAGCTATTGAAATACTATCTTGATTCTAGAAATTTACATGGTCCTGTTATCGAAGAAGGTTCATTCGAAAAGCCCCCTCAAACATTCGCTGAAATGTATTTGCATGCCATCAATTCTGAAAACACAAAAAAGAAAGAACTAATGCGGGCTGTGGCTGAAAGATCTTTGTATTTAACAGGATTTTTCTCGGACTCTTTTCAAAGAAAAATTGTAGACATTGATTATTATGTTGAAATTGGTTCGGCTGCGTACTCTAACCTTTCGTCTTGGACGAAAGAAGATACGATGGCTATTGTCTATAAAACATTTTCGAAGCGTTTTTACGATTATGTTGAAGTCTTAAACTACGTCAGTGAAAAAGCCCAGATTCAGGCAGATCAAAATGTTCTAAGATTGTATGATCGCTATTTGCGCACAGGGTCTGATCTAGCTCGAGAAAAATTAACAGAACTAGGTGTTGTAACTCTGCCAAAAGAACAATTGAAACTGTCGAAAGCCTAATATTAAATATTAAGTATGAGTTTTTCGCACTTGCTCATTCTGGGCATTATAGCAGTTATTGTCATTCCTCCGGATAAATTGCCGGAAGTAGCCCGACAAGTCGCAAGATTTTTAGGTGAGCTACGTCGTATGAGCTCTGGAATTTTTGATGATTTACAAAAAGATCCAGGTCCAAAATTAACGCCTGAAGATAATCAAAAAAGATACGATGATCAGGCGCAAAACCAAAATAATTATCAGGGGATGCCAGCTCAAGCTCCGAGTGCAACGCCGCCAGATGAACCTTTGCCTAGCGAAGAAGAAATCAAACGAGCAGAAGAAGAATATCAAAAATTCATCCAGAGTGAAGCATTAGATTCTGAAGCGAAAGCTGCAGGGTCTCAAGAACAGAAGAAATTAAAAAATGACTGACCAAAACAAAACACCCGGTACTCCGCATATTGAAGGCAGCATGTCTCTTGTTGAGCATTTAGGTGAGTTACGCTTTAGGCTAACTCGTGCCGCTTACGGAATTTTTATTGGAATGTGTTTGTGCTGGGGTTTTAGTGAAAAGCTGTTTGATCTAGTTAGAAAGCCTATAGAACCCTATCTTCCAAACGGAGGATTAATTTTTACTGCGCCAATTGATAAATTTATGGCTCACATTAAAGTCGCATTCATAGCCGGAATGTTTTTATCTGCGCCAGTCTGGCTTTATCAATTATGGAAATTTATTTCACCTGCTCTATATAAAAATGAAAGAAAAGTTGCTTTGGGTTTTGTTTTTTTTGGTACCTTGCAATTTGCTTTGGGTCTTTGTTTTAGTTACTTTGTCGTATTACCAATGGCTTTCAAGTTTTTGATGAACTTTGGTGGAAGCGTTGACAAACCAATGATTACGATCGATCACTACTTGGGCTTTTTCACTCAGACGGCAGTTGTGTTTGGATTGGCATTTGAAATGCCTGTCGTAATTTCGTTTTTGGGAATGACCGGACTTGTAAGCCAAAAGTTTTTAAAAGAAAAGCGTCGCTATGCAGTCGTTGCCATTGCTGCAGTTTCAGCAGTGGTTGCTCCACCAGACGCACTAAGCATGATTTTACTGCTTGTTCCACTGTGGTTTTTGTATGAAGTTTCCATCATCGTAGTTGGAATGTTTGAAAAGAAAAGAATACCACAAAGCTAATTTTGTTTTGTAGCAGCAATTTTTTTAAATTCTTGTTTATAATCAGCTAGCGTTTTTTTTAGAAAAGATTTTTGCTTTTCATTCGATCTTTTCCAGATTTCTATTTCTAAATCAAAAAGTTCAGAAAAATACTCTTTCATAGAGGTATCTTTGATTTCAGTAATCTTCTTACCCGAAAAGCGGTTTAAAAAGAAATCAAGCACGGGCTGTTTTGATTTGATTTTTAGATAAAACTGTTCTGAAAATTTTTGTCGATCAATTATTTTTTTAGCAAAGTACTCTTTATTTCTATCGATGAACACTGAAATGATACTTTCTTGTTCTGGATTAATTTCTCCCAGAAACAGTTCATGGTTTTTTATAAAGAGTTTTAATTTTTTTTCTTTAAAGGCCGAAATGTCTTTCGCTAAAGCAAGCTCTTCTTCGAATTTTTTATCAGAATATTCTTTAAAGCTTTTAATTTCGTATTCTGAGATGTCTTTAAAAACCAATTCTGCAGAAGATGTAAAGCTTTTTAAAAATAGGGTTTGTGTTTCTGTGACTTCATCAAAGAAGGCCACCACTTGAGCCTTTGTTATCACTGGATTGGCAGAGTATTTTTCAAGAGTTTCAATATGTGAAATGATTTTAAGAGCTAACTCAATTTTAGAGCTCTCTAAGTCGGAATCAATTTGCTTTCGAATCAAGGTCAGTTTGTCGGTATTAAAATCAAATGCATCGTCAATTCGACTTGTGGCAAGTCGTGGAGCAAAAGTAAGCCCAGTTTCTACTTTTGAACAGCTGCTCAAAAATAAAAAAAGGGCTAAGATGAACCGGATCATTTATTAGCCGGTTCAAAAGTAATCAGCACGGCCCCTGATTCAACAGAATCACCTTGCTTTACATGAATTTCTTTAATTTTCACCTCACTCGAGGCACGCATTTCGTTTTCCATTTTCATGGCTTCCATAATAAGAAGTGGTTTACCAGCCTTTACTTCGTCTCCTGGTTTAACGAAGATCTCGATAATTTTGCCTGGCATACCCGATTTCAACTGAGCATCCGAACCAAATCCTCCGCCTTTTTTTAAAGATTCATGCAGTAGCATTTCGTCGTTAAAAATTTTGATTGTACGGAAAGAATTTCGCGTAAATACGGTGTATTCAGTGTCTTGCCCCAGAACGTCGACTAAGTAAGATTTCCCTTCAAAAAGAAAGCTAATGTACTCTTCAGCTTCACGATAATCATTTTTTGAAATATCGTAGTGTTTCCATTCTTTGCCTTCTTGTTGCAATGAAATTTTCCATGTGTGGCGACCTTCAGTCACGTCTACTTTATATTTTTTACCTTTAAGTTCTGCTTCAAAATACATTGCGCACTTCCTTACATTCTTAACTGCATCTTACGACCGATGCGGCGCCAATTCGAAGCCACATTAAGGCGACGAATATCTTTTGACTGTCGATCTTTGTAAGCTTCAATCGCGGCTGCAATCAAAAACAATGGATCGTCGATGTCTTTAAACAGCTCAGGTTCTAGAACTTCGAAATTCTTTTCAATAAACTGAGTTGTATAAGAGCCATCTAAAAATTTTGGATTTTTTAAAATCGATTTGTGCAAAACGATATTTGTTTTAATTCCTGTCAAAACGAATTCACTTAATGCTCGATCCATACGATCAATCGCTTCTTCACGCGTATCACCGTAGGTAATAACTTTTGCAATCATTGGATCGTAATAAATAGGTACTTCGTAACCAGGGTATGCATATGAATCGCAACGCAAAAACGGACCTTGAGGATGACGGCAGGCGCGAATCACTCCAGGGTGAGGCTTGTACGTCACTGGATCTTCGGCACAAATCCGTGCTTCAATTGCGTGCCCTTTTTGTTTGATTTCAGATTGTTTAAAACTAAGTTGTTTTCCTTTCGCAACCCAAATTTGTTCTTTCACCAAATCATATCCTGTTACAAGCTCTGTAATTGGATGTTCAACTTGAAGACGAGTATTCATCTCCATGAAAAAGAATTCTTTTGTTTTATTATCAAAGATAAATTCGATTGTTCCCGCACCTACATAGTTGATAGATTTGGCAGCCCGAACGGCCACTTCACCCATTTTCAAGCGAACATCATTTGGAACTGAAGGTGACGGAGACTCTTCAATAATTTTTTGGTGACGACGTTGAACTGAACACTCGCGTTCAAATAAATGAACTACATTGCCGTGAGTGTCGCCAAAAACTTGAATTTCAATATGCTTTGGATCGTTAATAAATCTTTCAATGTAAACGGTTGGGTTTGCGAAATAATTCTGACCTTCAGATTGACAAGCACGGAAAGCGCTTTCAAGTTCATTGTCGGCACGCACAACTCGCATTCCTTTACCACCACCACCAGCTGTAGCTTTGATGATCACGGGGAAGCCAATTTTTTCTACGATTTTACGAGCTTCTTCTACAGTATCTACACCGCCATCGCTTCCAGGAACCAATGGCACGCCAGCTTTTTTCATTAACGCTTTAGCAGAAAGCTTATCGCCCATTGATTCCATATTTTCAGGGGTTGGTCCGATAAAAGTAATTCCTGCCTCTTTACAAGCGCGAACAAAAACAGGGTTCTCTGATAAGAAACCATATCCAGGGTGAATGGCGTCGACGCCAGCCTGTTTAGCAACTTCGATAATTTTTCTAAAGTTCAAATAACTTTCTTTAGAAGGAGCGGGTCCGATATGATAGGCTTCGTCGGCTAAAAACACGTGCAAGCTATCACGATCGGCTTCACTGAAGACAGCCACAGATGGAATTCCTAATTCGCGGCACGCACGCGTGATGCGAATTGCGATTTCACCACGGTTTGCAATTAAGATTTTTTTAAACGGAGGAGTAATCATAGTGGAATATTCCCATGTTTTTTAGGTGGAGTGATTTCACGCTTATTTTTCAACATTTCAAGAGAATCAATAATACGTTTGCGAGTTAGCGCTGGCTCGATGACTTCATCAGTGTAACCAAGTTCTGCAGAAACGTACGGATTACTGAACATTTCTTCGTATTCTGCTGTCAATTTTGCACGCTCAGCTGCAGGATCTTTCGCCTTGGCGATAGTTTCTCGATGAATGATGTTGACCGCTCCGTCAGCTCCCATTACTGCAATTTCTGCCGAAGGGTAGGCTAAGTTCACGTCGCTACGTAAAAGTTTTGAACCCATTACGATATAGGCCCCGCCGTACGCTTTGCGTGTAATCAGTGTGACTTTTGGAACTGTAGCTTCGGCATAGGCATAAAGAAGTTTTGCTCCGTGAGTAATAATTCCATTCCATTCTTGATCTTTACCCGGAAGAAAACCCGGTACATCGACGAATGAAACGATCGGAATATTGAAAGCATCGCAAAAACGAATAAATCGTGCCGCTTTACGTGAAGCTTCGATATTCAAACAGCCGGCAAGAACTTGGGGCTGATTTGCTACAATACCAACAGGCCGACCGTTGAAGCGCGCAAAACCCACAATAATATTTGCAGCAAAGTGTTTATGAATTTCTAAAAAGTATCCTTCATCGACGACCTCAGAAATTAACTGAAGCATGTCATAAGGTTTTTTTGGACTATCAGGGATTAAATTATTTAATGCTTCATTGATGCGATCGGGGCGATCTTTCGACGCAAGCGCCGCTGAGTCATCTAAATTGTTTGATGGCAAAAAACTCATCAATTCACGAATTAACAATAAGCAATGTTTGTCGTCTTTCGCTGTAAAGTGGGCCACACCTGATTTTTGAGAATGAGTACTGGCTCCGCCAAGCTCTTCTTTTGTTACTTCTTCGTGTGTAACGGCTTTGATTACATCTGGGCCTGTTACAAACATATAGCTTGTGTTTTCTACCATGAATACAAAGTCAGTAATAGACGGCGAGTAAACCGCGCCACCCGCACAAGGGCCCATGATCGCCGTAATTTGAGGTACGACTCCAGAACCCAAGACGTTACGCGTGAAAATATCTGCATAACCACCTAAAGACTCGATGCCTTCTTGAATGCGAGCCCCACCAGAATCGTTGATAGAAATAAAAGGAGCTCCATTTTTTACAGAAAGATCCATCACCTTACAAATTTTGTTTGCTTGTGTGCGCGACATAGATCCGCCGGTTACCGTGAAGTCTTGAGACGAAAGATAGACTAACTTTCCGTTGATTCGTCCGTAACCGGTAATGATTCCATCACCCGGGACTTTCAATTTATCCATACCGAAGTTCGTACAACGGTGAGTAACAAAGCGATCCATCTCGACGAAACTTCCTGGATCAAGCAACACTTCAACGCGTTCGCGCGCAGTCAGTCGACCACCTTGTTTGTGTTTTGCTTGTTTTTCAGGGCCGCCACCAGCTAAGGCGCGATCATTTCTTTTTTCAAGCTCTTCAATTTTTTTCAACATCATTTCAGTCATAAAAATCTTTCTTTAACTTTTTAAAAATAAATTAAGGGTAAGCTCTTCCATATAAACGAGGGAACGATCCGGTTTCGCGAACGTGAGGCAATCCGCATATCCAAGTTACAGCTCGCTCAAGACCTAAACCGAAGCCAGAACTTGGCACACTTCCGTAACGACGAATATCTAAATACCATTCAAAATCTTTTTGATCTAACTTGTGCTCTTTGATTCTTTGAATCAAAGTTTCAACGCTTTCTTCACGTTGCCCACCACCGATAACTTCGCCGTAACCTTCAGTAGCCAACATGTCGCAACCCATTGCGTATCCAGGTTCGTTTGGATCTTCTTTCATATAGAAAGCCTTGATGGCCTGAGGGTAGTGATGCACAAAAACAGGTTTGTCAAATTGCGAAGAAATAATAGTTTCATCCGGGGCACCGAAATCGTCGCCGACAACAAAGTCTTTATTCTCTTTTTTAATAATTTCGCATGCTTCTTTGTAGTGAAGTCTTGGAAATTTGCCTTTGATCACTTCTAGTTTAGAGATGTCGCGTTCTAAAGTTTTTAATTCATCAGGTCGATTTTTCAAAACACGTTGAACTATATATTCGGTAAACTGTTCAGCCAAATCCATGTTGTCGTACATATCATTGAAAGCCACTTCAGGTTCAACCATCCAAAATTCAATCAAGTGTCGACGAGTTTTAGATTTTTCAGCCCGAAAAGTAGGGCCAAAGCAATAGACCTTTCCGAAAGCGCGAGCGGTTGCTTCCATATAAAGCTGTCCTGATTGAGACAAATACATTTTGTCGTCGAAGTATTTCGTTTCAAAAAGATTCGAAGTTCCTTCGCACGCCGCCGGAGTAAAAATAGGAGCGTCAGTTAACGTAAATCCGCGGCCATCAAAAAAATCACGAATAGCCATGATGATTTCATGGCGAACTTTTAAGATAGCATGCTGTCGTTTCGAACGAATCCAAAGGTGCCGATTTTCCATTAAGAAATCAGTTCCATGTTCTTTCGGAGTTATCGGGTAGTTTTCAGATTTACCGATAACCTCAAAATGTTTTACGCCGATTTCAAAAACATTTTTATGCTTTGGATGTTGACGAACCACGCCGGTTAATTTCAAAGAAGATTCTTGTGTGATTTGATCAAAATTCGCAAAAGCTTCAGGCCCACAATCAGCAGGGAAAAAAACACAAGAAACAATTCCTGTTCCGTCACGCAGTTCAAGAAATTTAACTTTTCCAGAAGACCGCATTTGGTAAGCCCAACCTTTAAGTTCAAGGGTTTCGCCAATATGGTCTTTAAGATCACTGATATAAGTACGCATAGAACCAATCCTTCTTTAAAAAGTAGAGTGTTGATTCTAGCGAGCTGTCAGATGTTCAACAAGTGATTAGTCTTTCGAGAGGGCGCGTTGAGTGAATGCGTCGTCACTCAGTCCCGAGTTGGCCTTGATTTCAGAAAGTAAAAGTTCTGTTCCACGTTTATTTTTTAAATTCTTAATGACAACTTTTTGAGCTCTTTGGATGTTGTTGACCAGGGCGTAGTTCAAAAAATCGACTCTCTTTTGTGCTTGTCCTTTAGCATCATAGTATTCAATTCGAATAGGAGTAAAATTAGACAAATTAACCCACAAATTGGCTTTGCTATAAGCCGTTAAATTGTTTTTAGAGATGATCTCGATAGTAGCCACATCCGTTGGCCCTACCTTTTCTGTTTTTATTATTTTAGCAGATGCCGACTTAACGGTCGTCATATCTAGATCTTGTGGGCTGAGCTCAGAACCCATAACGCCTTCCTGTTTGTTTTTTGAAACAAATCGGCGGACTTGCTTTGAGCTTGGCAAATAGATCCACTGTTGCTCTGAGCCATTTTCGATCACACTTAAAAATCCGGCCCCGCGCTGATCATTTGGTTTTAAAATTTTAACAAGTGTTTGATTCTTTTTGTTTGAAAATTTACGCCGAATTGTAAGTTCTCGAGTTTTTGAAGATCCATCGGCTTCAATGATTTTCATATTTACTTTGGCGCTATCATCTTTTGAAGATAATGATGCTTGTAGCTTAGTTAATATTTCAGACACAGGCGGATTCGCAGCATTTGATTCTCGGGGCGCAAGAATAATCACTAATGCAATCATCGCGAAATATTTTTTAAACTGCTGCAAAAAGCTAGGCATAAAAATCAAATCTCCAACTAAAGCTGCCAACACAGATAAAATCATATACTGACCAAAGAGTTTGTTCACTCCAAAGTAAGAGAATAAGAACACAACAAATCCTAAAACGACAAGAAGTGTTGCAAGAAGACAAGGATTTCCTTCTTCGAGCAGCGCTCTTTTTAGAGGTAAATAGTCTTTAGTGCCAAACTCTTTTTTAAGTTTAAGAATTCGCCCCATAATGTAAACAGTATTGGTAAAAGCTAACCCAATCGCTATAGAAAAAATAATCGCGACGGTTGGTTTAAGTGAAACCTGCTGATAACTAACCCAAGCCAATAAGGCAAGAGGCGGTAAAAAATTTGGTAAACAGGCAAGAATTGCTAATCGCCAAGATTTGAAAACAAAGGCCAAAATGATTCCGGCCAAAACCAATGCGTGCCAAAAATTAAAAACCAGATCTTTCGAAATTTCTTGATTCATCACGTGAAATTGCTCTGCAAAACCTGATTTAGCAACCTGTGCTTGTGGAAATGCGATACGCAATAGCCTTTCAATATTTTTTGAAGTGGCTTTTATTTTATCACTACTTGCGTCTCTGTATCGAACCTTAAGAAGCATACTTTTCTTATCTTCGGATATTAATGAATCAATCGGATTTTGAGATCCAAGCGAAAACAGAAAATTTTTCTCAGCAAGGTCAGCATTTGAAGCGGGTAAACGACCTGCCTGAGACCCGGCCTTCGCCACACTGCTTGAAAGTGATTTGTAAAAATCATTCACAGATATGACCGAACCAACGACAGCCAGCTGACGAATTCTTTCTAAAGCAGCATCAAGCCTTCTAATATTTCCTGCTTGATTCCAATCTTGATTTTTATTTGTATGATGAATGACAAAATTCATTTCAAGGGTTCCGCCGAAATTGCGATCCATAAACTCGGTTGTGCGACGGGTGTTTTGGTGCTCAGGTAAATCATCTAAAGCCCGGCCATTCCAATTAATTTGCGTTAAACCAACGCCACCCAAAACAAAAATTGCAAAGGTCGTTGCTATTACAGACTTTTTAAATTTTAAAGGAAGCAGTAGCCAATAGGCGGGTTTAAGCAACCAGTCGCGAAATTCTGTGTCTTTAAAAACTGAAGACAATGGCCAATACACTAAATGAGTTAATAACCAAGACCCAAATGAAGATAAAGCTACAATCGTTCCATAGTTTTGAATTAACGCAGACGAGGACGTACGAAGAATTAAAAAGCCTAGCCCAGAAATAAAAACGGCAAGTAGGTTTTCCCAGAAAAGATCACGATATGTGGCCAAAATATCTTTTGTTTTATTAAGATGACCTTGAATATGAATAACCAAAGAAATGACTCCCAAAGAAATCAAAACCGGCATAGTCGTTAAAAGAACATTCAGCGGAATTTTAAAGACCGCAAGAGTTCCTAAAATAACAACATTTACAAAAAGAAGAGTGATAAGAACTGAAAATAGGGCCCAAGGCTTTTTATAAATTAACAGCAGACCAACTACAAAAAGAAACAAACCAATAAAGACCGAACGAAAAAGCTCTTTCTTTAATAAAACACTAAGATCAGCCTGTAAAACATTTAAGCCACCAACTTCGATTATATAATCACCACCGATTTGCATGAAATACTTTTTCAAGTTTTCTGTATATTCGCTAATTTCTGGTGGGGACATTTCCGGAAGATTCAAGATTAATAATGCCGAATCTTCGCTTTTAGAAAGTAAATGAGGCTTCACAAACGGATGTGAATTAGCTGCTTTTTGTCTTTCTTGTATAGATGAGTTTTCAAAAAGAGGCCCCACATTTAATTGATCTCCGCTGTCTTGTGCGCCTTGAATTGTAGCTAAAGATACGACTGACTTCAGTGTTTCATTTTTTTGAAAAGCGGCTGTTAAAGATTTTAAAAAGTTATAATTTTTGGATGTTAACCAGCTATTTTTATCTTTTGTTTGCAACAAAACAATCACAGAAAGATTTTTGTCTAATTTGAATTGTTTTGAGATTTTTTCTTCTTGTAACAAAAGGGGATGCTGAGCAGGGTAAAACTGCTTCATTGAAAATTCTGTACGTGTTTTGAAACTCGTAAATAGGCCAAACAGAAAAAGCAAAACACAAACAATGCTAATAAAGATGTTTAAAATGCCGACACTTTTTGGATTTTTACCCAGACTAGACTGAGATAAAAGTACTGAATCCTTATTAAGTCCTGGACCAATATCACCGAAGATACAGGAACGTATGTTGAAATATTTAGAAAAAAACTCTTTTGAATTCACTATCATAATTTCGGCTTTTTTGTGCCTAACTCACAGTCCAGTTCTGCGCGCAGAAGAACAACAAGCGCCGGTCAGTAAAGTGGATGCGATTGCTTTTGCACCTTCTCAGATTTGGCTATCACAGCTTAAATCTCAGTTAGAAAATGCTAAATTAGATCTTAATCAACAAGTTGAAAATTTTGGTTACTCTATACCGGATGGAACTATTCGATTTGTCTCAGAACGAGTCAATATGTCTACGCACTTTCAGACAAAAGTCATTGCTAGCAATTTTGATAGCGGAGCTATTCATCTTTCATTGCGAATAGATTCTGCGAAAGTATCTGCAAACAATTTTAATTTAGAAGCGATAATTCAAAAAGATCTTGGGTTCGGTAGCGCAACGCTGAAATTAGATATGCACTGTGACGCGATTGAATTGAATCTAAAAAACGGCAACCCAGTTTCTGCCGACCTAAAAATTGATCACGGTATTTTTTCTGTAAACCAATTGGCTTGGGATCTGCGTAATTCTCAGATTGAAACAAAGCTTATCGGATGCAAAGAAGTTGCAGGTTTTGACCAGCTTTTGAAAGAACAAATTCAACAATACATAGAAAAAAGTCTCGTGATTGATTCGCTACAACAGCTTGTTAATCAAAAAATGAACGGACTTGTCCAGCAAAAGATTGCAGCCATGTTGTCTGAAATTATAAAGAAATTAAAAGTAGCCGAAGGTCAAAAATATCAATTCGATGAAAAAAGTAATTTGTGGATTTTTTCGGGTACAAATCTTGAACACACCTTTACACCTGATGAAATGGGGCGAATTAAAGCGTCACAAAAACCTGCGCTTTTAATTAAAAAACAAAACTTAGAAATTTATGCGAAAGAGGCAATTAATAATCTTTTGAAAAGCAAAACACTATCTTCAAATTCTATAGATGGAATGAATCGATTAACCTGTTCTCGTTTTATTCAAACATTTGTTTGGCCTTCTTTAAAAAGCCTGAGTAAATGCTTCGAAATGAAAATTCAAAACCAAGTGCAAGATCTGAGAATCACTGATTTAGCAAATCTTGCTTTTGATATAAAAGTAGGATCTTGGGCTTCCGGAGAAGATCATCAAATTGCTTATTTCGAATCTTTTTTGGGGGCCCGATTAATGCGCTCTGAAGTTGAAATGAAAAGTTTTAAAGGGCAGTCTAATCCTGACTTCGTTCGCTGGTCGGGCCGTTCGAAAAGAATTTCTACGGGCATGATTCAGCCATCATTAGAAGATCTTTTACAGTGGAGCGTCGCGAAGTTAAAAGATAATTCTGTATTGAAGTTGATTCAGAAAAACACAAAACTTAATCTTATTGGTAAAGATACTATTATTATCGAAGTTAATTTATAACTTAAAAATCGTATGTTAAAGACAAAACTGCATTATCGGTTTTATCATACGCCTTTGCCAAAACATTATTTCCGGATGAAGTTAAAATATTTGCAGATAGTTTAGATTTAAATTGGTCTGTGAATCGATACTCGTAGCCCATTGATATCAATACGGAAGGATCTTTTTCATTGTAGATGACTGCGCCAGCCAGAGTTCCCTTTGTATTCATATCTAAGTAAAGTCCCAGGGCTGAGGATTTGTCAAAAAACCCAAGAAGTGTTTCTAGTTCTTGAACCGAAGAAGATTTTTTCCATTTGCGATTCTGTTGAAGAAAATACCGCACTGATAAGTTTGAAATAACCAAGCTATTTTCAATTGTCGTTGTGCATGAAGTTGATTTTTCGACTTCTGTTAGAAAATCTTTTTGTTGTTTGCAGAAGCCTCTCGCAATCCAGTCACCAAGCAACAAGGTTAGGCCTCCGCCTATGTGTTCGGTTTTAAACCAAGTTAAATTCATTTCAACCGGAGGCCGAATGACTCCTACAATTGGATCTAAAGAAATTAAATCGATATTAATATGCGGAGAAAGTTTTGGAATTTGACTGACCCCATTGAAATAAAAAAGACTAAAATCGAAACTTGAAAAGCTTAATTTTGCTGAAGCTCCGTAGTTGTTTTCAAAAGGTTTTTCATATTCTGATTCCGCACCCATTTTGTAGCTCATATTGTCAGGCGCTAGAAAGGTGCCTTCTGAATTTGTAATTGGTAAAGCATCAGTTCTTGGCCACCATGCGGACTGTGTGTCGGGCATCCGCGAGCGTTCATTTTTAGGAATATAAAACGCCTTAATTTGAAATTGATCAAATGGCAAATTGACCAGAGCCCCTAAAGATCCGATTGATTTTGTTTGAAATGGCTGTCTAAAATCTTCGGGATTCACAACATCAAAAATATTATTTATATCGGCTCCATCACCAGCAACAGTAAAGCCACCACCGAACAATTCGATGTATCTAGATGAAAAAGACAATCCAAGTTGTGTTGGATTAAATAAAAAAGATTTTTGATCTTGTTTATTCATAAATGTATTAGACGACGAAGTATCTAGTTTAAATTTAAGATTTTTTACCAGGTCTAGTTCGCCTTTTGTTTCCAGTGTTGTGCGACCGAAATAGGGTGAACTATTTTGTGGTGACAAGTAAAAGCTTTGCAACTCTTGGTGCAAAGAAAAGTAAATTTCGCTAGCTTTTATTGAGCTCGCAAAAGCGATTAGCATTAGAAAAATAGGTAGAAGTGGTGGTTGCACGTTTTACCTTTACTGAGAAACTATTTTTTGTAATTCAGAATACGCTTTTGAAATATTGATGCGTCCTCGCGAAGAAACTTCGACCTGTCTTCCCGGAATGATATCAACCGATCGTAATAAAGCTTGCTTGACTTGATATGCCGTCGCCACTGGAATCGCACTCCATATCAACGCGGCTGCTCCAGAAACCATGGGTGCGGCCATACTTGTTCCGCTTAATGACTTTACATTATTTCCAGGAATTGTTGAGTAGATCGCAACACCTGGGGCAGCAACATGAACTGTTCTTGCTCCGTAATTTGAAAAACTAATAAGATAGTCGTCAGGCGTCGTCGCTGCCACATTGATTTGATTCGTAAAATTATAGGCCGATGGATAAGCTGGGTACGTATCCATATTGACCCCTATACCATAGCTGTCACCGTTACCGGCCGCTGTTACAATCAGTAGTCCTTGATCTGATAGTTGTTGCAAAGCCGACTTCAGCGTTGGAATTTCTACGCAAGGTCCGGCCCCCCAGCTTAAATTCACAATTTTTGCCCCGCGAGATGCGACGTAGTTCATAGCTAAGATTGCATCACCGATTGAACCGCCTTCATCGTTTCCGATGAACTGGGCAGGAAGAATTTTAGCTTTTGGAGCAACGCCAGTAACGGGCCCCTTTGTCGGATCGGCAGCAATAATACCTGCAACGTGTGATCCATGTATGTTGACCGCGGGGTTGTTGGTTTCTTTGTTGATTTGAACTCCCGCATAATCATCAACGAAGCCGTTGTGGTCATCATCAATTCCGTTATTTGGAATTTCTGCGGTGTTAATTAAAATGTTTGGTTGCAACTGCTGATGAGATGTATCGACCATTCCGTCGACAACACCAACTATAATACCATCTCCACTAAAGCCTTTACTCCATAATGCACTTGCTTGAATTAAAGAAGGTCCCCAGTTCATTCCATCAGTAGCTGCTTCGGTTGCTGAATCAGTTGCTTCTGATTGAGTTTTAATTTTGATGCGAACATCACGATCTACGTGCTTAATAAGATCTAGATTTTCTTTAACGAAGCTGTTGCGGAAATGATCTGAACTTCTATCATTTTCTACCGAAAAAGATCCATTTTCCCAATGAACAATAAATCGAGTTTCACTGGCTTGCTGAGTACATGCTGTTTGCTTTCCTTGGTCATTCGGAAACACTGACGAAGTTGTTTTACTTTGTGAACAACTGAATCCAAAAGCGCTTAGAGCAATAAGAAAAAAAGATTTTTTGAAGATAGACGCGTCCATGCGTAGCTCCTCGTAAGGCCTTTCTGGCCTTTGAATTAAGACCATGCGTAGCCTTGCGTTGGTTAGCTATTCGGTGAAAAAACGTCTTAATATGAGTCGAGAAGAAGTCTAGTTGGCTAGACTTTTATCTGGCAGCCAAAACTCGGAAACCAATAAAAGACTGCAATATTAACTATTTATATAAAATCAAATATTGATATTTTGTTTTTAGGAAATAAACCTAAGATTGTCGATCTGTCTAAAAACCAAACATTGTTTTGCTGCCAAATCTAATAATGTCACTCTGAAGCGGCATTGAGTTCGCAAACCCAAAGACCTATGAAAAAAACCATTTTGAATTTTATCAAATTCGCATCATATTTTTTGGTTCTATTTATTTCTTTGAATGCGAATGCATTAGACGGGTATGAAAGGGGAGGTCCTTTTCAATCCTACTTGAGTGAATCGGATATTTATTCGCAAAAAATTCAGCCCATTTTAGATCGCCGTTGCGTTGTTTGCCATTCTTGTTTCGAAGCTCCCTGCCAACTCAAGCTAACATCGCCCGAAATGCTTATCCGGGGCGCCACAAAACACCAAGTTAATGGTGGAACAATGTCGGCGACAATTCGTCCTGATATGATGACAACTTTACAAAAGCAGCGCGCTGGCGGGTTTTTTCCGGTCGTTGGCGGTAATGGCGATTCAATTTTGTTAAATGCAGTAATGGAAGGTCATGACAAAACAGATCTGCCTGCTGAAAAATATATTCCTCAAGAAAATAGAATGTGTGTCGCCTCAGCGAAAGAGTTTCGCGCTTTACCACAAGCTGTGAAAAAAGCCTTAGGCATGCCTTACTATATGGCCCCAATGAACCAAGATGAGTATGAAATGATTGCCTCATGGGCGGCAAATGGTTCACCGATGCCTTCACAATCGGTGATGAAAGCCAAGGCGACTCCTCGTTCTCCAAGAATTATTCAGTACTGGGAAGATTTTTTTAATACTAATACTTGGAAAGCAAAATGGACTTCTAGATATTTATATGAACATTTATTTACTGCGCATCTTTATTTTGACGACAGCCCAGGTGAATTCTATGAACTGGTTCGTTCTTCAACTGCAGCTCCTGACGAAATCGTTGAAATTGCAACCCAACGTCCATTTGAAATGGACGACAAGTACTTAAACAAATTTTATTATCGTCTACGCAAAGTTCAGCAGACAATTGTTCACAAGCAACACTTCGTCTATCGATTAAATATTCAAGTTGAAAATGAACTTAAATTTTTATTTTGGGATTCTGAGTGGAATCGGACTGAACAGCAAAAGCCCTTTAACTTTGTTGATAAAAATCCATTCATTTCTTTCGAACATATTCCTGCAAATGCAAGATACCGCTGGATGCTGAAAAATTCAAAAATGCTTTTAGATATGGACATGCGTTCAGATAATTGCCACGGAGAAGGCGCATCGGGCCCTCTTCGCGATAGTTTTCTTATCTTATTTTTAAAACCCGAATCTGATGTTTCAGTGCGCTACAAGAATTTTTTCTTAGAAGCAAATCCTTATCTAGAAATGACTAATGTCAGTGACCGAAACTACATGTTAAATATTAACAAAACAGCAAATCCATTTAGCTTTAAATCGAATCAAGAAAATTACGGAAAAATAAAACAACGCTATCAAAAGGCTCTATTGCCAAATGGCTTTGTTTTTGAAGATATTTGGGACGGCGAAAAAGGCACACAAATGCCTCTTTACACAATTAATCGACACGAAAAAACAGTCAGCGTGCATGAAGGTGCGTGGGGTCCACAACAAAGAGTTTCATTATTGTTTGACTACGTTTCTTTCGAACGACTCTATTACAATTGCGTCGCCCTATCGACGTTGTACGATAAGCTAGTCGATAAAATGGGAACGGTCATGTATTTGCGTGACGTCGGCCGTGAAATAGAAAATCAAATGCTTTCATTTGTTCCAGAAGAATATCGCGAACAAGTTCTTTCTGAATGGATTCAAGGCCGCGGAGCTAAGAATCGATACAATGATTCACGCTTCATTCTGCCGTTTAATAAAGAATTGTTAAAACGCGAAGCCTTTACAATCGACCCTAGTCGTCCATTTTTAAGTATGATGGATTACATGATCGTTAAGTCTGGTCGGTTTACAAATCAAATCATTGGCCCAAATCATTATCCTATTTCAACTGGCTCAAGCGAATATTTAAAGCTGAAAGCGCTTTCGAATTATATGAGTCAGCGCGCTGATTCTGCTGCAATTCCGAGCCAAGCTTACTACTTTCCTAATGTAAGCTATATACTCGTAAAAGCTCAGAATGGAACTGTCAGATATTATACAATGATCGCGAATCGCTTTTACGACTATGTGAACTACTTACCACTTGAATCAAAACCCGAAGACAAATTAGGCCGTAATCCTAACCGTGATTGGATGACGATTTATCCTGATATTCAAGCAAATTATCCTGGTAAGATTTATCGATTAAACGAAACAGAAATAGATCAATTTATTATAGAAATGAAAAATGTTTCTAGTCGTTCTGCTTATGTTAATTTTGATAAAAATTATGGTTTGCAAAAAATGAGCGATCAGTTCTGGAGCGTGATTGATGCGCTTCAAGCTTACTTTATTCAATCAGACAATATTAATAACGGTGCTATTGAGCTCGGAGAATATGGCGTTCACGATTTAGTCGGATCGCCATAATATGAAATTAGATTTTCGTAACGAACTCGGTTAAGAAAGAACAGAACTTTTGTTCTACTTTCTTAGCCGTTTCAGTTACTTCAGCGTGGGTTAATTTATTTTGAGAAACACCGGCTGCTAAATTTGTAATACAAGAAATTGCGGCCACTCGAATTCCCAAATGGTTCGCGGCAATAACCTCAGGAACTGTCGACATACCGACAGCTTTTCCACCCAAAGACTTAAACATTTTGATTTCAGATGGAGTTTCGTAAGTTGGGCCCGTTACGCCGACATAGATTCCACGATGGAAAAATGTTTTTTGCGAGCGAAAAATTCTTTCCGCTACATTAATAAGTTCATTATCGTAAGCTTCAGTCATGTCCGGAAAGCGAGGTCCTAGCTCTTTAATGTTTGGACCCATTAATGGGTTTGTGCCCATTAAATTAATATGATCTTGAATGATCATGAAATCACCCGCATTCATTCCATCACCGTATCCACCGGCCGAGTTCGTAACGATCAAAATTTCGATTCCAAGCAAAGCCATCACGCGCGCAGGAAACACAACTGTTTCCATTGAATGACCTTCGTAATAATGAAGACGGCCCTGTAAAACAACCAAATTAACATTATCGATTTTTCCGAAAATCAAATTCCCTGAATGGCCTTCAACCGTTGGCGGAATAAAGTTAGGAATGTCTTGAAATGGAATTGTGGCTTCAACTTGCATGTGTTGAACAAAGTGCCCCAACCCTGAACCTAAAATCACACCGATGCGTGGCTTGTTTTTGGTTTTTTGTTTTAAAAAGTTAACGGTTTCAGTTAATTTTTGAATGACGTTCATATGTGGACTACCTCTTTAATAAGTGCATGTGTCGTAGGTTTTTGTGAAGAGATTAAATAAGAATCTTTTAACATTTCTTTTGCGCTGTTAAATAATTCAGGTTCATCACCATGAATTGTGTAAAGAACGTCGCCTTTTTTAGCTGCGTCGCCCAACTTCAAATGAAATTCGATTCCAGAAGTGGGGTGAATAACGTCAGTCGTAACACGGCGACCAGCGCGCAATAAGATTCCAGCTAAGCCAATTTTTTCAACGTTGAATTCAGAGACAAAGCCATCTTTGTCGGCATGAACTTCAGTTTTTTGTTGAGCTAGCTTAAGGCCAGCTAAGTTTCCAGACTGTTCAACGCACATTTTTTCAAAAACTTTTAAGGCGGCGCCAGAAACAAGAACTTCTTCGGCTAATTTATAAGCCTCTTCAAAAGATTTAGTTTTTCCAGAAATATGAATCATATGGGCAGAAAGCTGTAAAGAAAGCTCTCGAGTGTCCTCGTAAAGATCTTTACCGTTGGGCGCGATAAATTTTTTGTTCTTCATGATCTCAACACATTCGAAAACTTCTAAAGCGTTTCCGGCAAAGCGCCCTAATGGTTGATCCATCGAAGTTAAAAGAGAAACAATTTTTTTATTGTAGCTTTTTGCGATGTTCATCAAAGCCAAAGCTAGTTCTTTTGCCTTGGTGGCGTCTTTCATAAATGCGCCCGAACCAAACTTCACATCAAGAACAAGGCCGTCGATACCTTCAGCCATTTTTTTTGACATAATACTGGCGCAGATCAAAGGAAGGCTTTCTACGGTCGCAGTCACATCACGTAACGCGTAGATTTTTTTATCTGCCGGACAAATTTCTTTTGTTTGACCGATGAAGCAGGTTCCAAGTTTTTTTGTCAGCTCAACAAAACGCTCTAATGATTGCTGAGTGTTAAATCCAGGTATACTTTCTAATTTATCTAAAGTTCCACCAGTGTGACCCAAGCCACGACCCGAAATCATCGGCACTGGAACTCCTGCGGCCGCAACTACAGGGCCTAGAATCAAACTAGTTTTGTCTCCGACTCCGCCCGTTGAATGTTTATCAACTTTAAAACCTGGTATCGCCGAAGTATCTACCGTAATTCCTGAATTTAACATCGTGCGCGTCAAAGCAACGGTCTCATCATTCGTCATTCCGTTAAAATAAATAGCCATCAACAAAGCTGACATTTGGTAATCAGGAATTTCACCACGCGTGTAAGAAAAAATAAAAAATTCTATTTCTTCTTGAGTCAGTGCCTGTTTATTTCTTTTTTTCTTAATAATTTCCGCTGGAAGCATTTTTTCCTTTAACTAGCAATACACCCGAACTTGTACCAAGACGGGTAGCGCCTGCTGCGATCATTTTTGCAGCTGTTTCAAAATCACGAATTCCGCCACTGGCTTTAACCTGAGCTTTGCTGCCTACCGCTGCTTTCATTAGCTGAACATCTTCAACAGTGGCTCCGACAGAGCCGAATCCTGTTGAGGTTTTAACAAAATGAGCGCCAGCATTGACGCTCAATTCGCAAGCTTTCTTTTTTTCTTCGTCTGTTAGCAATGAAGTTTCGAAAATAACTTTGACGATTTTTCCTTCGGCGGCGCGAACGACGGCTTGAATTTCTTTCTCAACATAGTTGTACTCTTGTGCTTTCAAAGCACCAATATTGATAACCATATCAACTTCGTGTGCGCCGATGTTAAACGCACGAGTTGTTTCAAATGATTTTACAGAAGTTTCTGACGCACCTAAAGGAAATCCGACAACACTAGCAATTTGAATTTTTGTTGTTTTTAAGATTTCACGGCAAGTTGGAATCATCCAAGAGTTTACGCAAACTGCGTAAAAATGATTTTCAAGAGCTTCTTCACAAAGTTTACGAATGTTTTGTTTAGTTGCCTCGGGTTTTAGCAATGTATGATCGATATACGGTGCTAATGTCACAGGCTTTTCAGGATCAAATTGTAATAACGCTGAGTGATTCATACCAGTAAATTAGAACTATTTACCGAATCAATCAATCACTCAGCCAGTCAAAAATTAAAAAATAGGCTAAGAGGCCTTGGCCGAACTTGGTGTGTCGTCTTTACCCAAGAATGTTTTTACGTCTGCTTCTGTCACAAGACCCTTTTTCAAAAGATCCATAACGTATTTTTCGTAAAGCACCATATCCTGCGTACCACTTGTTTGAATGATCGATGGAATTTGATGGATTTTGCCTTCACGAATCAAGTTACCAATCGCTTTTGTACCTTTCATGATTTCGAACGCGGCCACACGACCTTGTCCATCTGCACGAGTAAAAAGTGACTGGGCAACGATACCGCGAATAGATTCAGACAACATGGTACGAATTTGACCTTGTTGCCCCGAAGGGAATACGTCAATAATACGATCGACCGTTTTAGCTGCCGAGCTTGTATGTAGAGTTCCGAAAACTAAGTGACCTGTTTCTGCAGCTGTTAAAGCTAAAGAAATCGTCTCTAAGTCACGCAGCTCACCCACCAGAATGATATCCGGATCTTCGCGTAGAGCCGCTTTTAAAGCGTTCGAAAAAGATTTTGTGTGTGATCCCACCTCACGTTGATTTACTAGGGATTTTAAATTGGGATGCACGAACTCGATCGGATCTTCAACCGTAAGAATATGCGCTTCACGAGACGAATTGATATGTTGAATCATCGCGGCCAAAGTCGTCGATTTACCCGAACCCGTTGGGCCTGTAACTAGAATCAAACCGCGATCGGCATCGACAAGATCTGTAATTGAAGCGGGAAGGTTAAGCTCTTGCGCTGTTTTAATTTTTTCAGGAATTGTTCTGAATACAGCTCCTAAACCTTTACGTTGCATAAAGATATTGCAACGAAAGCGACCTAAGCCTTCAACAACGTAGGCGAAATCAAGTTCCCATTTTTCAACAAATGACTTTTTTTGTTTTTCACTGAGGATTTCGAAGATCAAACCTTGTACGTCTTGATTGCTCAATTGACGATAGTTCAGCGGAACCATGTTTCCATGTAGACGCAAAAACGGTGGCGCACCGCTCGTAATGTGCAAGTCAGATGCTTTTTGTTCAACCATCAGCCTAAAAAGATCATCAATAGTAGCCATTTTATTTCTCCAAAATTGCTTATCAGACTATTCTTCGGTATGAATGAAGATATTTTGAACAGGTCACATGGCCAGTTCGAAAGTTTTGTTCGAAATTTTTAACAGAGAAGGTTCCCATGGCAGCAGAAATTCTAATTAACGTGCGCACACTCGAAACTCGCGTGGCCTACGTCGAGTCTGGTACCTTAATGGACCTCAAAATCGAGCGCAAAACCTCGCCAACACTTGTCGGAACCATTCATCGCGGAATCGTTACCCGCGTCTTGCCTGGCATGCAGGCTGCTTTTGTGGATATTGGTCTAGAAAAAGCGGCCTTCTTATATGTTGGTGACATCGTTACTGACGAAGGTCGGTATTTGATCGAAGAAGAAGAACAAGACAGTCAAAACGAAAATTCAGACGACAACAATATGCGCGGATCCCGCGAAATCAAAACTCCGATTCAAGATCTGATCAAAGAAGGTCAGCACTTGATGGTTCAGGTAGCAAAAGATCCGCTTTGCACAAAAGGCGCTCGAATCACAACGCATATTTCTTTGCCGGGCCGAGGCGTCGTCTACATGCCATTCGTGAAACATACAGGTATCTCGCGCAAAATCGAAGATGAAGACGAAAAGGAACGCTTAAAAAAATTAATTCAAAAAATTAATCCAGTGGGTGGGGTCATCGTTCGCACCGCTTCTGAAGGAGCTAGCGAAGAAGCACTGCGCACAGACATTGAATATCTAGATCGTTTAGGAAAAGAAATTCAAAAAAATTACGAAAAGAAAAAAACGGCGGGCATTATTCATTCTGAATTAGATGTCGAACTTCGCGCTCTTCGTGATTTGATGAGCGAAAATGTAACCACAGTTTGGGTTGATGACGTCGAAAGTTACAAAAAAGTTTCAAAGTTCGTTTCGCAATTAATGCCGAAGTACCGCCAAAATATTATTTTGTACGAAGAGAAAAAACCATTGTTCGATTTGTATGACATCGATCTTGAAATCTCTCGAGCGATTGAAAGAAAAGTTTGGCTGAAATCAGGCGGGTACATCGTTCTTGATGAAGCAGAAGCTTTGGTCGTAATCGACGTCAACACCGGACGTTACGTCGGAAAAAAAGATCTTGAAGACACAATTTTAAAAACAAATCTTGAAGCCGTGAAAGAAGTTGCGCATCAACTTCGCGTTCGTAATGTCGGCGGAATCATCATCATCGACTTTATCGACATGGAAAAAGAAGTTCATCGCGAACAAGTCATGCAAGCTTTAGAAGAAGAGCTTAAAAAAGATCGCGCACGTACAAACATCACGTCAATGTCAGAACTTGGCCTGGTCGAGATGACTCGTAAACGTATTCGCCCAAGCCTAGTAAAAACACTTTGTCAGCCGTGTTCATACTGCGATGGTAAAGGCTACATCAAACGCAAAAACACAATCGCGAATGAAATCTTCCGCGAACTTGAACGCGAAATCAGCTTAGTTGAAAGCAGCAAGAAACCAGGAATATTAGTGCATTGTCATTCAGATATCGTGGACTGGGTTTACGAAAATGAAGCCGAAGCTCTCGAGGCTTTAGAAAAACGCATAGGTCGCACGATCGCTTTCAAAATCGAACCAACATACCACGCAGAACAATACGAAATTTTCAGCGAGTAAGATTAATGCTTAGCTTCAACGTCTGCTGCTTTTGAGCCGGTACCAACCGCGCCACTTGCAGAGAGAGTTTGTGGTTTGCATTTTTCTTCGAAGACCAAGCCATTCATTTTTGGTGAACCGAAACGAGTTTTCAAAACGCCTTCGTCTTTGTCTAAAACAATCGTCTGAAAACTGCTCCAGTCGTTCTGATCCTTAAGGCTATTCATACAATTCATAACTGCGATTTTTGAATCTGGCATCATTGGATTGGTGCAGTTCAGTTTTTTTCCATCATAAATGATGTATGGATTTTTAGGATCTAAATTAACCTGTGTACTTTTTTCTCCATTTTTAAGCTCGCAAGAAAAATAGCTAGCTTTAGGATTTTTTGATTTTTCATTAAGGCAAGACTCTTTAGCAAAAACAAACGAACAAGAAAGAATAATAAACGTTGTAATTAACTTCATGAAAACTCCCGAGTAACTTTTAATATAACAAAACCTAAAGAGTTTGGCCTCGGACGATGGCCTAGAAAAAGCAAAAGCGAGCCTTGCTTCCCACTAGACTCGCTTTGTTGGTGGATTAATCCGTTCAAGACGGGAGAAATCCGAGATGCGTAAAACCACAAATTTACGTTATCGTAGAATTTTGGCGATAACTAAAGAAGTTCTGAAAAAACCTAGACCACCGAAGCACTATTTTTCGTTTTGTACCACATGTGCGAATGAAAAAAGAAAGCGATCAACCATTTCACCCAAATCGCGGTTGCCCCGTAGTAGTAACCGTAAATTCCGGTTGTGATCGCGGCAAAAATTCCCAATAAATGTAAATGAGTTCGTTGGGGTGCAATAATCGAAAACAAAAACAAAGCTGTCGATATCCAGCCAATAATTTCAATCCAAATATTTTTTTCCATTTTATAAATTCCTTAATGAGTAACTAACCGATCGGCCCAAACCTTCACCGCGATACAAAACGTTCCACTTCACAAGCTGGGTTAAATCACGTTTAATCGATTCGCGACTTGTTTGGCAAATCTGGACGCATTCGCGATTGGTAATTTTTTTTGGTTCGACAGAAAACAAATAAGAAATAATTTTTTTCTGACGTAAATTTAATTCTAAGTGAGACGTTTTTTTCAGAAAAAGTAATTCTGCAGAAAGCTGACTTTTAGAATCAAGTGCCACATTAATCGCAATCAGCATTTGTTCAAAAAACCAATTCAGCCAAGAAGTGATATCACCATTTTTTTCCTGACAAATCAAAATAAGTTCTTCAACTTTTTTCTGATTTTGCACAAAAATATTTTCTAAACTGTAAGTTCGAAGCCCAAGGTTTTCATCTTGAGCTAAAGCCAAATAAGCTAAACTTTTCCCGACCCGCGCATTTCCATCTTCAAACGGAAGCAAAGTCATAAACCAGAAATAGGCTAAACCTGCTCGAATGATTCCATCTAATCCAACCGGTGGTTCATTCCACCAGCTCAGAAACTTTTGTATTTCTTTTTCTAAAGAATCTGAAAACGGAGGGGTATGTCTTAAGTTTAAAGTGAAATCATTCAGCCGAAACTCACCAACCGAAATGCGGTGAATTCCCGAAAAGCCATTCGGAAAAACCGAGGCCTGCCATCCACAAAGGCGCTCTTTGGTCAGCTCCATTTGATGATGCTCAAGAATATCCATCTGAATATCAGACAGAATCACAGCCTCGTCTGAACGAAAAGACCCAGCTAACGAAAGCAGCTTGCCTTGCTGATGGCGAAGCTTTACTAACGAGTCTAACAAAGCCGAGCTGTCCCATGTAAAATAAGGCCATTCGGGTCTTTGCCAGATCAAAAGATGTTTATTTCGTTCTAATTGGGTCATAAATTGACCCGTATATACTATTTAATTGGGTCAAAATCCAGCCTAAAATAAAAGCCTTTGACAGCAAAACCATGTAGGTGGCATTTAAGTGTTTCCTGTAAAGAAACTAAAAAAGGTGGATACATGTACGCAATTATTAAAACTGGCGGCAAACAATACAAAGTTCAAGCTGGTGACGTATTACAAGTTGATAAATTGGATCAAGAATTAGGATCTGAATTCAAAATCACTGAAATTTTGATGGTTGGTGGAGACAAAGCTCATATCGGAACTCCAACAGTTAAGAACGCTTCAGTTACTGCAGTTGTTACTAAACAAGCTCGCGGTCGTAAATTATTGGTTTTCAAAAAGAAACGTCGTCATAGCTACAGAAAGTTTGCAACTCACAAGCAACACTTCACTGAGCTTTTCATTAAAGCAATCACTTCTCCAGATGGACAAACTTCTAAAACAGATGCAACTCCAGATGTAAAAGACATGACAGCTTTACGTAAAGAGCGCATTGAACAAAAAATGGCTGACCGTGAAGCGCGTGTAACAGCTCGTGATGCTGATGCTCCAGAGACTAAAGCTCCTAAAAAAGCCAAAGCTCCAGCTAAGAAAAAAGTTGCGAAAAAAGCAGCGGCTAAAAAAGCCCCTTCTAAACGCGCAGCTAAAAAAGCGACAAAAACTAAAGCTAAGAAAAAGTAATTAATTCTTCCTACTGAAGTGGGAAGGGTTTTAAGAATTTAAACAGATATTAATTTTTAAACGAGGGTAAAATGGCAAGTAAAAAAGCTGGTGGTAGTACCAAGAATGGTCGGGATTCGCAGTCGAAGAGATTGGGAGTCAAAAGATTTGGTGGAGAATTCGTAAAATCAGGAACAATCATCGTTCGCCAACGTGGAACTCAATTCCACTTAGGTAACAACGTGAAAATGGGCCGCGATCACACTATTTACTCTGTGATCGAAGGACACGTTAAATTTGAAAGATTTTCTAAAGAAAGTTTCAAAATTAGCGTTTATCCGAAAGCTGCATAAAACAAATTCAATTTCTAAGTAAATTGTTATAAAAGGAGCCCTTAATAAGGCTCCTTTTATATTTTGCGCGCATAAGGTTTAAACCAAAGATTTAACAAGAGATGTTTGTATGAAATTTGTTGATGAAGTTAAAATTTCGATATCCTCAGGTCATGGTGGCCCAGGTTCTGTCAGTTTCCGTCGTGAATCTATGACTCCGCGTGGGGGGCCAGATGGTGGAGACGGTGGTCGCGGTGGTGATGTTATCTTCAAAACATCAAGACACATCAACTCACTTGTTGAAATCAAGTCTTACAAAAAATATGCGGCTCAAGATGGCCAACCTGGCACAAGCGACAATTGTTTTGGTGCTCATGGAGAAAATCTTTTAATGATCGTGCCGGAAGGTACCGTCATTCGTAACGCTGAAGGCGGAGAAATTCTTTATGACCTTGATCACGATCAAGAAGTTGTTGTTCTAAAAGGTGGTCGTGGCGGAAAGGGTAACACATTTTTCAAAAACAGTGTGAACCAAGCTCCAGAGTACGCTCAACCTGGTGAAGACGGAGAAAGTTTAGAAATTCAATTAGAACTTAAATTAATCGCTGACGTAGGAATCATTGGATTTCCAAACGCCGGCAAATCAACATTGATTTCTCGTATTTCAGCGGCGAAACCGAAGATTGCAGATTACCCTTTCACGACATTAACTCCAAATTTGGGTGTGGTTAAAGTCGGTGATTACAGTAACTTCGTAGTTGCTGATATTCCGGGTTTAATCAAAGGGGCGCATCAAGGTGTAGGTTTGGGAATTATGTTCTTAAAACACATCGAGCGTACAAGTTTATTTATTCACTTAGTTGACGTCTCTGGAATGAATGGTCGCGATCCGATGGAGGATTACGAAGACATTCAGTATGAATTGAAAATGTACGACGAAATGAATAAAGACAAAGATGGCTTCTTTCCATTAATGGAACGTGAGCAAATGATTGTTTTAAATAAAATCGATTTGTTATCCGTAGATCAAATTGAAAAATTAAAACAAAACTTTAAAAAGAAAACTGGCGCAGAGGTTTACACAATTTCTGCGGTGACAGGCAAAAACACACAGGACTTCTTAGTTCATGTGGCAGACAAAATTTTAAAAGCAAAGAATGTGATCTTCTAAAAGGTAAATATGAAAATTGGAATCTTCGGAGGAAGTTTTAATCCTCCACACAATGGGCACGTTAACAGTTTAACAACAGTACAAAAAAAAATGGGTTTCGACGAAATCCAAATCGTGCCAAACAATCAAAATCCTTTAAAAACTCCGGTTGATGGGCCTTCAAAAGATGACCGTGTTGAAATGGCGCGCTTGGCTTTCAGTACATATGGCTCGGCGTTTAAAATTAACGATACAGAATTAAAACGCGGCGGCAAAAGCTATACCATCGATACAATTAATGAACTTCTGAAAACATATAAGTCGAATGAGTTGTACCTCATTATTGGTGCAGACAATTTCGAAACTTTCTCTGAATGGAAAGACTATAAAAAAATTCTTGAATTAGTAAACATCGTAGTGACGACCCGCCCGGGATATCATATTCCTGAAAATGAAACTGAATGGCCAGACTATCTGACACCGCTAGTTGCTGAAAGTGATTTTGGAACTCTCGAGTTAAGCACGGGGCGTTCTGTCGAGTTTATTACCTTGAACGATTTAGATATCTCTTCATCTGAATTGCGAAAAAAACTTCGTTTAGGCCGCCCAACTGAAAAATTTCTACCTTTGTCTGTTGAAAGCTTCATCAAAGAAAAAAATCTTTATAAAATTGCTGACACGAAAATCTCTGACTACAAAACTTTCACGCAATTTTGTGCACAGGTTCTTTTTGATAAAAAAGGAATCGCAGTTAAAGGTTACGACATTCAAACAGTTTCTTCGACATGTGACTTTGCATTAATTGCATCTGGCACAAGTACGCGTCACTCTTCTTCAATGGCTGAAAACTTAGTGAAAGCGGTTAAAGATGAGTTTAATCTTTATCCATTAGCAATTGAGGGCGTCGACGAAGGCCGTTGGGTTGTAGTTGATTATGGATCTTTAATAATACATTTATTTTATGATTTTGTTCGCCAAGAATACCGGTTAGAAGATCTTTGGAAAGACGGACAAGAAATAAAACTTGTTGATAAGGGAATTCCAGCAACGACGCATTAATTGAGTTTTTATGAAATGGGTTTTATTTGATTTCAAGACCGCAAAAGAGCCTTGGTTTGAAGAACTAAGTGCTCTTTATGAAAAAAAGATAAAGCCATTTGCCAATTTTGAAATTCATCATCTTAAAACAACCAAGCATGATCGCAATGAAGCGGATCTCAAAAAAAAGTTTGAAGAAAAAATTTTATTAGAAAAGCTTTCATCTGATGATTTTGTCATTTTGCTGGATGAAAAAGGTAAAAAGCTAGATTCGATACAATTTTCTAAATCTATTCAAAAAGCAAACGAATCCGGAAAAAAGCGAGGCGTTTTGATAATTGGTGGAGCCTTTGGGGTTAGCGAAGAAATAAAAAAAAGAAGCCAGTTAAATATCTGTCTTTCTGATATGACAATGAACCATTTGATTGCTGAAGCCGTTTTGCTTGAGCAATTCTATCGCGCACAAACTATTCTAAATCGAATTCCGTACCATAATATTTAGTAATATTGAATTAACTTTGAATAAACCGGTTACTCTTTTTGCAGCCGTAAAAGTTGTGCTACCTGCAATCAAACAGTATTTTTATAACCCGATATGTTTCAAGTGTGGGTCTTTTTTTGTACAACAACATTTGTTTTGTGAAGTTTGTTTTGAATCAGAAATTTTGCCTAGGCTGTCCTTGAAACAAAGAACAATTCAGTTCAATGAATCTGAAATAAACCATTTTTATTTATTTGATTGGATTCCGGGCGAAAGCGATTTGTTGTCTGGCATGATCTATCAAATCAAATCCAATAGATGCATTATGGCTATTGAATTTTACACGAAAATTTTGACCTGCTATTTTAAAGAGAGCCTTGAAGGGCGAATATTATATAACTGCGTTTTGCCAATGCCAGGTTCGCACAACTCGTCCGTTCATTCAGACATCATTGGTGAGCAAGTGTCGCAGATTCTCGGCTTAGCTTTTAGTAGAGTCTTTTACAAAGAAACAGACAAAATACCTCAGAAAGTTCTTAGTTCAAAACATAGAAAGCGCGTGCGGGTAGAAAAGAACACATCACGACTCAATGAACTATTTACAAAAATAGAATCTGCTAAATTGAGACCAATTTATGTTGATGATGTTCTGACGACGGGAAGTACCCTAAAAGCCGCTATTAATGCTATTGGCGCCTGCGACAATGCGTCTATTCTGACTTTGTTTTATCGACCAACTATCTTAGAAGTAAGGAAATAGGCTTAGATAGACTTAGCTTGTTGTTGTAAGCCGCTTTTGCTATAAAGTAGGCATGAAATTTCTAAGCTGTTTTTCTATTGCATTGCTGTCCGCGAACTGCGCTTTTGCGGCAAAAGAATTCACAAAAACTTTAAGCAAATATTCTTCAGCTCAAAACATAGAGGTTGTTCTTAAGAAAACCGATGAAAAGGCTGCTTTAGGTACAAAGTCTGTCAGCGAAGGAATACTGAAGTTTGCAAAAGACAAAATTTATATCATGTTAAATGGCGAAAAGAAGATTGAGTTTTTTTATAAAAAAAATACGGTTTGGCTGGTTGAATATCCAGATGTCGATTTTGACAAAAATGGAAAAAGAAAAGTTGCGATTTTAAAAAAAAGCACGCCTGTTCTTATGAGTGGTCTCATTAATCTTTTTTCAAATCAAAAAAAGTTTTTAAAAGAATTTAAAGTTGCAAGTGAAAAACAAGAGGGCAATACGCTAAAAGTTGAGTTTATTCCTAAACAAAAAAACTTGAAATCTTTTGTTTTAATCATCGACAAAAAAGATCGTTTGATCCAGAAAGTTGTTTTCACAGACGATATCGATACGAAAACCACACTAGATCTTTCGAATTTAAAATTGAATAAAAAAATGAGTTCTTCTGAATTCGACTATAAAAAATTAAAAACCGATGAGGTCACTTACGAATGAAGTCAGTAATTAGCGAAAACCCAAAAAAAGTTCATTTTATCAGCTTGGGATGCCCTAAGAACCTTGTCGATAGCGAAATCATGGCCGGAACATTGATGAAAGACGGTTATAGTGTTGTTGCTGATGCAGAGGATGCGGATACAGTAGTCGTGAATACATGCGGTTTTATTGAAGATTCAAAAAAAGAATCTATCCAGCGCATTTTAGATATGGCTGCATTAAAGGAGCAGGGTAAAGTTAAGAAAATTGTCGTAGCTGGATGTTTAACCCAACGATATAAAACCGATCTAGTTGAAGGGTTACCAGAAGCTGATTTGTTTGTTGGGTCTGGCGAGTTTCAAAATATTGCCAAAATTTTGAAAAATCATGATGAAGGTGAAAAGAAAAAGACTTTTTTCAATCTTCCAACTTATCTTCAAGAAGAATCAACTCCTCGGGTCAATTCTCAGCCAGGACACAGAGCTTATTTGAAAATTTCTGAAGGCTGCATGAAACGTTGCGCTTTCTGTGCGATACCGCTGATTCGCGGAAATCTTCAGTCTCGTAAAATTGAAAACATTCTTAACGAAGCTAAACTTTTAGCCGCTAGCGGGGTCAAAGAACTTATCATTATTAGCCATGACTTTACAGATTACGGATGGGATCTGCGTCGTAAAGACAAAGAAGCGATCGAAAGTCCGGTAGAACTGCTTCGTCAGTTAGCCGAAATTGAAGGGATCAAATGGATTCGGCTTTTGTACTTGTATCCAGATGGAATCACTCCAGAAATGATTGATTTGATCAAAAATAATCCTAAGTTTGTTAAATACTTTGATATGCCTTTGCAACATATCAATAACGATGTTTTGAAAAAAATGAATCGCAAGATGACTCGTGAAGAAATCACACAAGCTCTTACTTTGATTCGCAAAGAAATTCCAGACGCGGTCATTCGAACACAATTCATCGTTGGCTTCCCTGGTGAAACGCAAGAAAACTTCGAAGAGCTTTTAAAGTTCATTGCTGAACAAAAATTTGATCGTGTTGGGTGCTTCCAATACTCGCCTGAAGAAAATACTCCGGGCGGTAAAATGCCGGACCAGGTCGAAGACGAAATCAAACAAGCGCGCTATGAGGCTGTTATGGAAATTCAACAAAATATTTCTCGTGAGAAGCATAAAGCTTTTATCGGAAAAACTCTTGAAGTAGTTGTTGAAGGTTTGAGTGAAGAAACTGATCTGCTTTTGCAAGGTCGAATGTCTCAACAGGCTCCGGATATTGATGGAGTTGTCTTGATTAATGATGGTGAGGCGAAGGTTGGTCAATTTGTAAAAGTAAAAATCACAGAAAGTATGGAATACGATTTGATCGGAGAAATCGTTGATTAATCAAGGTAGTTTGCTGGTCTTAGATTTGACTTCTTATGGATCAGCACTTTCTATTATAAATCAGTTTTGTGACGGAAAAAACGTAGACGTGTTCGAAATCAGCCCGGCTGGAACGGCGGCCACTTTAATTTTAGAAATTAAAGATCGCATTTCGAGCACACTTCTAAAAAATGAAATTTTCTCATTTTATAAAAGCAGCATTTTATCATTTAAATTAGTTGAAGGCTTCGAATTGAATTTATTAAAAGTCTACCTAAGTCAAAATCAAGCTTTAGTTTTGAAACATTTTTTAGTTCAGGAATTTTCTTTTTTATCTGATGGATTTGCGGCAGCAAATGAGTTGCTGTTACAAAATATAAATGTGATCGACTTTCGAGTTATACGCACTTTTCCTTTGAGCGCGATAGTTACCTCGACTTCTAATAGTCTAGAAAAACTTGTTTCTATTAAAAATATCGGTTCACCACGTGTGGCGACGATTATTGAGAATGTTGAACCAGCTTTACAAGATTTCTATCAAATAATAAAAAATTAAATTTACTGACACTTTTGTGCTTGTTCGGCAAAAAGTTTTGCTTGAGGAGACTTTTCTTCGTTCAGTATTTTATAGGCGCGCCGCAAGTCGATTGCGACAGTTCGGTTTAATTTGCAGGCTGATTTAAAGCTTTCAAGTGCATCTAATATTTTTTTATCTTTGATTTGCGCCCAGGCCATCGCCAAAATAGCACGCGAAGAATTCGGTGATATTTTAATCGCCCTTTTGAAAGCCTCGATCGCGCCATTGAATTTTTGTTTAATAAAAAATATTTCGCCAATGCAAACAAATGCCATTTCAGTCTGCTGTCTTCGTAACGAGTCTTTAAAATGAGCGATAGCTTGATCAAAATTTAGCTTTTCTCGTTCTGATATTCCTAGGTATATAAATGGGTAAGGATTTTTTTGTAGAGCTTGGTTGGCTTTTCTACAAAATTTTTCAGCTTCTTTGTGTTGAGAATCTAAAGTGTGAATTTTGCAAAGCTGTAAGTCATAATTTTCTTTTGTGAGTTTAGATAAATCAAAATAGGCTGAAGCCGCTTCGAAATATTTTTGATTTGATGCATACATTTCTGCTAAATAACCTAATGCCTCGGCGTCTTTTGGGTTGTCGATGACTATTTTAGCCAAGGTCGATTGAGCGCGATTGACCTCTTGCCGATACCAAGACATTAAAGCTTCTGCGATTTTACCTGATTCTTCATTTGTTTTTTCGGCCTTGATACTTGCAAATTGTTGTTCGATTTCGAGCTTTTTAGCTTGATCAATATATTCTTTTAAAAGTTTTACTTTAAAAGACACTGGGTTTTTTTCCGATTTGATTTTTTCTTTTAATTCGTCGATTCGGTTTTGTTGGGTGGCTTCATCTAAATACGCCGGAACATCGAAAAGGTTTTCGCGACAAATTGATTGATATTCTTCGTATTTTCCTTTTCCGGCATTTACGCTTCCGACCAGATTTAATAATGAATCTGTAGGGGTACCGGCCGAATTGTCTCCTGATGTTGGAGCTGTCGTCGTTATTGTAATTGGCGGAAATGCTGGGCTTCCTTGGGCTGAACCATTCAAAGAAAAGGGGCTATCGCTAGGAGCTGGTGCAACAGAGCCTCCGCGAACCGAGGGCAAAGGCTGAGAAGTTGTCGTTTGTGTTGGTACTGAAGTCTGGGCGAATCCCAAATTGAGACACAAAAATTGCAAAATTGAAATTAGCGATAGTCTAAGCATGCCTTCCTTATTTCGTTTATACCCATATCTTCCGATAAGAAATGAGGTGAAACAAGAGTCATTTTTAAGAAGATATTTTAGGAACAAGTTTGTGTTAGTCATTGGTAACAACCAAGGGCAAGCCGTTATTGAATATATTCTTTTGCTTGTGATTATTGTTAGTCTTGTTTTAGGTATGCGCGGAGTTTTCGGTGCCATGAATACCTTCATGACGGATATGATTGGCGGATATGTTTCTTGTTTAATGGAATACGGTGAACTTCCTTCACTGGGTGTCGAAGATAGTGATTTGAAACAACATAAAGATGGAGATGGTAAAAGATGCCCTCTTCCTAGTTTTTCTGCGGCGGCTAGTTTCGGTGGAGGCTACACGGGTGGCGCTGGTGGTAGTTCGGGCGGCTCAGGAAGTGGTTCGGGTAGCGGTGGTAATGGAAAAAACGCAAGCGGCAGTGGAGGAAAGGGTGGAGAAGCTTCAAAAAGTGGCAGCTCTGGCGACTCATCAGACGGTGATGGCTCGAGCCGAAGTGGTTCGTCGAAATCTTCCAGCTCGCGGGCTTCGGCACGAGGGCGTGGGTCTTCTCCTTACTCGAGAGGGCAGATTTCAAGATCAACGGGTTTCTCGACAGCAGACAATCCTCAGGATTTAAACGACACCTCAAAAATTAAGGCCATATCGGCAGCAGAAGATGAATCAAGTGATGGTGGTGACGTGTCTGGGGGGCGCCGAAGTTATCGTCGTAGTTCATCTGCCCGGCCTAAATACAAAGCACTTGTTGGAAAAATGGCTGAAGAGGTTCAAAAATCAACCCGAGTCCCACGAAAACCAGGTTCTACGTTACTTTCTACCGACGAAGGTTACAGAATGACAGTCGTGAAACGCAACTTCACACCTCCAGAAGTTAAACCTCCCCCAGAAGAAAAGCCTCAAGAGGGATTTGGATTTGGTAATTTTCTAAAATGGATCATAATTGCTGGAATTATCATCGCATGTTTTATCTTGTTTGGTGGCCAGGTCATGAACTATTCAAACAGCGACAGCTAGCTAAATATTAAGCCAACGCCTCGCGCGATCTAAATTTTCTACAAAAGCAAATTTCGAGATTGAAACTTGAAATGAAATAAAAATATAACAGCATCTCATAAACTTGAGGGGCCACAGTTGATCGAGATCATTAACCGCGAGCAGGGCAGATATTTTTCTTTAGATGAAGCGCAGGCCTTGTTGCCTTTGGTCTATCGCTTAACTGAAGATTCATCACGAGAAGTTAAATACCTTATGGGATGCATTGAGGCGCTTCCAGATAAAAAATCTGAGCGCGCTTTAGACTTACAAAAGCGTATCAACGATATTATCGAAAAATGGCAAAACAAGCTTGAAAGACTGGGTGCAAAACCCAAAGGTCTTTGGCTGGCTGACTTCGACTTTGGTGGTGGGTATTTTTGCTGGAAATTTCCAGAAATTAAGATTTTACACAAACATGGCTACCAAGATGGGTTTACTGGGCGTATCCTGATTTCGTCTAACGAGGAATCAAATGAGAATTGCCCTAGCCCAAACCAACTCAATCCTAGCTAATTTTAAATTCAATAAAGAAAAGATTTTAGAATTCACACAACGAGCGAAAGAAAAAAAAGCTGAGCTTGTTGTTTTTCCGGAAGCCAACTTGTTTGGCTATCATCCGTTTGATTTGTTAGAGCGTGAATCATTAGTCTCTGCTCAAGAAAAAATTCTTAAAGAACTAGCGAAAGAAATTCCCAAAGATATTTATGTCTTGGTTGGTGCTTTCGAAAAAAATGAAAGCCGCAAAGGTCGCCCTTACTACAACGCTGCCTTTTTATTACAAAAAGGCAAATGTCTTAAAGTTTTTCGTAAGGAACTTCTTCCGACCGGAGATGTTTTTGATGAAGCCCGCTTTATTGAAAAAGGCCAAGTAAAGAACAACTACTTCAAAATTAAAAATAAAAAGTTTTTACTTACGATTTGTGAAGATATCTGGGCTTGGGAAGACAAAAAAGGCAAATCGATTTACGCAGAAAATCCTTTGAAAAAAATGAAGAAAGAAAAAGTAGATCTAATTATTAACATGAGTGCCTCTCCTTTTTTTTCGGGCAAACTGAAGCAGCGCGAATATGTCGTTAGTCAGACAGCAAAGCATTTCAAAGCACCGATGGTCTATGTAAATATGGTTGGGGCGCAAGATGAAATTATTTATGATGGACAAAGTTTTTTAGTTGATGCCAAAGGTAAAGTTCAGTTTTCTTGTCGCTCATTTGAAGAAGATTTGAATGTATTTGATCTTAATTCTTTAGAAGATTGGAATGCAGACAAAGGGACTTTAAAAGAAAACGAAACTGAACAATTAAGAAAAGCTTTAGTGCTTGGCCTAAAAGACTTCGTGCAAAAGACGGGAATGAGCAAAGTCCACTTGGGACTTTCTGGTGGAATTGATTCAGCGGTGGTGGCATGCTTGGCAGTTGATGCCTTTGGCCCGCAAAATGTTCGTCTTTTTGCTTTGCCAACTGAATTCAATGTTTCAGAAAGCTTTGAGTTGGCGTCTAAATTGGCGAAAAATTTAAGAATCGATTTACAGACTATTTCTATACAACCGATCTATGAAAAAATTCGTGAAGTTTTAGATAAAGCATTTGAAGTGAGGCAATTTCAGTTGATGCATGAAAACATTCAATCGCGCATTCGTGGAATGACGATGATGGCGTATTCAAATTTGCATGGAAGCATGTTGCTGACGACTGGAAACAAATCTGAATATGCTACTGGATACGCAACTCTTTACGGCGATATGTGCGGCGGACTTGCGGTTATCGGAGACTTAACGAAGAAGCAGGTTTATGACTTAGCGAAACTATATAATAAAGAATACGAATTGATACCGCTTCGAATTATTGATCGGCCCCCGACGGCAGAGTTAAGACCAAATCAGAAAGATCAAGATAGCCTTCCGGAGTACGATAAACTAGATCAGGCTGTTGTTCGCTTGGTCGAAGAAAGAAAAGAAGCTAAAAATGAAACTGAAAAGTGGCTTCTTGGAGTTTTGGATCGAACTGAGTTTAAACGATGGCAGGCTCCGCCGATTTTGAAAATTTCTGAACATTCATTTGGGCGCGGTCGTCGTTACCCGATCGCGCACAAAGCAAGTTCTAAAAGTTAAAACATGAAGCCCATTTGTTTGGGCTGTCTTTCAATTTGTGGAAATTTGAATTCTGGTTTACCCGTCAAAGCAATTAAGTTTTCAATTTGCGGGGGTTTCCCACCAATTGAAATTCTTTTTACAAGTTCAATGAAAACGTGTCCGCAGTAAGTCGCGTCTTCTTCGGCTCTGTGAAAGCCCGTAGAAGGAATTTTTAGGTGTTGAACTAATGTTCCAAGTTTATAGTTTGGAATTCCAGGAAAAACTTTTCGACTAATTGGTAATGTATCTAAAATTATGCCACGTGGAGAAGTCGATTCGTGCTTTTTGATATCTGAAATTAGAAACTGAGCATCAAATGGAGCATTATGAGCAACCATAATTAAGTCTTCGCAAAACTCTGCAAATGAATGAAGTAAAGTATCGATGGTTGGTTTACCCTTTACCATGTCATCTGTAATTCCGTTGACCGCTGAAGCTCCTGGAGGAATCGAACGTAAAGGGTCTACTAAAGTTGAAAATACGCTTTCAACAACGCCGTTATTAAACCGAACCGCACCGATTTCAACGATCTGGTCAACGCCTGGAACTGTACCTGTAGTTTCTAAGTCAAATGCTATGAATCTCATATTAAGTTTGATACAAATAAATAGTGTCTGATTCAACAAAAACGCTCATCATTCTTGAAAATAATGTCGAACTTAAGTTTGAAAAGCCAATACTTCTTCTAGACTTACTAAACGCCAATGAAATAGGCATAAACCAGTCTTGCGGGGGTTATGGAATTTGCACAACTTGCCGAGTTTTTGTACGCCAAGGTTTAGATTTACTTTCAGAGCGATCAGAAACTGAATTTGAACGCGCCGAAGAGCGGGGCTTTGAAAACAATGAAAGATTATGTTGTCAGACGATTATTTCTGACGACGCTGTAATTGAAATTCCAACTTAGAAACTATTTAACGTAAAAATTATTGGTGTAAATCCACGTTAACCACTTGATAGCATCTGGCAAGGGTAAGCGGGGACTGATTCGAACCTGTAATCTGTAAGTTCCCGGCTCTGAAATGTTGAATAAGCCTTCAAACGTATTAAGTGTATCAATGCGCTTTCCGTTTCTGATAAGAGCGACTTCGTAGAATGAAACAGGCTCGGCCGGAAGTTTAAAATACAAACGAAGATTTCTTGTTTTTTCAACGCTAGAGCCTAAAGAATATTTTTTGAGAGAACCTTCTCTATACAAATATGTTTCAAAACCTTTCGGGTCGCCTAAAGCATCAAAACAAATGTAAAATTGCCCGGCTTTCAAGGCTGTTAAAATTTTCTTACGATCTTCTTCCATGTTACCGCTTAACTCAGATGTCAAAAGAAGATGATTTGAAGAAATACTTAGAACTCTTTCATAACTTGGAAATTTAACCAGCCAATCTGCTAACGGAATTGCACGTGCAGAGGCTTCGGCACCTTGAAAGGCTACGAAATGCCTTTTTTGAGAAACCTCGTCAAATAAGTTTAGTTCTTCTGAAGGTTCTTGAAAAAGGCGAATAAGGGCAAGCTTAGGATTAAATGGGTAAAGCAATAAACTCCACATGGTAGATAGTTTTGAATAATTCCATGAAGCTTGCGACATGCTTTTTAAATTGACGATTTCTACACCATCAAGTCCCGCTGGAATTTCTCCGGTCCAATTGAAGCCGGTTTTAAAGGGGTGTGCTAAGACACTTATCGAGCTTGGGTTTTTTGCTGGTTCTTCTGATAGTAAATCAGATAACTGAAGCTGCGACTCTCCAGTGCGCAATCCTAAGTTTTTTTCAGCCGTTGAAAAATAAATTAAACGTGAATCTTTGTACCCGTATTTTGCTCCATGCAGTACGCCAATGTTCTGCAAGTAGCTATCATTAGGAAGCTTGGCCTGAGGATTTAGGTCGGTCATTAAAATAAATTTGTCTTGAGCTAATCTGGCTTCAGACAAAATAACGCTTAAGGGTTCTGAGCCAATAGATAGATTGCTGTGAATATTCATTCCTAAACGATAATCGTAGTAGGCATCGGTCGTTTTAACCTTTCGCGGAATAAAGTTCAATTCGAACTGCGAAATGTAAAATCCGTAAATAAAAAAACTAATTAGTAAAAAAGCAAATGAGGCCAGAAACTTAATCATAGCTTAACTGATATAACTCAATTTGAAGATTATCAAAGCTTTCTATTTTAGTTTTGTGATATTTTTTATAAACAATCGGCCAGATGCTATCAAAATGTTTAAGAACATAAATTACGCGATCTTTAGGGTTTGATTCGGGCAACGTGTCGAAAAAATCAAATCGACTTAGGCCATTAAGTTTTGGAATAAACTGATGACTGCGCCAACTCATCAAAGATGAGATTTGATAGCTCGAACCATAAAGAGGCTGATATTTATCTACCAAAGCAACTAATTGATCCATCTGGGTCGAACGATATTGGTTTCTTAATGTTTTTTGTCCGGCAGCAGTGTTGAAAAAAACTAACATTAAAACGTAGATAATTCCCCAATAGGCATACGTTATTTTCAGTTTTTTTTGTTCTGCATTCTCGGCAAAGTAGGCCGAAGAATGTAAATGAGAAGTGATTGGCCAATTTGCTTCTACAATTGCTTTGAAAGAACTCGTAGTAAAAAAACTAACTTGCGTTAAGGCAAAAATCTGATTGCTTTTTTCTTGTTGCTTTTTGAATAAGCTCCAAAAAATAAGTGGGCTCATCAGGGCAATTTGTCCGATAAAGTAATTGGCTGTCCATTGCCAGTCGTAATTAATTTTACCGAATCCATGCTTAAGTTGATAAGAAAATGAGGCCCAATCATTTTCCAAGTTCCAGATTAAAACTGGCAAAGAAAACAAAAATCCAAAAAGCAAAGTTAGAAATACACCCAAAAAATTAAGTTTCTTAAAGTTTTGATTGAACCCAAGATAAATAAGACCCGAAAGAACAAAAAGCACAATGTGATATTTTGAACAGAACCCTAATCCTAACGACATTCCCAAAAAAGCATAGTTTAGGTAAAGTACGATTTTTCTTTTTTGAGAGAAGATTCTAATAAAAGCTAAATAACTTAAGCTCCAGAAAAAAACCAGCGGAACATCAGGAGTAGCTACGATCGAGCCGGGGCCTAGAAGAGGGTTTAAAAACAAAAGCATTAAAAAAGATTCAGTTGCTGTCGCCGAGAATTTTTTTTCTTTTAGAATTTGAAGCCAAACGAGTGAGGTTAAAAAGCCGACGAAGATAAATGAAATTCTTAAGCTAATAGAATTTCCTTCGGGAAGAAAGAAGTGGCCGGCTGATATCATCCAGCTAACAAAAGGGGGGTGGTCAAAGTAACTTAATTGAGGCCTTAATGACCAAATATAATAGTAGGCTTCGTCGGCAAAAATCGGAATGAAGTAAGCCAAGGCAAACTTCGCAACTAATGATATACCTAATAAATATGAGATTCGATTTGTCTTCAACGGATCGTTCTAGAAAGAAATGCGAACTGGTTTATTGTTTGGGCCTGCCGCACCCTTATCAATACCATTTACGACCATATGAAATGAACCACCGTCATCAGCCTTGATGTGTAGGCCATTTGTTGATCTAATCACCTGAACTTGCTTAGCAGACAACTTTAAACGAGAAAAGTTTTTTGTGTTTCCGCGAGCATAAAGTATTTCGGTATCTTTTTTGGCTTCAAGTATGATTTCAATCGGTTTACCACTAGAAGGCTCAAAGCCATCATCAACCACAACCTCATTTGAAGAGGCCGGTGTTGATGTTGCCGGTGTTGATTGCAGAGGTTGAGTTGGCGGCGTCGCAGCTAAACTGGCAGCTGCACTACTATCAACTGAAGCCGCGTTTGAATCAGCTTTTGATTCGGGTGTACTTGTTGTTGACATCAAAGGTTGTTGCTCATTTGGAGTCAGAGGCTGAACTTTAGAAACATCTTGTGGATTCAATACGCTTTCTTTTTGGTAACGCTCGACCACTTTGTTTGTTGCTACAATCAAAATAACCAAAACGACTGCAACACCGATGTAAATAAGAGAGCGCCCACTTTTTGATTCATTCAAAACGTTATTTTGTTCAGAATTTTGTGAAGCTTGTGAATGAGAGCTATTTGTTTGAATATCCTTCTTTTTACGACTTTGTTTCGCTATCTCATTCGGTGCAGTTGATGAATTATGAATTTCACTAGATTGCTGAATAGGCGTGATATTTTTGGGTAGTGGCTGTGTCGAACCCATTTCTTCTTGAAATTGTCTCATGACCTGATCAACGTCAATTTTCAGAAATTGAGCATAGCTTTTTACAAAGCCTCTAATAAAAGTTTTGGCTGGAAGATTTTCGGTTGCTCCAGCCTCAATCGCCGTTATTATTTTTGGGCTAAGCTTAAGCGCAAAGGCAACATCTTGAATTGATAAATTTTTACGCGTGCGTTCTGATTTTAAAAGTTCGCCAGTTATTTTCATAGATTACCTTTTCTGATCACATCTAACATTTTTTGTGCGTTTTCACGATTTTTTCCGGTTGGAAATAATTTTAGAAGCTCTTGAAATCGCACGGTGGCTAGATCTTTTTGATTGTTTCTGAATAATGCAATTGCGTTGTAATAATGAGCGTCGTCAACTTGCAGGGGTTGGCAAAAATTTATTGCTTTGTTAAGTTCTTCGACAGCCATTGATGTTTGAGTTAGCTCAAGATAATTTCTGCCGATATAAACATGAGCCAGGCAATTTTCTCGATCTTTTTGAATTGCTTTTGCGAAAAAATTTAAAGAAGCTCGGTAGTTTTTTCGATTAAACTCAAGCAGCCCATAGTTGAAATAGGCACGAGCAAAATCGGAATACGTGTAATCAACTAAAATTTCTTTAAGCAAATTTTCAGCCTCTTTCAGGCGACCTGTTTCGATATAAACGCGTGCCAAATTATTTTTCGCATCAGAAAATTTTGAATTTATAGCGACAGCTTTTTTGAAATGCTTCTCTGCCAGATCGATTCGTTCACGAATGAAATAAACATAACCTAAATAAGCCTGAACATCGGAATTAGAAGGATCAAGATCTTGCGCCGTTAGAAGCTCTTGCAAAGCGACAGGGTAGTTTTCTTGTTGAACGAAGTTAACTGCCAGTTGCAGATGAAGAGCGGCTTGCTCGGTCTGCTTTTTAGTTGTAACGCATCCAGCCAAAAAAAGGGCAAATGCCAATGAAATCCATTTCATAATGCTAATAGCCTAGCACTCAGAAATAGTGAGTCAATGAGGATTAGCTTACTCCTAAACCATCCTCTAAGAGCGAACCAAGTGAACTAAAGTTTCGAAATGATCAGTTTGTGGAAACATGTCGTAGATCTGCAATTTTTCAATTTTGTAATTAGGTTGAATAGCTAAAAAACGTTTTAGATCTCGCGCCAAAAAGGCCGGATGACAGCTGACATAGACAATATTTTTTGGAGAAGCTTCGGCTAGTTTTTGAATTACGATTTCATTGCAACCAGCGCGTGGTGGGTCCAGTAAAACAAATTGGTTTGATAAAAGTCTTCTTTGAACGAAATGATCACAGTTTGCTGTAAAAACTAAAGCCCGCTTTTGTAAACTTAAAGAAAGAATTTTTTTTGTGGCATGCGCCGTTAATTCAGAATTAAGCTCTGCACATTCAAGTGAAAGATTTTTAAGTTTGGCAAGAAGCTCAAAGGTAAAATTACCTGATCCCGAATAAAGCTCAGTAGCAAAAGAAGGGTTTGATTGTGTTGCTATGTCTGTAACAGCAGAGACTAGTTTTTCATTTACAGAATTATTGACCTGAGAAAAAGCAAGACCTTCGCCCGCATCTCCAATTCGATAAAAATCAAACTGATTATCTTGGGTCAATCGTAATTCGTATTTTTTAATTTCGGTTGTGGGTTTCAGTTTTTTCTTTAGGATCGGAATCTGCTCTGAAATTTTTTCTTCAGCAATCAGGCACGCATTAATGTCGACGATATCGTGAGTTCCGCGCTGGAAGTATCCAAACTTTTCGTTTTGTTGCTTCAGCTGAATACGATTTCGGTAGTTAAAGTTTTTTTCAGAGCGAACTGTCGATTCTAAGTTGTATTGAACTTCGGGAATAAATTTTTGAAATAGGTCTTTAAGTAATATTTCTTTTTGAGAAACTTGAACATCTTCGCTGAAATGCTGCCAAGAGCAACCGCCACAATGATCGTAGTAGGCACACGGCGCTTTTCTACGAGCATCAGAGAGTTCAATGATTTCAATAAGTTGACCTTTTAAGAAAGTTTTTTCTGCTTCGGTGATCTTAATTTTTACTTTTTCACCCGGAGCAACGCGATCAACAAACACAACAAGGGATTTTTCTTTGTAGGGAATTCTTGCAACACCGTCTCCGCCGACGGCCATTTTTTCGATTTGAACAATATGTTCAGAATGCAAAAGGGACTCTAGTTCAGAGTCCCTTTTCGCAGGTTTTGAAGATTGAGCTAAAGGCCGAAATGGCTGAGAGCTTCTGTTCTTCACTTAATAATTACATGTTAGCAAATTCGTGCTTATCGAAGAAAATCGCTAGTTCGCGCTCAGCAGAAGCTGCTGAATCAGATCCGTGAACTGCGTTCTCACCAACTGAATCACCGTGCTTAGCGCGGATTGTTCCAGGTTCAGCTTTTTTAGGATCAGTTGCACCCATGATTTCGCGGTTTTTCAAGATCGCGTTTTCACCAACTAAACACATCATCAAAACAGGACCAGAAGTCATGAAAGAAACTAGTTCGCCAAAGAATGGACGAGCGCTGTGTTCAGCATAAAATAATTCAGTTTTTTCTTTAGACATCAAAGTCAATTTTGCCGCAGCAACTTTTAAACCTTTAGATTCGAAAGTGTGGATGATGTCACCGATCGCGTTCTTTTTAACTGCGTTTGGTTTAATGATTGAAAACGTTCTTTCTTTAGCCATTGTGGACTCCTTGTTTAATTAAGAATTTGAATAGCTTAGATCTAAACTGGCCCGCGAAAGAGGTCAAATGGGTTTTGGGTTAAGGGAACAATTTAGGCGTTATAGAGGATTACCGAGCAGATTTTTTAGAATTATTTCCTAAAAGCTTCATCAAAATTAAGTCTCCAGCAAATAAAAAGATCGATGCCGGTATGCCCACAATAAAATAAATCAGGTCTCGGCGTTCAGTGGTCAAAGACCACTGAACAACAAGAATGATTCCAACTACAGCAATGAAATAAAATAAAAATTTCAAAGCGCTTTTCATGCTACCTCAACATCGACTTAAGCGTCGTTCCCATGTCAGCCGGAGAGCGGGCAATTTTGCAACCTGCAGCTTCTAGCGCTGCAAATTTTGCCTCTGCCGTTCCTTTACCGCCGCTGATGATTGCACCGGCGTGGCCCATACGTTTTCCCGGAGGAGCCGAAGCGCCCGCGATGAAAACCGCGACTGGTTTTTTGAATTCTTTTTTGATGTATTCAGCTGCTTCTTCTTCTGCTGACCCACCGATTTCACCGATCATAATAACAGCGTGAGTTTCAGGGTCTGCATTGTAAAGCTTTAACATATCGATGAAGTTAGTTCCGTTAACTGGGTCACCGCCGATACCAACGCAAGTTGATTGGCCTAAACCCAGTGCTGATAACTGGCCAACCGCTTCGTAAGTTAAAGTTCCAGAACGTGAAAGAACGCCAATGTTTCCTTTTTTGTGAATGTGGCCCGGCATGATGCCGATTTTACATTCTCCTGGAGTGATCACGCCTGGGCAGTTTGGACCGATCAAGCGCGTGCGTTTACCTTGCATGTATTTCTTAACTTTAACCATGTCTAAAACAGGAATACCTTCAGTGATACAGATCACTAAATCTAGGTCGGCATCAACTGCTTCCATGATTGAATCGGCCGCGAATGGAGGCGGAACGAAAACCATTGAAACGTTACAGCCTGTTTTTTCTTTCGCTTCTTTGACCGTGTTGAAAACCGGAATTCCTAAGTGAGTTGTTCCACCTTTTCCTGGTGTTACGCCTCCGACCATTTGAGTTCCGTAAGCTTTACATTGCTCAGAGTGAAAAGAACCTTGAGATCCAGTTAAACCTTGGCAGATCACTTTTGTGTTTTTGTTAATTAGAATTGCCATTTTGTAATTACCCCTTGATCGCAGCGGTAATTTTTTTAGCTGCATCTGTTAAATCGTTCGCCGGAATGATGTTTAATCCACTTTCAGCTAACATTTTTTTACCAAGTTCAACGTTTGTACCTTCAAGACGACAAACCAATGGAACTTTTAAACCAACTTCTTTCGAAGCGGCGATAACACCTTCAGCGATCACGTCACATTTCATGATACCGCCGAAAATATTAACTAAGATTCCTTTTACGTTTGGATCTTTTAATATAATTTTGAACGCGTTGGTTACTTTTTCTTTATTTGCTCCGCCGCCGACATCTAGGAAGTTCGCAGGGGACGCGCCATGAAGTTTAATGATGTCCAAAGTTGCCATCGCAAGTCCCGCACCATTAACTAAACAACCAATATTTCCATCAAGTTTGATGAAAGCTAAATCGAATTTTGAAGCTTCGATTTCAGTTGGTTCTTCTTCGTTTAAATCACGAAGTTCAACGATTTGTGGCTGGCGATACAATGAATTTGAATCGAAATTCATTTTTGCATCTAAGCAAAGAACGTCGCCTTCTTTAGTTACAACAAGCGGATTGATTTCGGCGATAGAGCAGTCGCATTTAACGAAAGCTTCATAAAGGCCCATCATAAATTTCACAGCTTTGTTGATTTGATCAGGAGCCATACCGATTGCGAAAGCCAATTCGCGAGCTTGCCAAGCACCTAAGCCTGTTACAGGATCGATATCAACTTTTTTGATCGCGTTTGGATTGTGTTCTGCAACTTCTTCGATATCCATTCCGCCCTCAGAAGAGGCCATCATGGTAACGTGGCTAGTTGCGCGATCGATTAAGCAAGCAACATAGTATTCTTTTGCAATGTTACAGCCTTGCTCGATGAAAACTTTTTGAACGACTTTACCTTCAGGGCCTGTTTGGTGAGTCACCAAAGTCATACCCAACATTTTTTTTGTTAAATCGTGAACTTCATCTAACGATTTCGCAATTTTAACACCACCGCCTTTACCGCGGCCACCAGCGTGGATTTGAGCTTTAACAACCCACAGAGATCCACTGATGTTTTTTGCTGCGGTTACAGCTTCTTCTGGAGAGTTTGCCACTTGGCCTTTTAGCGTTGCGACTCCGAATTTTCTTAGGACCTCTTTGGCCTGATATTCATGAATATTCATCTATTGCACCGTTTTCAATGCTGAAACAAGTGTACGAACTGCTTCAACTGATTTATCGAATTCTGCTTTTTCATCTGCATTCATTTTGAAATCGATGATGCCTTCCATACCAGCTCCACCTAATTTACAAAGAACACCAACCATCAAGTTGTCTTTAACGCCGAATTCGCCGTTTAATTCAACTGCGCATGGAATAATGCGTTTTTGATCTTTTAAAATCGCCTCAGCCATTTCAATTGCGCCACGTGAAGGAGCAAAGAAAGCTGAACCCGTTTTCAAGTGACCACCGATTTCAGCGCCCGCAGATTTAGTGCGAGCTACGATTGCGTTGATTTTTTCCATTGGTAAAAGATCAACTAAAGGTACTGATCCAACAGAAGTTGTTCTTACAACTGGCATCATCGCATCACCGTGATTTCCAAGAACCACGCCTGTTACGTCTTTGACAGAAACATTTAATTCTTCAGCGATGAAAGCGCGGAAACGAGCTGAATCTAATGAACCGCCCATACCGATAACGCGTTCGCGTGGGAAACCTAATTGTTGTTTTGCGTATACGGCCATAACATCCATCGGATTACATACAACGATCACAACTGAATTTGGAGCGTGTTGTTTGATGCCTGCGCAAACGTCTTTAACGATTTTTGCGTTGATACCAACAAGTTCATCACGGCTCATGCCTGGTTTACGTGGCATACCTGCAGTTAAAATCACAACGTCAGCATCTTTGATGTCTGCGTAGTTCGAAGTTCCTTTTACTTTTGAATCGAACATTTCGATTGGAGCTGATTGAAACAAATCAAGAGACTTACCGATCGCTGTCCCTTCATTTACGTCAAGCAATACAACATCGCCTAATTCTTTTTGAGCAGCCCAGTGAGCGGTTGTTGCTCCAACGAAGCCAGCGCCGATGACGGCTAATTTTTTTCTTTTGTGAGCCATAGAAATCTCCCTTTGATTTTATGAATTCGCTTTTAATAAAAATTTGAAGAACATTAAAGTTTTAGAGGAATTGCTGCAAAAGCACAAGTCTGTTAAGCCCGAGGCCAGTTACCGACACACTGGACAATTCGTAACTTTTTCCGTTACATTCAAGTTATGACAAAAGAACAGAAAACAAAACTAATCGAAAATTACTACAAAGCTTTTAACGAGCAAAAACCTGAAGGAATGTTGGCCTGCCTTCATGATGATATTCATCATGATATGAATCAGGGTGGGACTCAGGTCGGAAAACAAAAGTTTGCTCAATTTTTAGATCATATGAACGACTGTTATCGTGAGAACTTGAAAGACATCACGATCATGGCTTCTGAAAGCGCAGAAAAAGCGGCGGCAAGTTTCATCGTCGATGGTGTTTATTTAAAAACAGATGGGTCTTTGCCACCAGCTAAAAATCAAAAGTATGAGATTAAGGCAGGAACTTTCTTTGAGTTCAAAAACAATCTTATTTCGCGTGTTACTACCTATTACAATCTTCCCGAGTGGATCAGTTTGGTTAAATAATGAGCATCATTGTTCGAAGACTTTCGGCTGAAGAAATCAAAACTGAAATTCACAGCCTTGCTAGGCTTCGGATCGAAGTTTTTCGAGACTTTCCATATATTTATGAAGGCTCTAGTGAGTATGAAGTTAAATACTTGAAGAAGTATTTAGATTCGTCTCGTGCGGCATTAATCGCAGCGTTTGATCAAAATATAATCATTGGCGTGGCTAGTTGCCTACCATTGTTGGATGAAGACCCCGCTGTGCAAAAACCCTTTGTCGAAAAGGGTTACGATCTTAAAACCGTATTTTATTTTGGAGAAAGTGTTTTACAAAAAAAATATCGCGGCAAAGGCATCGGAAAAGCCTTTTTTTTAGAACGCGAAAAATGGGCAATGTCTTTTGGCGATTATAAATTAACTACTTTTTGTGCCGTGAAAAGACCGACTGAGCACCCCTTACGGCCGCTAGACTATCGTCCATTAGACGATTTTTGGAAATCTCAAGGTTATATTAAGCATCCTGAGCTTCATACCGAGTTTTCTTGGCAAGATCTCGAAGAAAAAAATGAAACGATGAAGAAAATGGTTTTCTGGATAAAAAGGTGGTCGTGATGGAAAAGAAAAATGTGATCAAGCTGGCTTTAGCTCAGTATCCGATTTCTCAACACGGCAATTTTGAGTCGTGGAAAGCTTATGTTGAAAAGTGGATTCAAGATGCGGCATTTTCCACATGTGACCTGCTTGTGTTTCCCGAATATGGCTCGATCGAATTGACATCATTTGCTTCTGAAGATGTAAAAAAAGATTTACGCGCCCAAATACATTTTTTATCTGAGCTTAATTTGAAATTCATAGAAGTCTTTCAAGAGTTGGCTCGTAAGTACGATGTGTTTATTGTGGCCCCGTCGATACCTTATTTTGTTTCTGAAAAAAATATAACTGTAAATCGATGTTACATTTTCTCAAGAAGTGGTGAGTTTGATTATCAAGACAAACTTTTTATGACTCGTTTTGAAGATGAAGATTGGGGAATTTCTTCTTCGGAAGCAGTTGTTGGAGAATTTGTGCAAAAAGTATTTGAAACCGAAATCGGAAACTTAGCGATTTCAATTTGTTTTGACGTCGAATTTTCTGAACCTTCATTTTCGGCGGCTCTTGCCGGAGCAGATATAGTCATTGCGCCGAGTTGCACCGAAACGCTGAAAGGTTGCAATCGAGTTCACATTGGTGCGCGGGCGCGGGCTTTAGAAAATCAATTCTATGTGGCAGTTTCACAAACGATTGGTGATGCGATTTGGTCGATTGCAACAGATCGAAATACTGGTTTTTCTGCTGTGTACAGTACTCCTGATTTAGATTTTACCGACGATGGTACAGTGGCAAAAGGTATATTAAACAAGCCGGGTTGGTTGCAGGCAAATATCGCATTAAATAAAATAAAAGAAGTTCGCGAAAAGGGTGCCGTATTCAATTACCAACGTCGTCAGGCCCTTCCAAGTTTTGGTCGAATTAAATACCAGATCAAGGTATTGCGCTAAGCTAATCTGCATTTCATTTTTAGAGTGAATTCAGTAACATAATTGAATGACACAAAGAATTTTTTCCTTAGTATGTCTTTTATTAGTCGTGTTTCATTTTAAATCTGCTGCTGCTCAAGATGATCTAACGTTAGATGATTCATTTTCTTCGGAAGCTCCCGTTACATCCCCTACGGAAGGTTCTTCTGCGACCCCGCTTGATGCTGCAGTTAATTCAGAAGCGCCGCCAACTGCTGTTCCGGCCGAAACCGATGAATTAAGCCTTGATAGTGAAATGAAAGATGCGGCAGCTCCGCCGGCAGAAGCGCCTTCACCGATAGAATCAAATCCATTGGACACAATCGTCGATGGTAAACCTTCACAAACTTCGGAAGAATCTTTCGCGGCAGCAACGCCTTCACAGAGTTCGGAACAAAGTGAAAATGTGAATTTAGCGTCACCAGTAGAACTTCGACAGCGCGAAGGCGCCCTTTACGGATTTTCTGCGGGGCTAATATTTTCTTCGCAAGCGCTTCAAGAAAAATATAATGTTTCGAATACTACGGGTAGCCAGGTAACGGGTACGACACGTGTCGATAGGCAATCGAACAATATTCAGCATGTCGGCTTCATGATTCGATACGCTGAAACTCCGTATTATCGAATTGGAACAGACATCAATATCTCGTATTCAAAATCTCAGAATCATAATTCAGTTACGGTTAAAGACACTCAATCTTTGGATGAAATTACGACCCTTAAAGGAGAACTCAATTTATCTTATGCCATCGAAATGGGAGCTTTACCTATTTATTTTTTAGGTGGGCTTGGGTATGAACAAGTAACTGGTAATTCGATCGGTAAAATTATTAACTCAGCCGGAATTGGCGGCCAGGTCGGAGGAGGTTTTGTCATTAATTCGACAATCAACCTTGAGGCCATGTACAGCTATTATCTTCATCGTCTCAGTAATGCGATGACCGAAGGGTACGGTGTAAAAATTCCGAAATTAATTGATACAGAAAAGGCCCGTATAATTAACCAAGGCCTTATAGTACGCGGAACATTCAGTTTTAATTATTAAAAATCCTATCGCCCCGGAATTTGTGGAAAATAAGCAGGACGTCTAAGAACATCACCCGGAAGATTCGTCGAATAGCTTACAAAAAGGGCCGCCATATCATCTAAATCAATATAGTCATTACATGGCCCTGAAATACCCGTGCAGTTTCCGCCTTCGCTGCCGACGCGCCGATCAGGCACTTCTGTTACTCCTTTGGTAGTAACATAGTCATAATAATCTTGATAGGTATCCCATTCACGAACAGTTACATTGATGATATTTAAAACTTCGTCTGCCTGATCCAGACACTCAAAAGTGTACTTTGAGTTTCCGGGAAAAATGGAATCACCCGAAAAATCGTCGATCGGATCTATGGCATAAGGCAATGGACTTATTCTTCCGGTTAAAAAGCCATCGTGATTATTAAGCGACGGGGTATAATAATTGGCAAGCTCCATCGTTGAAGAAACTCCGATTGTGTTGATCGGCGCAGGAAGAGTATACAAATTATTCAATAAGCCTAAGTGCGCGGGAGTTTTGCGAATCATCGGATAACCCAGATTGTCTAAGGGCCATCCATCGTAACGGGCGGCGCCTCCGATTAAATTTCGAACGGATCCACCCCATGATACTCTCGAGCCAGTTACGGTTGTATTGGTTGAAAACGGTGCCGAAACAACTGTTGTTGTGGTAATAGATAAAGCGTAAGTACCCAAACAGCCATTTTTTCCATTTTCTTCTTTTGAGTGATCATAGACGCAGGTAATTTGAGGAGATTCATTTGTTGGATCGACAACGGCTTCAGTGCCTACACAAGAGCCGAAGGCACCGCCATTAAAACTGCATTGGCTTGCCGTTAGAACATTGTCTGTATAGGTTCGTGTAATTGCAATTGAAGAGGGACCATAGCCAACTTCATTATTATAATACCAATAAGTGCTGCGCTCTAGATATCGACACATGCCAGAGGGAACATTGTATTTCATAACCAATCCGTGCATGTAAAGTTCAGCTTCGGGAACTTCAATCATACAATTGACCTGATTTAAAGTTGAATCTGATTTGATCGAACACGCATTTCCAAAAAGACCTTCTTGATGAACGTGCGCTATATCGTTAACTGTCGAATCAACTCCGACATAAAACATAGAAGGATCGACTACTCCGTTTGACATCCCTTCTGGAACTTTATCTGCTAAAGAGCCAGCGCCGCTATTACCAAATGAAGAGCTGGCATTTCCGCCCGAGCAACTCATCAAATAAGCAGAGCTTAAAGTTACAAGAATAATTCTACTAGTGAGTTTTGAAAGCTGAGTCATATCAAACCCCTCCGATGATTTTATCGGTCGAATTGTCTAAAATATTGATAGACTAAGGTCTGAAATCTACCTAAATTTAGAGTGAAACCGACGAAAACTGACTAACATCTGGAGACTTTTATGAAGAAGCTATTAATCGTTTTAACCGTTTTAATATCAAGTTTAGTGCAGGCCGAAGCTGGCACAGAAAATAGTTCTGTCTTTTCAAAAAAGCAAAAGTTTGATCACGAAGGAATTGAACTTTACGGTTCAAATACAGAAATGAAATCTTATAAAAAACTAGGTCTTGGAGTGATGCTAGGAAGCGCAACTGGAGTATTAGCAATTAATGGAGAAGCAAATCTTGATGCGTATGAAGCCCTCGTCGTCGGTCTAGGAGCCGGTTCGGGGTACGGAACATTTTTAGTGGGCTGGAAACACAATTTCGAAGCTCAATATATATCGCCTTATTCAAAAGTGGGTTACTCAAGATGGTTTAGCGCATCTGGAAAAGATGCATCTCAATCTGATGTATTGAAAAACGTTTTTTCTGATGAGGATTTAAAATCTGGAAACTTTGGTGGAGACTTCATCGTCGGAGGCGCAGGGCTCGAGTACAATCAGCTCGAAGGCGATCTTTCGGGCGTAAATTTCTTTGGAGAAGTCATGATGATGGGAGAAATTTCGAAATCAACTTTCGTACCCACTGGTGGAGTCGGTATCATCTACTATTACTAGTCATTTCAATCATTTACAGAATAAAAAAAGCGCTCACAAGGGCGCTTTTTTTTATTCTAGCTTCGGATTCAATAACGATAACGAATTTTAGAAATAAAAAAACCCTTGGTTCATCACCAAGGGTTTTAAAGCGATTTAGCTTACTCAGCTAACTACTTTTTCTTCTTTTTAGAAGCTTTTTTTGTAGTTTTCTTTGTAACTTTTTTAGCTTTTTTTGCTTTCTTCTTTGCCATGTGTTGCTCCTATCGGTAGTGATCGCATTTCTACAACCACAGTTGTTGTTGTTTCGACTTTTCAGTCTTCCTTAATAAAATTGTTAGGGATTCGACAAGCTTCGTCAAGAAAAAATTTTACTTGCATCATTTTTGCGTTCTTCGAACTCATTTTGGAGGGTTAGTTTGTGTTTCAAATCCTAATTTCGTTGTTCGGAATTGCAGTCATATACCGGAACTTGTCTCTTCTTGAGAAGTTTGAAGTGATTAACAAGAGAAAAATGTTTCTTTGTTTTATCTTTCTTCAACTTCCGTTATTTCTATTTGTGATTTTCAAAGAACAAATTACATTCACGCTTTTATACATCGGCATTTTTCTTCTAACATTAATCTTTTATCGAAGTTTTTTAAAAAAACTTGCGCAATCAACTTACGAAAATTGTCACCTTCGTGTTTTAGATCACCTCATCTTACTCTTGAAATCGGGAAAATCAGCACAAGTTAGCATTAAAATAGCCTTCGAAGGCTTTTCGAAGTGGGAAAAAATTGTTTTTGGTGCACTTGAAACGATTTTCGAACTTCAAAAACAAGAAAATGTGCCAACTTTTGAAGTGAATGTATTTTTTTTCGAAGAAATTAAATTTATTTTGCGTTCCAATCACAGAATTGCTGAACAACTTCATTCTTTTCGAGAAGGTTTGCGAATTCGTCACAACTTGAGACGTAGGTCGAGACAAGTCGCTCAGCAAGTGCGCGCACAAGCGATCGTTTCTATTTTTATTTTCTGTACGTTATTGATCGTCAGTTTTTCGCAATTTAGTTTGCAAAAGCACCCACAGATAATTTTTATATCATTCGGACTATTTAGTTTGGGAATTTTTCTAATTTTTAAACTAGGAGGAAAAATTAAATGGAAGACATAAGTCCGACACTAATTTTGCTTTGGGAGGTCAAAAGAGCTTTAGAAAAGGGAGTTTCGATTCATTCCGGTGTTGAGAATTACATCCTCAAGAATCGAAGTTCTAAGTTTGCGTTTCAAGTTGAAATATGGTGGTTGGCTCAAAAAAATAGATCCGATAGTCAATATCTAGAAGCTAGAAAACTGAAAGAAAAGACAACTATGACGCGCAAATACCTTTTTGAAATTCTTGAATTAGGAATAAAGGGTCAATCCATATTAGAAACCTTAAAAACATACGAAAAAGAACTTATTCAAAACTGTGAAGACGAAATTCAAACTCATATTGCTAGATTGCCATTGATTTTGATGATTCCCTTGATGGGACTTGTATTTCCGGCACTTATGATTTTGCTTTTGGGGCCGCTTTTGTCATATTTGTCTTTTTGAAGGCTTTTAAATTTTGAATCTAAAAGAAAAATGATTGAGAAAAGCGATTCAAAAAGTTATTTTGAAACAATAACAACCAAGGAGGGTTTGAAGTGCAAATGATTAATAACGAACATCTTAATGTCTTAGTTCAAGAGCTTTCAAAAAAAAGTCCAAATGTTGATCTTATTAAGAATAAAACAGATATTTTGGGAATTCCGTATAGCAACGATTTAATTATTTTGATGTCCGAAGTTCTAGTTTATTTATCTAAAACACCTCAGACCTCGATTCAAATGAAAGAAAAGACAACATAAAATGAGCTCTCCGCAAATTTACAGCGACATCCTTGCTACAATCGGAAATACACCTCTTGTTAAGCTGAACCAAATTACTAAAAATTCGCCTCACCAATTTTTTGCAAAGGTCGAATACTTTAATCCAGGAGGCTCAGTCAAAGATCGTATTTCTTTGTCGATTATCGAAGGAGCTGAGAAGCGCGGAGAACTTAAACCTGGCGGAACTTTAGTTGAAGCGACTTCAGGTAATACCGGAAT